>Ga0210040_10000741_pt1 | contig 52545 bp, 50 predicted proteins | sample CryGeyCG12114_NA_FD_185462 | JGI IMG/M metagenome (GOLD analysis project Ga0210040, IMG submission 185462) | Groundwater microbial communities from aquifer - Crystal Geyser CG19_WC_8/21/14_NA (SPAdes) (version 2) | ecosystem: Environmental > Aquatic > Deep subsurface > Groundwater | place: USA...
CTATTATTGGCCCTGCATTATTATGGGATATGAATTATTCCAATAATAGCGACGGCCATATAATTTCAAACACTCCCATACTGAAAAACAAATAAGCGAGTATTTTAAGCAGAATATAATAAACGCTGGATAAAAGAAGCATGAGTTTGTTTTACAAGTACATTGCCACAGCTGGTTGAGATAGTTGAGAGGTGATGAAAAAGAATTGTGTTGGGCAGAAATCTACTCCTTCAATTTTTTGCAATCTTTATGCACCATTTTAGTTCCGAAACACTGAATTTATAACACCAAAATGGATATGGACGACTTGTCCGTCAGAATGAGACCATTGTCTCGGAATTTATTTCATGAGTTCTCGTTATCCCGTTTCTACTTCATTTTGATCCTCAGCTCTTGTTATTTTTTGATTGAGATTACTGTATCCCACATTTCCCATTCTCTAATTTTACAAATAGACTCTTATCATATGTTATATAACATATTCTCATTGCTCACATGCATCATTACTATGAAGGTGAGACATTTTGATTGAAATCTTAGTGCATCACCGTTTTTAGTTTGGGAAAATAAATGATTATGCTGTCATCTGAATTGTAGATGTGTCGCAAAGGGGCCAATGTGAAAAACACTTTTGGATGGACTCGAATTGACGTGTGTGGAGCGGTAGCTAATTTGTGTTTTTTGTCTGCTTTGTGCTTTTCTGTGGTCACTGAAGCAATACAGGTACTTGAAGATTAAATAATAAAAAGTATTTTACTTCCAGTAAACATGCTCATGGTAAATTGAATTTAAATGTTCATAGACAATGCTACATGTATCTCATCATGAGAAAATGCACTTTCCGATTATAGTCGGCATCACTGGTTTCGTTGGTCTGATTGTCAATTTTATCACTTTGTCTGTCGTCGGAGGTATTTCACGTTTTATTTATTGCACTCATAAGAACATTTTAGCTAAACATGAGTAAAATTTTAGCACAGTTGTGAAAGAAATTTTTTGCTTTCTAATATATGTCTAATAAGTCACTTTTTTGCAGGCTACACCTATCACCAAAGTAGCTTTCTGAACGCCAATTCCAGAATCACTGCTGGGGATGATATAATGACAGCCACATCTGTGAATGAGTACGTGCAGAATGGACTAAAAATCCGCCACCGACAAAATTTACTACAGACTTTTAGAGATGTATTTGGTAATTAACATTCTTTAATCAGAAAATTGGAACAATTCATCTAATATTTAGTAGAAAAAAATTACATTCTATCTTAACTAACTTTTTTTTTAAAAAATAGGTTCTGTTTTTGTCATAATTTGCTCCTTCGTTGTTCATTACTGGAAGGCTCCGATAGCTGATTACTTTGATCCTATGATAACTATACTGACTGTCGTACTGTTGGTTATTCTCTCATACGCTTATGGTATTGTTCACAGTAATTACAATATTGCAATTGTTGGTGGGCTCTATATGTGAGTGTAACTTTAACATATTTTCTGTCCCGTAGCTAAAGAGGCTGGACACATTTTATTGCTCACAATACCGAATCACATCAATGTGACCAACCTCATAGAGGAAGTTCATCAAAATTTCCCTGAAGTGATTGATATACATGAGTTTCACGTTTGGCAGCTCACTCCACAAAAAGTTATTGCATCAGCTCATATCGTGTTGAAGACCACAGAAGGTTACTTGGGAATTCAAAATAATATTATTCACTACTTGCACACTCAAGGGATCTCTCATGTCACTCTGCAACCTGAATTTATTGAACTGCAGGTACGCATTTTCTTTGGGAAGTACTAATATGTGCATATGTAAAACTTTTTTAGGAGCATAGATATTTAACTAAATCTATCAAGCTAAACTATAATAACTTTTCCTTTACTAACTATGGATGTCGTATCCGAAATAAACCATTATTGTAAACATGGTTTGTGCTATTTGTACAGCTCTGCGAAAATGGGAAAAATGGCGGCTCTAAGAATGGAATGGAAAAGTGTTTCATTCCCTGCGAGTTTGATGACTGCAGAGAAAAACAATGCTGTACAGTCGACCAATCGAAATCCTGCAATAATAGTCCGTCCTCTTTGAAAAAATTATCTCCAGCAGGAAGTCAAAAATCCAAAAATTCTATAAACTCAATTGTCAAGTCGAAAAGGACTGCTGGTAGTAGCAATGTAAGCGATGCTGATGAACATGAGCTTCAACCAATGATTTGAATAATCATTCAACAATCACCAAACTGTTCATTTGTAATGGGATGAATAATTTTACATTCAATGATCATTTCATTTGAAAAGTGCAAACGAAAGTGTTTTCGGTGTCTTTATAAGGGAATATGCAATAATATGCCAAAACAGTAACTTTTTAAGTCATTGGCTTGGGTAGCTCTCTTTATATTTACCTCTATTTATATACTGACCAAGTCATTGAGTAATGTCTTCCTTATCATTTGAAATGAACTGAATGACTATAAGAAATATGTAATTTTGTAATGGTGTATTCACGCTTTTGTATACGATACTGTAAGGGTGCCAAAATAAGTTGACACAGACATCATGTAAATGATCAATTTTGTTACCTGAACACTTCGCATATATTTATTGAAGAAACTTTGATTTAGCTCTTTAACAAACCCATGCTTCGAATTAAAACGTTTTGATCCCAATAAAACCACGCCACAATGTGCCAAATAAACAGCTTATGTGCACATACTATCTGTAGCCTCATGTTTTTTCGAATTTATATTTGTTGTTCCTTCCTCGTCATGTTTTTTGCATCCCATATTTATTTAATTTATTTTAGGTTGCAATAAACTATGTGTTGTTTGAAATGAAGTTTGTTTTCATAACTTTTTTGCACTGGTAAATTAAATTAATACCTATTTATTTTTCAAAGTACTGCAGACGCCATAACGCCATGTTGTTAAAATATCATTCTTATGACAAAATGTGTAACTGGGAACACAAACAATTGATATGCATAAGTGTTCACTGCTCATTATTTCGTATTTAAACGCTTTTAGAAAAAGCGATTCATGCTTACAAAGTAATTTTAAAATCACAATAATTTTACTTGCTAAAAAGGCAATACTTTGGACTCGTTGGTTTTTCGGTTTTCCCGTTGATTCTAAAAATATATTTTTTAAACTATTTATGCATGCAATTGCTAATAACTATTTTCATGTAGACAGGATATTTCCAAGTGCGTAAGTGTTGCTCATTTCTTTATCAAATGGTATTGAACTCAATGGAATTGAAACACCACCTAAAAAGTTGTTCTCTTGCAGTAAGTCGTAATGCCAAACAGAAACTTGCAAAATTCTTCTGCGAACCACTTCCAATGGAAGTCGGTATTCAATCTATTGGACAAAATATTCTTGTTAATCTTTATATTTGTATATGCAAAGTCGAGGAAAAGTGCAAAGATCTCTACTAGTAGGCTAAGTACCATTTCCATAAACGTAGGATCCTGATTTTTCTTTACTATTTTAGTCTTTCGCTTAGTAACCTTGGTTGGATCTGGGTGCAAATACGTTTTTACATATGACGATGGAGGTTGACCATTTGGACAAGCTAGTTCCACAACTTGATGAATTAGAACCAGCAATGATTGTTTCTTGTAGTCCAAACTTAACTTGATTTGTCCATGTATACGGGATGGATCTCTTTTTAAAGCCGCTGAAAACAATATCCGCAATTATTTCTTTAAATGAAATTCTAAAAGAGCCTGTTAAAGAGTAAGTTTACATACCTTGAATACTCTTTCGTTGTTCCTCTTTATCTCCTAAATGCTGTTCTTCGTCCCGAAGTAATGGATGAAAAAAAGTATAAACTAAATCTGAATGAGCAATTTCATCCGCCAGGGTGAATAACGACTCCAGAAAATTTTGCAAATACTCTTTCCTCTTGGCAGCAACTTGGTACACATTGGATCTGCTTAAGGCTGAACCACGCGGAACGGGTTTTAATGTCCCAACTGCATTGGGAAACTTTGTGCACAGTTTGTTACATAACTCTAAAAACTCCTTGTATAACCTATAAATCACAGTGTCTCCTAATTCTTTCACCCGTTTCACCTAAAAAACATATAAATGATAAAAAAGTGTAATTTTTCAATCCACAGCATAGTTATTTCAGTTTGATCCTCACCTTTACACTATAGTAGTATTTCTTTTCTGGATCATACTTTTTCTCAAATGAGAGTACTTTCACACTTTCAATACGTCCGTCTGTTTCCATGCTGCATGAAACAATAAATATTTCGTAAAACATTTAAGTTAAAGATCAGAGTACAAAAAATTTATATTTTTGTGCTGTGTAGACTGATGGTACAGACTGTATGTCGTCTGTATAGTGCTATATGCAACAATGCACTCTTACCTGTACATATTAGACGCAAATGACAATGTAGATGGGTTGTCAGAGGAACTGGAATTGCTAAATTTCATTTGTGCCAAGCTATGAATGAAGAAGTTGACAGAAGTGTACCAATTCCTAGGAAAAAACATTCCCTATATATTTAAATCCACAAGAAAGTAGACTGTTTTAAAAAAGTGTAAAAAACATACTGAGAAGAGTCTTCAATGAAGCGAGCAAAATTAGCAGCAGCTTCTACATTGGAGCATTCCGGTAACAAAGCTCTTTGAATGTACGTAAGGGATTCAGGAACTACGCCAGGTATATTGGCCGTAATCATTAATACAAACAGATGGATCAAAACGTTTCCATGTTGACGTATGATATTGAAAGCTTGACAGCAGAGCTCTACAAAATGGTGAAATCCCTGGGTACCATTTTCTCCGCTAAAGTCTTTTATCACATAAATCATTTCTCTAGTGAGCACAAATGGAGTTCGGTCTCTCTTGAAAGTGCCAAACATTTGGGCATCCCCGAGAAATTTTCCAAAGTCAATATGGAATAAATGACCCTTCTTATTGAGCATGATGTTGTCATTATGACGATCACATATGCCTAGAACGTAGGTGAGAACACAGTAAGCAGCACAGGACAGCGTGAAGTTAGTAATTGCCCGACGATACTCTAACGCTGAAGGGTTCATCTTCTCCAGCCATTCTGAAATTGACGTGTCTCTCATAGTCCCAGTCAGACCATAATCCGCTTGAATATGACAGAGGGTTTCAGCGTTTTCAATCATTTCCACCATACCTATTATGAGATCAATGTAGTGAAAGGGTGTGCGAATTTATACATTTGAATTTGATTAGAGTACAAGTGGACTTGAGCCCTACCTGCAGTAATTTAAGCTTTCAGCTAAGATAGATGCATACGTACCTTGTTTAAAACCTGTGGGTGAACAGGAAAATGTAAGGACCCTTAAATCAAGGCCAGCCTGAAGCCACCATTTTTCGATGACGCGAATAACTTGGATTGTTAACATATCTTGTCGTATATCATCTCCAACCTGTAAGCATGATGAAATTCATTATCCCCTGGTTTAAGTGCCTCCCATGCTGCTTACGAAAAATTATACCTTAAAAAGAGTTGGAAAACATCCTCCTTCAGGTAGTCCATTGTTGAACGTAATTTTCAAAGGAAGCGAAGCGGAATTGAAATACATACATGTGTTGCATTCAATAGATGAAACACAATATTTTGGCGACAATGGTAGAGGACAAGAATTAGATCCCGCAAATACTTCAAGGTTGACTTTCCGAAGTTCTTGACCCAACACTGCGTTTCTAGATGAGCTTGAGGAGGCGCATTTCACTTGAGAAGCAACATGATTTAAGCCCTAACAAACATAACACACACATTTTAGCAAGATTTTAGTAACTAACTATTTACAACATTGAAGAGCAAAAAATTCGAACAAGAACTGACTTCTATCATCTTGTACTCAGAAATAAGAGCTTGCTTCCATTTTCGTCCGCAAGTCACCATCAAAGAATTCATCATTAGTTCCAAACGCCTTTTTCTAGGATCAAAAATATGTTGCTCCACCGAGTTGCATAAATTGGACGTGACAATGCCACTGGGCTGCGAATCCTTTTCCCACTTGCCGATCCCAACTTGTGAAGCTAGTAGCCAAAACAAACTATGTGATATCTCTAAGCAACTGATGGACTTTTTCAGTAAGAATTTTGCGAGCGGAGAGAAATCAAAAGTTTCATATGATAAAGCCTCGACCATTTGTGGCAAAAGGTTTATCAATTCCCCATCAGGCATATGTGAAATCCATCTCACGGCTTCTTCACGTACTTTGGAATCCGGAAAACTGTGCATACAAAAAACTGTATTTAGCCTAGCCTCAATTCTTTCTCCCATCGCAATTTGCAATATTGCATGCCTCGCTTAATGTGCTACGCTAACTAAGTTGGGACAAAAACCGACAATTTACATGCAAATGTACAGTAAATGTTTTTTTTTTGGGTTATTGAGCAAGTTTTACACGCTGACAACAGCTACATTTTACCATGGTAGGAGCAACTGCACAGCATCGATTGGATCAAGAGGACGCCAATTCCGCAACATGGCGTGCAGCTCGGCCAAACTGGCAAAATCCCATAATTGTGCAGCCAAAAGTACTTTTGGGAGTGCATTAGGTTGATTGTACAGATAATGCCGCTTTTCCCATAAAACTTCCCGATCTTCCGCAGGAACTCTAGTGAATGTACTATTTTCTATGTAATCTTTCAACTGCGTTTGTGTGTTCTTGTCCAAAGTGTTAAAATCATGGGGTACTGCAGTGAATACTGGGATCTCAGGGAATGGGATTTCAACTCCAAAATCATTGAACTCCAGTGCTGTTAACAAAACGTGAAAATGCAAGTAAAGTTAGCATTCTAACTACACTATAGTAAAATACTGTTGGCTATTTTCATACTGAGAAGTGGTTCATTTCCATCGGATGAAAAGGAAGAATTTGGGGCTGGCCCACAGCATTTTTGAGGTAGACCACGCGGCCACAATGGTAGTAAGTAGTTCCCTTGTGCTAAAAAGCTGCAATTCAAATTATAAAAAAACAGTTGAATGATATGATGACCAAAAACTTGACTAGATAGTTATAGAACAATTTAACACGACTGGGTTAAAGCATTTACAAAAAAAATCACCCTTTGAAATTGAAGCATTGCATACTAGCCCAACCAAGCTCTTCTGTTTCGTAACTAGTGCTTCCCTCCTCTGTCAATTTCCTTCCATATAACGTGAACACAACACGGCATTCTCTCGGTAGAATACACACGGGGAGATAATCGAATTTGATCCATTTGTTTACAACCAAAGTATTAAAAAATAGGTTCCCTTCACTTTTGCGGACACTCTCAGCTCCAGTTTCACTTTTCCCCATCCATCTTGTTCCATAGAAAATTTCAGCAGTGATATTGTAGTCTTGGTACGAGGTCAACCATTCAGGTTTCAATCTATGTAGTCCTCCAATCCTTAGAATAAATGGTTCTGACATATTAGCCATACTTCTGATACCTATATCGAGAAAACAAAGTGGGTAGTCATTATTATACAGTTTCCGTGAGGGTGCAACCAAACGAATAGTAATTTGACTTGCCGTCGCCACTCTCTCTCTTGGATGGACTTCGGTTATCCTTCATGCGAAAACTGACAGGAAACGATTTGGAGTACATTTCAACCAAAGTCCTTACACTATCTTCCAGTCCCTCCACAGCAGAAAGTACTTTTTTCGTGCACTCGTCTACATTGGCAGCATCCTTGGATACTTCTACATATGAAAGTCTATTACCACAGTCCGGTCCTATGACCATTCTCTTTTTGGAGTCAGTCGGTGACGGGGACGTCACTTGGAATTCTGCATTCCATTTATCACAGGCATAAACTAACTCATCTGCACACAGTTTGATTTCCATCGTTTGCACTTCTCCGAGGATTTTGCATGCACCCTTTACTGGCTGAATCAACGGGGCTGTGCTCACAGGAGTAGTCGATTGTATTGGCTTCTTGCTGGTAGCGACTTGAATAACTTTATCCTTAATTTTCTCAGATTCTTTGTCTATGACTTCAAGGAATCTGGAAAGATCATTGTGTGTGATTGTCTTGGATTGCACTTGGGGCAATATGTCATCTATGACGATGCTCACTGCATTAGCATCATCTCGAGCCTGTTAAAGGTTTCAATTATAGTTTAGGTTTGTTCAAATATGTTTACTTAGATGCCATTAATAGTCAATCATTTATCCTACTTACATCTCTCGCCCATGAAGTTTGCTTCATATCAGCTATCTTAACAAGCACCAACTGTACATCACAATCCAATTTTATACAGTTTTGCACGTAGCAGTAGTCTCCAATGGGAACATCTGCATCTAAATGAGAGTTCAAACCTTTGACGCGCAACATGTAATTCCGACCATTTTCAGTCATGTTCAGTTTTGCAATTGCTTGATCTACAATCATACGTGGAGTAGCGGATACTGTTGGAGAAAGAAACCATGTTGCATATGAACGTTTTTAATGTAAATTTTGTGCAGAAAAACCTAGTTTCAATATTTATCTTTGATTAATATTGCCATACTTACCATCCGCAGTAAAAGTTGCTGTACTTCTGGTATCAAAGTTGCTAACAATGATTTTTAGACTGTAACCTTCGGCATAACTTTTAGTCTCCATTGTGGAGGCTTTAATATATCCTTTGTTCGATTGTGAGTTCACATGTCGACAAGAAGCTAGGTTGATAAAAAAAATTCTCCTTTATATAACGACTACATGACTGACTACCAATATCATTCTTGGGATAATTTTTTGCATAGCTTACATCTTATTTCTCGTAGCATCTCATGGAAAGCTGTGATCTCACTGTCAATAGATACAAAGTGATTTATGCTCTCTATATTTTCGTACAGTTTCCCTTGCCGCTTTGCCTGCACGTAAAAATAAATTTTTTCACTCCCATTGGTATTTAAAATGAAATAAAGAAACGAATGCGTAGAATAAAGTTATCCGTGCTTCTAGCTGACATAGCAATTTTCTGTGTAGTAAATACCTGCTCATGTATACGTGACTTTCTTCGCGTGACAGCATCCAATTCAGGGGAGCTCAGTAAATTGTTAGATTTCTTCGGCTCTGGAGACAAAGACTTATCTGTGTAATTTCTTGGAGGCAATTTAGGTGGACGGCCCTCCCCTCCTACTTGTGTAGTAGCATATGGCTGAACAAAATGAGAAAATCCTAATGGTGGAGGGAACGAGAAGTTGGTGCAGCAGTCAGTGTCTGGTAAGCCCCCCAGAGGCTCATATAGTCCACTTGTCCCGGACGGAGACGAACATGATACTCTATACTCATAATCTAGAGCAGGGTTATTGTATAAATCATAGAAACTGGACACATCATCTGAATTGGTTCCAACTGCAGACAATGTCAACATACTGTACAAACTTTCTCCCTCCCACGCGTCTAGACAAGGGTATGAAACAGTCTTTTTCGGAGCTTCATCTTGAGCATCCCCAGGGATATAGGAAAAAGCAGACGTGGCTGTTGAAGCTCGTGAATTCATTGTAGAAGTACATGAAGAGGGAACATAAGGCAATTTACTTGACGAGCTGGAGGATGGATTATTATTCGAAGTTTGTACTCGTGCTTCACTTGCACTGCTAATATCTTGAGCCAACTGGTTATCTGGAGGTTGATGTAAAGGATCAAAATATTTAACTATGCCTTCTTTCCGCTGACCCAAGTCTATCAGATCCCCTTCCAAGCGCATACGTTCCAGTTTCTGGGAAAGGTGCTTGTAAAGGCAATCTGAGTTGTTGTTCCCGCTAGTGGCCCCTTCGAGTTGAGTTCGCTGGTTGACCAGTTGAGAGGCTGTTGGATCTTTGTTTGGACTGTTATTGTTATTTACATTTTTGAAGTCCGTAATGGGAAATACGGGAGGAGAAGTGACGCTAACTGGGGAGGAGCCAGAAGAGGGGAAACTAGACGAAATGGATCTGTGCATGTAGAATCCAATTGGGGGTCCATCTGGATTGTTGTTCATGACTGTAGATATATTGCAAGGCGACGTAGTTGCTGAGACACTTGAGTGGCTGCTATGATTCCTAGTTATATTGCTGGTCATGAGGAAGGAAGATAGGAAACTGTTGGCGGAGAAAGGAGTACTGTTGGAAGGAACTGTAGTCGCAGCACTGGCTACTGGAGGTGAGCTCAATTCAGAATAAAAAAATTCAGCATCTTGAAAAGAGTTATTGGCCAGTTTTTTGGACTCTTTTATAGGACTAGCTAGAGAGATGAGATCAGGATTAGTCGACAAAGTCACTGAATTAGGTGGTGTTGACTTCCCATTGTCAGTAGTAGAACCAGTGTGTGATGTTGCGTTATTGGAATGTCTAGGATTAGTATTGGGATCAGGAATGGTGTTTGCAGGCAAAGTATCTGTATTTAACTGTGAGTTGAATTTAATATTTCTGTGACGATTTGGAAGGCTTTTGTGCCGCTTGAAAACGGAAGGAGGAGGAATAGCACCAGGAGTTGTAGTAGTGTGTCCGTCAACTACCCCACTGACATTAGGACTGTCTGATCCACCCAAGGCTTTGGATCTTGGTCTGGGTCTTGGAATGATATCTACGCATATAGTTTTCCCAACTGAAAAATGAAAATACAATAGAATGCATACACGATTTTGTGGCATGGTTCCAACTATTGCGTCTGCTAAGCTTATATCTTTTTGTATGTGTGTTTTGTGTGTTTTTAGTAGATTAGCATCGTAAAGGAATTTATAGTGATTTGTCTGTGCGTTTTGGAAAAGCATGATGTTGTGTTATGTTTCTGTCCATTCCATTTTCATAGATTGTTTTTCGTATTATGTAAATGTGTGGTTAAGGTTAGAAAATATATGTTAAATGGAATTATATATACTTTGGCTGGAGCTGATTACACTCTCAGGTTGAGATGATCGTCTTTGCACGCCCCGCTGTTTTTGCTCATTTTCATATGTCATTAAACTGAGTCGCACTGCTAGTTCCAACTCCTTTTGAAACTGTTCGTCTTCTGGATTTGTTGATGAACTGTTGTTCACACTCATTATAAAAAAGTTTTTTGGAATTGAGGGAATTTACAGACATATTTCTAGACGGAGTACGTATCAAGTTTTGTGACGGTGGAATCGTTTTGTGATGGATAACTGTCCCCCATTTCTACAGCTTCTAGTTTAACTAAAGCTAGTTACAAATTAAAAAATGAATCTTGTGTTGAAATTCCTTATCCTTATGGAGAAGCTAGATTAAAAACACAGTAGATATTGGTCCTGTGTGTTTATCATTTGTACATTCTGGTGGTAATCACGCCCTGCAACCCTTACTAAATTTACTGTTTTGGTACTTAAGACTCTAGTTTTCACCTAAGGCCTACAAGTTTCAAGTTGCTCCAAAAATAATTTTTCTTGACATACTTGACAGACTATTTGCTAGAAGGAATTTCTACCCTTTGGGTTGATGTATAATGCAGCAGGAAACAAGTGGAGAAAATGCTGTTGCTGTATGCTTCCACTATTACAAGTAGTTGATACACTACATCCCTAAATTACATGTGCCTGTTGCCTGTTAAGGCCATCATGCAGTATGTATATGTTGGTATTACGTAGCTACTTAAGTGCTTAAGTTGGTAGATTAGATAGCATGTCATGTAGTGCTTACAAACAAGCAAACAAGTGAATACCAATGTTATCGCATATGCAAATACTGGGTGTAAATTTTCAATCCTGCTAGCTAATTGATTACCATCAATTGCAGCTGAGGCAGTTTCATAAATCAACGGGGTAAAACAATTCAACTTTTCTGGGTTTGCGTAAACCAAACTATATGTGTGAACGACAAAGTATTAACTTTTAAAGCCATTCATGCATAGTGAAGACAATTTTTTTGGCATATCTATATGTAATTTGCATAGAACGTCAATTATCAGAATAAACCCAATTTCGTCATCATACGGTATGTGGAAAAGTAATTTGCTGATGAAGAAATTACTGCAATTTTACATTGCACTTTGTGAGCATAGTTTTATACGAGGGAAAATGGAATGCCTTTGGTTATTTTGTTAGATAGAATTTATTGATTCATTTCGTGAGGATTTCAGGTTTACAATATTGCTTCACTGATGCTACATAATTGGAGAAAGGGAAAGGAGAATATTCTGAGGGCAAGTATAATGCGTCATAGAAAAGCAGATGAAAGGATTCTGAATCTGAAGTTTTTTGGAACGCATATTTGCTGATTTTCCCAGAATTGTTTTTTGATTATTTACTAATTAGAAATGATTAACCTTGTGCACTTTTCGATCGTTGGTTGCAGGTTAAACGTGAAGTAAAAATACACATTCACTTCAGGTGCAAGAATATAATATCAATATAAATACAGAATATAATTATATTCCTGTGCCCTGCATGCAGTCATTGTACTGAATTTCCAGGAAACCTAACATCCATTCATATGTTATTTGTTTATGTTGCCCTTTTCACATCTCGCTTAATTCGATTCGAAGTTAGATATTAATTTTATAATTCAGATAAACTTCGGAAAGTTTTTCAATCTAATGAAAATTATACACAACTAATAAAACATGCTGGCTTTTTAAAACTTTGTTGTCGGATACCAGAGTAGCCAATAAACAGTGTACTGGTATGGCTGGAGTCTTGACTTTCCCCATATATTATGATGCTAAAAATGCAAATGAGGCGATGAAGAAACATGTTACTGTAATAATCTTATTAAATGTTTTGTAAAACAGGGATGATTGAAGTATTGAAAAAGAGTAGACATGAAAAAGAAATTGTTACTTTTTTGGTTTCCACTTGTTCTCCAGTATGGTACTGTCGCTGAAGGTCATAATGATCGTACGCAATGTAATTTTATGCAATGCACTGCCGAAAAAAAAAGTTCGCCAATGTAGAATTCATTAAAGATTAGATTCATAGGTGATGAAATTGCGTAACAAATGCAATATATTTTTCAACTTGCAATACATACTACATTCGAATTCGACCTAACTAAAAAGAAGTAAAAATAATTTTATCATGTTAAAATCATCTTGACTTTTCAACCCCCTCGAGTAGTTCTTGCGCAATTGTTTTACGTTGTTTTCTAGGTATTCGAGAGTGATAGAAGTCGGCCGGACTTTCAATCACGCGACCAACTTGAAAATATTTAGGAGTACTAGGCATGTTATTCCTCTTATAAAAAGCCTTGGAGTCAATAGCCTTCCTAAGTTTAAGAGCTTGCAGGTCATATTTTCGTTGTTCGTCAATTTCTGCAGCAGGAAGGTTGAACCATTTCGAACCCTTGGTCTTATCTCTTTCTTGCTTTTTCTGATTTTTCAATTTGCGTTTCCCTAGTCGAGGGTTGGGTTCAATAGGACCAGTATCATCCAGTCGTGAGCTTTTGATCTTAACTCGCTGCTGGGGTGCAAAAGTATCCAGAGATGTGACCGGCTGTGATACACCCGATTGATTTCCACTAAAAATTTTGGAGAATAGATTTCCTTCTGGTTTACTTTCCCTGTCCCCATTTGGAAGCTTTTTCCCCATTTTTCTTACACTGACTTGTGGGGGAGTCCGCCAAATCTAGGAGATCAATTATTTTAATCATAGTATTACTAATTAAAAATTTAAATGTAAATTTTTCAAATATATCATACATAGAGTTAAACTTTCTCTCTAACTCAAGTTCAAAATACAGAGATCATATTTTCCCCTTTACCTGGCCTGTTTTGAAAACCAGCAGGTAGATAACCAGTGATGGAGTTCCAATATTCTCGTAAATATTTCAAGAAAATTTAATACATATAGATGACGAAATTTAAATAATCTAATTCTTGATAAAACATTGAATTTTGGGATTTGAATTAAATCGAAATCAGACACAAGTAACACACACACGACACACATGTCGTTTTGTTCAATCGGTTCGATCCTACACGGCAAAATTAACTTTTTGGCGCTCTTTTTGTCGCTACACTGTTCAAGTTCATGCTCATACGCATCACTACGGTCTCATAACCACCCGACCACCCGACTTTCTCTTTGCTGCACACACTACAAACCTAACCTAACCTAACCTAACACTGCTGCAAAGAGAAAGTCGGGTGGCCGGGTGGTTTCGAGACCGTAGTATACGCATCTTAGCTAACATCCCAAGATCAGCAGTTCCATTAGTTCTGACTTGAATGTAAACTGAAAAACTGATTCTGCATTCAGACTGAGAGGTTCCCAGATTTTTTTTATTTTATGATTCTTATGAATGTTTGTGCTGTACTATTCCAGAGATCAAATGCTCTAAGATTCATGCACAACAAAATTTGATGAGATTGATAATATCTTCTCCCTGTGAGTCCCTGCCAATAAATATTGTAGCAACAAAATGCGAAAAAATGGGAAATAAATTAGGAGAAAAATAGTCGTGTTATTTTCGTACACATGCTAACAACAACGCAAATTTTATTCGCATAATCAAATCACGATCACATACTAATGCAGTTGTGCTGTCATCTGTCATATCATGTTTACACCCTATAAATTTCACAGCAGCAAATAATGAATGATGACTAGAGTTAACAATGAGGACAAGAATATATTACATCATCAGGTAATATAACAAATTCATATGACACAGATTGAACAGAATCCAACCATCAGGTTTTAACAGAAACTATTTCCGTTAAATCATAGCACTTGAATCGGCAATTGCTATAAAATATAAAAATCAAATGACATATAAAAGTATATCTTACAGCATAGAATACATGACTAAAAAAGGACAGAGCAAGCTTAAAAAATATTTGAATACTTTAAAATTGTTTCAATCATTAACATACAGTGAAATCTGCACTTTACTTTGCATCCGAAACTGAGTTAGAGTTCCAACACAGGCACCAAATGTAAAGACGATGAACATTGGTGTGACACTATAAAACGATACTAATTACTATAGCCAGTAGCGTTTTTAAAACGCTTAGTAAAACTAGTGCACATGCAGTGCAGATGATTTGTGGAGATGGGGTTCATACCGCTGCTTTAAGGGAATTAAACGAGCCCGGTTATAGTATTATTCAATAGACTAAATAAATTAAATAATCTTCATCACGGATTGCTTAAAAGATCGGAAATACGAAATTCAGTTCAGTCAAATTGAATTTATATTTAATTTTCCTGGTAAAATAACTTAATTTACTTTAGTTAGCATTTAAGCTATATAATGTAGAATGATGCTACTCCTAATCCTAACTAGTTTATGTTACTACCAACTATCTACTTTAATTAGTATAGGCTTGCAGGAATGCATTTTGTTGCCATATCTATATTTTTCAGATGCGTTCTTTAACGAGTCAAATCAAAAAGAGACTTTTGTATTTCTTGAGAAACGTCGTTTGGATTTGGAGTATCCTCTAGCACCCATGTGTCATCTGTTGTTTCCAGCTTTTCCCTGCATGTGGGACACGTCTTATGGTTAACGTTCCTGTGGTAATATGAGGTAAACAAATATTTTAACACAATAAAAAATACGCAAGTTCAAATATTTAAACTAGTGGTCAGTCATAAAAAAAGACTGTGCTACGGTTACGGCGTTTGAGTTGGTTGGGAACTACAAGTAAAATATTCTTCTTACCATTGTTCAATACAAGGCAAACAATAACTATGAGCACACGGCAGGCTGACTTCTGCTCGGTTTTCCATACAGATACAACACTCCTCAAGACCAGGTGGGAATGCGTTTGAGGTCTGAACTTTGTCTAAAAATATAGAAGCGTCCATTGCTGTTTTTTTAAGGCATTTGCTGTCTCCAATAGTTCCAGAAAAATGTGCACCAACAGTTTCGTTCGGACAACTCGAACTTAAAGTTTGGGTTTGAGCTCCACTATCTATGCTTGCATTCAGTTGCATTTGCATAGTGCTGTACACCTAAAACAAGTAATCTTAACGTTATACTAACTTTAAATTGCTTCCTGATTTGTTTGACCATATAATAAATAACATTACAAAATGATTCTAACTACTTGATATAACTTACTTGTAAAAACTGTTTAAGAGATAGCTCCCGAGTCTTCTCAAGTTTCTGAGTATCAGGATCAATTTTCATGCATTTGATTTTTACAGTTGCAGTCCAAAATACAGTTGTTTCTGTCCCAGGTTTAATTTCAAACAGTAACTGCTTTCCATTACAATCCACAAATTTACTAGATCTGAAAACAACATCAATAAGTTAATAACGAAGTGTTATGTTTTGAAACTCCTATTGTGAGAAATGACGTTGAAAACCAGTCTTAACTAAAGCCTCCTAAAACGGCATGGGTCCGAGTTCAGTATGTGGGGCAAGAAAAAATTCAAAGTTCACTACAGAGTGTAAATCCTACGCTCGTGGCTGGAAAACCTAACCTAACTGGGAAAGAAGCTCAGCGCACCTTTTTTTGCCCCACATACTGAACCCGGACCACGGCATGATATATTTAAACAAGTTGTCGTACAATGCATTCAATTCATTGATTTTGTCAAGAAGATCATCCAGTGTGATGACAGCTAGTTGGCGTAGTGTGGAGGAATGCTTCCGAATTTGCTCATGGAGAAAGTCGAGCTCTCCAGAGAAGTTGTTCCGACTGGATTCTAGGCTAGTTGTTTGACCCATCGCATATACAGTTGCAGTCAATATGTCATGATAGAACGGATAGAACTAAAGGTTACGACTATGACTTAGGCTTCCAATCAAAACAAACTTATATTCACTCAGTCAGTTAGATTTCATAATGACGTTCATTCTGACTTTGAAGTCCTAAAGTTCTGGCTATCTAGGAAAATCAGACAAAACTACAACCAATTAACTAACTTTGCAAAGTTTTCTGCCAAGAATTTAACTCAACTTGCTGTGACAGGACAGATTAATTATGCCAAGAACGTTGCTAATTGCTAACTGCAACGGCAAACAGAGCAACAATACTTGATGCAAAAAGGATCTCCGATTCTGATTTGTGTAATTTTAAGAAACGCGCCTGTAGAATGCAAAGTTTTCAGTGTGTGGCCTCACTACCGTTTGTTTCTTTTTCCCTATTCTTGCTTTTCCAATTATCCATGAAACAAGAAGCTCTGGCTTGGGTCCGCTAAGAAGTTCAATATCAGGAGTATATAATAGCTGGAGTGGGGATTAAACATCTAGAGGCAATATTCATTGTCATTATTAAAGCTTAACCTTTTATTTTATTATAAATTCACAGAACTTGAAACAAAATACGACAATATATGATACCAACCTATTATTATGAACATTAATTCATTTCTGCCATACGCATATATTTTAAACGATTGCATAACGAAATGCTCTGCTGAAATCAACAAGGCGACAGGCGAGCGCAGCTGCAGATATTTGAGCAAAACAGGAAGTTTGGAATTCGGATCATAGGATTGCCTATTATTACATTACTCTGATTATTTAGTAAAGAACACAAACAGAAAACAGAACTACAAAAACATTCCTATACCGACAATCGTCGAACTGGTAGAACTTTTCTTCACAAAAAATATAAATAGAATATAATGGTAAGTGGTAACACTATTTTTAAAGCTAAATTATATTCTTCTGTTTACTTTCCACTTTGTTGCGCATTTGGCTCAGCTTTTCAATTCGTGTTCCTGTATCTTCTTCTTATTCACCTTCGGGTAGGGAAGAAGGTACAGCATGATACAAGACACAATGCATGCACCAATAGAGACATACTTTACCCTACTTATTTGCCTGCAATGCAAGATTATAGATAGTAATAATGCAATATTAAAAAGAAAAAGTAATTGTGGTAAAACGGGAAACATAAATCACCAGATTAATGCTTCACTAAAAGTCTGACTATTAAGACGAAGCATCCACGCGGGCAGTAACAGCTTGAGCTTCCAGTTGGAACAAATTGTAGTTACACTATACCCGCTATGCTATCTATATGCTAAATAAGTCATATCATACAAATATTTACTTCTATGGCTAAATTATTCTTGATCAAGCAAGGCGACAATATTCGCAAACAGGATAGACGGTATCTATAGGAACGTTTCTGATCCATTTAAGTTACATAGCTTCATTTCCTATAGGTTTCAAGACCAAAGTATTGTTGCTTGGTGCTTGAACGTAACATAAAAACATGAAATACTTATAAACATTTATTGACCTTCATTATGATTTTATCACAAGAGAATAAAGCTTTGGTTGCAGCTGCAGTCTAGTAAATATTACAAATATGTACAAATTAAATAGTCTCTGAGAGCAGTACAAAACAAGAATGCAGAAAGTAAATACTAACGGATTGAAAATGATTTATGCACAGACACAAATTCAACGTACCGACTCTGAAATACCAGATATTAATTAATTAGCCTACATACAGTATATTTCATTGTATTGGATTAGAATCATAGAAAAATCACTCTGTTTGGAATGATTCAGTCACGATTACAACTAATCATGTTAGTTAAATACAAGAGTACATTTTTGGCAGCTCCGTCTCGAGCAGCAGTCTTTGAATCCCCAAACCCGAAAAAAGAGGGTGTGTATTTGATAGAAACATGTGAGCTCAAGAGGGGAATGCAAATGCAGCATGTTTCCCAGCAAGACTTGTCTACTTCATTCCTCAGACCTGACTTCTTTAAAAACAAGCACGACACCTCAATCTTTTGTTCCAGACATATTTGTCTCAGAAGTGGTCCTGGCCCGTCGAAAGCGTCAATAAGGCTAGACAGTGATTCCGGCTTATGCACTTCGTCTTCGTCAAAATTCTTTGTAAAAAAATAGTCCACACATACAGCATAGAATACAAGAAAAGAAAAGGCTGTAAAACCGTAAAACATATTTTTGAAGAAAATCACACCTTTGTAACAAATATTTTAGAAAGGGTTTCCTTTAACTCGAAGGCTTGGAAAAATAATCCAACTCTACTAGATTCCTCGGCGTCATATCTTTCTTTAATAGGATGCCAAGGAATATTTCCAGACTCTGAATCGCCTCCTATGCAAAGATTGGGTCTCATCATAGAAGAACTTTTTTCTTGATGCGTTGGTGACAGAACACTCAGGTTTTCTTCCACTTTTTTGAGCATTAAATATGCAGCTATTTTCTTTGCCTGCTTTTTCCGGGACGATTTTCCAAATGTTTGAAACGAATCTATTTCAATCGAGCATCTAACAGTAAATGTTGGCGCATGCGGTTGTCCTTCAGAAGCAACATCCTATATTATATATAATTTAGAAATAGGCTTTATATACTGAAAACTGAATAATTATATGGCTTCTGAGATTTTAATTTTAATATGCAATACTTACCTCATAATTTGGGCTGGGTATTTGATAACGCCCACAAGTCTCTAATAGCTTACTGATTGGATTGGGAACGTCGCTCATATCCCCTTCTATGCCGCTCAAATCACCGGGGCTACCGGTGACAGTCAAATCAGTAGGGCTAGAGCTACTTTCAGCTGGGGGAGAACAAGGGCTACTCACTTCAGAACGAATCACGGGTGAAGCAACAGCAATTTTCAAAGCGTTCGTCACCATGTCAAAAGCAGCTTTAGTTTTGGCATCTTTCTTTTTTGATGCAGTAGCCCATACTATGTTTGTAATAATTTGATGGTGTTTAGATTCGTAGTTGTTCACTCAAAATATTTAACTTCGGGCCATAAGTACAGTTTTTGAAGTTTGTCGGAATCAAAAAGGACAATGACCATGCAAAATTGCAGCAAACCATTAATGCGATCTAATCCCTACATTAGACTGTAAAACAAGCGTATGCAATTACCATAATATTGCTGGTTGTTATACAGCAATTTAAGATGACATTCAAATTGGGGATACTTGGTCTCCTTAGTGACATCTCGCAACTCCCATTCTGGCCTCACTCCTGCTTTTGTAGCCAGCTCCTCAACATAGGAAACAGGGTTTTTGTTCATCTTTTTTTCTAGTATGTCTTTTCACACTACAAATTAAAGATCAGATGAATATTTTAAAAATTAAGTAGTGAGGTGGCAGGTCGTTAATTGTAGGAAACTGTTGTCCCTTGTCGAGTTGTCGATTATATTAGACATGCGTTACAGCATAACTGTTATACTCCCACCCAACCTAACCTAGCATGCAAAAGAAACCTCGCAGAAAACTATTGAGGCCACTGTTAGGATTTATGATTCCTCGAAGGGAATAACAATAAAGAAAAAACAATTTTGCCTCATTGAAATCGAGAAACGAATACCGTCGCCTCGAAGTTTCCTTTCTTGCATGAACAAATCAACATTGAGGCAAGAGCCAGCTTCTGATTTTCGCTAAATATTTTTGGTTTTACGCGTAATATTCCAATATCCAAATGTTCTTTGTCTAGTTATTTATGAGCTCCGAGGTAAAGGGTTATTCCCGGATTCTAGTAACTTTTTACCGAGTTACCGGTGTTACAGCGTGAACGACGAATTTCAAATTTTTCTTGTAAATCGACCGCTACAGCCCCCAATAGAAGGGCTGTAGCGGTAAAGAATGAAATTAGGGACAGATTTTACTATTTGGGGAGATGTTGAAATCACCACCACCACCACCGCAACCGCCACCACCACCGCCATTTTACGGTTTGGAAGTGGCTGTGATGGTGGTGGTGGTGGTGATTTCAACATCTCCCCAAATAGTAAAATCCCTCCGAAATTAGTAATAGTAATCTCTCATACGTTCCCCAAGTTAATTAATTTTTTTCAAGTTAATTACTTCAGAAATAGATCATTTGCTCAAATAATTAGTTAAATATTTGGGTCAGCTTAGAGGACTCCGACATATTTGGGGTCCTCTCGTCAATCGTTTCTCGTTTCATTTGACGTATCGTTTACCTTAATCCTATCCTAATATTGAAAGCAATATGTTTTGTAACTCCGATTGGGAGAATCTACGTTGGAAATCGTTTACCTTAATCCATGCTGCGTGATAATGACCGTTTTTTCTATTACTGCTATCAGTTAATCAAAGGCAACATTTCCTTAATAAGTGACAAAAACTTACAATGAGATGCGAACCACTATCTATTTTTTCTATTTAATCGTTTCCTGGACGACTTTTGCAATTTCCCACGAAGACCACATACAGCACAAAAACAAGAAGGAACAAGAACAACACGAAGTACGAAGATCCTCCTGCCTGCACAGTCGCACACAATCACCAATCATAGTGCGCAGTGCGCCCATGTGCCACTCTCAGACTCAACATATATGAGCTCATCAGCTGACAAAAGGACATGTGTTCCGATGAAATTTCAGCTGCGGCAATGTTTTAGTTACATTGCTGCAGCCTCATTTTCTATGGGCGTATCGGCATAAAATTTCAAAACCTTATGAGTGCATGACGGTATTATTTTTAAAAAATGAAAAAAAAATAATAACAAATAAAAAAATTAAATCTTAAAAAAAAATTAACTATTATTAATTTATTCTTAAAAACACGGCTAAAAACTTAAGATAAGGCGGCATTTTTTAAATCGTCGGCGACGCATATGACTAAGTTGATGCCAGAGCCAGATTAACGAAAAAAGTTAATAAGAGTATGCGCCGGTAAAAGAATCCGCCGTCGTCTTTCCGCATCAACAATACATACTTTTTAACTTTCTAAAGCAACTCTGTTAAAGCTGTCAAGAATACGTATTTTTGGAAGGAACCACTACTTTTGTAACAAAGCGCTCCAAAAATTTAAATGATAATTCTTTTTAGAAACTGCCAATAGCAATTAGTAGCATGTAAAAAAAACTGCGTATAGTTTAAAAAAACTGCACATCAAGCGTTTTCTTGCAGTCGAATAAATGTAAATGTTTTTGTGCAGTTGCTGCTCGGTTTTCTAACCGATACATCATTTTTAAACCTCCAGAGGTTGTTTTACAGGTAACTTGTTTTGCCTTCGGCGGCTTTCATTTTCAGCAGGAAACAAATGTTGATGAAGTGATTGCATCGACACTCGGTACTGCAATGTTCGCAGAAGTACAATTGCACTTGTTTGCTGTGTTGTAGCTGAGCATTGAGTAAAACCAGAGAAAATTCTTTACGGAATACAAAAATTCAGTCAATTTAGTATTGAAGGGTTTTACCTCTATCATTACCAGCAGGAGGCCAGCGGCCAAAAAATTGAAATTTTAAACTTAAATTAGATTAAGTTTAATGATTAGAAACCTTTTAAATTGGCTTATAAACTTTAAATTTATGCTGTGAATTGTTTTAGTCTCTGTTAGAGAACTTTATATTAATGTTTAAAATGGCTGCAGCGATTTCTGAAATGCTTCTGAAGAATTCAAGTAAGTTTATTTTTAATACCTTTGTTTCTTTGGGTTAGGACTAGGAGCTTTTGTTTGACTTTTTTTTCGTTATTGGACAAAGAAGAATAGCCTTATAGTCACCTAAATCAATTCAGTGTGAACTTTATTTGAATTCAACAGCATTATAAATCCGAATGACTGTCGCCTCTTTTATGTATTTGTTACTATGCTCTTATACTAGCTACTATTGACTACATATGTGGTCGGGGTTTATGGTTATGGCAATAATATTTTTGTAAAAAAATTTTCAGAAAACCATGGACTTGTCATGATAAGACCCATTGTTTCTAGTGCAAGGTTTTCATCCGACTCGAAAACATCCGATTCAAGTAGGGCCTCTCTATTTGATCCCAGTTTAAGTGCTCTCAAGCGAGGAACAGGTGGCAGGTCCTCTTTCAATGGTGTTGTTGCAACTGTTTTTGGAGCCTCCGGTTTTGTTGGACGCTACGTTTGTAATAAATTGGGCAAGATAGGAACCCAGGTTTGCATAAATGTTGTTTTCATATATTTGTACATAAAAAATGTGGTGTTGCCAGTGTAAGTGTAGCGAGTGTAGCGGTAGCCCATAGAAGTAAGGTATTACTATAGTGCACGTACCAATAGCTATATTAAAGTATGGACACCATGACCATGTTATAACTTATTTTGTGTCAACACATCTTTCTTCAACCGCATTCCGTATTATTTACAGGTCATCATTCCCTATCGAGGCGACCACTACAATGTCTTGAGGTTGAAAATGATTGGAGATTTAGGACAAGTTTTATTTCATCCATTCGAACTTCGTGATGAGGAATCTGTTAAAAAGGTATATAATAAGAAAGATCTTTTAAAACCAATTGCATGGTCTGTACTATCCCCCCGTATGGTGTGCATACTTGCGATGCATTTATTTCGTGCCTCATCTTTTCGGCAAAACGAAATACGGCGAATGTAAAAGGGCGAAAAAGAAGAATGAAGCAAGACAAAAAGGGCGAAAAAATAACGGTGAAAACAATTTAGGCGACAGTGAAAAATAGGCGACAGAGAAAAGGGCGATGACGTTAAAAATAAATACTAAAAAATAGCAAAACAAAATTTCTTAGCTTCTTCATCAGCCAATAGGTTTTGAACCTCTAGCATGTCGATGCATTGCAATGCAAATCTCTACTGATCCTGCCTTCAAAACGAGCAGTGACAATATAAGATGAAATCCCAATTCGCTATCAAATGTACAAATATTGTATGTTAAAATTGCGTTGTAAATCTCATAGTCACATGTATGCTGTGATAAAAAGTACGTGAGGAAGTGAGGATCATATTTTTTTAATGTCATTGACTTTTTTAAATGTTATCAAATTCATTTAAAAAACATTCTTCAATCCGAATTCAAACATCATCGAACATCAACCATAAATGACACACAATCTAATATTCCAATCAATCACCGTTTTACAGTTATCGTCTTTTTTGCTTTCGTCCTTGTTCCCTTTTCAGTTTTGTCGTTTTTCGTTTTCACCGTTGTTTGTTTTCGCCATTTATCTGTACGTCGTAATTCATTTCGCCCATATTTTTTTCAACTTTATCATGTAGAAGGAAATTATTTGGAGATTTAGAGTGTAATGGGAATAAAGAATTCGTTTTGAAAGTTTGTTCTATTCTCCTCACAGGCTATGACATACTCCAATGTGGTGATCAATTTAATGGGCCGTGATTGGGAAACCATGAATTATAAATTTAAAGACGTTAATGTAACCGGTGCAAGGCAAGTTGCTCGATTAGCTAGAGAATGTGGTGTCAAAAGACTTATTCATTTCTCAAGCCTCAATGCATCTAATAACCCCGACGTAAGCTCGCTCTCAATTCATAGAAATAATTTATTATTTATGTTTTATGTATGCTCCTGTTTTGTAATTCAAGTGCATAATAATAACGCTCACATATTTTCAGGGAGTAATTTTATCTGATGGCTCGAAATTTCTTCAAACTAAATATGAAGGCGAACTTGCTGTCAGGGAGGAATTTCCTGATGCAACTATATTCAGACCAGCAGATATTTATGGTCAAGAAGATCGATTTCTCCAGTATTACTCACATTTCTGGAGGAGAAGTTTTCAGTGGTTACCTTTGTGGAATAGAGGGGAGAAAACTATTAAACAACCTGTGTATGTTGGTGATGTTGCCCAAGGAGTCATTAACGCCATCAAGGATCCTGAATCGGCTGGCAAAACATATGATATTGTCGGGTAATCCAAGTGAAGATAATCCAATTTAGTGATAATTCCCCATGCCCAATGCCCATCGGATGTTTTAGTGCTCATTTAATTTATTTCAGACCTAAACGGTATCAGCTGTCAGAACTGGTAGATTGGTTCTTCAGAGTCATGCGAAGAGACGAAGAATGGGGTTATCGTCGAACTGACATGCGAATCAGTCCTTTATTTCAATTGAGAGTCAGTTTAACTCAGAAGTTGTGTCCTAGCTATCCTGTTGCTTATTTGGGATGGGATAAGATAGAAAGGGTAAGTTAGAATTACATTATATCGTTATCGTGTTATCATAATATTTTCAGACATTAGACATTGTCTAGTCTTTGTCTTTGGTTCACCTAATATCCTAATTTACATTTACCGTACAGGATCATGTAACAGATACTCTGACTGGGAATCCCACTCTTGAAGATTTAGGTGTTCAATTAACAGAAATGGAAAGTCGCATAGACTGGGAACTTAGGCCAAAGCGGGCTTGGAGTTATTACGACGCAGCCCTTGGAGAATTTGCTCCTGCGAAACCCCCAAATGCGATCATTATTAAAAAAACTACGCCTATTCGCATCGCTTAGACTTATCCGTGATATAATGTCTTTTCTGTAAATACAGGTTTTGTTAGCATAATTGAATTGTAAGAAGCTGATGTATCTAATCTATTCACTGTAATTTCATGTTTGCCCATTCAAAAGCCATAGAAGCAAAGCAAATTGTTAGTCTCAACGACATGAACTGTTCCATAAATGAGAGAATAAATTTATTCAATAGTTCTTTTTGTAAGTTCAGTCAATTCACATTAAATTTTTCATAATTTCCAGCCCTACCAAGAGTTTAAAAATAAGTACTCAAACTTACAATGTAATGTCCGTATTGTGTCTGCGACGAATTTTCCTGAAAATGGACAAAAAATCTTCCTAATATCCTCTACTATATACCTATAACATAGTGTAATCTGATGCGGCCATTGGGCCTCATCATAGCAAAAATCATAAACAAAAAAGCATCGATAAATGAAAAAAACAAGTAGTAAGGGAAGGGAGACCCTGCCTTCACTGAATTTTTACTTGTTATTTTCGGTTTGAAAAATCTAAAACTGGATCTCGATTTGAGGCAAATTTTTTCGGATTCTTTTTCTTTATTTCACTGTCGCTCATGAATGATGGAGTATCGGATGGGAATATTTTAGGTGCATATAAAATAGGGTGTAAGGAAAACTTTTAACTCATTTTCAAACAAACTCATGAATACATTGCAAACTTACGTAGTTAGATCTGTTTATGTTTCTAATTTACATGCAAGAGAAAACCCACGAGTCTGCGCCCTGTTCATGAGAAAATGTACTTGCTTTTACCCATTGAATTCAAAGAATCTCACTCTCTTTCATTTGCGATTGAGATTGAGCACTTTCTCATTTCCCCTAGGCTCCATTCGACCAAAATGCTCCGTTTATAATCTAACTGCTACACTATTTTTAGTTAGCTTGAATAGTTAGTTATAGCTACAATAAAATATCTATATATCTTTCCTCATACAGTCTCATAATTCTAGCAGGATTAAAATGAATAATGCATAAAAATCAACGCACCATCATGGTTTTGAACTGATCCATGGCCTGTACCATTGTTATATAGGGAAAAGCAGCCGTTTTGTCAATGGTCTTCTAATTTTTTAGCACAATTGCACGACATCTGATCCACTCCACAACAGTATACGTAACCGCAGGTTTCGTATTCTTCGGTGTACATAAAAAAAGTGGCAGAAAATAGCAGATAGAAGGTAGGACAAATTACAAAATATGTGCCATTGAAAAATACAAATTGAAACTAAAACTGTGAGTAATTAAAAAAAATAAACCACGGTTTTTCGCTAATATTTTTTAGAGTAGACTAGAAGTCGGAAAAAACAAGACAACGTTCGTACAAGGTGCTTCGCCATGTTTATACAAAAGCCCACCCTACGGGCATATCTGGAATAGGTGGAGGTGAACGGTGAAATGAATACATATTCTGAAAGCTTATTCAGCTTCACATTGAATGAGCTTACTTCCAAAAATGTTGACTCATGAAGTCCAAAGTTATGAGCAAAAAACAATAAAACCAGAATCTGGTTTAACGCTTCGCTGACTTAGTTCAAAATTGACTAGGCTTTAAAACTTTAAAACTTATACATTTTTGTCCACAGATTCAAAAGTTATGAGCGAGTTAAAAGAAAACCAAAATTTTCAATGACTCTCGGCTGATTCAGGTTTTTATTTTCATTTGATCATAACCTAAGGCTCTGTGAATCAAAACTTCTGAAAGGCTCATTCAAGTGGAATCATACATAAGCTTTTAGAATACTTTTTCACCTACCCATAAATGTCTGTAGAGAGGGGTACAAACCTGGTGAAACATCGGGGTCATTTGATATTCATTCGAATTGTAAGTACATTACAGTTGCTACTAATCTGAATCCGAGTTCGAATCATTTCGACGACCTCTCTCTAAGTTATTTACTAGCGCTTCATGAAGTTGGGTGACGTGTTCCAGAGGTCTTGGTTTTCCATCAGGACCAACTCCACACGGTGTGATAGTTCCAGCTCGTTGAAGTTTGTCAATGGCATTCACTAATCTTACTGCTTCATCTTCCTTCTGCTCTTCGGTCATTCCTTCGCATGGATTCGGTCTTTCAGGCTGTATTCTACCCTCCACATCGTTGATCCTATCATAAAAAACCAAAAAATTATGCAATAAATTACAATAATATGATATCCTGCAAATTTGACACATCAGGATTAAATAAAATTTATTGTTTGACTATTGTTTGACACTTACAAATGCTCCACTTGCTTATATTCATCTGTGTCGGAATCAGAGTCAGAAGAATACTGCCCACTGTTTCCTCTTCCTCCCAGCAGCAAACCACGATTTGCCAATAATCCTGCTGCATTACCGTAGCCTGTATACTTGACCATTTTGGACACTAAGGAGAAACAACATTAAATTCTTAAATTGGTTACTAACTAATACATAGCAAAATCCATAACACTAAAGATTTAGTTTTCTTCCATAAAATACATACCATTTTCCTTACAAAGAATGAACAAAATATTGGCCACTAGATCAGTGACATTTGTTGCTGGCGATGTCAGCAAAGCACATAGTTTGTTTCGAAGCTTGACCCCGATTTCTGGTCTTTCCAATACGTCTGTTTTTTTCAAAGGAGGTAAGATACGTAGCTTAAAATACTTCCTAAGAATACGATTGCCACCACTCATTCTTAATAATACGCTCAAGGTAGGAGACAAAAGTTCTGTAACTACACGACCGTTTGAAGTCTGTATAAATTAAAATATACATAGAATAAATACATTTTGTAGTCAATATCAATATTGCCGAATTCGACAGTAATTAAACTCACATGAGCTTTGTCTAAGCGTTGGGTTAGAAAAAGTACTATAGTTTCTGCAGCCGAAAGATCATAATTTTCAAACGTAAAAGAAGAACCTGGCATAGCCACAGCAAGTAGCTCAGAAAAACATTCTGTTGGCACAGCAGCAAGGAGATCAATAGAATGACTAAAAATAAATAAATAACAAATAATAAAAAGTATTACATAAAAGTTTATCAATTTGGATAGTCATATCTCATATATAATATAGTGACTTAAATATTAACGTATTTTACCTATGTATGTCATGTTGTTTATCAACGGACAGGACATCATGCATTAATGACAGCCGTACAAGCTGGGTCACTTTCATAACGTACATCCGATCTTCATCGTCGTTTATATGAGCGCTGGGATCAGTTTTGTTTGGCACAATATCATGAATCAAGTTGTACAAGACTTTAAAACTTTCACATATGAGATCAGCAGTCGTATCGTCGACAGGGTCAGGATTTTTCAAAATATTCTCAGCAAACTCAACAACTGGAAGCACGCCTTGAAGGTCGTTGCGGACCTTTCGACTGAAAATTAATCCATTGATTAGGAGTTTAAAAGTAGTCGTTACTATTAGTAAAAAAATGTTTAAGTCAATATGACAAGTAATGTAAGATTAATTACTGTAAGCTAATGGAATTAATGCTAAATTAAGGTGAAATACTCTACTTGATTAAACACCATTTGACTCACCCCGTTTCTTGACATAATGCAGTGATCATGAAGAAAACCCGCATAGTGAAATACTGAACGTCCGTTGTATGACTAGAAGTATTAAACAGCTTCACTTGATTCGTCAAACAAACTAAAAGATCATTGTTGATGAACATTGTCTGAAGAACTTGACTTTGGAAAATCATGTTGAATAAAACTTTCAATGCCTCCAGAGCTTCTACTTTCAAACAACAAAGAAACGTTAGTTTTGCCAAGATGTCTCAAATGCACCTCATTCAAAAATTGTTGAATCTAACCGGCCGGTCCACAGTTATGAAATTTTTCTGACGCATCTTTAAGACTGGAAAGTTTTAATATCATTTCCACACGGTTGTCATCCATTACCTCCTCTAGAGTAGCTTTCTCTCGGCTACGAAAACATACACACAACTATATTAAATGCTTTCAAGATGAGACAAAGTTTCAAAAATATTAAACAAGACGTACCTCAAAACTCTCATAGCATTCAAAAGAATGCCGATGAGCTCTGGAGAAGTTGTCGGACATTGAATTCGCAAAAATAAGACTTCCCACAGTTCTTTCTTTTTAGCAGAAGAGATTTCAGGAAAGAATTTATCTTTCTCATGCTAAAAAATAAAGAAAGCATTGCATTTAAATAATTCGATTCGATAAACACAGTTATATAATTTCTTACCTTCAATATAAAATCTTTCAACACACTTGAACACTCTTCAGAAGTCCCACTTTTAACCGCTTCGATATTTAGTTTTTCCATGTCTCATAAATCCTAGTTATACCAACTGCTCATGTACACTTTAGCTCGCAAAGTAACCTTGTACTAAAGAAAAAGAATCAGCAACAGCAGTATTTCTTTTTCAATAGTATCCCTCTCTAACTGTAACTAAACTGTTTGTCTCTTTTCTTCAAGTGAAATATAGTGAAAGACTAGCTGAACAACTACCTTTCAGAAATGTGAAGATGTGAAACAAAAACCTCAGTAACGAACCAGTAGACTGTGGTTTTGGTTTTGTCTTCCTGTAAATTGTAAACTATAATTGTAATTATGATTGTGAGTTTGTGAGTAAGCTATGGCTAGCAGGTACAAAAACTTGTGAATATCACGTAGTTCACATTAAACTTTCACCAAGCATATATATATTGAACATGTAATGTGTCCCTAGTTAGTCCCTCCCTATCTTAAATAGTGAAAGCGTGCCGAATGTGCACACTACACAACAGTAGGTAACACAGTGCGGGACCGTGCGGGACGGCCTTCATCTCATCGCAGCTGCCTCCAAACATATGAGTACAAGATATAAGATAGGGATGAATATCATCAGAATAATACAAAACAAAATGAAGGTGAAAACGACATATTGCATTAGGCGATAGATACACACAAAAGTAGCATAAAACATTTAGAGCGAGATAAGAAAATTTACTTGCACATACATACACACATGCTTCATACTTCATGCTCATGAATCATGATGTGCTAGCGGTGCTACCTTGAATTCCACAAACAAATGTACATCATCTAGGAAGACGAGGAGAGGACTAATTTTTACCAGCATTAAAGATTTCCTAGAAAAAGTCACATCTAGCTGAGACATATTATGACTAATTATTTCGTGATCAATGTTGTTTTAATTTGATTAACAATGAATGACTGTTGACCGGTGTTCAATAAAAAAATTTACTGGAAAAAATCATAACTAAAAGTATTACTATGGTTTTTTTCGTAAAACGACATCACTTTTCCTTAGGACATGGTTCTTAAATGAAACTTGGTTGTGTGGAGATAACGTTCTATGAGGCCTCACTATATTACTAGCATATGCTGTGAAAGTGATGAGAAACATAATCAACCTTCTCCGCACTGTCCCGAGCATGTAATATTTTAGCAATTGACCTTGTAAGGATCCATTGATATTAATTAGTAGCAGACAATTTGATCAATTCAGAACAGTACATAATTATAAGCTATATAGCATATGAAAAGTTTTAATACATATTATGTGGAAGAGCTTTCGAATATTGCTTACGGGGTGATGTGAGATATTTGATAAAACTCAGTTGTCCATGTATGTCAATTATATTCTGTCCTAACTGAATATGAAGGCGACCATCCTTATATTTATTACAAAAATTACTTAAACTACTGGAAATATGAAATATGCATTTGTAAGAGTATTTTGGTTAATAAGCCGCAGTATAATAACTGGTACGTTCAAATGAAATAGTGCAACTTGAAACATTTCCATGTAGTCATTTAATAGTGCATGTATTTGGATTTGAATATAAAAATGAAATACCAGAAGTTGAACAAAATTAGTTATATGTAATAGATGCTCTGTCTACTAAAGTAAGCCATTTTTACCGATTATATGAGATGAGAATACATCTCAAGTAATATTTTCATACTTTATTTAGGGCATATATTAAGGTAAAGGTAAAAGCACTCCGGCGCAGGAGAAGAGTTTCAGATGTATGTTTTCCTAGATTCGTTCCAGTTTCCAGTGCCTCATTCACTTTCATTTCATATGATTTTAGTATTTCCTAACATATGATCTGTTTCGTTTGTGTGTGTGTTACTTTCTTTCTCATGTTTTCAGTCAGATAAATCAAATCAAATGCTTTGTGAATCTGTCAATCAACGGAAAATACTATTGCAGCTTCCCGAATTGTATACTATATAAATTGTAATCGTTTTACTGACGCGTCAATTTTGTATTAAAGGTAACTGGTTTTTTATCTAGAATTTTAAGAGTAGAACTAAGCATCCAAAACTGAAAATGTCAAACTGAACAAAAAATTGTTTATTCATTTATAGCAACTAGCATGAAATTGTACATGACACACTTATAATATTAATTATAAAAATCGTTTAGGCAACCAATTCAGCCGCAATCAATCAGTTTGCTCGTACATTATTACGTCCAAATTTAAAACAAACCTGAACAATTTTTAACAGAAAATCATCACTATGCACTGTTGTCAAATTCGTAAATAGTTAATGCTACAAAAAATTACTAAACCTATTCGAAACTTGACATGCACAATCAGAATTTACAACAATTTTAAACGATATTAAGTAGTACAGTAAGTAAATGAGTAAAGATTATACATATTTGCTAAAAGTTGTTAACTCTTACACTTGCGGTTATTTTAATTTAGTAATTTTGCAGTGAAAACTTTAACGTTTGTTACCCAAAGCTATGAAACTGTATAGCAATATAGAAAAAGTTTGTTTTCAATAATATATGACTGGCTAGACGATGCTGTCGTTCTTAGGTTTTTAAACATATATCTTGTACATATTTATTTAATAGTACACTTCTTTAAAATGAGTTTCGTTGTTTTGCTAAATCATCTCAAAAGAAACTTTACTTTTAAAGAGCATGATGGAATCATAAGAGACTTGATGGTGAATACTTATCAATGCATACAGACCTAAGGACTTGCAAAAACATAGTTCAACACAAAATATGGGAGAAAATTCAGAACAAGTTTCAGATGGGGATTTTGATGAGCTAAAAAGGCGTTTGCAACTCATTTTTGATGCCGATCCGGCACAGTATCAAAATGATTTCGCTCTACGACGCTATCTCAAGGCGTTTAAGACTGTGGATGATGCGTTCCAAGTAAGTAAAAAAAACCATGGAAGCAAGAGATTAGGATGATGCACACATTAAAACTGACGTTTTTAGACCCTTCCTTACTCAGGGATTTGCTTTAGAAAGCTTTTTCATCAAAAGTCCTTTGCGTACAGCATTTGACTGTACTTCAGATAAACCTGTGGTCATTTCAAGATTTTTTAAAAAAATATGCTTGTTTTATGCAGCACATCCTGAAGACCAACAAGTGGAGAAAGGAATACGGAGTAAAAGAACTGACCAGTGATAATGAATCCATCAAATCTCATTTAGACGCAAAAAAAGCAATCGTTCTCAAACATAGAGATATGCAGGGACGTCCTGTGATTTATATTCCTGCCAAAAATCACAACGTTAATGATCGTGATATTGACCAATTGACCAAATTCATAGTGTACTGTTTGGTAAATTATTTTCGTATAATTGTTCGATGAAGACTCTACCTACATCTTGTCAAATGTAGCCAAATTTTTTTTTTACTATTTGTACTGTAATCGTACAATAGGAGCAAGGATGCGCCAAATGTTTTGAAGAAGTTGTGGACAATCTGTGCATCATTTTCGATTTAAAGGACTTTGGTTTAAGTTGTATGGATTATCAAATGATCAAAAATCTAATTTGGCTCCTATCTCGACACTACCCTGAAAGATTAGGTGTTTGTGTAGTGTATAATGCACCCGCACTGTTTCATAGCTGTTGGAGCGTCATTAAAGGATGGTACGTTTGAAAATCCAAAAAATCATTCAAATTTATGCACGAATTGCTTTCTGTTACTTTAAAGCTTATGTTAATCGAAATATTTTTATACCAGGCTAGATGAAAATACAATGAAAAAAGTTGTATTTATTACATCGGAAGAGCATCTGTGCGAATATGTGATTCCAGATATCCTGCCTGACGTCTAATTTGCTGACAAAGTTCAAAAGACCATTCAACTTGAAAAAAAAAATCTACAAACAATAATTGGTTTCTAGTGTAGTAAATCCAAATATATTAAGAAAAATAAGAAAAAATGCTAACTGAATTCAAATTAACCATGTAATTTTCTAAAGATATGAATGCTAGAAAAAATCGGTGCTTGTCTCTGTCTGCAATGGTCACCACCAACAGTATTAGAAAAGTAGTCAAATGGGTAACAAAACATGTGAGGGTTTTACGGTTAATTCCCCGGCCTTTTTTACATTTACGACAACGGAATCAAAGATGTATTTACATTACATCAATAAGAAAAATAAGTTGTTGTCACCACTACAAAAAATTCAGATTCAGTATTCAGACCGATAAAGCCAATATACAAAATACGACTTTGGCTGATCGAATTCCCGCGCTAGCCACTAGCACTAGCCTATTCTCAAGTGCTTAGGCTAAAGTTGAAACTGCTAAATATCAAAAGCTGGCTTGTCGCAGTCAATTAGGTACATGTAAAATCTCTGTACTATCAATTAAGTTGAATTGACAACCATGCCGCTGAACATGTATTCTTGGATTGGCCTACTATAGCAATTGTTTAAACTTTTAATGCTTGTGAGATTAGTTCTCACCCAGATGTTTTTCTTTTTTTGCAATTAAATACAAATAGAGATGTTGGAATCATCGTAAGTATGCAGTGTTAAGGTATAACGGAAACGGGTAAACTTTAAGTATAGCAAGTAAATAAGTCGCACTCTTGATTGTAAATACATACCAAGGGATTTTAGCGCGTGTTCCATGCATTGTGTTTGTGTATTCGGAGTTTATTTAAACTGGAACTTCAAAGCGCATACAAGTTATTCATTAGTATTTTAAACTTCATAACTGAAAAAAGTCTTCTATTTCGATTAAGTAAATTGATGTTTAATTGCCTATACAGAGAATACATATTATGTGAACATGTACCATGCAAAATTATTTTAACGAAAACTTTTTTTTCTCTTCTCCTTTCGACACACTCCAAAACCTTTGGAGCTTTAAATTGCAAATTGAAATGATAGAAGTAAAACAAATTCGAAGCTTGTATTTTATACAAGCACATGCTACGTGGAATCCACCAAATATATTTACTATACTTATAATGAGCTGTTGTAAATACAAGTGGAAGTGACAGAGTGTTGATTTGTTGAGACATAATTTTAAAACATTTGGAGAGTGCCAACACCAATCTCTGAAAATATTAGTTCCCACCGCTCTAGTTTATATATGCCACGATGGAAGCATTAAATTTTGAAAATCGAGATTCAATTTGCAATTTTTCTTATGAAAACTAATATAGGGAAATTGGGAAATATTGTGAAATCAAGGGTTCTTACCGTTCTTCAGTTTTGGTGACACGCATATTTACACACATGCAAGTAAAAAATATACTTCTTGATGCTGTGAATGTTGACGGCCGTATATACGGAGAACTAATTTTTTTGGGAGTTCTTCATTCTTCGTATTGAACTTCTCAGGATTTATTCGTGCTCTAATATTTACCAAAAAATGCGTTGTTGTTGCACTACGTTACGAGTGTGTTTCGTCATCTTTGATACATGAATGAACAAATAATTTCACAAAACCCAATTTCCATAACTCATTGTTAGCTTTGCAAGTGTATAATTATTGACTTATATTCGATTTATGTTTTCAACTATAAGTTTATTACTGAATGCTGGCTCCTCTCACAAGCCGACTAAACAACTAAATTGGTGCTACTTCAATTATCTTGTGTTGCAAATAGACTGTCACTATATATTTATAGATTTTTAGATTAGCTCTTAAAATAATTAATTTATCTCACTGGACGGTATTGATTTATGAGGTTTATGCATATAAATACACGGATATATTAAGAGTGAGAGTCACTAAACTTCTAAATGTAACTTGAAAAATTTCCAGATGCAAACCATAGATAACTAATATACATATAGCATTACTGTGGCTTTATAAATTACTCACAGTCACAACAAGATTTGGATCCAATATTAAAGGGGAAATAAAATTCAAACAACAAATATTGTCAATGTAAACATATTTACTATTACGTATCAATTAGGGAAACTTTTTAATGTGTGTGTTTCATGGGGCTCAAGCCTTCGAAAAAAACGTCTGATTAAGCCACGTGCATACATACATATTATATTAAGACTATGAACCTTCAGTACGAAAATTTTGTGCTTTCAAAACCTGCTCTTCGTTTGTCGACATTTATACGACAGAATATATACCAGCTGTTGTATCATGCATTCAATTAATATTTGAACGCAGCGTATAATGAAATCTCTTGTATTCTAGACTTTACCTGATCCCTCTCTTAAATAAAATGGATCGAAACTTCTTGAATATCTGATCAATCAATAATTAATTAATTTTGATTGCTTATATATATAGTATGGATGAGTATTGATAGAGTAATAGTGATGATTAGTTGAGTACAGATTCAGATTTCAGACCACAAGCGTCCTAATTCTCTGACTTTTTGATTGAGTATATTGAACGAAGAACAAGCAGAGAAGAAAGATAAAGTTTACTAGTATGCTAGTAGAAAGATAAGCTTGATGAAGTGATGACTGCCTAGTAATTGGTATTAAGAAACCTTTTTTTACAAGTGATTTTCTGATTTTTCGAATCGACAGTCGATCAGCTCCCTAGTAAGAGATACATACATACATGCAAGCGATTTATTTCTGATATTTCCGTACTCAGTCCGTCCATGAAATTCCCCTGCTGCGTTTAGAAAAAGCTGACAATTCTGCATGGAAATCTGCGTGTGGTCTTAAGAATACACAACTATTTCGCTTTTGTGTGCATACATGTTCCAATCCAAAGCACTTTTATGGAGGGGCAATAGGGCCAAGTTATTTCTACTACGTACGTACACAGACTTTTACGCGCACATGAACTCTTTCTTGCTACAGCACTCATACTTCTTCTACTTACACAGACTTTTGCATGCACATGAACTCTTTCTTTCTACATCACATATATTTCTTTCATGCCCTCGAATTATATTATCTACACGCACAACAATACACTCAACAGCACTCTGTGCTGTGAACTAAGAAAACACTAAATCATCTAATATAAACAATGCTGAAAATTAGCGAACAATAAAATACCTGCCGATCGAACCAGAGTGTTCCCTTTTGCGATTAATGATGACTTCACACATTTCCCAATACTGTGAAAATTATAAACAAGATACTTCAAGTACGTACTGAAAAATCTGGATCTGAAGTAGTCTTATTTCTTTAAAGAATTTTTTCACAAAAGTTTATTTCAAAAACAAAGTAACTATGCAGTGGACGGATGCACATTTAATTATCAGCAACTTCAGAAATGTTGGAAAAACATATTCGAGAAGCATTTAAACGAGTTGATTCTGTCGAATTTGAGTTGCTCCGATCCTCAGCAGGCGGTGACAGTAAGTCGCTTCTTCGAATTGACCCGGAAAGAGCTGTACCAGGAGTGTCAGCTTTAAGATCTTTAATGGGGGCTTCAACAATTTACATAAGGCATATTGCTCCCCATTCCTTATTGGAGGTTTCCAGCCTAATTTTCACTTACCAATTTTTATACAACTATAAAGATTCAGTAACTGCATTTTTGATGCTTGCAGGGGTCTATTTCAGAAAGTTCTAGCTTGGATCCATATCATTCTGCAAGTGAAACTAACGATAATCACGTTTTATCCGAATATGGAAACCCCATTGATGAGACAGCAGGATCACATGCTCGCTCTCAGTTGGAAACTATGGACATTTTAGATGAACAGGTGTCTCATGCAAATATTTTTTTTGAGAATCCAGGTACAAATAAGTTACTGACACACAAAGTAATTTAATATTTTTGTTAAGCATTGATAATCGGTATAGATTTCATTTGTTTTTAACTGTTCAGAGACATGACCTTGGATGAATTTCGATTGGAGGCAAGAAGACATAATGTTAGTGTTGAAACTATTTTTATAAACAGAGCAGAGCTTTTGTCAGAAGTTCTAGGAATATATAAAAATCCAAGCTTCAATATTATGCGAAAAGTTGAAATCAAGTTTGCTGGAGAATTAGGTGAAGCATGAAATTTTTTACAACAAAAAAGCCTCCAATACGAATTATATAAAATCCTACTTCTATAAAATGATAGGGAAAGACATTGGAGCTGTCCAGAAAGAATTTTTTTCGACGGTATGGTGCTATCATAAACTGCCCATTGGATGGTATCAGTATTTAAGAAGGAGAAAATGACTACAAATTGCCTTCGACTGACATAAAAATTCAACAAAGCGATATATTTGGCCCTATCGAAAAATTTATTGCCCACTCCGCACAGGCATAGGACTGATTGGAATATCTGACTTTGTAATTCAGTATATTACAAGCAAGGATGCCGAAGTACTGCCTCAAACTTTCGAAATACATAGGAAAAACATTACGGATTCTAATGATCGCATGGCTTTGGAGATTGTATGAACCAATCAAAATAATTTTCTATATAACGCGTTTTTCTAGATTAATACCTGCTATCTCTCATTTGTTTTTTATAGATTGAAAAATGGAAAACTGGCTTAAAGCCGACTGAATTCGAACTCACCATTGTGAGAGAGGCAGCTATTAATGCGAACTTTTATGGAAACATTACTTCTGAATGTTTACCCTTTTTGGAGCAACAAGTGCTCGTCTTCAACGTTTATGAAAAGCGAAAAAATCAGTTGAATATGCTACGTGCTTCTATTCAAGAGACTGAAGTTGGCCAGTTTGTGAGTGGCAAATGTCATGCAATATCGGGGGTCTTCCCTAAAACAACTGATTTTGTTTACCCAACGGAGATAGTAAAGTCTCGAATTGTTGCAAAAAATAATGACGACGGATCTGAAATGGAAGTGTTTGCAGAGTTTATCGATCATTGCCGTGGTAAAATAAACTATTACTATTAACTAGTGTATTTAGTAGTAATTTAATAATATAGTGTAGCAATATGCTCTTTCAGATCCTGCCTGAATTTAAAAAACCTAATTAAAGCATGGACTGGTTCTATTGTTTTACCGGGTCCAGAGAATCCGCTTACAATAAAAGTGAATGGTGAAAGTCATGGTGTTTTTAAAAAGCACTCTTGTTTCCATGAAATCGAAGTCTCAAAATCCTTTCAAAGTTTTAAATTTTTTAGACCTACTGTTAACAAGTCGCTACAGGGGTTTCGGTCTTGTGTAATTTATTTATAGATTTAAATTTTTGGAAGACATTTTGATCTTAATTGAATGGTATGTGTGAGTTTCATCAACTCTTATAATTGTTATCATCTGTTTTGTATTTACTTGGAAATAGTTAAGTTATTTACTAGAAAAGGTCTATAAACGATTTGAATAAATTTTTGCTAAAATCTGCATTTGGCATCAACATGTCCTGTGTCTGGAGTTCATGATGTACGTTTGACGGCAATGAAGGAATATTACTTATGGGATTAATTAATGTTGCTTCTTCAAAATGTTGAAGGTCTTCTAGCGTATTACATGTGAAGTATAGATCAACATCTACCTATGAATAAATAAATATAATAATAAATCTCTTTAAACTCTACATTGACATAAGTCGAATTGTTTCTCAAACTTCCTACCTCATCCAGTAACATATCATTTTTCACACACGGCAAATGCAAATAAAAAAGCTGAATTGGACTGAAATTGCGTTCTGAGCTTAAAGGGTGGCTGTTCCAAGCGTTTTTAAAAATTTGAAGATCGTTTTTAAGGCGAGGAAGATACACTTGATGAAGAATATATAAATGACGATCATCATCATTATTTAAAATTTCATCCTCCTCAAGAGAAAAGAAAACTCTTTTATAGAACTGAAGACATCCATACGTACAGTCCCTCCAAAATCTTTCGATTCTAAACCAGATATTAATGTTCGCAGATTTAGTAAACCTTAAAATAATGAGTTCGCAGTAAAAAATAGTATCTAATTCATACCTTTGATTATGAACTGATCGTCCACATATATGACTTGCTCTCGAAATTCCTCTTTTTTCAATCATAAATCGGGCAATGGATATGTTTTCCTTTCCTTTATCGGATCTTACTCGACTAGGGATGCCAAATTGATGAACTCAATCCAAAAATGAGGTCAAGTGAGTATCTGCCCTGTTGTCGGTAAATGCATCTAAGTAAGTCAGCGTCCGACTTTTCCCATCGATACCTCCTCTTACTACAAATCCCCATCTTAAAATTAAAAAAAGTTGAATAGATAACACCAAGAAATGAGATTTCTTTAGAAATATGACCGTATTGTATTTTGAATCAACCTTATGAGTTTTAAATTGGCGTCAATGTGCCAAATAGAATTGCTGTGCTTAACAGAATATTCTCGGCGTCCCATAGTTCTATCCCTGGCATTAGTTCGATCCGAAACTCCTTCTGGATCAATTTGTCTTATCATGTCCCGTATTTTTCATTCCTTCACTTTAATTCCATCAGTCAGCAAAAAGCCTTTCATTCTTTTGTATCCTGTGTTTGGAAATGCTAAAAATTTCTCCATTACAATGCTTTCCAAATCGTCATCCGAAATGCTTGTGTAAGTTTGACCAACCTACACAATGAAGATAAAATATTTTTAAAGTATTTATATTGGAATGAAAATTAATGATCTTCACTTACCGTAATATGATTTTCTTGCATCCGTCTTTTCAATGTTCGTAATGAAATGTTCATTAATTCTGCTATTTTTGGAAGCTTAAAATTGAGATCAATAAGAAATTCGATTTGTCCTGTGTCAATAATAATTTTTTGTGGCCCAGGTTTATTTTCACACGCAATTACATCATCAAGGATGAAAATAGCTTCCTCTAAATGATTTATTACAGGAATAAATCTATCTTGCATTTCTGGAAAACTTTTAAGAGATGCTACTATGTTTTCTTTTCGAGTTATAGCAACTTCGGATGCTACTCTCGTTTGTATCATGAATATTAGGTTTCTTAAAGTAGCTAAAATTTCAATGATGAGTTTTAAGTTTAGTTAATTATTATGGAAATAGTTTTTTTCAGATTAACCAAATGAATCAGAAACCGAAAGTTCAAGTCATTCACACCTCCAAATTTCCCGCTTAATTATTCCCAAATTCACTTTGTATGTTTGTGTATTTTTAAAACCCCTATAATTCATAAGTAAAGACAGTCAATCCTGAATTCGAAATTTTTTATCGAACGAAATAAATATGGAATAAATTGAATGTTAATAATTTCCAAATCAAACTAGTTATGACTGTTTTTTTCATTACTATAAGGCCGAAAGAGATATTTTACTTCTTCCACTTGAGCTAAATTTTCAAAAAAAAATATGATCAGCTTTTTTCATATAATGCTCTAAAATCCACCAAACCTTACACAAAAAATACCTCTTTTAAAATTTGCCAAATTTCTTGATGTCGAGTCAAGGTTTGTTTCACTTTTGAAAAGAGAAAAACCAACTATTTTAGAAGTAAGTTGGATATTAAATTTAAATTAAAAGTCAAATTTGGACACATTTATTCAAAGATTATTTTAGTCTTATTTACCTTGAGTTTGTTGGGCGTTTGATAAAATACTTATAATCTTGATAATTAATCTTGGGTGTGTAATATATCCAAATATATGTAAATATTAACTGATCTTTATTTTGATTGTATGTCAATAGGATTTAAAGTATTTTGTTGCTTTCCCGCAATGATCATGTTGAACTGTGAACATGTGAACTCGATAGTTATGTCACCCACGGAAGAAATCTTTCAAATTGGTAGTGTAGACGGTGTAGCGTATTAAAAGACGGAAATGTGCTGCGACAAGAAAGAGTTCATGTGCGCGTAAAAGTCTGTGTACGTAGAAGAAATGACTTGGCCCTAATGCCCCTCCATAGAATTGGATAATAATTCTCCAGTAGGATTATTTCTTCAGTTCACGAAGGTATCAGAGAGAAATACAACTCACGCAACTGGTTTTTTGCCTGCAAAACTTAACGTGTAACTTGTAAGGTTTCTTGCTTTAGTATTCTCTAGTTACATAGCACATACCATAACATGTATGAAGAAAAAAAAATTCACATGCAACCTCCTCACTCACAGACAGGTGTATTTGGTTGGTTAGTAGTATGTGGAAAGGTGCATCGATAAAATTCCATGTGCGTAGAGCACTATGTGTGTATCGAAATATTACCCAGTTCATAGACGAGCATGAAATGAAGCGCCAGTGAAGAGGATTTTGTCAATAATAATTAGTTTCGAGCTCGCCAAGGCACATAGGCTCAATTGTTTGGATTCTGGTTCTGGTTGAAGAAGGGACAATGAAATTGTTTGGAAAACAATACAAGTTGGTGTTTAATTGAAATTGTTTTTATATAATGAGTGACCAAACCAAATCTCAGGATTCCTTGGTTGGGCAATTTGTGGATAGCACAGAAGAACCCCAACGTTTTCCGGAAGTAAAGGTAAAATGACTAAAATGCATGATAGATGGATACAAAATAAGTTGAAATTGCAAGTTTTATTTCATGTGGAAAAATTTATAAAAAAAAAACAAGCAACGTATTTTCTCTTGCAATTTATTAACAAACAATAGATAGTGGGCCCTCGGCATCATCCCATATGCATTAAATAGATTGGTTTTCCGTAGCTTTAGAATTTGCCTCCATGTAATGCTGAAACCCACATTTAGACTTTCAGGCTAGCCTACATGTTTTACACATTTACACGCACCCTTACTGCTGTCCGCTGTGTTAATCTTATGTGTGCATTGTGCAAGGACAAAGTATGCGATTGTGTAAACAAAAAATCCAAATGTTTGGTAGTGCAGTCATTTTCTACTTGACGCTGTATATAGTTTTAGTAAAAGCTAATAAACAGCCATATTTAGCTTTAAGTCCAGCACAAGGTTGGGCTAAAAGATAATAATCTTTCAAATCTGCATAATTGCTCCTCGATTATTTATTAAGTTGGTCCAAACCCCGTTCAAAATTTATCAAACTGGTTAATCCTTTTATCAATAATAATTGTCTGCATGCTTGGTATATTGTGCACTCAAAATATTTGAAAGTGTATGTGCACCTGACGGAAAATAAAATTGTTTTTGTAAATAATCTATACGAAGCACGATGATTACTGTTAAGCCCAGAATGAAGTCCCAAACGATGCTATAGAAAAGTATTACTGTTTCGATACTCTATATTTTGTTGCAAAATATTTTGAACATATATAAAATTGCCCTTCAATGTATTGCTCAAGAATACTAATTGCTTCGGCTCATTTAATATATTTATATATAGTATATCTATTTCTATGTTGCTTCCTAACTAGGGTGTCATGTGTGATGTATTTAACCATTTACTTCTTCATATTTATGTCCGCATTCAAAGATAAGATAAAAAGCTAAATCTGATCCAATTCATTATGTAATAGTCAATCATAATCATATGATTCAAACATGCAAAGCATAGGTATGGTTTCACGCAAGTGCATTGTTTCGTAATGAATGAAAGGATATTTAAATAGATAAAATATTGAGCCAATAAAGACGGTTAACTCAAAAGTATCAGCTGCTTTAAAACCCGATTTGCCATGAGAAGTTAAACATCACGAGTTGATTTTTCGAGATTTTATAGCACCACTAAAATTGGGCCATGGTACGTTCATACTGTACCTACACATAATTTTACGAAAACATGGAAACACGAGAGTTCATGTTTATCTATTCATTACAAATGCTATAGTGACTTAATATTATAAGATTAGCAAATTCAGGGGGAAATTCTGTCATTATGAATACGAATATACGAAATACAAAATTCCCGTTTTAATACAACCTCTTAATGTCTTTATAATGCAGGATGGTGCACCAGATCTAAATCGTAGATCGACGCTTGGAAAGTCCGAGTCCATCACTTATACATGGAGCAATATTAATGTGTGGGTCGGAGACAAGAAAAGTAATGGGGCGTCTGCAGAAAATGGGAGTCAAGATGTTGAAAAAGGATGTTTCGGTCGCAAAAAGCAAGCAGCGGAATCCAAACAGATTCTATGCAACGGTACGTCCCAGTGTTAAAATTCAGTTTCAACACTATGAAAAAATCTATAATTCATCAACATAACAGTCAATAAAATATGCGTAATTGTAGTGTCTGGCGTGGTTCGTTCTGGAGAATTGCTAGCCATTATGGGAGCAAGGTGAGGATACAGCTTTGTTAGTTTCATCAGCTCATTACATAATTCAAACAAATCAACACTACTAGCTAACTAAACCTTTTACATTTTATTTCCAGTGGTGCAGGGAAAACGACTTTGGTAAGATTCTGCTGTGCATTTTTATGCTGACAATAAAGTCCGAATTTTTGGGATTCTCAGTATTCAATCTTTCGTATCAATGTACAGTTGAATGTTATGACATTCCGTAACACAAGTACGTTACGAGTCAGTGGAAGTCGACGGGCAAATGGAGTAGTAGTTGGACCAGACATGCTGACCGCGTGCTCAGCGTATATTCAGCAAGAAGACTTGTTCGTCGGAACAATGACAGTTCGGGAACATCTTGTGTTTCAAGCTTTGCTTCGAATGCACAAACACATTTCTTACAAGCAACGCATGAGTCGTGTGGAAGAAGTTATTCAGGAAGTGAGTTAAAAATCATCCTATTCAGTCATTAGTTTGAACAAGAAAGAATAATGTTTCAATGTAATTATAGAACAGTAGTGGAGTAAAACCGAGATTTTATTAACTTTGCTTTAGTAAAGTTATTAAGAACAGCTACAGAAGAGAAAGTAAGAGAGAGACAGAGAGAAGCGTAGAGTAGGGAAGGTACATTGAAATACATTGCAGCTTGGCTTTCACCCAAAAGCTCCTACAAAATCTTTGTGACATTAACATAGTTACGCTTCAAGCGACCACGAAACCGAACGGATTGTCGTGAAATTTTGCATAGTGATTGTAATTACGGTCTAGTTACGTTAATAATGCTTCAATCGCAAATCTGTTGTTTAATTGCTGAATAATAAACGTTTAACTGTAAATCACGTTGCGGGATGTATGGGAGAATTTTGCTTGTTTATAAGAATAAGAAGTGTACTAGCATGGAGTAGTTGCTAGTGTTGCGGCATAGGGGATTGATAGGTCAGAGATCGATGCCTACATATGGAATTTTTTTTGCTCTTTTTTTTTTGCTCGCCCATGTTTTAAATACCAATATTCCATGTTTAAACTTTAAATCACTTAATATACGGCCGTTTATGCACTATATTTGACGATTCTGGATATGTGATTATGAATTTTTTTTTCATACTAAAAACCAATGTTTTACGATACGTATTGTACATAGTCAAAACTCGACGCCGTTCAGGAGTTGTGTAGATAAGAACTCATTATGCAAGTTCGGCTGCGCTCTGTCGTAATGGATTTCATTGATTTCAGAATGTATTAAAAACTGAAGTATAGACTCCATTTCTAGTAATAATACTACTAATTAATACCCAAAATAAGCAAAGTTATCTATGGTCTTACAGAGACTTTGTTTATTTGTATAGTTGGGCTTATCCAAATGTGCGGACACTATCATTGGTGTGCCCGGACGAATAAAAGGGATTTCTGGGGGCGAAATGAAACGATTATCTTTCGCATCTGAAGTATGTTTTCATTTTAATGCTTGTGCAATATACACAAATGCAATTTTTTAAGCATTTAACATGAATTTTTGTCGACATTAGGTTCTCACAGATCCCCCATTAATGTTTTGTGATGAGCCGACATCAGGCTTAGATTCGTACATGGCTCAAAATATTATTGAAGTGTTGAAAGAGATGACCAGCAAAGGGAAATCCATCATTTGCACCATTCATCAAGTAAGCAATGGCACTTGTTTTATTTCCCGGATCTGTTATTATCTAACTATCTTGAAACTTCTGTAGCCCTCATCAGAACTTTATGGGATGTTCGATCGGATTCTTTTGATGGCCGAAGGGCGCACAGCGTATCTAGGGGATGCCAGGGATGCAGTTCCATTTTTTGCAGAGTAAAATACATAAATATTCAATTTGGTTCATAAAACTTTTTCTCCAAGTGAATGAATCAGCGCAATGGTTTTTTAGAGTTAATTGACGGTTTCTCGTGTTTGTTTGTAGGGCTGGATTTCATTGTCCCCCTAACTTCAATCCAGCAGATTTTTTCATACAGACATTGGCAATTCAGCCAGGCAGTGAAGAGCAATGCACTGTGACTATGAAAAAAATATGCGACTCTTTCGAAAATGGAGAAGGGGCGAGAGAAATACAAGTAATGCTAATGAGAAAGCCAAGGCTAATGAGAAATGTAGTTACAATAAATATATTTTTTTATATTGCAGAAAATAATAGAAGATCAAACACTTCAGTCCAAAGGGTCCGATATGTTGCAACGAGCGGCCTCCATGAAAACTAGATCTCCATACAAAGCTGGTTGGTTTTCTCAGTTTCGAGCCGTTTTATGGAGATCTTGGTTATCTGTTATGCGAGAGCCAATGGTACTTAAAGTTCGGTTTATACAATCAGTGGTAAGAGCATACAAAAATTTAGCCAAACCTTCAAGTCCCAATAATGCGCTCGTAGATTGCATTTGAAATTGTGTATAATTCCATGAATAGATGATTGCGATTGTACTTGGGGTAATCTACTATGGACAAGAGTTGAATCAACAAGGTGTAATGAATATCAACGGAGCATTGTTTCTGTTCTTAACAAATATGACTTTCCAGAATGTGTTTGCTGTTATTAATGTGAGAAATATTTCCAACGTTAAAAACCATAAGCTATAAAACATAAAATCTAACGGGGTTTGTACTTGGAACAGGTTTTTTGTGTGGAGCTCCCTATATTCCTGCGAGAGCATTTTAATGGAATGTACAGATGCGACGTATACTTCTTGTCCAAAATTTTAGCAGAATTACCACTGTATGTGTTCTTTCCATTTCTGTTCACTGCCATATGCTACTACATGGTGGGATTCAATTCTGGTGCAGACAGATTTGTTGTGGCTTGTGCCATAGTCATTTTAGTTGCAAATGTTGCCTGCTCATTTGGTAAAGAAAACAAAAGGTTTTAAATCACATTTTTGAGATTTTCGAAAAATGCATATTTAAAACTATTACTATTAGGCTATCTAATTTCATGTGTGAGCCCTTCTGTGACTGTTGCTTTATCCCTGGCTCCTCCATTTATCATCCCATTCATGCTGTTTGGAGGATTTTTCCTCAATAAAGGGTTCGTTTACATGTTTTATTCTGAAGACAAATTAGTTACATGCAATGAAATATCAATTTGGTTTTCACAGCTCTATTCCTGTGTACTTCGTTTGGATGAAGTATTTGTCTTGGTTTCTATATGGTAATGAGCTACTTGCTGTGAATCAATGGGACAATATTGATGAAATCGAATGCAACATTCCTGCAAATGCTACATCATCAACTTGTCTAAAAAATGGCGCTGTTGTTTTGCAAACTTTAGATTTCAGCAAGGTAAGATCCCTGCCCTGAGTTATTGTTATCCACGTACTCTTTCACGTTCTTAAGATTTTTTTAAAATTAAAATGTCTTATATGCAATTTGCAGGACAATGTAACAACGGATATTATTGCATTGGTTGCACTTCTCATTGGATACCGACTTCTCGCATTCTTATTCTTATTACAGAAAACTTACAGAAAGGGCTGATGTCAAAGTACATTAGACCCCATTAGACCAATTTTGTTAAATGTAAATGCAGACATCGAATCGAGCAAATAAAATATTAGTGACGAGTGAAACTCCTTTTACGACTAAATCGACTGGTTGATAAGTTGTTATAATTTCCTTATCATCGCCGGTAAAATCCATCATGCTTTATTACAATCGTTACTTTCGTAACTGATATTCACATAGCGTTCACAGTGATAGTCGAAGAGACGAACTTGGAATTAAATTCAAAATTTTTTTGGATTTATTTATAACGAAAAGAGTGTCATCTTACAGAGTTTTATGTAGAAGCATTAGGACCACGTTTCCTTCCAAAGCTTTGGACAATGTTAACAAATCTTCTGTTGTACTGGAATCGTCTTTTAGCCCTACCTGTCTTCTTCTTCTTTTTTTCTTGTTTCTCAACCTTTGGCGTCTGTCCTTTTACTTTACCAGCACGAGCTAAAGAGCCATGGACTTTTCCTCCGAGCAATCCAACGGACAAATCAATGATCTCTGAGGTCAAGCAGCTTACTGGGACTGAATCTTCAAGGGGTTCTCCACCAGCAAAGAGGATAACTTGGTCGGCGGACACATTTTCAAGAGCAGCAGCTTGCTCCTAAAATTCAATAAGGAGCAGAAAAGCACAAAATGAAGTTAGCACTCACAGTAATAAAATCCATAAATACAACGCTATACTTACTTTGACCATAGAAATCAGATCATTGTCATCGCAGTTGATGACATGCTGCTGTTGTCCACGAATGAAGAGTTGCATTTTCAAGCAAAATGTAAGTTTCGATATAGATCTGATGAGAAAAATTAAATAAAACCCGTCAAATCATTGCTTTCTGAAAATTGGTAATACAAGTTATAGATCTATTAGCACTGACAGACAGACATGAATTGCATTTAATTTTACAAACTTATGTAGAAATTAAAATGTTAAATTCCTAAGGCCATACTCTACATACTTACCAAACAAATTGAAGGGTCTATTAAAAGTCCAATTCTACAACAGTTACATAAGACGGCAAATCGATTTATGAACACGGTTGGATTTTAAAACAACTCGTAGATCTTTCAAAAAGATTTGAAACTTTTGGTAGATAATAGAGCCTCGGCACAAATCACAAATAAGTCGCTTAGAAAGACATTTTGAATTATTGCGCCTCAAAATAGTTGCATGCACTCCATAGATAGATGTAGCAGTCATCTGCCGTATCTTTTCTATCTATGTTGGACACTGCGGATTGCGGATACACGATGGACACTTGGACACCATTAACTTTTCATTGTGCACAAATGGCGAGGAAAACAAAACGGGTGTGTAAATGTAAAAACATGTCTTTTTTTAATGTCTTCAAGAATTTTCCATTCAAACAACACTGAGCTTTCAGAAGCTTGCGGAGTTTATAATTGGCTGCTTGGCACTGTTCAAACTTTGAACTCATATCCTTGACTATAATATCGGTCTTTTTAATAGTATATATATATAGTGAATCTGAAATTGATTGTTGTCTATTGGTTATGCATGGGATTTAATTTTTTTGGTAGTAAGTAGTATATTAAAAAATTCGTATGCTTCGTTAAACTAAACTAATAAAAGACTAAACTTATATTTAGCCAGGTGCCAGAGCTGTTGTTGCATACCCAAATTTCGAATATAAATTGGCAACTACAACTATTTGCAAAATAACTCAATAGTAAATTACAATTTTAGCGTTCGTATTTCACGAACGTCTGTATCAAAATTTGGAGTGAAAGCAAAGCTGTTTCCTGACACTGACAATGCAAGCAAAGTAATTTTTGTCCTCCATGAACGAAGTCCAACTTATAGTCAATTCAACCTACCTGACATTCCAAAACTTGCTGACAATGTGCTTTTAATTATGGAGATTTCTCTGAAAAACCCTTAGGAATCGAAAGAGACAGAGTTGACAAGCAACAAAGATGAAAGCTTACAGAAGTTATGGACGACATGGCTGAATATTTAGAGACATAACACGCATTTCAATGTCACAGCTAAGCTATAATTTCCATATTTGTTCCATTTCTGCGGATGAAATTGAACATTTTAAATTACTTTCAATTGTAAACTTATAGTGCAATTAGATCGTAAATAAATCCAAACAGTTTTCGCTTTCGTGTATTTGATTTAGAGACGCCGGAATGAAAAGTTCTTCTCAGTATATACACGTGTTGTAATAAAAATCGGATTGTAGTACGTTATGTTGTCATATTTTCTTTTCTGTCAATTGCTTTTTGTTATTGAGACATTGGGGCTTCTGTTTAGAGACTTATAAAATTAAAAAATATTTAAAAAATTACGCTTATGCACGCCACCCGCAAAAGTCAAAACGCAAATTGCTGTGTAGTGTACGCGCATGCTGTACGTGTTAACACTATAACGTTGGTATATAGTTGTCGTTTGTGTCAAAACGTTTTACAATACTTTTGTAGAAATTTCTATTGAAAGAATCAAAAGTTTCAGTTTTCAGACGACAAAAATATTTTCAAAGGAGATTGTAAATATGCAGTAAAATGCATAATTGCATAATAAAAGAGGTTCATATCCTCGGGTAAGCAAGAAGTATATTTTGACCAGTTTTTTTTTTTAGTGACAAAGGTATAGGCTTGAATTTGACGCATTGCGAGTAGAGAGAAATGAATGAACCCTTCTGTTTGGAGTTTGGTGGGATCAGATGACTTGCAAAGAACATTACAGAATGAAATGCCCTACTGAACTGAGAACTGACTGGCAGTCATTCGAGTTTTTGAATACAGCAAAAAGTAATTGCTAGACAAATAGCTCAAAAGAAAGTTAAATATTGCGAATGTACTCGTGAAAGTCACCTAGTTTTAAATTAAATTAACATAATTAGTCATCATAATGAGGAGGTCGGGATTGTAGTGATTTTATGTGTTAAACCTATTATTTGGGACGCTAAATTATTGTGAAAAGAAATGTGTTAGTGCCCAGTGTGTATTTTCAGATTATAATCATTTTATACGATTAAACCTAACAACAACAACTCAAATAGTTTATATCGTTGAGAATTGTGAGACTGGTTATTTATTGCATTGGACTGGGGAGTTTCTGGATTGACTGGAAATTTTAGCCCAGTAAGTATTTGTCAGTCAGTCCTTTCTTGATGACCGATTCACAATCTGATGGTATTGTATATTTATTTTGAGATAGATTAGACAACCTAGGTAGTAAACACTCTTGGAAATATTTACTGGGAACTTTATGTCGAGTCAAAAATTGCATTCGACAATAACCAAGTCAATAAGAAAGTAATGCTGGAATTGAAAAGTATTTCACTTTCAGTTTGATCTTAATCTTATCCTTCTTGACAGAAATAGCAAACAAAATAAGGCAATAAACTTAATTAAACTACTGCAAATAAACACCATGTTCCAATCTTAGTCAGTTCCAGGGTTCGGTTTTAGAACTTGGGACACCTGAAAAATTTCTAAGTTTTTTCAAACACTATGTTTAGTTTAGGTTAGGTTAGGTTGCAATGTCGGTCCACATGGTGTTTGAAAAAACTTAGAAATTTTTCAGGTGTCCCAAGTTCTAAAACCGGACCAGTTCCAGTTCACAATTCAGCAAGTTTTCCATCCGGCAAATCTCTGTTTTACTCCGTTTGTAAATTCCTCTGTTTCCTATTAAGTTTTGCTAGAAGTTAGTAGTGCTAAACTTATTAATCTGTATTTTGTTGTTTTATAGGAAAAATTTTGGAAGGAAATCTATTGAGCCCTATAATCAACAGAATACAAAAGGCTGAAGAGAACTGAATGAATTGACCTGACTTTGCAATTAATAATTAAATTTCGTTGTACGTCACGGCATGAATATAAGAAAAGTTGAGATTTGGAGTTGTGCTCAATGTTTGAGCAATAACTAATCGACATAATCGACAACAGGATAGATAGAAACTTGTCATTTTATGTGAATATTATGAGATTGATAGGTTAACTTATTGTTTTGGCTATCCTAATCATTGCATTGTACTAAACCAACGCACGGGAAAGACTTAACATTCAACATTATAAAATATTTCTTCGAGTTGATTTTTTAGAAACGTACGTTACATTTTTCATTCGCCCTCAAAATTCTTCCTTGAGCTATTCGTTATTGTCAATGACGATTGTATTTATTTATTTCTAACTATTTCAATTCCTTTTGGACAGAAGCTGCTATTCCTCGCCTGAAAGTGGAAATGTCTCGTCACGAAGGAGTCAGTTGTGATGCTTGCTTAAAAAACAATTTCAAAGGAAGACGTTACAAATGTCTTCGTTGTTTCGACTATGATTTGTGTGCCAACTGCTATGAAGGTGGCGCCGCCACATCAAGACATACACCTGACCATCCTGTTCAGTGCATCTTAAGCCGAAGTGATTATGGTAATTTCTGCAGTTTTCAATATTCACAGATTTGTTTCTCAAACTTTCAATTCAATTCATCGAAGCTGTTAAGAAATGGATTTTTATAATATTTTATTTTGGAAACAGATCTGTACTATAGTGGTGAGTCTTCTACTGAACTCACACATTCTTTTTCGCTAACTTGTCCTGTATGCGGTCGCCTTGGGCTCACAGAAGCAGAACTTTTCAACCATGTCAGTGCCGAGCATCTAAATTGTAACACAGAAGTAGTAAGTCGAGCAAATATAAAAATCCTCCCTTTAGTTTACTGTTTTCTTTAGATGGCCAAGTTAAAATCTTATTTTGAGTGTTCAGCAATGAATTCTAATTTATTTTCGAATAATCTAGTGTTGATGTTAACGTTGATATGTATTTCGAAATTCAGGTCTGCCCTATATGTGCTTCTATGCCGGGAGGAGAACCGAATCTAGTTACAGATGAGTTTGCAGCCCATATGGGACTGGGACACAGACAGCAGCCTAGAGATAGTAATGATTTTTTTCGATGGAATTGATTTTTGGAACAAAATACATTAATTTTTTTCAACGATGAACTCTTTAATATTTCAGATTACGTTGAAGAAGCTCCATCAGGGAGACACACACTACGACGCGTTCAGCAGCCCTCCAGAACCCTGGGAGTAGGTAGAGGTCGCGGTCGGAATATGCACTTTAGCTCTGGAGGTTTATCGCCATCTGGAGCTCGTGAGGCTGTTGATCCTATATCAGAGCTTCTTTCACAATTATCCGGGGTACGTCGTGCTGCTGCAGTTCCGTATGATCGCCTTTTACATAGACATGCTGCAAGTAGTCAGCAGCAACAACAGTCCGGATCTTCTCACGGAGGCTCAGCTTCGAGTGCTTCTGGCTCTCGTAGAAGTGTCTTTCCTCCTCCTCCCAGTGGGCATGCCGTTCTATTTTCGGAAGCGGCAGCTGCTGCAGAGCAACAGATCAATGTAGAATCGGGTGCATCCAAGAATGATAAACATGTATATTTACTAGACAAGTAAGTCAATCTTTACTCTTCATCTATTATTATATCACGTATTTCCACAGAACGTTCACATCCAGCGATCAAGGTTAAACTTATCTAATGTATGTACAAGCCGTACAAACTTAAAACGGAAAAATTTCAGGCTCAATTTATTTGGTGGTGGTTTTTTTCGGGGATACCATAGACATAATTTGCTAACAAAAGTCA
>Ga0210040_10000742_pt1 | contig 52521 bp, 49 predicted proteins | sample CryGeyCG12114_NA_FD_185462 | JGI IMG/M metagenome (GOLD analysis project Ga0210040, IMG submission 185462) | Groundwater microbial communities from aquifer - Crystal Geyser CG19_WC_8/21/14_NA (SPAdes) (version 2) | ecosystem: Environmental > Aquatic > Deep subsurface > Groundwater | place: USA...
GTTGCCGTCTTTGTCCTGAATCCAGCCGGTAGGAGCCGGCTGATTCTTGCGTTGAAGAATTTCCAGTTTGCCATTGGCGGCCGTTGTGGTTGCAAAATCTGCCACAAAATCGGGCTGCTCGGCGGCCGGAATGGCCACTGCAATGGGATTGGTGCCCAGCAAACGATCGAGGGAGTGGGTAGGCGCTACCAGGGGCGAGGCATTGGTCATGGCTAAGCCAATCATATCGTGCGCCAAAGCCTTCATGGCGTGGTAGCCCGCAATACCGAAGTGGTTGGAGTTGCGCACCGATACCCAGCCCGTACCCGCCACACGCGCTTTCTCGATGGCTACTGCCATTGCCTTCGGTGCTACCACCAGGCCCAGGCCACCGTCGCCATCTACTACGGCGGTGCTGGGCGTTTCGTATGTTACACCCACGCGGGGGGTAGGGTTGATGCGGCCTGCTTCCCAGAGGCGTACGTAGCCTATCAACCGCGCTACCCCGTGCGAGTCTACTCCGCGTAGGTCGGCGGCCAGCAAGCTTTCGGTGGCCAAGGTAGCGTCAGCTTCCGGGCAGCCTATGCTCCGGAATACGTTTTCGGTGAAGGCAAAGAGGTGGTTGTAGGAAAAGGTCATAGATGCGGGTTCTTTGTTACGTCATGCTGAGCTTGTCGAAGCATCTCTACCGTAAGTAATCAAGCGCTATGAAGCGGTAGAGATACTTCAACAAGCTCAGCATGATGATCTATATGAATTCTCAGATTCTTCGCTCCGCTCGGAATGACAGAGCCTATCGTACTATGCCAGCATTTCTGCCAGCATGCCTTCTTTTAGAGCGTAGGCGGAGGCAGTAATTTGCGTCAGGCCGTAGGCTTGTAGCACGTAGTCGATGAGTACGCTGGCTACTACAATCATATCGGCGCGCATGGGCAGCATGCCGGGTAGGCCGCGGCGGCCGGCGTTGTTGAGCGTCAGAAACAAGCGGTAGCTCTCATAGAAGCTTTCCGACGACAGAGTTGTGGCCGGCGGCGGGGTAGGGCGTGGCTCGCCAAGACGGGCGGCGTGCATATCGGCCAGGGTATCGAAGGTGCCCGACGAACCTACTAGCACCGTAGGCTGGTGCTGCTGCACGGCCGCCGTGAGGGGCGCCAGCGCGGTAGCCAAGTAAGCCTGCTCGTCGGCAATGTCGGAGGGCAGGAGCGGGTCGTGGCGGAAAAACTGATCCAGCAGCCGCTGCCCGCCAATCTCGAAACTTTGCTTCCAGAAAATGGTATCGGCATCGGCAATTATAAACTCTACCGAGCCGCCCCCAATATCCATTAAGAGGTGACGGGTAGCGCCTAGCGGTACTGCCTGCCGGATGCCATAGGCAATTAGTTCGGCCTCGCGGGCACCATCGATGACGTCTACCTGGATGCCGGTTTCTTCGAACACACGCTGCACAAACTCGCGGCCGTTGCGGGCCACGCGCACGGCGCTGGTAGCGGTGGCGCGCACCTGTGTTACTTGGTGCAGTTCTATCTCTTCCTTAAAACCTTGCAGAGTGTGGAGGGCGCGGTCCATAGCAGCCGGTTGCAACTCTCCCTTGCTCACGCCGCCCTCACCCAGCTTCACGCCGACTTTGGTGCTCAGCAGCGTAACGGGTGCCGTGTGGCTGGCCTCGGGTAGCTCTACTAGCAGCAGGTGAAACGTGTTAGTGCCCATGTCGATGAGGGCAAGGCGGCGGTGGCGCATATAGGTTTTGGGTTGTTTGTTTTTGGTTGAAGAACGTCCTTTCGACCAGTGGGAGAAAGGACGTTCTTATTTGAGAGCCAAAACCAGTTAGTTGGCAAAGCGGCAAAAGGTGCCCAATGGTAGCTTGCGCTGGCCTTGGTCGTGCAGATAGATTTCACCGATTTCACGCGTCTGCGCCAGCGGCGGGAAAATATTGCCTACCAAGTTGTCCAGAATCAAGGCCGAAAAGCCCAGCGAGTAGAGATTGACCAGGAAAAAATGGTCCTGCGGATCCAGTAGTTCGCGGCAGAGCTTTAGTAGCTCGTTTAGCTCGTCTTCCAGCTGCCATTTCTCCCCGTTAGGGCCGCGGCCGTAGGCAGGCGGGTCCAGAATTAGGCCTTGGTATTTGCTACCCCGTTTCACCTCACGGCGCACGTATTTCATGGCATCTTCTACCAGCCAGCGCACGCCATCAATCCCAGATACCTCCATGTTGTCGCGGGCCCAGAAGTTTACCTGCTTCACCGAGTCCAGGTGTGTTACGTCGGCGCCGCCAGCGCGGGCAGCCAGCGTAGCCGCGCCGGTGTAGGCAAACAGATTGAGCACGCGCGGGGTAGGGGCACGGCGTTTTTTAGTTTGCTCAAAGATGAAACGCCAGTTGGGGTCCTGCTCCGGAAACAGCCCCACGTGCTTGAATGATGACAGGCCCAGCCGGAACTTCAAGCGTAAGTCGTCCTGATCGTAGCTGATGATCCACTGCTCGGGCATACTGGGTTTCAGCTTCCACTGGCCGCGCTCCTGGCTGCCTTTTTCGCGGGTGAACGTAGCGTGGGCGTGTTGCCACTCCGAGGCGGGCAGGTGTGGGTCCCAGATGGCCTGCGGCTCGGGCCGGGCCAGTACATACTTGCCAAAGCGCTCCAGCTTTTCAAAGTTGCCGGCATCGAGCAGTTCGTAGTCGGGCCAGCGGCCGGTGGTCAAAAAAGAATACATAGCCGCAAAGGTAGGGGAGTAGGGTAGAACGCCGCACCGTATCTTTGTGGCATGACGCAGCTTCCCTTCTTCAAATACCAAGGCACTGGCAATGACTTCGTGATGGTTGATGATCGGGCCAACCAGTTCGACGCCGCCGACTACCAGCTTGTGCACCGCCTCTGCGACCGGCGCCGGGGCGTGGGCGCCGATGGCCTGATTCTGCTGCGGCTGCACCCCGAGTACGATTTCGAGATGGTGTACTTTAATGCTGATGGACACCTGGGCTCGATGTGTGGTAACGGCGGCCGCTGCACCGTGGCTTTTGCACGCCAGCTGGGCGTTATCGACACTACGGCCCGGTTCCTGGCCGCCGACGGTCCGCACGAGGCCACCGTTGAGGCCGATGGTACCGTGCACCTGCGCATGCAGGATGTGGCCGGCCAACAGGAGGTAGCAGCGCACGACGGCGTGTTTCTGGACACGGGCTCGCCCCACCTCGTACGCTTTCTACCCACCGATTCGCTGGCCGCGTTCAACGTGTTTGCTGAGGGTAGGGCCGTGCGCTACGGTGCGCTGTATGCCGAAAAAGGCACCAACGTAAATTTTGTGGAGCTGCCCACTACGCCCGACGCGCCCTGGCAAGTGCGTACCTACGAGCGCGGGGTAGAAGACGAAACCCAGAGCTGTGGCACCGGCGTAACGGCGGTGGCGCTGGCAGCTTCGCGGCGCGGTGCCCTTAGCCCTGTGCGCCTGCATACGCCCGGCGGCGAGTTGCGTGTGGCTTTTCAATCCCATCCCGATGGATCGTTCACCAACGTCTACCTCAGCGGCCCGGCTATCCGCGTATTCGATGGAACAATTGAAATAGCGTAGATTTCGCTACCTCTTATTAAGTAGTTGCTATTGCATATTTCTACTCTGCCTTGATGCTGCGTTGTTCCCTGGTAAGCTTGCGGGCGCTGGAAAAATCGGACTTAGATTTTCTGTATCAACTCGAAAACGACCCCGTGATTTGGGGAGTGTCCGACACGCTGGCGCCCGTATCGCGCTATATGCTGCGCCGCTACCTCGACCATGCCGCCGCCGACTGGCATGAGGTGCGCCAGCTGCGCTTGGTAATTTGTGCTACCACCGATGCACGGCCCATCGGCACGCTCGATTTTTTCAACTACGAGCCCCTGCACCAGCGTGCCGGACTAGGCATCACGATTCTGGCCTCTGAGCGTCGCCAGGGCTTTGCGCTGGCCGCTCTGGAGCTAGTGCTGGACTATGCCTACCAGACGCTGCGCCTGCACCAATTGTACTGTACTGTTTCGGCTCGCAATACCGCGAGTTTGCGCCTGTTTCGGGCAGCGGGTTTTCGGCGGGTAGGCACCCGTCGTGACTGGCTGCGCACGGCCACTGGCTGGGAAGATGCTGTGGAGTTTCAGCGGCTGCTACTAACGCCCGCTACTGCCGAGCCCGCAAACTAAACAGGAGCGAAAAAAGCCCGTGCTAATGTTGTAACTCAACAATATCCTTTTGCTGAGAACCCCCGTATGCAAACAATACTACGGAACAGCATGTGTGAGATCTGCTGTGCGTAAGCCATTCTCTACCTTTCTTACGACTCTATACATGCCGTCTCCACCTTCGGCCGAAAACTCTGTGCGTGTCACTGTAGCTGCCGCTCCCGTCCCTACCCTACATCCGCTGCCCGCTACCAACGATACAACCATACCCGATTTGGTATGCTTTGCCCACCTGCATTGGGACTTCGTGTGGCAGCGTCCGCAGCACTTGTTGTCGCGGTTTGCGCAGCAGGGGCGTGTGTTTTATGTAGAAGACGCCTTTGTTCACCCTGATCAGGTGGAACCGCACCTCGAAATAAAGGAAAGGCAAAACGGATTGAAGGTAGTGGTAGCTCACCTACCCCATGGCCTTGATGAAGCGCATAGCAACCAGATTCAGTATGAGTTGCTGGCCCGCTATTTTGCTGAGCACAGCGTAGAAAATTACATATTCTGGTATTACACGCCGATGGCGCTGGACAAATCGCGCCAGTTTGCGCCCGTGCTAACGGTGTACGACTGTATGGACGAGCTGGCCGCGTTCAAGTTTGCGCCGCCTACGCTGCGTGAGCGTGAGCAGGAGCTATTTGGAAAGGCTGATTTGGTGTTCACCGGTGGCCATACGCTCTACGAAGCCAAGAGTCAGCAGCACCGCGATGCACACCCCTTCCCGAGCAGCATCGACAAGGAGCATTTCGGACAGGCTCGCCAGGATATGCCCGAGCCAGCCGACCAGGCAGGTATTGCGCACCCACGCGTTGGATTCTTCGGGGTGGTAGATGAACGCCTTGATATTGAGTTGCTTGGCAAACTAGCAGAGGCGCACCCAGAGTGGCAGTTTGTCATTATCGGACCGGTGGTCAAAATTGACCCGGCTACCCTGCCGCGCACCGCTAATATTCATTACCTCGGGGGTAAGAATTATCAGGAACTACCCGCCTACCTGCGGGGTTGGGATGTGGCAACGCTCCTGTTTGCCGACAACGAAAGCACCAAGTTTATTTCGCCTACCAAAACGCCCGAATACTTGGCTGCTGGTTGCTCGGTTGTGAGCACACCCATTCGTGATGTGGTGCGGCCCTACGGCGACCTGAACCTGGTGCACATTGCGGCCACGGCCGACGAGTTTGCTCAAGGTATCGAAAAAGCCCTGCATCAGCACAATGATGCTGATTGGCGCCGGCGCACCGACGAATACCTCGATACCATTTCCTGGGATTTGACCTGGGAGCAAATGGTGAAACTCATGCAGGACCGCATGGAGCGCAAACTGAGTCCTGCGTTGGAAGATTCGGCTTCCAGCACTACCCCCGATGAACATAAGTAAGTACTTGCTCTTAGACTAAACTTTCTACACTACAACCCAACACACCCCTCCATTATGTTTGACTATCTCATCGTCGGGGCCGGGTTTGCCGGCAGCGTACTAGCCGAACGGCTCGCTACTCGTTCCAACAAAAAAGTACTGATCATTGATAAGCGTAGCCACATCGCAGGCAACGCCTACGACCATTACAACGAAGAAGGTATCCTGATTCATAAATACGGACCGCACATCTTCCACACCAACTCCAAGGACGTATTCGACTATCTGGGGAATTTCACGGATTGGCGCCCTTACGAACACCGCGTGTTGGCATCGGTAGACGGGCAGTTTGTGCCGATGCCGATTAACCTGGATACCATCAATAAGCTGTATGGTCTAAATCTGACCAGCTTTCAGGTAGAGGAATTCTTTGCCTCGGTGGCCGAGCCGGTGGCTACCATCAAGACCTCCGAGGATGTGGTAGTGAGCAAGGTAGGGCGCGAGTTGTACAACAAGTTTTTCAAGAACTACACCAACAAGCAGTGGGGCCTCGACCCCTCGCAGCTGGATAAGTCCGTGACAAGCCGCGTGCCTACCCGCACCAACCGCGACGACCGGTATTTCACCGATACCTACCAGGCCATGCCCCTGCACGGCTACACGCGCATGTTTGAGAAGATGCTGGACCACCCCAACATCAAAATCATGTTGAACACGGATTACCACGAGGTCATCGATTTTATTCCGTTCAAGGAAATGATTTTTACGGGACCAGTAGACGAGTATTTCGACTACAAGTTTGGTAAGCTGCCCTACCGCTCATTGGAGTTTAAGCACGAAACCTTGAGCAAGGAGAAGCACTTGGCCGCGCCGGTAGTAAACTACCCCAACGATAACCTCTACACGCGCATCACGGAGTTCAAGGCTCTTACTGGCCAGGAGCACCCCAAAACGGCGCTCGTGTACGAGTACCCACAGGCCGAAGGCGACCCGTACTACCCCATTCCGATGGCCGAAAACGCAGAACTGTACAACAAGTACAAGAAGCTGGCCGAGGAAACGCCCAACGTGCACTTCGTAGGCCGCTTGGCTACCTACAAGTACTACAACATGGACCAAGTGGTGGCCCAAGCCCTCACGCTGTACAAGAAGCTGACAGAAAAGTCGGACGAAGGGATAAAGAAGCCTGCCATTTCTGGCTCTACTTCCCTGGTAGAAAAGCTGGTGTCGCGCGACCCCGCCAAGCCTAAAGCGTAAGGCTGTTAACCACTAGAACGTCATTCTGAGTTGGTCGAGGAATCTTGCGTGCTGATGCCAGATACTATCTTTCGTCAGCACGCGAGATTCCTAGCCCAGCTCGGAATGACGGTCTGCTTTAGTGAGTATTCAAACCTGACACCTTTTCCGCAAAATAAAACCCCGCACACTCTTTGAAGTGTCGGGGTTTTAGCGTTTTGGGGAACAGGGCCGCGCTTGGTCGGGTTTTACTCGAAAATCTGTAAATTTGAGGTGCGCCCCGGCGTTTCATTTTCTATACTACCAGCATGTTTGACTTTCTAGGGAAGACCGTCGCCAAGCTTTTCGGAACCAAATCGGACCGGGACTTGAAGGAGATTATCCCATACGTGGCGCTCGTGAACGACGAGTATGCCAAACTGGCACCGCTCTCCGATGATCAGCTGCGCCAGCGCACCAACGAGGTACGCGCCAAAATTGATGAGCGCCTGAGCGCCATTGATGGCCAGTTGGGCACCTTGCACCAGCGCATCACCGACGAGCCAAACTTGGATGCGGCCCAGAAGGAAGTTATCTTCGACCAGATTGACGATCTGGAAAAGCAGCGCAACAAGGACCTGGAAGTGGTGCTGCTGGAAGTGCTGCCCGAGTCCTTTGCCATTGTGAAGGAAACCGCTCGTCGCTATAAGGAAAACGGCCAGCTGGTAGTAACTGCTACCGACTTTGACCGCGAAATTTCTCAGCGCAAGAAAAACGTAACTATTTCGGGCGACAAAGCTACTTGGTCGAACAAGTGGATGGCCGCCGGCGCCGAAATCACCTGGGACATGGTGCACTACGATGTGCAGCTGATTGGCGGCGTGGTGCTGCACCAGGGCAAAATTGCCGAAATGGCTACGGGCGAAGGTAAAACGCTGGTATCAACCCTACCCTCGTTCCTGAATGCGCTGGCCCGTCGCGGCGTGCACCTGGTAACGGTGAACGACTACCTGGCCAAGCGTGACTCGGAGTGGAACGCGCCGCTGTTCGAGTTTCACGGTATCACCGTGGACTGCATCGACAAGCACCAGCCCAACACCGACGCTCGCCGCCAGGCCTACCTCGCCGATGTCACTTACGGCACCAACAACGAGTTCGGCTTTGATTACCTGCGCGACAACATGGCCCGGGACCCACAGGAGCTGGTGCAGCGCAAGCACCACTTTGCCATTGTGGACGAAGTGGACTCCGTGCTGATTGACGACGCCCGGACGCCGCTCATCATTTCCGGCCCCGTGCCGCGCGGTGATGTGCACGAGTTCTACCAGCTCAAGCCCCGCATCCAGATGCTGGTAGACGCCCAGCGCAAGCTGGTGCAGAACTATCTGGTGCAGGCCCGTAAGCTTATCAAGGAAGGCAACACCGGCCCCGAAGAGGAGCAGGGTGGCCTGATGCTTTTCCGTGCGCAGCGTGGCCTGCCCAAGAGCAAGCCACTCATCAAGTTTCTGTCGGAAACCGGCATGCGCGCCGTGATGCAGAAGACCGAGAACTTCTACCTGCAAGACAACGCCCGCCAGATGCCGAAGGCCGACGAGCCGCTGTACTTCACCATCGACGAGAAGAACAACCAGATTGAGCTGACCGAAAAAGGCATCGACCTGATTACGGCACAGGGCGAAGATCCGCACCTGTTCATCATGCCCGATATCGGCTCCGAAATTGCCGCCATCGAACAGGATAAAGCCCTTGGCGACGAGGACAAGCTGCACCAGAAGGAGCAGCTGATGCAGGACTACCAGGACAAATCGGAGCGGGTGCACACGGTGAACCAGCTGCTGAAAGCCTACACCCTCTTTGAGCGCGACGACCAGTACATCCTGACCGACGACGGCAAGGTGAAAATCGTGGACGAGCAGACTGGCCGCGTAATGGAAGGCCGCCGCTACTCCGATGGCTTGCACCAAGCCATTGAAGCCAAGGAAAACGTGCGGGTAGAAGATGCTACCCAGACCTACGCTACCGTGACTTTGCAGAACTACTTCCGCATGTACCACAAGCTGGGCGGCATGACGGGTACGGCCGAAACCGAAGCCGGTGAGTTCTGGGAGATCTACAAGCTCGACGTGGTAGTGATTCCGACCAACCGCGGCATTGCCCGCCAGGACGAGCACGACAAGGTTTACAAAACCGTACGCGAGAAGTACAACGCTGTAGCCGAGGAAATTCAGACGCTAGTGCAAGCCGGCCGGCCAGTGCTGGTGGGTACTACCTCCGTTGAAATCTCGGAACTGGTAAGCCGCATGCTAAAGCTGCGCGGTATTCCGCACCAAGTGTTGAACGCCAAGCAGAACCAGCGCGAAGCCGAGATTGTGGCCGGCGCTGGCAATCCCGGCACCGTGACCATTGCCACCAACATGGCTGGTCGGGGTACCGACATTAAGCTGCGCGGCACCGCCAAGGAGTCGGGTGGCTTGGCCATCATCGGCACCGAGCGGCACGAGTCGCGGCGGGTAGACCGCCAGTTGCGCGGTCGTGCTGGTCGTCAGGGCGACCCAGGTTCGTCGCAGTTCTTCGTGAGCTTGGAAGACAACCTGATGCGTCTGTTCGGCTCCGACCGTATTGCCAAGCTGATGGACCGTATGGGTCTGGAAGAAGGCGAAGTGATTCAGCACTCGATGATTACTTCGTCGATTGAACGTGCGCAGAAGAAGGTAGAGGAAAACAACTTCGGCACCCGCAAGCGTTTGCTGGAGTACGACGACGTGATGAATGCCCAGCGTGAGGTAGTATACAAGCGCCGCCGCAATGCCCTGTTTGGCGAGCGGTTGGAGCTGGACATCTGGAATATGATTTACGACGTCTGCGACGACGTAGTAACCAGCCACAAAGTCACCAACGACTTCGAGGACTTCAAACTGGCCGTTATCCGAGTATTCGGTTACGATACGCACCTGACTGCCCAGCAGCTTAGCGGCATGCAGGCGCCCCAGCTCACGCAGGCCCTCTACGACGAAGCGCTGGGTTACTACCAGAGCAAGAACGACTTCATCGCGGAGCACAACCTGCCGCTGGTCAACGACCTCATCAACCAGAATGCGCCGTTTGAGAACATCGCCATTCCCTTCACCGATGGCCGCAAGCAGGTAAATGCCGTGGCCAATCTGCGCCGCACGCAAGCTACCCAGGGCCACGAAATCATTCGGGGCATGGAGAAGGTGGTGGTGCTAGCCGTGATTGACGACGCCTGGACCAAGCACCTGCGCGCTATGGACGACCTGAAGCAGGTGGTACAGAACGCAGTGTACGAGCAGAAAGACCCGCTCTTGGTGTACAAGTTTGAGTCGTTTGAGCTGTTCAAGCAGATGATTGGCAAGGTGAACGAGGAAACTGTTACCTTCCTGTTCCATGCTGATGTGCCCAACCAGCAAAACGGTGAGGCAGAGGAGCCCGAGTTCTACGTGGAAGACGAGCTGCCTACCCCGGCCGCATCGCCCCAGTTGAAAGCGCAAAAAGAAGTGTCGTCTATCTCGCTGGGAGCTGGTCCCGAGGACATGGGCCCCGAGCCGGTGGTACTAGAAAAGCAGCAGCCCGTACGTGCTCAGAAGATTGCTAATCGTAACGAGAAAGTAAGCGTACAGTACATGGACGGCCGTATTGTGAACGACGTAAAGTATAAAACTGTGGAAGACGACTTGGCTAACGGCCGATGCGTGTTGGTAGAAGAAGCGTAAGCTTTTTCACTTCCCGGAAACAAACAGTGGCAGTTGGATTTATTTCATCTGCCACTGTTTGTTTCCGGGAGGGCCGGCGCCCAACGTATTCTTTGCACAGTTATTGAGTAGGAGCCGCTGCTAACTGAATGCTAACCTGTTCGCCCTCATGGAAGTGACTACCACGCTTGCGCACCGTATTGACCATACGCTCCTCCGGCCCGACGCCACGCAGGCTGATATTGATAAGCTTTGCACCGAAGCAGCCCATTATGGGTTCGCCTCTGTCTGCGTGCCGCCTTGTTTCGTACGTCGGGCTACCTCCCGGCTAGCGGGTTCTGGGGTACTGGTGTGCACGGTCATAGGCTTTCCATTGGGCTATCAGCTGTCGAAGGTAAAGTTCTTTGAGGCGCACCAAGCCCTGAGCGACGGCGCAAGGGAAATCGACATGGTGATGAATCTGGCTGCATTTCATTCGGGACAATATGCGGAAGTGGAGGAAGAAATCGGGGAAATAACAGAACTTTGCCACCTGCGCGGTGCTAAGCTGAAAGTCATCATTGAAACCGCTCTGCTCTCCGACGAGGAAATTGTGCTGGCTTGCCAGCTATGCGCCGAGGCAGAGGTAGACTTTGTGAAAACTTCCACTGGCTATGCCAACCGAGGGGCTACGGTAGCAGATATCCGGCTGATGCGTCGTCATTTGCCAGGCTCTATCCGTATCAAGGCCTCCGGGGGCATTCGCACCCGCGCGGCGGCCCTGGCCCTGGTTGCGGCCGGCGCCGACCGTATTGGCTCCTCAAACAGCATTGCCCTGCTGGATCTGCATGATGAAACGCCTATTCCCTAACGTGTTATTGCTGTCGGCCTTGTTTTCGGTGGCCGCCTGCGCCACCAATTCTCCTTCGGCGCCCACTGCCTCCCGTCCCGATACCACGCGGCGCACACCCGCCGAAGATGTAAGTAAGTACCGACCCGTTTTCACTTCTCCTGCGGTCGCTACTACGTCGGCTACCTCCGCGCCAGTCCCTAAAAAGAGCGTGGTGCCCACCAACCAAGTGAACACCCAGGCTGAACAGCGCTTGCGTGACCAGGCCGCCGCCAACTTAAGTGTGAAATACGCCCAAGGCTACCGCGTGCTAGCCTACGTGGGCTTGGAGCGCGACCAGGCTATGGCCGTGCGCCGGGCCGTCATCAGTCGCTATCCCGAGGAAACCGACTACCTTACCTTCCGACAACCCGTGTACCGGCTGTACATTGGCGACTACCTTACCCGTTTGGAGGCCGAGCAGGCCCTGCTGCGTCTGAAACCGCTGGCGCCCAAAGCCGAGTTGCAGGTAGCCCAAGTGCTGCTCAGCAAAACCGGGCAGTAGACTGGGGTAGGGCGTAGCCAAACTTCGCGCTACTTTTGTACCTATGATGCAGCCCGAAAAAATACAGCAGCTAGCCGCCGCGTACGCCGCCGATACCATAGCTGTGCGTGAGCACCTGCACGCCCACCCCGAGCTTTCTTTCCAGGAAACCAACACAGTAGCCTACGTAGCCGAGCAGCTACGCCAACTGGGTCTGGACCCGCAACCGGTGGCCGGTACCGGTCTGGTAGCCCTCATCGAAGGGCGTAACTCCGGCAGCCGGGTAGTGGCCCTGCGCGCTGATATGGACGCATTGCCCATTCAGGAACAGAATGAGGTGCCCTATAAATCAACCAACCCCGGCGTGATGCACGCCTGCGGCCACGATGTGCATACGGCTTCCCTATTAGGCGCGGCCCGCATTCTCACGCAAGTGCGCGACGAATTTGAGGGCACCATTAAGCTGCTGTTTCAGCCCGGTGAGGAGTTGCTACCCGGTGGCGCTTCACTGATGATTAAGGATGGCGTGCTGGAAAACCCAAGGCCGCACAGCGTGCTGGGGCAGCACGTATTTCCGCATTTGCCAGCTGGCAAAATTGGGTTGCGGGCTGGGCGCTATATGGCGAGCACCGACGAGCTGTACCTGACCGTGCGCGGTAAGGGTGGCCACGGCGCCATGCCCGAGCAAAACCTCGACCCCGTGGTGGTAGCCGCTCACATTATTGTAGCGGCCCAACAGATTGTGAGCCGCCGCGCCAACCCAAAGCTGCCCTCGGTGCTATCGTTTGGGAAGGTAATTGCCAACGGTGCTACCAACGTTATTCCCAACGAAGTATATATCGAAGGCACGTTCCGGACCCTGAATGAGGAGTGGCGCAACGAGGCGCACCAGCACCTGCGCACACTTTGCGAAGGGCTGGCTGCCAGCATGGGCGCCACCTGTGAGCTGGAAATCCGCCGCGGCTACCCCTACCTCGAAAACGAGCCCCGCCTCACGGCCCGCACCCGCCAAGCCGCTGAAGAGTACCTCGGTGCCGATAACGTGGTGGAGCTGGACCAATGGATGGCCGCCGAAGACTTTGCCTACTACTCGCAGGTATCCGATGCCTGCTTCTACCGCCTAGGCACTCGTGCCGCCGACGGCCGCTACGCCGCCTCCGTGCATACGCCTACCTTCGACATCGACAAGCAGGCCCTGGAGGTAGGGCCGGGCCTGATGGCGTGGCTGGCCCTGCATGAGCTGGCGGCGCTGCCACCCGCCGAGTAGCCTATGGCCCGTCGTTTGTATCCTCTGCGCTTCATGAAGATTGCTACCCCTTTCGTTAGCCTGCTGGCCGCGTTGCTGCTGACGGCTACGGCCACGACTGCCCAACGCCGTACCGTGAACAGCATGCGCATGCTGCCACAGTTGCAAGCTGAATATGCTCTGCACGGCGACGACTACCTATTGCTGAACCTGCGGGGTCCCATTGGCACTGCTGGCGCCGGGCTGGAGCAACTAGGCTTGTTGTTAGGTTACGAGCGGTTTTGGAATACGCAGTGGAGCGGCGGTGCCACATTAGGCATTGACACGTATAGGGTGAACCTCGACGGAGGTGACCTAAACGGCCTCTACGCTGACCTCACGCCGGAACTGTTTGCGCGGCATTGGAATACATTTGGGGGCTTCAACTTCCGGCAGCGCCTGGGCGTGACGTACGTGGTACCCGGTGCAAGGGGAACTGACAACCGTGCCCTCTCCAGCCTGCGCCTCGACCTCGACCGGCTAGTACCAGTAGGGGAGAAGGTAGTGTTGCGGCCTCGACTGGCCTACGAGGGCACCGCTTGGCTTCGTTTTCAGCGTGACGAAGCCACGCAGGCCAAGGAACGAGTTATCGACTTTGGCTATGCTCGCGCCGAGGTAGGCGTGCGCCTCTCCAACCGCTTCGATTTTACGCCGTGGTTTGGTTACCAGACCACCTACCTTTTCGCGCTGCCCCAGACGGACTACCTAGGCCAAATAACGATTCCCGGTGGCCGGCTTAACCTTGTAACGCCTGTGGTGGGACTGGACGCGCGCTTCACGCTATTCCGGGGTGGTAGTATGTTTGAGCGGCGTCAGCTTCCTGCCCAACACTAATTATAAAACCATATAATGCCATTATGGCATTTAGTTCACACGGCGAAAATATCGCTTTGAAGAGAATTAGGAAAGTATGCGCTGAAAAAAACGCAGTTCAATAGAAGTGGTAATTACTTAAATAAGACAAAAAGTCAGGATAATATTGCGTTGAACGGCTTGGTATAGAATTTATAGAATAGGGGTAGGAACACAGACGTAGTTCCGCTCTTACTTCAACTTTTCTAGTATACCAACATGGCAACTTTGCTGTATAATAACCTGCCTACCCACCGTCCGGCACGCCCATTCAATACGGTCTTCAACGAGCTGCTGCGCGAGACGCTACCAGCGGCCACCGTGCCCGCTACCTCTTTTGTGCCCAGCACCGATGTACTGGAGTCGAAAGACGGATACGAACTGGTGTTGGCAGTGCCCGGCGTAACCAAAGACACCCTAAGCCTCGATGTGGAAGAAGGCAAGCTCACCATTAAAGGCGAGCGGAAAGCCCCGGTAGCTGCCGAGGGCGACGATAGTGCCCCGCGCTTTCGCCGCGTAGAAACCAGCTACGGCACTTTCACGCGTACCTTCCGCCTACCCGACACGGTGAATACCAAAGCCATTGTGGCCGATTTGGCCGATGGTCTGCTGCGCGTGCAACTACCCTTTGATACTGATAAAGTAACCAAGCATCATATTGAGGTGCGCTAAGTGCTATACAGAAGAAAAAAGGCTCCGCATGGAGCTTTTTTTCTTCTGTATAGCGTTAACTGAATGAATGCTATACCACAGGGTCCAACGTTGCCGTTAGCCTGTTGATGAGTGCAACTCATTCATGGTTTTTTCATTCAGAATTTCTACTTTAAGACTGATTTTCATTTCCAACCCTCTCTTTATCCCATGCAAGCAAGACAAATGATGCTCGGCCTGTTAGGCTCCGCTATCCTGGGCGGGGGCGTGGCCGTGGGTGGTTACAAGCTGCTGGAACCCAATACGGGCACCCAGCAACAGGTAGTAGCCGCCGACCCTAATGTTCGCTATACCAGCGAGCTACGTTCTTCCAATTATACCGTGCCCGAAGGCTTGAACTTTGTGGCCGCCGCCGCTTCCGTAACGCCCGCCGTGGTACACGTGATGACGGAATATGCGCCTCAGATGAGCCAGGGACAAGGCGCAGCGGGTATGGACCCCTTCCTGCGACAGTTCTTCGGTGAGGATATGCAGGGCTACCGCCAGCAGCGCGGTCCGCAGATGGGCTCGGGCTCCGGGGTTATTATTGCCGCCAATGGCTACATCGTCACGAACAACCACGTGATTGAAAAGGCCGACAAGATTGAGGTGGTGATGGACGACAAGCGCAAGTTCAAAGCCAAGCTGGTAGGCGCCGATCCCAACACGGACATTGCCGTGCTAAAGGTGGAAGCCGATAACCTACCCTTTGTTCGCTACGGCAACTCCGACGACGTGAAGATTGGCGAATGGGTGCTGGCCGTGGGTAATCCCTTCAACCTGAACTCTACTGTAACGGCTGGTATCATCTCCGCTAAAGGCCGCAACATCAACATCCTGCGCCGCGAGGACAACATGGGTATCGAGTCGTTTTTGCAGACCGACGCCGTGGTGAATCCTGGCAACTCGGGTGGCGCGCTCGTGAACCTGAAGGGCGACCTGATTGGCATTAATTCCGCTATTGCCTCGCACTCGGGAGCATTCGAGGGGTATTCGTTTGCTGTGCCTAGCTCTATTGTGAGCAAGGTGGTAGACGACCTGCTGAAGTACAAAGTGGTGCAGCGCGCTCTGCTGGGCGTGAACATCAGAGAAGTAAACGCCCAACTGGCCGCCGAGAAGAAGTTGAGCAGCCTCAACGGGGTATATGTAGCCGGTGCTAACAAAGGCAGCGCCGCCGCCGCCGCGGGCTTGCAGGAAGGCGACATCATCACCTCCATCAACGGCGTGAACGTGAATACCTCTTCGCAGCTACAAGAGCAGGTAGCCCGCTTCCGCCCCGGCGACAAGATCAAGGTTGCCTACCTGCGCGGCTCCGACACCCGCACTGCTACCGCTACCCTACATAACGCCACCGGCACCACCGATATCGTGCGCGAAGAAGTGGCCGCCGCCAGCGTGAAGTATGAAGGTGCTACCCTGAGCGCCGTAACGCGCCAAGAAGCCAGCAAGCTAGACCTGGATGGCGGCGTGAAAATCACCGGTATCCGCAGCAGCAACTTCCGCCGCACCGGCATTGCCGATGGCTTTATCATCACCGAAATTGATAAGCATAAGGTAACCAAGCCCCAGGATGTGCAACGCTACCTGGAAGCGTCCAAAGAAAGCGAAGGCGTACTGCTGAAAGGCGTGTACCCCGACGGCCGCGAAGCCTACTACCCCATCGGGCAGGCCGGCTAAGTTGCATCTTGCTTGTAAGAAAAAAGCTCTCTACCATATGGTAGAGAGCTTTTTTTGTGGGGTAATTCTAATGATTTGCCTCCTGGATCCAGAAACGTTACGTTCTTAGGCCTTACGCACTCGCTCGGCTATGCCAAGTGAGCCTTGTGCTTGAGGAGCTCTGCCCCGAATCCGGCTGCGTGGCTTGCGTTCTATTGGCCTAGCGACTAGTAGACGCGCGCAGCAGAGCTGCTGGGGCATAGCCGAGCGAGGGCGTAAGGCCTAGTTCTATTAAAATCGGCTTCCGCGTTGCCTCTCTCTCCGGCACCGAGGGTGCGTTTAATGACTCTCAAAAGAACGTTTTAGTCGCGCTGCCGTGGCTTCCCCTCTCCCTTTTCGGAGAGGAGGTAGGGGGGAAGGGTGCAACGTGGAGAGCAACAACGTCAAAACAAAACAGCCTCTGGAGGCCGGGGAGGCGCCTGCCGGAACCATACTATATCCGCCCTACCCTAGCAGCCACCGCATAGCCTCGCCTTCGTCGCAGACTAAGTGCATGTGGTAGGCGCGGTGCCCTGTGCCGTGAGCAAGGTAGCTTTGTTGCTCGGCGCTGGCCGCATATACGGCCATACGGGCCGGGGAGCACAGCACCGAGAGGCGCAACGGCTGCGGAGCCAGTTGGGTGGCGGCATGCGGAAAGAAAATGCGTGTGGTCCAGTCGCCGAGCTGGGGGGCGAGGTGAGCGCGGCGGCGCACATCCAGCAGCCAATGGCCGGTGGCGTGTTGCTGGGCCGCAGCCAGAATGGCCTCAAAGTCGGCTTGAAGCTGGGGGTAGGACGCATCGGTGGGCCAGCGCACGATGAGGGCGTCCAAATCGGGACGGTGAGTGATGGAGCAGGTGGGCGGGAGCATGGGCGGGGGAGGTAGGGAAGAATGCAGCAAATAGGGAGTTGAGTAAGCTACACATTTTAAGGAAAATGCTGAAATGGTGGCCTTCCTGCCTACATCACCCGGCCGGATACGCCACTCAGTAGCTACTATCTTCTACACCCTCTTCCCTGTATTCAAATATCCTTGTCCTCTCTGCTGTGAGACAGGCAGCAGTACCTTGATATTATTAAACATAGTCCTGATGGGAAGGTAGGGTATGGGGGCTGTAGGAAGAAGTCGGCCCACGCAACCGACGGCCCCTTTTCGCAGTTAGGTACAAGTCGCGCTCAGCCCCTACCTTCCTTGCATGTTCTGTCGCCTTTTGTTCTTGCTACTGCTGGCCCTACCCGCCGCGCCGGCCGCTGCCTACTCGGTGCTCACCCATCAGGCCGTTATCGACTCCACCTGGGATCAGCACCTAGTGCCGCTGCTGCGCCAACGCTACCCCGGCGCCGACTCGGTGCAGCTCACAGAAGCCAAAAGCTATGCCTACGGCGGGGCCATTATTCAGGACATGGGTTACTACCCGCTGGGGGTGGAATTCTTCACCAATCTCACGCACTACGTACGCTCCGGCGACTTTGTGCGCAACCTACTCCGGCAGGCGCGCACCCGCAACGAGTATGCTTTTGCTTTGGGCGCCCTCTCGCACTACGTCGCCGATAATGTGGGCCATCCGGAGGGTACCAACCAAATTATGCCCCAGGTCTACGCCGACCTACGCACCAAGTACGGTCCGGTGGTGACATATGAAAACGCGCCTATCCGTCACACCGAGCTTGAATTTTCGTTTGACGTGGTGCAAGTGGCCGCTGGCCGCTACCGCACCCAGGACTACCACAAGGCGGTAGGCTTTCGGGTGAGCAAGGCGGTGCTGGAGCGGGCATTTCAGGCAACGTATGGGCTGGAGCTAGGGCAGGTATTTCCGAACGTAGACGTGAGCGTGGCTTCGTTTCGGTTTGCCGTGAACCAGTTGCTGCCAGCGGCGGCGCGGGCCGCGTGGCACAGTCAGCGCAAGGAAATTCGGCGGGTGAGCCCCCGGGCCCGGCGTCGCGAATACTTGTATAAGACCAACCGCCGCAAGTTTGAGCGCGAATTCGGAACTGAGTTCAAGAAGCCAGGCCTTGGGGCGCGAATAGTGGCTAAGATCATCAACCTGCTGCCGAAGATTGGCCCGCTACAAACCTATGCGTTCGAGCTTCCCAGCCCGGCCGGTGAGCAGAAGTTCCGGCAGAGCTACCGCGCCGTGCTGCGCGACTACAGCGCCGTCCTCGCCGAGCAGCCCCTCGATACGGCTGCCCTCGACCCGCACCTGCTCAACACCAACCTCGACACCGGCCAGCCCATTCGCCCTACCATCTACCACCTGGCCGATGCTACCTACGGCGAACTGTTGCGCGAGCTGCACAAGCATAAGTTTGAACACCTCTCGCCCGGCTTGCGCTCCGAATTGCTCACTTACTTCATGCAGGGCGTACCTACCCTGGCCCAGCAAACCGACAAGCTAGGCGGCCACGACGCCGACGAAGACCAGCGCGAATACGAGCAAGAACGCCAAGAAACCGAGGAGGCGCTGACGGCCCTGCGGGCACTGGCGCCGTAGGAAAGGGCGGTTGGTGCGGACCAAAAGTTGACAAGCGTTTTCTAGATGAAAAGGCGTTTTTATGGTTTCGTGCTTAACTAGTGAAACACTACCAAGCGTCTCTACGGCGCACCGATGTTTGTTAGCTTTGTTATTACCATCACAATGTATCCAGCGCAAGCAAGGATGCCTATTGTCGTTTCGCCACCCTAATACCCTACCCCCGATATGAAACAAGCCCTCGAAGAAGCCGCTGCCACCGGCGCAGCCCCCGCTCCCGAAGATCCGCACGGTATTCAAACGGTATTGCAGGAGCTGGGCGTGCAGCCCAAGAATGATGCCTACTCCACCGGCCGCTACTGGAGTACCCTGGGCAACGGGTCGGTGCGCACCATCCACTCGCCCGCCGATGGGCAGCGCATTGCCGCAGTGCGCCTGGCAACCACTCAGGACTACGAGCAGGTAGTGAAAGCTGCCCAGGAAGCCTTTACCGAGTGGCGCTTGGTGCCCGCACCCAAGCGCGGCGATATAGTGCGGCAAATCGGCAATAAGCTGCGCGAGTACAAGGCGCCGCTAGGCAAGCTGGTGAGCTACGAGATGGGCAAGATTGAGCAGGAAGGCCTAGGCGAAGTGCAGGAAATGATTGACATCTGCGACTTCGCGGTGGGCCTCTCGCGCCAGCTGCACGGCTTCACGATGCACTCCGAGCGCTCCGCTCACCGCATGTACGACCAGTATCACCCGCTGGGCGCGGTCGGCATCATTTCGGCTTTCAATTTCCCGGTAGCGGTGTGGGCCTGGAATGCCATGCTGGCCGCTGTCTGTGGCGACGTGTGCATCTGGAAGCCCTCTGAGAAAACGCCCCTGGTTGCAGTGGCCGTGCAGCACCTGGTAGCACAGGTGCTGAAAGAAAACGAGTTACCCGAAGGTATCTTCAACCTCATTCTGGGTGATGCTGAGGTAGGGGCGGCCCTGGCCGCCGACGAGCGCGTCCCGCTGGTGTCGGCTACGGGTAGCACCCGCATGGGCAAGCAGGTAGGGGCAGCTGTAGGCGCACGATTGGGTAAGTCGCTGCTGGAGCTGGGCGGCAACAACGCCATCATCCTCACTGAGCATGCTGACCTGGATATAGCCATGCGCGCCGTGGTGTTTGGGGCGGTAGGAACGGCTGGGCAGCGCTGCACCACCACGCGCCGTCTCCTCATCCACGAGTCGATTTTTGAGGACGTGCAGGCGCGGCTGCTGAAGATATACCCCAACCTACCCATTGGGCACCCGCTGGCCGAAGGTACACTGGTAGGCCCACTGATTGACACGCAGGCGGTGGAAGCCTTCACCAAAGCACTGGCCAGGGTGCAGCAGGAAGGCGGCACGCTGCTGACCGGCGGCGAAACGCTGAGTGGCCCCGGTTACGGAACCGGTACCTATGTGCGTCCCGCGCTGGTGCTGGCCGAAAACCATTACCATACGGTGCAGGAAGAAACCTTTGCCCCAATTCTCTACCTGATTCGGTACAGCGGCGACGTACAACAGGCCATTGCCCTGCAAAACGGCGTGCGCCAGGGCCTGTCGTCCAGCATCTTCACCCTCAACCTGCGCGAAGCCGAAGCCTACCTCGCCGCCACCGGCTCCGACTGTGGCATTGCCAACGTGAATATCGGCACCAGCGGTGCTGAAATTGGGGGGGCGTTTGGGGGCGAGAAGGACACCGGCGGCGGCCGCGAATCGGGTTCCGATGCCTGGAAAGTGTATATGCGCCGCCAGACCAACACCATCAACTACTCCCGCGAACTGCCTCTAGCCCAGGGTATTCGGTTTGACGTGTAGCAAAGGGTAGGGGCGGCTTGCAGCTGCCCGCCATGCGTTGTGCATCAGCTTTAAAAAGTGAAAGCTAAGTAGCAATCCCCGCCGAATAACCGGCGGGGATTTTGCGTGTCGGGAGGAAAGTGCCGGCCGTTGCAACCTTCCTGCCCAATCACTTGTCTTTCTCCCGCTTACCCGCTGAAACTAGCAGCTTAGCTCAGAATTTCGGATATTGGAAAACCAACCTGATTCCGAAACCCTGAAACGTCTTTTGCATGGAAGCTTTCGCGTATACCGACATCAATGCCCCACTTGTAGAACGCTGCCGCCTCGGCGACCGGCGCGCCCAGGCGGAGATATATAAGCGCTACTCGAAAGCCATGTTCAACGCCTCTTTGCGCATTACCGGAGATTTTGCTGAGGCGGAGGACGTGTTGCAAGAAGCGTTTTTGAGTGCGTTTCGCGAGCTACACAGCTACAAAGGCGATTCGTCGTTCGGTTCCTGGCTTAAGCGCATCGTGATCAATAAAAGTATCAACTGCTTACGCAACCGTCGGCTGCAAGTGGTGCCTTTAGGAGAGCAGCACGATGCGGCCAGCGCCGATACCGACGACCACTTCTCGGCAGCCGACGCGCAAGAACTGCATTGGCGCGCCGACGTGGTACGTCGCTGCGTGCAGGAACTTCCCGATGGCTACCGGGTTGTACTCTCGCTCTACCTGCTCGAGGGCTACGACCACGCTGAAATAGCTGGTATTCTTGACATCACTGAATCAACTTCCAAATCACAGTACAGCCGGGCGCGTAAAAAATTGCTAGAGCTTGCCCGGCAGCACGGATTATAAAACTCCCGCGGCCCCAGACGCGTTAATTCCACCACCCATCGTATGCACAGCGGACAGTTGCCCGTGGCCATAAATGGCTGTGCATATTCCTATTTGTATGAACAAGAACCCAAACGGATTAGAGGCTTTCGTGGAGCGGCATCGTGCCGACTTCGACGCATTTGAGCCCCGCCCCGATTTATGGGACGATTTGGAACAAGCCTTGGATGCTCCGGCAACCCCAGAGCCTGCTCCCCTGCGCATTGCCGCCGACAGGCCCGAAATTCCTTTTGTTGCTACTGTGTCGGTTGCCGATGCGCCTCCAATGCGTCGGCGCTATGCCTGGGCAGCTGCCGTGGCCGCGTTGTTGCTGGCCGGCAGCGGCTACTTCTGGCAGACTGCCACCCGGCCCGCAGCGAGTTGGGTTGCACAGATGGCCATTGATGCCTCGTCTTCAAAAAATACAACCAGCGCCGAATTGCCGTTGTACCTGAGCGGTGAGCCGACGGCAGTAGAAGCAACCAACGGCCCAGCTCAGCGACTGGCGACGGCCGTGCAACGGATGGAAGCATACTACGCCACCCAAATCCAGGAGCGTCAGGACGATTTGCACGAATTGGAGCAGGCTACGGCTGCTACCCCCGATGCCGATTGGCGCCAAGAGCTAACCGCTCTGGACTCTACCTACCGCCAGTTGCGCGTGGAGCTGTACCGCAACCCTGAGCCCGACGTAGTGCTGGATGCGATGAACCGCAACCTGCAAATTCGCCTGGATATTCTGAATCAGCAGTTGCGTACCCGCGAGCAGGTGCAGGCATATGAGGAGCCCTTTGCGTTGGCCGATAATCACTATCGCAAATGAGCTACCTGTCTACACGCACTGCTTGGGGTAGGGCCCTGCTAACGATAATGCTCTGTGCGGGAGCTTCTTTGAGCTACGCCCAAACTACCAGCCCAACAGAGGCAGCTAGCGAGTTTTACCGCCAACCCAGTGCGACGGATGCGGCTACGGCTTTGCCCCAACAAACAACGCCTACCCAGGGCACCACTACCCCAGCACAGGGCGAGGCTCCTACCCAAGGCGAAACAGCTGCGCAAGACCCCGCTGCCACCGCAGTAGAGAAGTCGCGCAGGATGAGCCGCACGTTTGCTGCCGTGCCGGGCAAAAGTTATGCTCTGGAAACCCGCTACGGCCGTGTGCAGGTGAATACGTGGAGCCGCAAGGAAATCCGGACGGATGTGGAGGTGATTACGCGTGCCTCTACCGAAGAAAAGGCCCAGCAGCTTCAGGATATGATTCAGGTGCAGCTGGTAGCCGACGACGCTGCTACGGGCGGTATTTCGGCCCGCTCGCGCTTCGGGCTGATGCCCAAAGAATGCTGGAGCAAACGCCGGCTTTACGAAGTAAACTACACAATATGGCTGCCTAAAAACACGCCATTGAAGCTTCAGAATACCTTCGGCGAAATCATCCTGAATGGCGACCTAACCGGTAGTACCGACCTGACTGTGCAGTATGGCCAGCTGCGTGCCGGCCGCTTGGAAGGCGTTAAAAACATGGTGCGTATAAGCAATGGTCAAGCTACTGTAGCCTACGCCCGTACTGCCAGCATGGAAGCATGCTACTCCCGCCTGCACCTGAATGCAGGTCAGGATATTGAACTGCGCAACAACTACTCGGATATTGATATGGGTACGGTACAGAACCTAACTGTGCACAGCAAGTACGGCGACGTGACCTTAGGCACCGTGCATAGCCTAAGCGGCTCGTCGGGCTTCTCCAAATTCAGCATCGATAAGCTCGACAACAAGCTGGATATGAAAGTGCAGTATTGCCCGGCCTTCGAAGTGCGCAACACTGGCAAGAACTTCCGCCAGATCAACCTCGATGGTGGTTACAGCACGTTTCTGCTCAACTTCGCCGCCGATGCCGGTTTCAATTTCGATGTGAATACCGACCACGGCAAGCTATTGGTGGACAAGGAAATGGTAAAAGTAGCCTCTGAAGAAAGCAGCGCCATTTCCAGTGATACGCAGGGTATTTTTGGGGTAGTGCAGACGCGCAACGCCAGCAACGTCAACATCAAGGTGCGCTACGGCAACGTACGCTTCAACCGGTAGGGTAGGCGAATAGTGAGGAAGCTGGCTATAGTAAAATATGGCAGCACCCACGGATAGCTAAATCATTCTCTGAAAGCCGGCAACTTGCCGGCTTTTTTGGTGTACACGCAAAACGTCAGATCAATGCCGACTACTCCGCTGCTCTCCTCGCCGCTAACGGCGTATGTCCTGCGCCTGCATCCTGGCGACGATTTGCGCCAGCAGCTGGCTGCCACCGTGCAAACGCTAGGTGTGCAGGCGGGTGCCGTGCTTACTTGCGTGGGCAGCCTGACCACGGTGGTGCTGCGGCTGGCCAACCACGACCATGCTACCACCTACCACGGCTACTTTGAAATTGTATCGTTGGTAGGCACGCTTTCCGTGCATGGCAGCCACCTGCATATAGCCGTGGCCGATACCACGGGCCGCACGGTGGGTGGGCATCTGCTTGACGGTAGTGTGGTGTATACTACCGCCGAGCTGGTGCTCGGTGTGCTGCCGGCACTGGCATTTCGGCGGGAGCAGGATGCGATTTCCACCTACCACGAGCTGGCTGTGTATTCGGTAGACGTGGCACCCGAAAAGCCGTAACTTCCTGCGTATGGCTGATTCTTTACGCACACCACCGCTAGTGCTCCCGGCGGCTCAGCAAGCCTTCCGGCGCAACATTCTAAATCCGTGGAAGCTGCGGCTGTTTTTGCTGCGCAGCCTACCCATGGCCTACCTGGCGGGGCTGCGAGTGCAGAGTCTTACGGCCGAGCAGGCTACCGTGACGGTACCGTTTAAGTATCTCACCCAAAATCCGTTTCGTAGCATCTATTTTGCCTGCCTGAGTATGGCGGCCGAGTTGGCTAGTGGCGTGCAGGCCATGCTGCACATCCAAGGCGCGGGTAAGGTGTCGATGCTGGTGGTGGGGCTGGAAGCGGAATTCACTAAGAAAGCCACTGGCCGCATCACCTTCACCTGTTCCGATGGCGCGGACATTGCCCAAGCCATTGCCGACAGTCGCGCTACCGGCGAGGGCCGCACGGTAGTTTGCACCAGCACTGGCCACAATGCCGCTGGCGATGTGGTAGCCGTGTTTCGGGTGCGGTGGTCGTTCCGGGCAAAGTAGTCGCTTGCAAAAAAATGCGGCAGGCAAACGATACCGATAGTTTATAATGCCCCACCAGGGTAGGGAATGGTAGCAAAGCTGCGCGGTTTCTGCGTATTTGCCGCCTTCCACCTATAGTACTCCCTATGCGCTACTCACGTTCCTACCTACTACTGAGCGCCGTGCTAGGCTTGGCCGCCTGCGATTCGAACAGCACCAAACAGCCCGAAACTGCCGCGGCTACTACGCCAGCTACTGCCGATTCGACGAAATACCTGTCGCAGCCGCTGGTGCGCGACATCTACACGGCCGACCCGTCGGCGCACGTGTTCAACGGCAAAATCTACGTGTATCCCTCGCACGACATCGAAACGGGAATGCCGGAAAACGACAATGGCGACCATTTTGCCATGCGTGACTATCACATCCTGTCGATGGACAGCGTAGGTGGCAAGGTGACGGACCACGGCGTGGCGCTGGACATCAAGGATATTCCCTGGGCCAAGCGCCAGCTGTGGGCGCCCGATGCGGCCTTCAAAAACGGCACCTATTACCTGTACTTCCCGGTGAAGGATCGACAGGATATTTTCCGCATTGGGGTAGCTACCAGTACGTCGCCCACGGGGCCGTTCAAGGCCGAGTTGCAGCCCATCAAAGGTAGCTACAGCATCGACCCGGCTGTATTCACGGACACCGATGGTAAGGCCTATATGTACTTTGGCGGCATCTGGGGCGGGCAGCTCCAGCGCTGGCGCACAGCCCAATACGACTCGACGGTAACGCCCAACCAGCCGGCACAGGAAGTGGCTATTGGTCCCCGTGTGGCCACCATGAGCGCCGATATGAAGGAGTTTGCCGGGCCAGTGAAGGAGTTGCAGATTCTGGGTAAAGACGGTAAGCCCCTGCTAGCCGGCGACACAGAGAAACGCTTTTTCGAAGGTGTCTGGATGCATAAGTACAACGGTAAGTACTACCTATCGTACTCCACCGGCGACACGCACCTGCTGGTGTACGCCACCGGCGATTCGCCTACTGGTCCGTTTACGTACCAGGGAGTGCTCATGGAGCCCGTGCAAGGCTGGACTACCCACCATTCCATCATCGAGAAGGACGGCAAGTGGTATATCTTCTACCACGACACACAACTTTCCGACAAAACCTGGCTCCGCAACGTGAAAGTGACGGAGCTGAAGCGCAACCCCGACGGCAGTATCCGGACGATTCAGCCGATGAAAAAGGGAGAATAGACCGTCGTCAATAGAGCGTTGTCAACAGAACATCGTCAACAGACCGTCATTCCGAGCTTGCCGAGGAATCTCGCGTGCTGATGGTAGATACTATCTTTCGTCAGCACGCGAGATTCCTCGGCAAGCTCGGAATGACGGTCTGTTTTCTTTGAACTAACCACTACTCTTCCTCCAAACTTCCTTTCGTTATCACGTCTACCAATCCATCCTCGCTCACCACAAGAGCCATGCAAGGGTAGGGCGAGCTTTGCACATAGCGAATGGCCGAGTTGTAGCGGGCACCGCGGGTGCTATTTCCGCGCCCGGTGGCCGTGCCGTCCAGAATTACCCCGATGGAATAACAGTACGAATCGGGGTCGAGGAGCACGGCGCCGTCGATGGCCGTAACCAGGCGGGTGATGAGCGGCGTGAGTGGAACTGGTTCGATAAGCGTGCATTGCAGCTTCAAGCGGTCGGCTTCGGCCAGGGCTTCGGTGGTGATGACGAGGAGGGTGCCGTGTTTCTGGCGGCTGGCTTCGGCGGCCACTTCCCACAGGCGCTCTACCTTCTCAGGATTGGTGAGGTCGAAGGTGCGGCGTAGTTCCTTGCGGAAGCTGCTGCGGTTGAGGCGCGCCCGCGCTAGGCTGGGCTGCCCGTAGTGCGTGCGCATCAGCACCTTGCCGGCGTGCTGAAACTCCCAGGCATAGTGCGTCACGAAGCTGATAACAAACAAATCCTCGCGAGAAGCGTCGTATTGGCCTACCTGCCGACCCAGGGCATACACGTTTTCGCCGTCGGCAAGCAGGCTCACGTCGGGGGTGGTCATTTCCAGCAGCTTGCGCACGGCCCGGTAGTCGCTGAGTGGGGTAGGGCAGGTGAGCGCAAAGACCTCTTCCAGGTTGGGGTGGTGGCGGGCCGCCAGCATCATTTTGCCTACCCCTTCCATACCCTCATAGCGTAGGGAAGAAATAGTGTTGAGGGTAGCGTAGAGCTTGGCTTCGGCCCGGCTGATGCCCAGATCCTGGGCAGGCGTTTGCATAAAGAGCGTGCCGGCGGCGCGCACAAGCTCGTCGGTTTCGCGGGGGCGCACCAGGAGGCCCGCACCAGGCTCCGGCTCGCTCAGCGACTTGGAGCATTCTTCGTGAAAACGAATAATGGCTGCCTGAATCAGCGAGGGTATCACTGGCCGGCCGTTTGTATAGAAACGGTCGGGGCGGAGGGTAGGGTGGCGGCGCACCGTCTTGCGGTTGAGCTGCAACACGGGCACCACGTGGTAGCCATTAATAAGCACCGGCCACCCCGCAAACGATATGCGGGTGTGGTGGCCCTTGTCGTGCTCGTCCAGGATTTCCTGAATGGCGAGACGCAACACGTAGCCCTCGTAGCGCCGCCGCACGGGCTCCTCAGGTGTTTGGTCGGTGCGCTCGGTTAAAATCCAACTGCCTCGGTCTTGCAGGTGCTGGCAGCGCGTATGCACATCGGCAAAAGCCACCGGGTTGTACTCCGCTGTGTTGGAGCCTACCAACGAGGCTTGCCCGGTAGCGTTATCAATAGCCGGCACCGCCAGTAGTTGCACATGAGGCTGTAGTTCCTCATCCAACGCATCAAATACCCCATCGGCTATAGTTTGAGCAGCCTGGCGAAAATGCGCCTGATATGGCCAGATCAGCGTAGGGTCGGGGTTGGGGATAGGCAGCCCAGGCGCAACGGGCGGGGCAGCAAGCAAAGGAAGGGTCGTCAGCATACAACAACGAAGCAAAACGCCGCCGGATGTAGTCTGGCAGCGCCCGCCGCAGTAAGAGAAGCGGGAGTTAGATAGCAACCGCCGAATGTCCCTTCTGGTTGCGCTTATAGTTGAAATACCACAGGAAGTACCATTTTTTGCCGTACAGGCTTGCCCTGAAACCGGGCTGGCTCCCACTTGGGTGCAGCCTTAATCAACCGGATAGCTTCCTCGTCCAGCCCCGAGCCCAAACGCTTAGGCACCTTCACGTCGGTGAGCGAGCCGTCGGGCTGAATCAGAAATTCCACCATCACCCTACCCTGAATCTTGCGCTGCCGGGCCAATGCCGGGTAGCGCTGGTTTTGCTGAATCCACTCGAAAAAGGCATCGGTGCCGCCCACAGGCCGGGCCGGCGAGTCAGCCTTCACCACGGTGGGGCTGCCGTCGGGGTTGGGGGTAGGGGCGGTGCTGCTAGTCCCCGGCGCCCCAGCCGGAATCTGAAACGTAACCGGCACCGTCACGCGCTGGCGCACTTTCTGGCCTTTGTGCTGGGCGGGTGTCCAGCGCGGGGCGGCGGCAACCAGGCGGATGGCCTCGGCATCCAGCGCCGGGTCTACGGGCTTCTCCACCTTCACCTGGGAGATGCTGCCGGTTTTCTCTATCACAAACGACACGGGCACCGTACCCTGCTTGCCTGCCTGCAACGCCTGGGTAGGGTACTGCTGATGCTCGGCTAAATACTGCGCATAAGCCTCCACCCCCCCGGCCGGAATGGCGGGCTTTTCCACCTCGTCGTAGATTTCCTGCGGATCGGTTTTAGGGTATTTGAGCTTTTGCTGAGCCTGAGCAGTGAGGCTGGTAGTGCCCAGCAGCAGCAGGAACGTGAGGCGAAACAGTAAACGAGGCATAGAAAGTCAGTGAGAAAACCGCTTGAGCCGGGCAACAACCGCACCAGCGCGGCGCACCGCGTATCTTTGAACGAAACCTGCTCTTCGTATCGTGCCCGAATCTAGCTTCCGCCCGCTCACTGTTGTCCCCGCCGAGGTATTCGGCGAAAACGTAACTACCCACGCCGCCCGCGAGGCCTACTTTGCCGGCCGACACCGGGTAGTGGCCTGGGTGCGGGTGGCGGCCTTTGCCGTCGCGGGGGTAGGCGTCTATTATTTTCTGTCTGCGGAAATGCTGGTGCAGGCGCTGGCCGTGCTGTTCGGGCTCTACCTGGTGTTTCTGATCTTGGTGCGCTGGCACGACAAGGTAGGCTACCAACGTGAGCAACACCGCCTGCTGGCCCAGCTCAACCGCGACGAGTTGGCCCGATTAGACGGAAAGCTCGGGCAGTTTGATGCCGGCTTGCGCTACCTCGACACCACTCATCCCTACGCCGCCGACCTTGATGTATTCGGCCCGCACTCGCTCTACCAACTGCTCAACCGTGCTACCTCCCGCTTGGGTCATAACTGGCTAGCCGGTTGGCTGCTGGCGCCCGCACCGGCTGCGGAGGTAGTAGGCAGGCAAGAGGCCGTAGCCGAACTGGCGCCGGATGCGGCCTGGCAACAGGAATGGCAGGCCCGCGCCCGGCACTTTCCCAAGCAAGAAGCCGACCCGCGCACCTTCACTGCTTGGCTCCGGCAGCCCAATTTCTTTGCTGGTAAAGGCTGGCTGAAACCTGTGCTGGTGCTGCTTCCTGTGCTGGCCGTAGGTAGCGTGGTAGGCTGGCTGCTAGGCTACTGGTCGCAGTGGATACCGCTCGCAGTCATCGGCCTTATCAGCCTGTTAAATGCCCGCTTCCGCCCCGCTCGCGACGAGTATTACCAACACAGTGCTGCCGCGCGCGATGCCTTACGTGCCACTCGCGACCAGCTGCCGCTCTTTGAGCAGCGCACCTGGCAGGCCCCCCGGCTGCGGGCATTGCACGCTATCCTGCATGCTGGCGGCGCGGCGGCTTCGGTGCAGATTGGGCAGCTGGCGCGCATTGCGGGGCTGTTCTCGGCTCGGCAAACGCCGTTTGGGAATCTGTTCATGAACAGCCTGTTTGCCTGGGACTTGCAGTGCATGTGGCAGCTGGAAAACTGGAAAACCCAGGCTGCCACCAACCTCGACGCGGTGCTGGAGGCCGGCGCCGAGCTGGAAGCGCTGGTGAGCCTGGCTGGTTTCGCCTTCGCCAACCCTACCTACACTACGCCCACGCTGAGCCCGGCCGAACTGGAATGTACGGCCACCGGCCTGGGACACCCGCTCATCTTCACCCGTCAGCGCATCACCAACGATTTCAACACGGTAGGAGTGGGGCACACTGCTGTTATCACCGGCTCTAATATGTCGGGCAAAAGCACGTTTCTGCGCACGGTAGGACTGAATCTGGTGCTGGCGCAGGCCGGAGCCGTGGTCTGTGCCGACAGCCTGCGCCTGAGTACGGCGCAGGTATACACCGCCATGCGCACGCAGGACAATCTGGCCGAAAGTACCTCCTCGTTCTACGCGGAGCTGAAGCGCCTGCGCCTGTTGCTGGAGCTTACCAGCACTGGTCAGCCCGTGTTCTACCTGCTCGATGAGATTTTGCGTGGCACCAATTCGCTTGACCGGCACCGGGGTGCACACGCCCTCATTCACCAGCTGCACCAGCGTCGGGCCAGTGGCCTCATCAGCACCCACGACCTGGAGCTGGCCGCGCTAGCCGACGAGCTACCCGGCGCCGTGCAAAACTTCAGCTTCAACAGCACCATCGAGGGCGACGAGATTCGCTTCGACTATCACCTCACGCCGGGTGTGTGCCGGGCATTCAATGCCAGTAAGCTCATGCAACTCATGGGTATAGCCGTTTCCTCCACGGAGTAGCAGATTAAAGTGTTTTTAATCAAAACATTAAATCGTTTTAATCTGCGAACCTACGTTGTGTGGTTTTGCTTTTATACGTGCAACTTTCGGGTGCTAACGTTGTCGGCGGGAAGCTGCGGGCACGTTACATTTCTGTTTTAATCACCCTAACTCACTGCATTTCAATGGGGACGCACCCACAGCTTAACCTGCGTCCCCGGAGCGCTACTACCTATGTACATTCGTGAAAACCTACGCTGGCGTGTAATCTGGAAATACGCCTGGAAAAGCCTACTGTTCTTTACCGTCTACGATACAATCGTCTGCTACCTCTACGGCCCCCTCGGCTTTCGTTCGTTGGATATTCCGTGGCAGCCAGTGGGCACGCTGGGCGTGGCGGTGGCTTTTTACGTGGGCTTCAAAAACAACGGTTCCTACGACCGTTTCTGGGAGGGCCGTAAGCTATGGGGCGGCATCGTGAACTACAGCCGCACTTGGGCTATGGAGGCGCTGGAATTTGTGACGTCGGTGGTGGATGCGCCCGATGTGCAGGCGGCGCCCGCCTCGGCCGAGGAACTGACCCAGCGGCACCGCCGCCTGGTGTACCGCCAGATTGCCTGGATAAATGCGCTGCGCCTGAACCTGCGTCGCCAGCCCGAACTGTGGGACGAGGCCGTGGCGCCCTTCCTGGAGCCAGCCGAGTCGGCGCAGATGCGTGGCTTTGCCAACCCCCCCGCCCAGATTTTGCGGGCGCAAGCTGCCGAAATGCGCGTGCTGCGCGAAAGCCGCGGCCTGCTCAACGACTTTCAGCACGTGACCATGATGCGGGTACTGGAGGAACTGTTCAACTTGCAAGGCGCCTGCGAGCGAATCAAGAATACACCCTTCCCGCGCCAGTATGCCTACTTTAGCTGGGTGTTTGTGTGGATGTTTGCGGCGCTGTTGCCGCTGGGCCTCATCGGCGAATTTGAAAATATGGGCCCCGGCCACTTCTGGCTCACGGTGCCGTTTTCGGTGCTGGTGTCGTGGGTGTATTATACCATCGAGTGGGTAGGGCACCACAGCGAAGACCCTTTCGAGAATGAGATGAACGACGTGCCGATGACGGCTCTTTGCCGCACCATCGAAATAGACCTGCGCCAGATGCTGGGCGAAACCAACATGCCGCCCAAGATTGAGCCGGTGAACGATATTCTGTATTAAGCAGCACCAATTATTGTAAGTTGCCAGAACGTCATGCCGTGTCCGCGGTATGGCGTTTTGCTTTTTAGGCCCCGACTTTGCAGGTCGTCGTTGCGTATAGGCAACACCTTGCCCGTTGCCCGTGCTACCGCTCTATGGCTACCTTGTTTCGCAACCTACAATACTTCTTCGCCAGCCAGGACTTCTCTGATGGTTTGCGCACAACCGTGGGCATTCTGACACCCGCGCTGGTGTGCTCGCTACTGGGCCACTTCGAACTAGGCCTGACGCTTTCGCTGGGTGCCGTGGGCGTGAGCGTGACCGATACGCCGGGCCCCGTGAAGCACAAGCGCAATGGGATGCTCTACGGGGCGCTGTTTGTGTTTGTGGCCACGCTGCTCACGGGGTTTGCCCGTCTGTACCCACTGGCGCTGGGTCTGGAAATTACGGTGCTGAGCTTCTTCTTCTCGATGCTGCTGGTGTATGGCGCCCGCGCCGGCGCCGTAGGCACGGCCGCACTGCTACTCATGATTTTGCAGATGGATAAGCCTCTGACGCCGGCTCAGGTGCTGCCCAATGCCCTGCTGGTGCTGGCTGGGGGGCTGTGGTACATGGTGTTGGCACTGGCCTTTTTTCGGGTGCTACCTTACCGGGCGGCCCAGCAGGCGTTGGGCGAGAATATCCACGCCGTGGCGGATTTTCTGCGCATCAAAGCAGAGTTTTACCGCACCACCACCAACCTCGACGACGACTACCGCCGCCTGGTGGCCCAGCAGGTGACGGTGAGTGAAAAGCAGGATGCCACCCGCGAAATCATGTTCAAAACCCGGCGGCTGGTGCAGGAATCGACGCGCACGAGTCGCCGCTTGGTGCTCACCTTCGTGGATATGGTGGACCTCTACGACCACATCACGGCCACATATTTCGATAATGCGGCTATTCGGGAAAAGTTTGGGCCCACGGGTATTCTCGAAGACATAGCGGGCGTGATTGAGCGCGTGGCCGACGAATTAGATGCTATCAGCTTCGCTATCCAAACCACCCGTACCCACCGCCGTACCACCGACCTCACTACCCAGCTGGAGCAGCTCAAAACGCGCATCGACGGCCTAGCCGACGATGAGCAGGTAGGTAGCACGCTGGTACTGAAGAAGGTACTGGTAAGCCTGCGCAGCCTCACCCAGCGGGTGCAGGACATTGTGCACTACTTCCACGCCGACGCGGAGCTGCCCAAGGTAGCGCAGGCCGCCAACGCCCGCGAGTACGCGCGCTTTGTATCGCCGCTACGCTTCAGCTGGGAGGCCCTACGCGACAACCTGACGCTCAGCTCCTCGCACTTTCGGCACGCCGCGCGCGTCACGCTGGCCTGCGCGTTTGGATTCCTGATATCGAAGCTGTTTTTCACGGGCCACCACAGCTATTGGGTACTGATGACCAGTACGCTCATGCTCAAACCCTCGTTCAGCCTCACCAAGCAGCGCAACTACCAGCGCATCCTGGGCACCCTCATTGGCGGGCTGATTGGTGTTGCCGTACTGCTGTTGCTGCCTACCCACCCGCGGGCGCAGTTTGCGCTGCTGGTGGTATTCATGCTGATAGCCTACAGCTTCCAGCGGCGCAACTACGTGGTAATGGTCATTTTTCTGACGCCCTACCTGCTAATTCTTTTCAGCTTTATGGGGTTGGCCTACTTCAACGTGATTGAGGAGCGCGTGACGGATACGGCCGTGGGCTGCGCCATTGCGCTGGCCGCCGCCTACCTGCTGTTTCCCAACTGGGAATCGGACCAGCTTAGCGGCTACATGCGGGCGGTGGTGCAAGCCAATGCCGCCTACCTGCAACAGATTGCGCAGCGCCTGAGTGGGCAGCCGCCTACCCTCACCGACTATAAGCTGGCGCGTAAAGACGTATACATCAGCTCGGCCAACCTGGGAGCAGCGTTTCAGCGGATGCTCTCGGAGCCCAAAAGCAAGCAGCGCCACAACTCCGATGTGCACCGGTTTGTGGTGCTCAATCATATTCTGTCGTCTAATATGGCCACGGTGGCGGCGTCCTTGGATGGAGGCGTGCCCCTGCCCGCCCGCGATGGACTGCGGCCAGTGAAGCAGGCCCTGTCTGCCTTGCAACGCAGTGTGCAGCAGCTGACGCCGGCCACCTCTGCGACGGGTATTCCGTCTGCGTCGCCTGCTCTACTTGCTCCGGGCGCTGCGGTGCCTACCCTCAATGCCGACGACCGGCTGCTCCTCGATCAACTGGAATTCCTGCAAAAAGTCAGCAGCGACATCTGCCGTACCACCGAGCAGGTGCTTACTACCACCGGGGAAACGGCCAACGAGAAGATTCGGGCATTTGCCAGCAGCTAAACCAGTTGGTGCTATCTTCCTGCTCTATCTACCTTCAGTTGGTGCGTTGTGCAGCATCTGGTTCTCCGCGAAAGCGCGGGCTTGCGGTATTTTACCTTTTTCTACCTGTATGTGATGCAGGGCATCCCGGCGGGCTTCGGGCTAACGGCTGTGGTCAACTACCTGATTGGGAAAGGACTAAGCGCCGAAACGGTGGCCTCCTTTGGAGCTGTGGTGGGCCTACCCTGGACCATCCAATTTGTGTGTGGGCCACTAATTGATAAGTACCAGTACTCCGTGATTGAACACCGCAAGCAATGGGTGGTGCTCACGCAGTTGGTGGCGTTTCTGGCGTCGTTGTCGCTGTTGCTGGTGCGGCGGCCCGAGGCGCAGCTACCCTAATGGGGCTGATGTTTTGCTTGCACAGCGTGTTTGCCTCCATCCAGGATGCCAGCGTCGACGCCATTGCCATTTCGGTGGTACCTGAAGCCGAGCGGGGTAGGGTCAACGCTTTTATGCGCGGCGGCTTCTTGCTCGGCTCCTCGTTGGGTGCGGCGGCGCTGGCTACTATGCTGCACCGATACGACTTTTTTTGGGCGGCCTGCACGCAGTCGGCCGCGCTGCTGGTTTTCACGATACTCACATTCTTCATCCGCCTCGACCACGACGACCAGCTGCTACCCCGCTTCGGAGCCAGTGCGGCACGTGCTGCCCAGGCCAGCACCGGTACACCATCGCTGGGCTGGTTGTTTGGCGAGCTGTGGCGGGCCATGCGCTACGACGGCAACAGCAGCCGGTGCCCAGCTTGGTGGTGTAGAACACAAAGTGATTTTGCACTTTGTTCTCCCAAAGCTAGTGTATTCCGTATAGCCTGAGATAGTCTTTCCTTAGCACCTCACTGAATGCAGCGCAGTTCAATTTATGTTGTGATGGGCGTGTCGGGTAGTGGTAAAACCACGGTAGGCAAGCTGCTGGCCGAGCGGTTGGAGCTTCCTTTTCACGACGCCGATGATTTCCACCCTGCCGCCAACATCGAGAAGATGAGCAACGGCATTCCGCTTAATGATGCCGACCGGGCCGGTTGGCTGGCCGATATGGCCAAGGCCATCACCAAATGGGAAACCACTGGCGGCGCCGTATTAGCCTGCTCCGCGCTGAAAGAATCCTACCGCCAAACACTACAGGGCGGTGCCCGCGAATCAATCCGCTGGGTGTTCCTGGATGGTTCTCGCGAATTGCTCAGCGAACGGATTGAGCATCGCAAAGGACACTATATGGCGGTTGATATGCTGGATTCGCAACTGGAGACCCTGGAAAAGCCCGAATATGGCCTGCGGATTGAGCTGCGCAATAACCAAACGCCCGAGCAAGTCACCGAGAAAATTGTGCAGGCTGATACGACGGCAGAAGTACTAGATCTTCTTGAAGAGTAGGCTAGATAGGTTTCCTCTATTGAACATACCGTATGCGTATGTGAGTCTCTAAGCAAACGGCCCTACCACGCATAGCATGGTAGGGCCGTTTACTGTATCTCAACGAAAAGAGCTTATGCCGATTTCTTCCGGCCGGAGCCACTTTTCTTTCCGCCGCCGTCTTGTTTGTTTACGGTAGCCCAGGCGCGCTTCTCGGATTCTTCTTCCGATACACCGCGTTTCTCGTAGCTTTCTTCAATGTGCTCAGCCTGCCGCTTCTGCTTGTCAGTGTAGGCCGATTTATCTCCTTGTGGCATGATGCATGGGGGCGTTAAGTGAAAAATAAACGAATGCGTAGGTATACGTGGCGCCTCAAAAGCGCGTTATAGCCGGGCTTCGGCGAGGCTTAAGGGGCACTGCGTATCTTCGCGCCCTCGCTCACAAATTCCTCCAATAGTATGCGCCAACTCGCCGTCATTCCGCATCCCGAAGTCAAAATCACACTCTTTGCCTGGAATGGCAAGTATCTGATTAAATTGGAAAAAGGCATGTTTGAGCAAACCTATAAGGTAAGCGAAATGGACATCACCAGCGAAGACGACGTGTACGCCCTGCTTGATACAGAATTCGTGCAGGCGGCTGTTGCCCGCTTCGCGGGCATGCGCACAGACTTACAGGCCGCCTTCGACCGGCATGATCTGTAGAACAAAGCTGTTAACTACATGAATAGTAAACAAACCAGTTGTATCCTGCTACTACTGCTATGTGGGTTGCTGCTGGGGCTACGGCCCACGGCTATGGCCCAGCTCTACGAGGCCCGCAACAGCACCGTGCGCGCCGACAGCCAGGAGCGCGACGCAGTGAAAGTGCAAACCGACGGCTCAGCCCAATGGCTCCGCGACTTCTGGCAGTCCTGGCTGAAGGATACCTATAACATTCGGCTGAAAGGAAATGGGGTATTGGGGGTAGGGAAGAAGGAAATCCTGCAAGCCCCACAAGTACCCGTGTCTAGCGTATCGGGCAAGCTGCTGGATTTCTACTCCACCGTAACGGCCCCCACCGATACTACCGCCGAGTTAGCCGTGTACGCTGCTTTTGATAAGACGGCCTACCTCAGCGCCGCTGGTACTCCCAGCGAATACGCGGCGCTGCGCAACATAGCACAAAGCTTTGCCACCGCTGCCCGCCAGAAGGCCTACCGCGAACAGTTGGTAGCCGCCGAAGAGCAGTTGCGTACTGCCGAGAAGGAGAAAGAACGCCTCAACAAAGAAGTAACCGGCTTGCAAACCAATACCGCTGCCAACCTCCTTAAAATTGCTACCCTACAAAAGCAAAACGAGGCCAACGTGCTACAAACCCGCCAAGACTCGGTGAAGCTAGCCCATAATGCCCAGGAGCTGGAGTTGCATCAGCGCCACGTGCAGCGCCGCCGCGCCCAGCTATCAGCCCTCGATCGTAAATAACTGACTGCTTAGCCTTCGTGCCCGGTTTCCCGTACTGCTTTCTATGGAAAAAGACCCCTCGCCGCTCGATACGCTCCGCCAGCTCAAGGAATGGCTGGATGCCGGGACCATCACGCCCCAGGAGTTTGAAACGCTGAAAAGCAAACTGATTTTCAACCAGACCATACACCAGGGAGGTTTGCCACTGCCTGGTACCCCTACGGTAGAGCCAATCGCTGATATCCTCCCCACCACAGCTACGCAACCGCCTTATGTGGCGCCGGGCGCGGCTGCCGGTCCGGCCGTGCCATTGACTTCGCCTCCATCAGCTGCCTCCAGTATGCGGAAGGAGCCGACTGGGCTCGATCCGCTGGCGCCTGGTGTGGGGCCGGTGCCCAGTGAAGCGGAGTCACGCAGCCCGTTAGGCATCATTCTGATCATAGGTGGTATTGTCTTGCTTCTGGGTATAATGGCCTACCTGGTTTTTGGCGGACAGGAATCAGAGCGCCTAACCAGCACTTCCCAAACCGCCGCTGATACGGTGGCAGTGCAGCCCGAGGTAGGGCCCCAGGCCGAGCAACTGGAACTAGCACCGCCCGCCGCCCCCGAAACCGTGCGCGTGGCGCCAGCGCTGCTGCCCGTAGCCGCTACTCCCGCCGCCGATTCAGTGCCCGTTGCTGAGGCGACTCCTGCCCCTGCTGTAGCCGACGAAAAAGCGGCCCGCACCCGCGTGCAACAAGCATTAACAGCTTACTATACCGACCTACAAGCTGCTCCCTTCAACGCCGACGACCATTTCGCACCGAGCGTAGAACGGTTTTATACGTTGCAGAATACTACTCCTGCGACTATCAGTGCGGACCTCATAGCATCGCATTTTCCGGAGTTCTCGGAGGAGCAAACGCAAATAGTGCCCGGCAGCCTGAAGGTAGAGCCAGCCGCTGAAGATGGGACCCGCACTGCTACCTACCTTGAAACCAGTACGTCGTTTCGGCAGTCGCGTCAGCAACACCAGCAAACCAAAGCGCAAGTGCGCGTGCGTTTCAACCCAGATTACAAAATAGTGTATTTGCGGCAGGAGCGGTTACTGGAGAATAAATTCACGGAGTAACGCCTCCTATGGGTTGTTTGCTCTGCTTTAGCGAATTTGACATGGTAGCTTCTGGTCGCTTGCGTTGGGGGTTTTTGTTGGGTCTGCTATTGCTCATGGGGGCGCTTTCCTCCTGCTTAACGCTACTTAAACCCGGCCATTCCATTCGGAAAGAAACGCCGCCGCCCACCCCTGATTATAGCAACGCTGCGCACTGGGCCGCCCTACCCACCCGCCTCGATTCGGCTGATACCGTGCCTTACAGCTCTGGTCTGCGCGATCAGCAACAACAAGCCCGCGTAGATGTGTTCTTCGTGCACCCAACTACTTATCTAAGTCGTAAAAGTTGGAATGCCGCCTTAGACGACGAATCGGTTAACAATTTCACCGACCGTGCCGTCATTCGTAAGCAGGCTAGCGTATTTAATGCGGCGGGGCGCATTTATGCCCCACGCTACCGGCAGGCTACGCTGTACTCCTTTTTCGAAGGCAAGCGCAGGCACAACGGAGAAAAAGCACTAGATATAGCCTATTCTGATGTAAAGGCTGCTTTTCAGTACTATCTCCTACACTACAATCAAAACCGACCTATTATTCTAGCGGGTCACAGTCAGGGCACAGTACTCGCTACCCGTTTGCTGCGCGATTTCTTTGATGAGGACCCAGCCCTCCGCCGTCGACTGGTCGTGGCATACCTCATTGGCTACAAAGTACCCGCTGATGCATATCAGGTGCTGAAACCCTGTACCGACTCCACTCAGACGAGTTGCTACGTGAGTTGGAACTCCATAAACTGGCGCAAGCCATTTCCACGTTTTGAGGGTGGCGTAGCCGTCAACCCGCTTACTTGGACCAGTGATACCACTTACGCGTCTGCCTCACTCAACCTGGGTAGCGTACCCCAATCCTTCGACCGTATTGATAGGGGCGTAGTAGACGCCAAAGTGCACAATGGACTAGTCTGGCTCCACGACCCTGAGGCTAACGGCTATACCCGCGTTCGGATTTTCGGTCATCACCGGCTGCATCACTCTTTTCATCTCGTGGATTACAGCTTATACTACCTGAATCTGCGCCGCAACGCTCAAACACGAGTACAGGCTTGGCAGCTAGCAAATTTTTAGGCCGGTAGGAAACGATACAATGACCTGTTCAAATAGATGCCTAGGCATCAGGTGCTGGCAGAAGTTCTACTTATGCCTTCAATTTTCTGAACAGACACAATACAAAAATCCCCGGCCACTATATGTGAGGCCGGGGATTTTTTGTCATGAGCACTAGGTTAGCTCAACACGTCTGTGTGTGCTTTCAGCACTTGGCGAGCAACGGCTAGGTTCGTATCGCGAGAATTAACAGCCAGGTAGATAAACTTCTGACCATTGGGTGACAATTTCAGCAAGTGCAGCTGATCAGTCAGTGTCAGCAGAATGTCCTGGATAGTCTGGTTCAGTTTCAAAGCCGAAATAGCTTTCAGCTTCTGCTTTACTACCTCCGTGTTGTAAGCTGCAGCTGTTTCAATATCAAAGCTGGCTATGTTTGAATGAGCAGCCAAGGGCATACCCGTTTCAGTTTCAACCACCGCTACCGCTATTAGCGAGGGCAGTTCTTTTAGGATTTCTTGAATCGTTTGGTTAGGAGCAACAGTAACGCTCATGGCAATAAGTAAATATGAAGGTGAGAAAGCGAGGTGAAACGTAGGTTACTGGCTAGAATGCTTGCGCAATACTTCGCGCGCCAAAGCCAGGTTAGTATCGTGGGTGTACACAAGTAGTAGGCAGCCCCATTGTTGGTCCGGTGTCAGACGGAGGACATACAACTGTTCATCTAGTACTAGTACCAAATCCTGCAACTGCTGCGTAGCCAATCCCGGTTGGGCTGATACGCGCGCTAAGTGCCGTGATGTAGCAACTGTGTAGGTAGTTATTTTGTAAGGGTCTGATTGAGCCTGTTTTGTATAAGCCGCTAACAGCCGTCCGGAAGAAAGATCTACAACGGTTGCGAGTAGCAGTTCGGGCAATTCCTGTAATAAGCCTTCCAGTATCTGAGTCGCTCGTTCGCGAAAAGCGCCGGTAGCGTCACTCGTAATTTTCCGGACAGCAACCTTTTGCAGAAATGGGATTCTCATTTGGGTTAAACTCTGCTCCGTTTCAGCAGGCAGAGGTAATATGCATGTCAATGAGATAAGATGGTGAGCAGTAAAAGACAATTATTTTCTACTACTCATGGCATCCGATAACCCTCTTGAACAAATACAGAACATAGATTGTGTGTCTTTTCTTTATCCAATCCAATAGGCTTTCGTAAAATATATAGGCCAAATAGAATGCCAAAAATGCAATTGAATATCTTCCCTAATAAAAAATATGCGGTGATATAAAGAGCAGTAAAGTATTCCTTTGAATTGTAACATATAAGTCACTTCATGAAGCAACTTATATGTTACGCCTTATCATAGGCCAAAGAACATTACACTCCTTTTATCACCGCTACAATTCTCCGCGACAACAGCTTAGAAGAAAAGCCAGTGGCGCTTCTGCTTCTTTGCCTTCTCCATGTTAGGGAGCAGGGTCATGTTTTCCACTGAGCCGCCCTTTACCTGAATCTCATCTTCGCTGTAACCAGCATAGCCGTATTGCAACGTAGCCGCGCGCCCAGCGGGAACACGTAGCAAGTAGTTGCCTTGTGCATCGGTACTAACACCGCGGCTTGTGCCTTTCTGAAGTACGGTAGCGCCTACTAATGGCTGACCGTTTTCATTTAAAATGCGGCCGCGTACGACTACTGTAGCTGCATTAAGCGAAGCTGCCGAAGCTGCTTCCGCTACTGTATTCTCAGAAACTACTGTGGCAACAGAAGCAATATTTCTATTATCGATCGTACGACCGGAGTTAGCAAATACAGCTCCACCCACCAGCACGCTGCCTACCATTAAAGAAGCAGCACGACGGCGGAAGCGCTGTGGCTCCGTCCGGATCAGGTCAAACTGCCGCTGTACCCAGCCTACGGGCTGCACTTGGTGACCTTGCTGCTTCATCTCGTAGAAGCGACGCAGGGTAGCATCGGCATAATGACTGTTGGCTTTTATAAAGGCATCAACAGCAGTGGTGTTTTCAGTCGATAAGTCGCCGCGAAGATAAGCGTCGCGATATACCGACAGGAGTTCTCCCGAAATGGGATGAAATGGATTTGCGCTGAGTTTCATAATGAGTTGAATTTTGAGAAAAGTTATATTCCGATGACATTACAAAATTCAGTAAAAAAAAGGATATTATCTACTGCCTATGAATCAGTAGTAGCCTAATTATGAATGCTTAATCTTCGATAAGTTCATTAAAATACACGGTGAAACGCTTATAATGCAAATCAAACAGACTATTTCTGGGCTTTATACCTTGCAATTAAAAATATAAATTTCATTAAAAATTTATATTTTTAATTGCTTAATTGATAAGTTATTTCTCATTGTAAGATATATAGTCCCATTTTTGTAAAATGTTTTGGTACTGAATAGAAGGATTCCAGAATCTGTAATGAAGTGCAAAATGATCTAGAAAGTTTACTGATGAAAAATTCTGAACTATATATAGTATGATGAAGTGTTATTTTTGTATATTATAGATACATTAAATTGTAAAAATCATATTTTAAATAAAGTATTTACATTATACTGCTCTTATAGACATAGGCCTATACTCCATGGTGATTGTGCAACCACCTTTGGTCTGGGTTTGCCTAAATATTCTCCCTAAGCATTACTAACAAAGCGAGTAGTAGTAGAGCGAAGGCTATATGGTCGGCTTTATCTCTAGCAATCATTATGAGATGACTTACTGCCGGTATTAGATAGACATAAAAAAAGCCCACTGCATGCAGTGAGCTTTTCATCAAAACAGAAAGCTAGGGAGCTATGCAATAGCAACGCGCTTGAAATCCGTTACGGTCATACCTTTGTTGGTCTTGTCGAGCAACTGAGCGATAGTTACTGAGTTGTCCTTCACGAACTCTTGGTTCAGCAAGGTGTTTTCTTTGTAGAACTTGTTCAGCTTGCCCTGGGCGATTTTCTCAAGCATAGCTTCTGGCTTGCCTTCGGCACGCGCCTGCTCCTTACCGATTTCAATTTCGCGCTCCACAGTAGCCGAGTTCACACCGTCCTTATCAACAGCTACGGGCTTCATGGCTACAATCTGCATTGCCACGTCACGGCCTACCTCATTAGTATCGGCACTGCCTACGTTCTTCAGGCCTACTAATACACCCTTCTTGTTATCAGAGTGGATATAAGAAGCCACTTTCTCAGCAGTAAGCGTTTCGTAAGCTACTACGTCCAGCTTCTCACCAATCTTGCCCATTAAGTCAGTGATGTGGTCCTGCAACGGACGGCCATCTTCTTGCTTGGCGGCTAATAGATCTTCCTTGGTACCAGCATCCGACTTCACAGCGGCATCCAGCACCTGCTGGGCCAGCTTGCGGAAGTCTTCTACCTTCGCCACTGGCTCGGTTTCGCAAGCCAAAGCCACCAATTTACCAATGGTGCCATCTTCGCTTACATTTACTAGCACTAAGCCTTCAGCAGTGGCATTTTCGGCACGCTTATCAGCAATCTTCTGACCCTGCTTGCGCAGAATGTCGCGTGCGGCTTCGAAGTCGCCTTCAGCTTCGGTCAGTGCTTTTTTGCAATCCATCATGCCCGCGCCAGTCATAGCGCGCAGCTTGTTCACGTCTTGGGCGGTAATTGCTGCCATTCTTCGTGTATGTTAGGAGTTGGGTGTACTATATTGGGTGAACCGTACACAGAGTACGAGATCTTGCTGAGTAGTGCAAAAGTCTTGCAAAGGCTATAGAGTCTGCCATTTCGGCACGATCTATAATTTTTTCTACCTAAAAGAAAGAGGGAACACCGGAGCTGAGTGCTTCGCATGTTCCCTCTCACTCAATCAATGGGCCAGAGCTTATTCGTCGGCGGCTTGTTTTTCCTGGATACCTTCGTCTTCCGACTGTTTCCGGTCAGACTCTTCTTTATCTACTTTGCGTTCCGATAAGCCATCCTCGATAGCTTTACCGATTGCGCCAATGATCAGCGATACTGATTTCGAAGCGTCATCATTAGCTGGAATCGGGAAGTCTACCAGTTCGGGGTTCGAATTGGTATCCACGATAGCAAATACCGGAATGTTCAGCTTTTGGGCTTCTTTTACGGCAATATGCTCGCGCTTTACGTCTACCACGAACAGTGCAGCGGGTAGGCGGCTCAGGTCAGCAATGCCACCTAGTACGCGCTCCAGCTTCTCCCGCTCGCGAGACATCATCAGCTTCTCACGCTTGGCGAGGGCTGCATAAGCCGTGTTTTCCTTCACCATCTTGTCGATGGTGCTCATCTTCTTCAACGACTTGCGTACGGTAGCGAAGTTAGTGAGCATACCACCCAGCCAACGGTCGGTAACGTACGGCATTTTGAGGCGCTTGGCCTCTTCCGTTACGATTTCCTGTGCTTGCTTCTTGGTAGCTACGAACAGTACTTTCCGGCCCGATTTTGCAATCTGACGGATAGCAGCCGCGGCCTGATCCAACGAAACGAGGGTCTTGTTCAGGTCGATGATATGGATGCCGTTCTTCTCCATGAAGATGTACGGCGCCATTTTCGGATCCCACTTGCGCGTAAGGTGACCAAAGTGGGCACCTGCGTCAAGCAGTTCTTTATATGTGGTGGTCTGAGCCATGATAGGGATTCCTCTGGAAGATTAGCGTTTCGAGAACTGGAACGAACGACGCGCTTTGCGCTTACCGAATTTCTTACGTTCCACCATGCGCGGGTCACGAGTCAGGAAGCCTTCTTTCTTCAACGCCGGACGAACCTCTGCGTTGTCGCCTACGAGGGCTTTCGAGATGGCCAAGCGGATAGCTTCAGCCTGAGCCGAGATACCGCCGCCGCGCACGTTTACCTTGATGTCGTACTGGCCGACTTGCTCGACCGTCGCCAAGGGCTGGTTCACGATGTTTTCCAGGAGCTCGTTACCGAAGTACGCCTTCATGTCCCGGCCATTGATAGTGATATTCCCTTGCCCGGCTTGCATGTAAATGCGCGCCACCGAGGTTTTTCTTCTACCAGAGGTGTTGGAAATTTCCATTAATAGAATACGATTAGAGAAAAAAGGAAAGCCTTGTACGGCTTACAGGTGCTTGAGGTCAACAGCTTTGGGCTGCTGGGCAGCGTGCGGATGCTCGGCGCCGGCATACACGAACAGGTTGCGGAACTGCTCCGAACCCAGACGGTTGCCTTGCAGCATGCCCTTCACAGCGTGCTCGATTACGCGGGTCGAGTCCTTGGCTTTCTTGTCACGCAGGTTGATGCGCTTCTGACCGCCGGGGTAGCCCGAGTGCGTGAGGTAGATTTTGTCGGTCAGCTTTTTGCCCGTAACGCGCAGCTTGTCAGCGTTAACAACAATAACGTTGTCACCGCAATCCGAGTTGGGCGTGAACGAGGGCTTGTGCTTGCCGCGAAGAATGTTGGCGACTTGGCTGGCCAAACGGCCTAGCGTAGCGTCACCAGCATCAATCACGACCCAGCCCTTATTGGCGTTGGCTTTGTTGACGGAAATCGTCTTGAAGCTCAGATGATCCATTGATGAGTTGAGTAAACGTTTGAAAATGAGGATGAACCGGATACGGTTCGGGAAAAACGGACACAAAGTTACCGCTTTTACGGCAGTATGCAAATGATGCTGTAAAGTTTTGTGCGTGAAAGCCATAGCGTTGCGTGCAATGCCACTTTTCCATCGTGCAACGCCAGCGGCTTTCTCTACTGATATTGCCGTAACGTGTCCACCAACACCCGGAAATCCTTGGGGTAGGGGGCTTCAATAGTGACCTGTTCGCCATCTATTTTGGCAAACGTAAGCTGTCGGGCGTGCAGAGCGAAACGCTTGATAAACGGTTGCTCTTCTTCCCCTTCTTTCACGTTAAACTTGCGCTTGAGCGACGATAAGTAGAAATCTTCCCCGCCGTATAGACCATCACCAATAATGGGTGCTTGCAAAAACATCAGGTGCAGACGAATCTGATGCATACGGCCAGTAATGGGTACGCACTGTATCAGTGTGTGACGAGCAAAGGCCTCAAGGGTAGTGAAATACGTTTCGGCAAGTTTGCCTTTATAGGCCAACCGGGCTTTGCCCTTGGATGTTGTTTCGATTTTGCGGTCAACCAGCAGGTTGTCAAAATGATGTACACCCCAAGCTATGGCATGGTACAACTTATTTACCTCCCGATTCTCGAATTGCATGGAGAGGTGACGGTAGGCCGCTGGGTTTTTAGCCAAAGCCAGAGCGCCGGAGGTTTCCTTATCGAGGCGGTGGCAGGCTTGCACGTCGTCGGCATACTCACGCGCCATGCGCAGAATATTATTGGCGCCGCCAAAACGCTCGTCGAGAGTAGCTAGGAACGGCGGCTTGTTGATGACGATGTAGTCCTCGTCTTCAAATAAAATCAGGTCTTGAAAATCAATATGCTTCATTCAACTACGAAGGTAGCGGGAAGCGCGCATATGCAGGTTAAGCGGTGGGCTCAAGAGGCTGCGTTGTTCGCCGGATTTTAGGTCTAGGAAGCTTAAAATCGAAAGTAGTACCCTGGTCTGGCTCACTGTGCAGACGCAGCGCCGACTTATGGGCTTCCACAATGTGCTTGCTAATGGCTAACCCTAGTCCTGTACCGCCCGAGTTACGCGAACGGCTTTTCTCAATGCGGTAGAACCGCTCGAAAATGCGGTGGTGATGTTGCTTGGCAATGTCCTCGCCATCGTTGTGCACGGCAATGCGTACCGCTTTGTTTGTAGACGAGAGGTGAACCGTTACGTTACCTTCCTCGCGCCCGTACTTGATACCGTTGTCGATCAGGTTGATTAGTACTTGACGGATGCGGTTTCGGTCGGCTATTACCCATAGCTCGGCGTCGATTAGGGTAGGAGGTAGCAGCGTCAGTGTCACGCGGCGCTGGGCGGCTGTCAGTTCCAACTGCTCGAAGATGTCCAGAACCAGCTGCACAATGTTGAAGCGTTGTCGGCGCATCTGCACCACACCTTTTTCCAACTGCGAAATCGTGACTAGGTCCTGTACTAGGTCATTAAGCGCATCGAGGCTGCTGGCAGCTTTGGCAAGGAACTTCCGTTGGGTAGCACCATCAATTTCGTCGTCGTCCAGGATAGTATGTACGAAGCCCTGGGCGGCGAAAATGGGTGTTTTCAACTCGTGGGATACATCGGCCAAAAACTCACGGCGCAGCACTTGCAGGCGCCGCAATTCATCGATTTCCTGCTGCTTGCGAGCAGCCATCTGAAAAATCTCATCGCGCAAGCGCTTCAGCGGCTCAGGCCGGAACAAAAATTTATTCGACAGCCTGCGCAACTCTTTGCGCTTAATCATTTCCAACCCCGAGTAAATGGTGTTGATTTCCCGAAAAATCAGTGCCTCAAAGGATAGGTACACTAGCAGAAAACACGCCGCTACCGTAATGCCTGCCGTTAAAAAGGCTTCTCGGAATTCTAGTTTTGGCGCGTAAACAGCCAGTGCTGTCAGCACGCTGGCCACCAGCAGAGAAATCAGAACGGCAATAGTGCGCGAAGACAGATGCAGCTTCAAGTGGGTAGTAAACTAGGAAAGAACAGAAAGGAGAACGTCATGCTGCGCTTGCCGAGACATCTCTATTGGTACTGGTAGTGAGTAACGCACCAGCGGTAGGAATATCTAGGCAAGCACAACATGACGTTCTTTTTAAGAACTTCAAGAGGCAAGTACTTAGTCGGCGTTAAACTTGTAGCCGACGCCTTTAATCGTCTGAATATGGTGGTCGCCTACCTTCTCGCGCACTTTGCGCACGTGTACATCTACGGTGCGGGCCAGCACAAATACGTCGTTTCCCCAGATGTTCTGAAGCAACTCGTCGCGGTTGAAGACTTTATGAGGCGAGGCCGCCAGGAAAGCCAGCAACTCAAATTCCTTTTTGGGTAGGATGATTTTACGCCCATCCTGATAGACAGCAAAACCGGTGCGGTCAATGGTGAGGCCATTGATTTCGATGGTAGCACTGAGCTGCTGCGGGTCTTGGTCGCGCCGCACGAAGGCAGCGAGGCGACTCATGAGCGCACGAGGCTTGATGGGCTTGTTGATGAAGTCATCGGCGCCGGCTTCGAAAGCGGCCACCTCCGAAAACTCCTCGGCGCGGGCCGTCAAGAAGATAATGTAGGCATCTTTGAAGCGGGGCTGCTCACGCAGCTGACGGCAGGCGGCAATGCCGTCCAGATGAGGCATCATCACATCGAGCAGGATGATGTCGGGGCCAAACTCAGCTGCGGTTTCCAGCGCCTGGCGGCCATCGGCGGCCGAGGCTACTTCGTAACCTTCTTTGCGCAGGTTGTATTCCAGCAGCTCAACAATATCTGGGTCGTCGTCGACAACGAGGATTTTGTAGGCATTGGGAGCGGGCGTTGCATGCACGGGGCGAGGCGGTTTGGGGTAGAACAGTACGCGGGCCGACAGGCCGACGCGGTGGTGGGAGGTAGGGGGGGAAGAAAGAGCGTGTTTGCGGGCTGGCAGTGTCTGAACCGTTGATGCCAAGGGGAGGGGAGGTTAAAAGTGAAACAGAAGCCGCGGGCCGTTTGCTCCGCTGCAATACAAAAAAAGCGACCCCAACGGAGTCGCTTTAGCTTACAGTCAATTAGCGGCTACTAAGTTCAATCGATTTTTGAGGCCTTGGTACTTATACATATCCACTTTTACAGAGCCAACAAACATTTCAGCCTGAATAAGAACCGGGATTTTGTTGCGGTCGTCGGAAAGGTACACCGAAATAGCGTTTTCGCCGCGGAAGAGTTTGTTGCTGGGCATTTTTGGCACCAGCCGAATGGCCCGAATAATGCCGGCTTTTGTTTCCACTGTTTCGCGCCCTTTATAGATAACGTCCATACTGAACACCTCGTCGTCGAAAAAGCCCTGCACCCGAATAACCTCACCGGGCCGGCGCTGGTCAAAATTAATAGTTCGCAGGAAATAAACCCCACTCACAATATCCTGCACGTTGTTGGGAACCTTAAAACTGCCCCGTTTCACGTCGTTCTTATCTTTTTTATACGATTCAACAGCAGCTACATCGCGAGCATGATCGAAATCTACCGTTTCGCGCTTGCGGTAATGGTTCTCCTCAATGTTGCGGAAAAAGCGTTGGGGCCGGATAGTGGCCGTGTCTATATAAGAACGCCACGTGTCCCGGATGCGCAGAAAAAAATCGAATGAGCCCAGTGTCCTGCCTGTAACGGTAGCCTGGTAGCACGGTCGATTGTTGACGCGGTGAATATTGTCAGCTACCTCAATGGTAGCTTCCGCGGCATTTATCAGACCGTAGTGCACTTTGTAGCTAAGCAGCTCCCCATTGGTGAAGCTGGTGTTGGGCACGGTTCGGATGGCCTCTGCCGGCTGAAAAGCAGTGAGCAGTAGACCAGAGAAGAAAAACAAACAAGCGTAAGAAAACCAGCGGCAGGACATACGAGCGACGGGGTTATTTCGGCTGGTACTTCTTCAAAAGCGGTGCCAGCAAAGCTACATAACTTACGAACGCGCCGCCAGCTTAGTGCGTGCAAGCTCAACGAGAGTGAACAAAAATTATAGCGGAGCACGAAAAAGCCCCATAACCAGTGGTTACGGGGCTTTGCATTTCATGAGGGGGTAGGGGCAATGCCTACTCCGCCAGCTCTTCGTCTTCTTCGTCTATCGTGTGGTCTTCGGGAATGGCGGCCAGCGCGGCTTCGGGCTCACCCTTCACCATCTTACGGATCTTGGCTTCAATCTCGTTGGCCAGTTCTTCGTTGTCGTGCAGAATGGTTTTTACACCTTCGCGGCCTTGGCCGAGACGGTCGCCATTGTACGAAAACCATGAGCCTGACTTTGCGATGATGCCCATATCCACGCCCAGATCCAGAATCTCACCGATTTTGGAGATGCCCTCGCCGTAGATAATATCAAACTCAACCACCTTGAAGGGAGGTGCTACCTTGTTCTTCACCACCTTCACCTTGGTACGGTTACCAGTGATGTTGTCTTTGTCTTCCTTGATCTGGCCGATACGACGAATATCGAGACGTACGGAAGCATAAAATTTCAGGGCGTTACCACCAGTTGTGGTTTCGGGGTTGCCGAACATCACACCGATTTTCTCGCGTAGCTGGTTGATGAAAATGCAGCAGCAGCCAGTTTTGTTGATGGTACCGGTGAGCTTACGCAGGGCCTGCGACATCAGACGGGCGTGCAGACCCATTTTCGAGTCACCCATATCACCTTCCAGTTCGCCTTTCGGCACCAGAGCAGCTACGGAGTCAATCACGATAATGTCGATGGCACCGGAGGAGATCAACTGATCGGCAATTTCCAGGGCTTGCTCGCCGTTGTCGGGCTGAGCGATGAGCAGGTTTTCGGTGTCGATGCCCAGTTTCTCAGCATAGCCTTTGTCGAAGGCGTGCTCAGCGTCGATAAAGGCTGCGATACCGCCTTTCTTCTGCGCTTCGGCAATGCAGTGCATCGTCAGGGTGGTCTTACCCGACGATTCTGGGCCATAAATCTCAACAATACGACCTTTGGGTAGGCCGCCGATGCCCAGCGCGATGTCCAGGCCCAGCGAGCCGGTGCTGATGGCCGGAATGTCGACAACTTTATTGTCGCTGAGCTTCATCACGGTGCCTTTGCCGAACGATTTGTCCAGCTTTTCCATCGTGAGCTGAAGCGCTTTTCTTTTTTCAGCGGCCGGATCGGCGACGACTTTCTCTGTGGTTGCAGCCATTTGAGGGTAGGTTATAAAAAGTACTTACGTTTGGTGAAAATTACACTTTTTCTGGCTACCCGACAAGCTGAATACCACGCGGTAAAACGTGTGGCAACGCTTGTTTGGGGCAGCTTTTTTTAACACCCGACCCTAGTTTTTCGTGCCGCTGCGCCGATAAATATATGAGAAATTATTTACTAAATATATTAGCTGTTGGCGGTCTGCTAGTTAGCACGCACGCGGCGCAGGCGCAGCTGGATAATCGGGCGTTTACAAGTACCACGCCAGGCAAAAAGAATGAGTTTGCCTTCCGTCAGCAAACCTCTCCAAGTAAGAAAGAAGGTGCAGCTGGCGACTTGCTTCTCTCTCTCCGCTCATTCACGTTTTTCAAAGACAATGAGTATTTCAACCGCATTATAGAAGGCTATACGCTGTTTGGGACGCAGTTGAACCCACAACTGGTTTATTATCCTACGGACAATTTGCGGCTGGAAGGCGGTGTATTTCTCTGGAAAGATTTTGGAAATGCCCGGCTGCAGCAGGTGCGGCCTACCTTTCGGGCTACGTATACCAAGGGAAACAGCGAATTTATATTTGGCAATATTCGGCCGCATCTGAGCCACGGTTACATCGAGCCGCTGTTCAATTTTGAGCGCATAATTCTAAAACCGTTGGAGGAAGGATTGCAATATCGCTATACTTCTAGTCGGGTAGGGCTGGACGTGTGGGTAGACTGGCAGCGGCAACAGTATAGGTACAGTGATTATCAGGAGGAAATTGCGGGCGGCCTTAGCGGCTCAGTGCGCCTCACCGGCGACGATAGCCCCGTGATGGTTTCCCTACCCGTGCAGTTCACTGCCACTCACCGGGGTGGGCAGATCGACACGATTGACCTGCCGTTGCAGACGTTATTTAATGGGGCTACGGGCTTGGAGGCGCGCTACCAACTGCCTACCCACCCTACTACAGCGTTTCGGGTGCAGGCCTACGGCACGGGCTTCTACGATAAGTCGTTTGAGTACCAGCTTCCCTACCGGCGCGGCAATGGCCTCTACCTTAATGCCACCGCCGAAACGCGCTACCTGAACGTGATGCTGAGCTATTGGCAGGGCCAGCGGTTTCTGGCGCCCTTGGGTGGTGATTTGTACCAATCCGCCTCTCGCTCGGTGGGCAACTCTAGTTACACGGAGCCGCACCGCCGCCTGCTAACTCTACGCTTGCTGCGGGACTTTTCATTGGGTGAAGCTGCCGCCCTCACTGTGCGCTTGGAGCCAGTGCACGATTTTCAGGAGAAGAAAACAGATTTTGCGGCCGGCATTTACCTGAATTTTCGGCAGGAATGGCTATTGAGCAATATCAGCCGCCGCGTGCGGGTAGGAGATTAAGAAATACAGCTCGTAGCGCTACCTATTAAGCCCCCTGAGCTGTTTAGAATGAATGGTATATTGGTTGTTCGACAGTGAGACCATAACACACTGTTTATCTACCTCTGTAGGTAGGGCTGAATTTGCTGTGAAATTAAGTAGCGGAGCGCTTCAGGCTGTAGTACAGAATTTCGTCTTCTGAGTCTTGCTTACGCAGTGGCCAAAGGCGCGTGCGAGCAGGTACTTGCCGGAACCCTACCGCTTGGGCCACGGCGCAGCTGCGCAGGTTATTAGCCCGGCAGCGAATGGAAAATGCATCTACTTGCAAGGCGTCGAACCCGAACTGTACGGCGGCAGCTAGTGCCTCGCGGGCGTAGCCGTGGCCCTCGGCGTTGCGAGCTAGGTAGTACCCTATTTCGGCAGTGCGGCGGCGGCCTGATTGGGGCCGCAGGCTGATGTCGCCGAGGTAGGTGGCCGTATCTGTGTGCCAGATGCCGAATACGTAGAGGCGGTCGGCGCGCCAGTCGCTAAGAAAGGTAGCCAGCACGCGGGCAGCATCAACGGTAGTGGTGGTGGCTGCTGCGCGGGCCGGAAAAGCAGGCTGCAAGCGGTGGCGTTCCTGCTCAAGCAACGTAAAGAAAGCTGCTTCATCCGCCGGTCCGTAAGGACGCAGGGTTAGGCGGCCGGTGGTGAGGGTTGCGAGAGACGGCGCGGTGAACAAGTTGGCAACAACGGGCATACAATGAGGCAAAGCACTGAGGAGGTTACGGGAAACAGGACTCGTTTGATGACAAAATATTGTAGCAGGCTTACCCTAACTCCATTTCAGGCAGATCGTTAGAAAGAGAAATCTATTCAAAAATTCGCTGGTAACTATGTTCGCCAGCCTTAGATCTTACGAAAATGACAGGAAGACTCGTGGGCAAAGTTGCCATTATAACGGGCGGAGGTGCCGGTATCGGTGAAGCCATCGCCAAAAAATTTGCTAAGGAAGGAGCGTCGCTGGTTGTAGCTGGTTTTGCCGAAGACCCGGTGCGTGACGTGGTAGAAGAAATCATTCGCACAGGCGGCCGTGCCATTGCATTCACCGGCGACTTATCACATCCCCAAACAGCTGAAGCTTGTGTACAGGCTGCGCTGGCGGAGTACCAGGAGCTGCACATTCTGGTAAATAATGCGGGCGCGTTTCCGGCTACTGCTACCATCGACAAGTATCCTATAGAGGCGTTTGAGTACATGATCAAGAACAACATCTACTCGAACTTCATGATGACCCGCGCCGCAATTCCGTACCTGCAAAAAACGCGGGGTAACATCGTTTCGGCGGGTTCGGAAGCCGGGCATATGGGCGAGCCGCAGAACACGCCTTATGGCGGTTCCAAAGGGTTCGTGCACGCTTTTCAGAAGGGTGTAGCCGTGGAGCAAGCCAAGTTTGGTGTGCGCTCCAATATTGTGGGCCCTGGCCCCATCGATACAGCCTGGACACACAAGGAAACGGGCCCGATGGATTCCAAA
>Ga0210040_10000743_pt1 | contig 52462 bp, 45 predicted proteins | sample CryGeyCG12114_NA_FD_185462 | JGI IMG/M metagenome (GOLD analysis project Ga0210040, IMG submission 185462) | Groundwater microbial communities from aquifer - Crystal Geyser CG19_WC_8/21/14_NA (SPAdes) (version 2) | ecosystem: Environmental > Aquatic > Deep subsurface > Groundwater | place: USA...
CCTGATCGTCACCATCCCGCCAGGCGGTGCGCCGGATGTCGCCGCGCGCATCCTGGCGCAGCGGCTGGGCGAAAGGCTGGGACAGCCCGTGGTGGTCGAGAACCGCGCGGGCTCCAACGGGCAGATCGCGGCTGAGGCCGGGGCGCGGGCGCGGCCGGACGGATACACGCTGCTGTTCGCGCAGGACACCGTGATCACCGTGAACCCCGCGCTTTATGAACGCTCGCCCATCAATGTTTCCACCGACCTCGTGCCGGTGGCGAGCGTCGCGTCGAACCAGTTCGTGCTGTCGGTCAACCCCGGATTGCCGGCACGGACGCTGGCGGAGTTCATCGCGCTCGCCCGGCGCAGCGACCCGCCCCTGGCCTATGCCTCCGGCGGCTCGGGCAGCCAGCACCAGCTTGCGATGGAGATGCTGATGCGGCGCGCGGGCATCCAGATGCTGCACGTGCCCTTCCGGGGTGGAACGCCGGCGGTGACGGCAACGGTTGCGGGAGACACCGCGGCGGTTTTCTCGGGCACTTCCTCCGCGCCGCTGATCCAGCAGGGGCGGTTGCGGGCCATCGCGGTGACCGGGCCGCGCCGTTCCCCGGCATTCCCAGACCTGCCGACCATCGGCGAGATGTTCCCGGGGTACGAAGTGGTCATCTGGCTGGGCGTCTTCGCGCCGGCCGGGCTGCCGGCCCCCGTGCTGGCCTTGCTGCGGGGCGGCATCAACGAGGCGTTGGGCGATCCTGCCGTGAAGGCGCGGCTGGAAGCAGGCGGAGGGCTGGAGCCCTTCGTGACCACGCCCGAGGCATTCGCCGGGCTGATCCGTCATGACACGGAGAAGTACGGGGCGCTGATCCGCGAGATCGGCATCAGGCCGGAATAGCGCCCCGCGGCGGTCAGACCTTGAAGCGGCTGCGCGTCTCGGGCGCGAAGATCCCGGCCGGCTCCAGCTTGCGGTGGCAGACGCCCTGCTCGAAGGCCCAGGTGGTGAAGGCGTCCAGGGTCCTGCGGTTGTCCTCGACGCCGTAGGGCCAGCCATCGCCGCCGATCAGCGCGCGCGCCTGGCGCGCGCGCTCGGCCATCCAGGGAATGGGGAAGAAGGACAGCGTGATATCGGACATGCGCGCGAGGGAGCGGTCCTTCGCCGTTTCAAGCGCCTTCATCAGGTTCAGCGCGAGCCAGCGGTTGCGCTCGTAAACGTCGCGGCGGATGACCACGACGTGCATGATCGGGAAGATGCCGGTGTCCCGCAGGAACTGCTCCTCGGTGGATTGGTAATCGGCGAAGAGGCGGCGGATGCCGGGATCGCCCGCCAGGAAAGGGGCAGGGGGGCGGGCCGAGAGCACGGCATCGAGGTCGCCTGCCATGAGCATTTCGGATAGCGAGCGGTCCGGCACGGGGGTGAGGCGAAGGCCGCCGCGGAGATCGAGCTTCACCTTCTCCACCCGTCCGGGATCGTTCACGCCGGCCTGGTGCCACTGGATGCTCGCGAGATCCACGCCGTGGTGATGCGCCAGGATGCCGCGCGAGTAGATCGCCGCCGTCTGCGCCCATTCCGGCACGCCGACGCGCTTGCCGGCCAGTTGCGAGGGATCGGTCAGGCCGCTGTCCGCGCGCACGTAGAAGGAGGAATGCCGGAACATGCGGGACACGAAGACGGGAATGGCCACCAGTGTGTCGTCGCCCTGCGACATCAGGGAAACCACCTTGGCGAAGGACATCTCCGAAACGTCCCATTCGCGGTGAAAGGTGAAGCGGTAGAAGATCTCCTCCACGGGCATGCGGAGCACGGTGAGGTCCGCACCAGGCACGGGCACGGTGCCGTCCAGCACGTCGCGGACGTGATCGTACTCCGATAGCGCGATGGTGAGGGGGATGTTCGGCATCTGGCTGCTCCGGCGTGCGCGGCCGTCTGCGGCAGCGGAGTGGCGATCGGTGCTCCGCCACCCGACGTCGTGGTGCAGGTGAGCCTTGCCCCCTTTGCACACGCGGTCAATCGCGGGGCAGGCTGGTTCTAGCGCGCGGCCGGGACGACCTGTGCACGACGGCCTGACAGGGCGGTGCCGGAACCCAGGCGGAAGGTGCCGTCACGCTGCGGCACCGCCAGGGGCGCGACCTCCACCCGAGCGACGCCGTCCACCGGCATGCCCAGGAACTGCGCGACCTTCGGGCTGACGCTGATGATGCGCTCACCGCTGGCGGGCAGGCGGTCCCGCACGCGCACCATGGCGACGCGCCCGTTCCGGAGGTTGCGGATCCGCGCGGTGGTGCCGAGGGGAAGGACGGCACTGGCGGCGCTGTCGGAGTTCATCTCGACACGGCCGCCATCCGCCATGCGGCGGCCGGCAAGGCCCGGGGCGAAGACCGATGCCTGACCGCGACGCGCCCCGCCGGAGGGATCCGGCGCCGCGGACTGCGCCAGGGCGGAAAGGGCGAATGCGGAGAACGGAATTGCAACGAGCAGGGCGATCAGCGCAGTGCGCACGGCGGGATACCATTGAAAGGATACAGCCCAACGTTCCGGCTGCGGCGTGGTTTGAACCAGACAATGTCATGTTCTGTGGCATCCATCCGCGCGGCACGGCGTTTTTGCGCGGCATGAAGGCGACCCGCTGCCGGGCCGCCGCGGAGACGCGAAGGAGGAATTGACATGGTCAAGGCCAGCGTCGTGGCGGCAATCGGGGCCGCGGTGATCAGTTTGTCGCTGGGTGGCGCGGTCCCGGCGGGGGCGGCGGAACGCAACCCGCACGAACAGCGCGCGCGTCCGGGCGATGACACAAGCGGGCGCGTGCAGCGAGGACAGGCCTCGCATTACCACCGGCGACTGAACGGACGGCGCATGGCGAACGGGGAGCGCTTCTCGACGCGGTCCAATTCCGCGGCCAGCCGCACTCTGCCTCTGGGCACCACGGCACGGGTGAAGAACCTGGAGACGGGCCGCGTGGCGAGCGTGGAGATCGAGGATCGTGGACCTTACGCGCACGGGCGCATCCTCGATGTCAGCCCTCGCACGGCCGAGGAGCTTGGCATGTTGGAGGATGGCACCGCGCGCGTGGAGATTACCCCGGTGGAGGTCCCGCAGCGTGACGGGACCACCAGGCCGGGCGCCGGCGCGGCGCGGCGCTGATCCTACTCCTTCACCGCGCCGGTGAGGGACGACACGTAGTAGTCCACGAAGAACGAGTAGAAGATCGCGACCGGCAGCGAACCGAGCAGGGAGCCCGCCATCAGCGAGCCCCACTGATAGACGTCGCCCTGCACGAGTTCGGTCAGGATCGCGACCGGCACCGTCTTCTTCTCGGAGGAGGAGATGAAGGCCAGGGCGTAGATGAACTCGTTCCAGGAGAGCGTGAAGGAGAAGATCCCGGCGCTGATCAGCCCTGGCACGGCCAGCGGCAGGGTGATGCGGCGCAGGATCTGCAGGCGGGATGCACCGTCGATCAGGGCGCATTCCTCGAGTTCGTAGGGGATCGACTTGAAGTAGCCGATCAGGAGCCAGGTGCAGAAGGGTATCAGGAAGGTCGGGTAGGTGAGGATCAGCGCCAGCGGGCTGTCGAAGAGACCCAGCTGGAAGACCATGGTGGCGAGCGGGATGAAGAGGATGGAGGGCGGAACGAGATAGGCGATGTAGATCGCCAGCCCCACCACGTTGGATCCGCGGAAGCGCAGGCGCTGGATCGCGTAGGCCGCGAGCACCGAGGCGAAGATCGAGAGCACAGTGGAGCAGACCGCGACCAGCATCGTGGTCATCAGCCAGCGTGGGTAGGCGGTTTCGAACAGGAGCTTGTTGATGTTGGCGAGGGTGGGGTGAACCACCCAGAAAGGGTTGAAGTTCTTGTAGTCGTAGAGCTCGGCGTTCGGTTTGAAGGTGGTGATCGTCATCCAGTAGAAGGGAAACAGGAGGACGAACACGAACAGCGCGAGCGGCAGGTAGACCGTCATCAGCCGGCGCGGGGCCGACTGCCAGGAGAGGATGGCGCCCTCCTCCGTGGAGTTACTCATCGGAGCCTCCTTGCTGCCACTTGCGGTTGGACAGCGCGAAATAGCTGAACAGCGTGGCCAGGATCAGGAAGGGGATCATGGAAACGGCGATTGCCGCCCCTTCGCCGAGCTGGCCACCGGGGATGCCGCGCTGGAAGGCCAGCGTTGCCATCAGGTGGGTGGAGTTGATCGGCCCGCCCCGGGTGATGGCATAAACAAGCTGGAAGTCCGTGAAGGTGAAGAGCACGGAGAAGGTGAGCACCACCGAGAGGATGGGCGCGAGCAGCGGCGCGGTGATCTTGCGGAAGCGCTGCCAGGAAGAGGCGCCATCCAGCAGCGCGGCCTCGTAGAGGGAGGGCGAGATGGTCTGCAGGCCCGCCAGGAGCGAGATCGCCACGAAAGGAATGCCCCGCCAGACATTGGCGAAAACGAGCGACCAGCGCGCGTGCCAGGGCGTGCCGAGAAAGTCGATGTAGCTCGTGCGCCAGCCCAGCACGTCCACCAGCACGTAGGAGATAATGGAGAACTGCGCGTCGAACATCCACCAGAAGGCAATGGCGGAGAGAACGGTCGGCACGATCCAGGGCATCAGGATGATGGCGCGGATGAGCGACTTGAAGGGCACGTTCTCGTTCAGCAGCAGGGCGAGCCACAGGCCGAGGCCGAACTTCAGGACCGTGGCGACCGCCGTATAGAAGACCGTGTAGAAAACGGCGTTCCAAAAGACGTTGTCGTACCAGAGGGATTCGAAGTTCTCGAACCCCACGAAGACGCCGCCGCGGCCGATATGCGTATCGGTGAAGGCGAGCCAGATGCCGAGGCCGAGCGGATAGGTGAGGAAGACCAACAGAAGTCCCACAGCCGGCAGCAGGCAGAGAAAGACAAGAAAGGCTTTGTTGTCGAGCAGGCGCGCCAGGGCGCCCGGCGCGGCGCGCTTGGGGTTCCAGGGCACCGCGGCGGTGGTGGTGTCGGCCATGGGCCCTTCCTTCCGATCGGGTGCCGCCGCGGGCCCGTCCGCGGCGGCGCGTCTGCTCAGCGGTAGTAGCGGCGCGCGCGGCGCTCGGCCTCGCGCACGGCGTCCTCGGGCGTGGACTGGCCGGAGGCGGCGGCGGCATACATCTGGACCACCACGTAGTCGGCCGCGACGGAGCCGGAAGCGGCGCTGATCGGGCCCTTGTAGCCGGACCAGAACTCCACCGTGTTGGTGTCGCGGTACACCGCCAGCTTGGGATCGCTCTTCCAGACATCGCTCTCGCCGTAGGCGGCGAGCGGGTGGGACCAGTAGCCGCCGCAGCCGGTCAGCCAGGGATCATACTGCTCTGCCTCCATCATGAAGCGGAGGTATTCCTTGGAGGCGTTGGGGAAGCGGCTGTGCTTGAACACCATCGCGTTCAGCAGCAGAACGTTTTCCGCCATCTTGCCGGCGGGGCCGGTCGGCATGCGCATCATGCCCGTATCCTCGGCGATGGCGGCCGTGCGCGGGTCATTCTTGAGCGAGAAGTACATGGACACGCCGTTCTGCGTCAGGCCGATCTCGCCTGCCGCATAGGCGCGGTTGTTGTTGATGTCGCCCCAGGACAGGGTGCCGGGGATGAAGGTCTGGTAGAGTTCCCTGGCGTAGCGCAGGGACTGGATGGTCTGGGGGCTGTTGATCGCGACCTTGCCGGCCTCGTCGACCACCATGCCGCCATGGGACCACAGCAGCCAGTTGCAGAAGGCGTTGCCGTCGCCCACCGCGTTGCCCAGGGCGAAGCCGGCGGGATGGCCGTTGCGCTTCATGCCCTGGCAGAGCTTCAGGAAGCCGTCATGGTCGGTGGGGACGCTGTCGTAGCCGGCCTCCTTGGCCCAGGAAATGCGGTAGACGCAGGGCGCGCCGGTGCCGCCCATGGGAAGGGAGATCCACTGCTCCGTGCCCCACTTCTTGCCGAAGCGCTGGGGCAGCGCGAGCCAGCCGCCGTATTTCTGGCCGAGGTAGGTGGCCAGTTCGGTCATGTCGAGCAGCTTGTCGGCGTAGATATGCGGGTCGTCCGCCCAGCCCACGACCACGTCGGGGCCCGCGCCGGTGTTGGCCGCGACCGCGGTCTGCGGCCGCAGGTCCTCCCAACCCGCGAAGTCCACGCGCACCTGGACGCCGGTCTGCGCCGTGAACTTGGCGGTGTTCTCGCGGAACACCGTCTCGTCGGCGTCCACGAACTTGGTGGGGCGCAGCACGCGCAGGGTGGCACCGTTCTCGATCGGCTGCCGGGGCGCGGTGGCGTTGCCCATGGGGATGGCGGCGCGGGCGCCGAAGCTGGCGGCGGCCATGGCGCCGGCGCCGAGCGCCATCGTGCCGCGGCGGGTGATGCGGTTCATTCTCTTGGTGTCTCCCTTTTTCTTTTTGGTGGAGGGCCTGTCAGGCGCCGAGGCGCATGCCGGTTCCCTTGCTGAACAGGTGGGCGAGCGCAGGGTCCGGCATGACGCGCAGCGTATCGCCCACACGGGCCGAGATGCGCTCGCGGAAGGCGCCGACCAGGATGGCCTCGCCCAGGCGCGCGGTGACCATGGTTTCCGACCCGGTGGGCTCCACGAGCTGGACCGTCACGGGAATGCCGGCCTCGTCCAGCCGGAGGTGCTCCGGGCGGATGCCGTAAACCACGGGTTCGCCGGGTTCGGCACGCGTCGGCAGGGGCAGGCTGGCGGTGGCGGTGGCCATGCCGTCCGGGCGGAAACCACCTTCCCCGACCTGGCCGGGAAGGAAGTTCATGGCGGGGCTGCCGATGAAGCCGGCCACGAAAAGGTTGGCCGGACGGTCGTAGAGCTCGAGCGGGGTGCCGATCTGCTCGACCTTGCCGGCCTGCATCACCACGATCTTGTCGGCCATGGTCATGGCCTCGATCTGGTCATGGGTGACATAGACGGTGGTGGTGCGAAGGCGCTGGTGCAGGTCCTTGATCTCGCCGCGCATCTGCACGCGCAGCTTCGCGTCGAGGTTGGACAGCGGCTCGTCGAACAGGAAGACCTGGGGGTGGCGGACGATGGCGCGCCCCATGGCCACGCGCTGGCGCTGGCCGCCTGAAAGCTGGCGGGGATAGCGGTCCAGCAGCGGATCCAGGCCCAGGATGCGGCTCGCGCGGGTGGTCTCCGCCTCCACCACGTCGGCCGGCGCCTTTGCCAGGCGGAGGGAGAAGGCCATGTTCTCGCGCACGGTCATGTGCGGGTAGAGCGCGTAGTTCTGGAACACCATGGCGATGTCCCGGTCCTTCGGGGGCACGTTGTTCACCACCCGGCCGCCGATCGCGATCTCCCCTCCCGTGATGTTCTCCAGCCCCGCGATCATGCGCAGCAGGGTGGACTTGCCGCAGCCGGAGGGCCCGACGAGCACGCAGAACTCGCCGTCGGCGATGTCGAGGTCCACGCCATGCAGAATGGGAGTGCCGCCAAAGCTCTTGCGGACGGCACGAATTTCCACGGATGCCATGGGTTCGGACTAACCCACCGTGCTGATCGGCACGAAACGTCGCGACCGCGGAATCGGCATTCGGCCACCCTCCCTGTGTGTTTGGCGGAAGCCTACGCAGGGGCCAGTCGGCAATGCAACAGGGTTCGGTGCGTTTCGGTTCCATACCGGCGCGTTCGGCGCGGGGGGCGTCTTGCCCGGCATCGCCCGCCGGGCTGTATTGCCGCGGAGGCTCCGCGCGCCGGGGCCTGTGCGGCGACGCACGCGGCGTTCACAATGAAAAGATTGCCGCAGGGGGGATCCGGCCATGAACGGCACAGAAGGCAATCGGTACCGGGCCTGCGTCGTGGGCCTCGGCTCCATGGGAATGGGCGCGGCGCGGTCCTGCATCGCGGCGGGGCTGGCCACCTATGGCGTGGACCTGAACCCGGCTGCCTGCCAGGCACTCCGAGATGCCGGGGCGGAGGGAAGTGGCGCGGACGCCTCGGCCTTCGCCGGGGAACTGGATGCGGTGCTGCTGCTGGTCGTGAACGCGGCGCAATGCCGGCAGGTGCTGTTCGGCGCCGACGGCTCGGGGCTGGCGGCGCGGCTGCGGCCGGGAACCGGGGTGATGGTCTCGGCCACCATCGCCGCGGCCGATGCGCGCGACATCGCGGCGCGGCTGGAGGCGATGGGGCTGCTGGCGCTGGATGCGCCTGTCTCGGGCGGCGCGGCCAAGGCGGCGGCGGGGGAGATGACGGTGATGGCCGCAGGGCCCCGCGCGGCCTTCGACCGGCTCCGTCCGCTGCTCGATGCCGTGGCGGGCAGGGTCTACGAGATCGGGGAGGAGATCGGGCTCGGCGCCACCGTGAAGATCATCCACCAGTTGCTGGCCGGGGTTCACATCGCGGCGGGGGCCGAGGCCATGGCGCTGGCGGCACGGGCGGGCATTCCGCTGGACACCATGTACCAGGTGGTCACCAACGCGGCCGGGAACAGCTGGATGTTCGAGAACCGCATGAAGCACGTGGTGGACGGCGATTACACGCCGCATTCCGCCGTGGACATCTTCGTGAAGGACCTGCGGCTCGTGACGGAAACGGCACTGTCGCTGAACTTCCCGCTGCCGCTGGCGAGCACCGCCTATGCCATGTTCGCCAATGCCAGCAATGCCGGCCATGGGCGCGAGGACGACGCGGCGGTGATCAAGACCTTCGCCGGCATCGCGCTGCCGGGTGTGGAGAAGCCATGAGCATGCGGCTGGGCGTCATCGCCGACGACTTCACCGGAGCGACCGACATCGCGGGCTTCCTTGTCGCGAACGGGCTGCGCACCGTGCAGATCAACGGCGTGCCGCCGGCGGGGCTGGACGTGGCGGCGGAGGCGGTGGTGGTCAGCCTCAAGACGCGGTCCTGCCCGGTGGAGGAGGCGGTGTCGCAGAGCCTGGCGTCGCTGGAATGGCTGCGCGCCCGGGGCTGCCCGCAGTTCTTCTTCAAGTACTGCTCCACCTTCGACAGCACGCCGCGCGGCAATATCGGCCCCGTGACGGATGCGCTGCTGGATGCGCTGGGCGAGGACTTCACCGTGATCTGCCCGGTGCTGCCGGTGAACGGGCGGACGACCTATTGCGGGTATCTGTTCGTCAACGGCGTGCCGCTGGCGGAATCGGGCATGCGCGACCATCCCGTCACGCCGATGACCGACAGCAACCTCATGCGGTTGATGGATGCGCAGTCCCGCGGGCGCACGGGGAGCGTGCCCAGCACGGTGATGGACCAGGGGCCGGATGCCGTGCGCGCCGCCCTGGCGCGCCTAAAGGATGAGGGCTTCCGCTATGCCGTGCTGGACGCGCTGAACGACGCGCATCTGGTGGTGATGGGGCAGGCCGTGGCGGGGATGCGGCTGGTCACCGGCGGGTCCGGGCTGGCGGACGGCATGGCGCGCGCCTGGGGGGGCGCCGATGCCGCGGCCGCCGCCGCCGAGGGGAAGCCGGCTGGCGGGCGTGCGGTGGTGCTGTCGGGGTCGTGCTCCTCCATGACGAACGCGCAGGTGGCGGCCTATCGCGGGGTTGCGCCCTCGGTGGCGGTGGACGTGGCGCGCTGCCTCTCCGATCCCGGCTACGCGGAGGAACTGGCGGGTTGGGCCGCGGGGCAGCCGGTGGGGCTGGCGCCACTGATCTACGCGACGATGGAGCCGGCGCGGCTGCGGGAGGTGCAGGCGCGCTTCGGCGCGGCCGAGGCGAGCGCGGCGGTGGAGCGGTTCTTCGGCGCGCTGGCGCCGCGTCTGGAGGCGGCGGGTTTCGACCGCTTCATCGTGGCGGGCGGGGAAACGTCGGGCGTGGTGACGCAGGCGCTGGGCATCGGGGGCTTCCACATCGGGCCGCAGATCGCGCCGGGCGTGCCCTGGGTGCGCGCCATCGGGCGGCCGCTGTCGCTCGCGCTGAAATCGGGCAATTTCGGGCAGGAGCGCTTCTTCTTCGAGGCGCAGGACATGGCCGACTGAGCCGGGAAGGAAAGAGACACATGCCGCGCTTCGCCGCCAACCTGTCGATGATGTTCACCGAGGTGCCCTTCCTGGACCGCTTCGCCGCCGCCGCGGCGGCGGGCTTCCAGGCGGTGGAGTTCCTGTTCCCCTACGAGCACCCGCCGGAGGTGGTGGCGGGCAAGGTGAAGGAGGCCGGTCTCTCGGTCGCGCTGTTCAACATGCCGCCCGGCGACTGGGCCGCGGGCGAGCGGGGCATGGCCGCGATCCCCGGGCGGGAGGCGGAGTTCCGCGAGAACGTCGGGGTGGCGCTGCGCTACGCCAGGGCGCTGGAATGCCGGACCCTGCACGGCATGTGCGGCATCACCACGGGGATGGACCGCGCGGCCTGCGAGGCGAGTTTCGTGGAGAACTACCGCTTCGCCGCCGATGCCCTGGCGGCGGAGGGGATCACCCTGGTGCTGGAGCCGATCAACAGCCGGAACATGCCCGGCTATTTCGTGGCGCACCAGCGCGAGGGCATCGCGCTGATCGAGCGCGTGGCGCGGCCCAACGTGTCGCTCCAGCTCGACCTTTACCATGCGCAGATCATGGACGGCGACCTGAGCAAGCTGATCGAGGCGCTGGCCGGGCGCTTCGCGCATGTGCAGGTCGCCTCCGTGCCCGACCGGCACGAGCCGGACGAAGGGGAGCTGAACTTCCCGCACCTTTTCGCCGTGCTGGACCGGGTGGGGTACGCGGGCTGGATCGGCTGCGAATACAACCCGCGCGGCGAGACCACGGCCGGGCTCGGCTGGTTCACGCCCTTCCGGGCAGGGTGAGGGCGACATGAGGATCATCGTCACCGGCGGCTCCGGCTTCCTCGGCAGCCGCGTTATCCGCGCGCTGCTGGCGGCCGAAGGAAGGGAGGGGCTGCCCGCCTTCGAGAACATCCTTTCCGTCGATCTCGGCGCCTGCCCGGTGGATGACCCGCGGGTCGCCTCGGCGGTGGGCGACATCGCGGATCCGGGCTTCGCGCGGCGCGTGATCGATGGCGACACGGTGGGTGTCTACCACCTCGCGGCGGTGCTGAGCGGCCAGTCGGAGCAGGATTTCGACCTCGGCATGCGCGTGAACCTGGACGGCACGCGCGCCCTGCTGGAGGCGGCGCGGGCCACCGGGCGCGCCCCACGCTTCGTGTTCGCAAGCTCCGTCGCCGTGTTCGGGGGCGACCTGCCGGCGGTGGTGCCGGAGACCATGGCGCCCATGCCGGCATCCTCCTACGGGGCGGCCAAGGCCATGGGGGAGCTGCTGGTCAACGACTATTCCCGCCGGGGCTTCGTGGACGGGCGCGCCTGCCGCCTGCCAACCATCGTGGTGCGGCCGGGCAAGCCCAATTCCGCCGCGTCCTCCTTCGCCAGCGGGATCATCCGCGAACCCTTGGCGGGCATCCCCTCGAACCTGCCGGTTCCGCCGGAAACCCGGCTGTGGCTGTCCTCGCCGGCCGCGGTGGTGGCCAACCTCGTGCACGCGATGGCGGTGGAAGGGGCACGGATCGGGCCCTGGCGCACGCTGAACCTGCCGGGGCTCTGCGTCACGGCGGGGGAGATGCTGGAAAGCCTGGAGCGGGTGGGCGGCGCGGCGGCGCGGGCGCTGGTGTCGCAGGAGCCGGACCAGCGCATCATGGACATCGTCTGCTCCTGGCCGGGCGATTTCGAGGTGTCCCGCCTGCTGGCCATGGGCTTCACGCGCGATGCGGATTTCGACGGCGTGGTGCGCCAGTACCGGGACGAGTTCGTCCGGTGAGCCACGCGAGGAGGGCGGTGCCATGACCGAGGGCGAGCTGCGCGGCCTGCTGGTGGAACTGGGAGCCAGCCTCTTCGCGCGCGGCTATTCCGTGGGCAGCGCCGGCAACATCAGCGTGCGGCTGCCGGACGGCTTCCTGATGACGCCGACGAACTCCTCGCTCGGGCGGCTGGAGGCGTCGCGGATCAGCAAGCTCGACGGCGGCTGGCGCCATGTGGGCGGCGACAAGCCGTCCAAGGAGGTGTTCATGCACCGGGCCGTGCTGTCGGCGCGGCCGGAGGCGGGGGCGGTGGTGCACCTGCATTCCACCCATGCGACGGCGATCAGTTGCCTCGCCCGGCCCGGAGACGCGGAACCGATCCCGCCGCTGACGCCCTATTTCGTCATGCGCGTGGGGCGCAGCCTGCCGGTGGTGCAGTATTACCGCCCGGGCGACGCGGCCATGGAGGCGGAGATCCACGCGGCGGCGCTCGGGGCGCGCGCCATGCTGCTGGCCAATCACGGGCCGGTGGTGTCGGGCAAGTCGCTGCTCGACGCCGTCTATGCCGCGGAGGAACTGGAGGAGTCCGCGCGCCTCGCGCTGATGCTGCGCGGACAGGCGGCGCATGGCCTGACGCCGCCGCAGGTGGAGGACCTGCTCGCGACCTTCGGGTGAGCGGCGCCGCTACCGCGCCAGCATGAGGAGGTGACGCTCCTGCGCGGCCGTTTCCACGGCGCCGGGGCGGACGGCCCTCACGGCGTCGATGGCCTCCCTGGGCGGCTGCCCGCGCTCCACCAGGATGCGCGAGGCAACGAGGCCGGCGCGGCCCAGCCCGCCCTTGCAATGCACCAGCACCTTGCCGCCACCATCCAGCGCCGCGTGAACCGTGCCGCGGGCGGCGGCCCAGTCGGCTTCCCAGGCCGGGGTGGGGGTGGAGAAGTCCTCGATCGGCAGGTGCAGCCATTCCATGCCGGCGCCCGCCACCGAAGCGCCGAGGCCGGGCACGCGGAGCGCGCGCAGTTCCGCCGAAGTCACCAGGGTGATGACCAGGGCGGCACCCCAGCCGGCGATGGCCGCCACGTCGGTCGCAAGGTCCCGCGACCAGGTGCCGGTGGCCGCCATGGCCTGCCACTTGCCCGGGCAGAAGGTGATGCCGAGCGTGCCGCCGCCGGGGCAGGAAAGGGCGGCGATCTGCAACGGATGGGTCTGGCTGGTTCTCATTCCCGGCACTTCCTGTGGCCGCGCCGGAGGATGGACCAGCCCGGCGGGAACGGCCATCCCGGACCGGGCGTTGAGGCGCTGGGCCCATACGCGCTAATCTCGGGCAGGCCGGGTTATCAGAACCCAGGGAAGTGAGGTTGTGCATGCGTAAGCCGAATTATGACTTTGAACGCAGTCAGCGCGACAAGGCCAAGGAAATCAAAGCGCAACTCAAGGCGCAGAAGAAGCTCGAGCAGAAGGAAGCCGCCCAGGCGGGCGTGCAGCCCAGAGAAGACGGCGCCGGCGACGAAGGTGCCGACACCGGCCGGGAGTGATCCCGACCGGTGCGGTCGCCGCGGGGAAGGGGCGCCGGATCAACCGGCGCCCTTTTTTCGTTCCGTGGCGGTGCGTGCCGTGGCGTGTCCGCAGGGGCCCGCCGGATCAGGCCCAGGGATCGATGTGGAAGGTGGCTGTCGTGGGCTGGACCAGCGTGGCGGTGGCGCCGGCCTGCTCGTGCCCGTCGACGCTGATGCCGTTCACGTAGAGGTTGCGATCGGTGCTGGCGCTGCCACCCCAGGCATCGTTCAGGAAGGCGACCCCCACGGTGGTGGGCACGCTCGCCAGACCGTTGAAGGTGAAGTCCTGCACCGCGCCGGCCGCGTGGGAGGCGGTGACGGTACCGGTGCCGATCTGCTTGCCGTCCGCGATCACCAGGAACTGCGCGTCGCCCTGCCAGGCGTCCTCCGACAGGTGCAGCGTCAGGCTGTGCGTCGCCGCGGGCGCCGTGGCGGCCGCGCCGCCGACGGTGACGGACTTGCTGGCCCCGCTGTTCAGCAGCGCGGCGCCCACCGCCTTCTCCTGGCCGGCATAGGTGATGCTGTCCAGGTAGAGGTTGCGGTCGGTGGCGCTGCTGCCGCCCCAGGCGTCGTTCAGGAACGTCACGGACACCTGGTGCTGGCCGGAGGCCAGGCCGGAGAGGACGACGTCGTCGTGCTGGCCGGCCGCGTGGGAAGCCGCGGCGGTGCGGACGCCGCCCACCTGCTTTCCATCCACGGAGACGGTGAACTGCGCGTGGCCGAGATAGGCATCCTCGGAAACATGGAGCACGAGGTCGCCCGCGGCCGGGGGCGTGGACACGGGGGTGCTCGGTGTCGCGGGCGTAGCGGGTGTCGCGGGCGTGGCGGGTGTGGCGGGCGTTGCCGGCTTGGCAGGGGCAGGGCTGGCCCCGGTGTCATAGGGGTGGGACAGGTCGGACACCGGACGGGCGACCAGCGCCGTGACCGCCGAAACCAGGGCTGAGCCGAGGGCCACGTTGCCGCTCACCAGGCCGTAGGTGTGGTTGCCGCTGACCTGCGCCTGCACGCTGGTCTGGTTCAGCACCAGAGAGGCGCTGGGGGAGACGAGGTCGTTCACCGCCGTGTTGCCGGTGACGGAAAGGCTGGAGCCCGCATAGGGACCGCCTTCTCCGCCGAAGTGGATCATGGCGGGGTTCTGCGAGTGTGCACCCTGCTCGATCACGTTGTTCGCGATCAGCACCTTGCCGCCGTTGGGCACGTCGATCGAATAGCTGCCCGTGCCGTTGGCGCCCTCGGCGATACGGCTGTCGGTGATGACCGTCTCGTGCGCGCGGCTCTTGATCTCGTGCCCCACCACGGCGTCGTGGATGTAGCTGTTGTCGATGGTGAGCTTGGCGATCTCGCCCACGTAGAGGTTGTGCGTGCGGCCATCGCCGACGCCGTTGTGGTTGAACTCGCTGTCGGTGATGGTGATCGTGCCGTTCGGGACCGTGCCGGCGAGAATGCCGTTCTGGTTGTTCTCGAACAGGCTGTCATCGATCGTCAGGTTGCCGCCCTGGAAGCGGATGCCGGCCCCGTTGCCGTCCGCGACCGCCGCGCCGGAGAAGGCGATGTCCTTGATGGTGACATCCGTGTTGGTGACAAGGATCGCCTTGCCGTTCGGGATGTTGCCGGTGGCGGTCAACCGGGCCAGGCCGCCCACGCCCTCGATGGTGATCTTGGTGTTGATGGCCGCGAAGTCGTTGACATAGGTGCCGGCCTGCAGGGCGATCACGTCGCCGTCGTGCGAGGCCGCGACCGCAGAGGCAAGCGTCTTGAACTGCTGGCCAGCGCCAACATTGAGAGTGCTCATCGCTGTATCTTTCCCCAGCCGTGTGGCCCGAGTTTCCGGATTGGCGGGGCAAGCCCCCGCCGCTTGGCCGAAGGGCTACCAAGGCTCTGGACCGAACACATCCACGAGGTCGAAACGGTTGCGGAGTTGGAGCCGATTAGCCGGATCTAAGCTCTCTTTTCCGTGATTGGTAGGGAAATCCTCCTGTTACTTTGATTGGGACGAAATCGCGCCACACTGCGCCGTGCCAGAAGAACACACGGTTACGAGGTAGAATTGATCACATTAAGGTGATGTTGGTGTGGGCAAGCTCGCAACCGGGTTGCCTTCCCGCCCGCGCAACGGCCTGGCCACCTTTCCGTTTGATGGGAATGACCTCTCCCACAATCCGCCGTGCCGCGACTTCACAGGCGACCGGCGTTGTCCCGCCCCGGACGGAACGGGCGGTGGTTCCTTCCTCCATCTCCCCGTTCCGCCGGTTGGTGGCCCAGCCGCTGAAGGGGGCCATCGCCGCTCAGGTGGCGGGGTTGTTCAACGACCCCAGCCGAGGGGAGCAGCCGGTGAAGCGCCGGCCGGACGGGCTTTTCGGGCCTCAGTCCGTCGCCTGGCGGGTGCACGGCGATGTCACGTCCATGATGGTGGGCGGCGTGGCGTCCCTCCTGATGCAGATGCTGCACCCAGCCGTGCTGGCGGGGGTCTGGGATCATTCGAACTTCCGCGCGGACATGCATGGCCGCCTGCGGCGCACGGCCCGCTTCATTGCCCTCACGACCTATGGTGGGCAGGAGGAGGCCGAGGCGATGATCGCGCGGGTGAGGGGGATCCACGGCCATATCCGCGGCGTCCTGCCGGATGGCACCCCTTACGAGGCGAACGACCCGGCCCTGCTGGCCTGGGTCCACGTGACGGAGACCATCAGCTTCCTCGATGCCTGGATCCGCTACGGCGAGCCCGGAATGTCCTCTGCGGATCAGGACCGGTACTTCGTGGAAATGGCCCGCGTGGCCCGCGCGCTCGGTGCCGATCCGGTGCCGCGCAGCCGGGCGGAGGCTCTGGCGCAGATCCAGGCGGCCCGGCCCCGGCTCCGGAGCGATGCCCGGACGCGCGAGGTGGCGCGTGTGCTCATGGCTCAGCCCGCTCCGAGCCTTCCGATCGAGCCCTTCCGCCAGATCACCTTGCAGGCGGGTGTGGACCTGATCCCGGCCTGGGCGCGCCGGATGCATGGATTGCCCGGCGGGGGCCTGGGGCGGCCCCTGGTGCGGGCCGGCGCCCTGGGTGTCGCGCGGACGTTGCGCTGGGCGTTCGAGAGGAATGTTCTCCCGACCCATCCGGAGCGCGCAACGGCGGGGGGAGGGGGCGCCGGCGGATAGCGGACCTTCCGCCGGGGCCAGCCTCGGCCTGAGGCTGGGAGGCGTGCCGTGGCGGTTGGAGCCCGCCGCGGCACGCCGTCCTTCAGGCCGCCGGGGTCGCTTCCTCCGGCTCGCGCAGGAACACCAGCACCGAGCGGCCGGTGGCCTGGTAGACGCCGCCCACCTCGAAGGAGGCCTGCTCGTCGTCGTCGGGCATGTTGCTGTCCACCAGCAGCGTCCACCCCTTTCCGCCGGGGGTTTCCGGAAGGGTGAACTCGACCGCGTCGTGATAGCCGTTGATGACCATCAGCAGCGTCGCGTCCTGGCCGCGCTTGCGAATGCCGGTGACCTGGGCCCGGCCGTCCATGAGCATGCCGAAGCACTTCATGTTCGCGTCCTCCCAGTCCGCCGCCTGCATCTCCGAGCCGTTGGCGTTGATCCAGGTGACGTCCTTGACGCCCAGTTCCTCGTTGTACTCGCCGGTCAGGAACCGGGTCCGGCGCAGGATGGGGTACTTGTGCCGCAGGCCCGTCAGCTTCTGGGTGAAGCGGATCAGGGACTGGCCCTTCTCCTGGATGTCCCAGTTGAGCCAGCTGATCTCGCTGTCCTGGCAGTAGGCGTTGTTGTTGCCCTCCTGCGTGCGGCCGAACTCGTCGCCCGCGAGGATCATGGGCGTGCCCTGGGAAAGGATGAGGGTGGCGAGCATGTTGCGGATCTGGCGGGCGCGCAGCTCGTTGATGGCCTCGTCTTCCGTCTCGCCCTCGACGCCGCAGTTCCAGGAGCGGTTGTCGGAATGGCCGTCCTTGTTGTCCTCGCCGTTCGCCTCGTTGTGCTTCTCGTTGTAGGTGACGGTGTCGTTCAGCGTGAAGCCGTCATGGGCGGTGATGAAGTTCACGGAGGCCCAGGCGCGGCGCCCGCTGTGGTTGAACTTGTCGCCGGAGGCGGAGAGGCGGGGGGCGAGGGCGGTGGCCGGGGCCTCGCCGCGCCAGAAGTCGCGCACGGTGTCGCGGAAGGTGTCGTTCCACTCCGCCCAGCCGGCAGGGAAGCCGCCGACCTGGTAGCCGCCCGGGCCGCAGTCCCAGGGCTCGGCGATCAGCTTCACCTGTTGCAGCACGGGATCCTGGCCGCAGACCTTGAGGAAGCCGCTCTGCTCGTCGAAGCCGTGCGGCTCGCGCGCCAGGATGGTGCCGAGGTCGAAGCGGAAGCCGTCGATGTGCATCTCCTGCACCCAGTAGCGGAGGCTGTCGGCCACCATCTGGATGACGCGGGGATGGGAGAGGTTGACCGTGTTTCCGGTGCCGGTGTCGTTGATGTAGTAGCGCTTCTGGTCCGGCAGCAGGCGGTAGTAGCTGGCGTTGTCGATGCCCTTGAAGGAGAGCGTCGCGCCCTTCTCGTTGCCCTCGGCGGTGTGGTTGTAGACGACGTCGAGGATCACCTCGAGGCCGGCGTCGTGGAAGCGGGCGACCATCTCCTTGAACTCGCGGAGCGAGTTCGGCACGTCCGAGGCGTAGCGCGGGTCGGGCGCGAAGAAGCCGATGGTGTTGTAGCCCCAGTAGTTCACCAGGTCGCGGTTCAGCAGGAAGTCGTCGTTGATGAAGGTGTGGATCGGCAGCAGCTCCACCGAGGTGACGCCGAGGGACTTGATGTAGTCCACCACCGGCTTCTGGCCGAGGCCGGCATAGGTGCCGCGCAGGTCCTGGCGGACCTTCGGGTGCAGGCGGGTGAAGCCCTTCACGTGGGTTTCGTAGGTGATGGTGTGGTCCCAGGGCACCGATTGCCGGCCGGGCTCGCCCTGCCAGTCGAAGTTGGGGTCAACCACCACGCATTTCGGCATGAAGGCGGCGCTGTCGCGCTCGTCGAAGGTCAGGTCGTCGCCGGTTTCCATCTTGTAGCCGAAGACGGAGGGATCCCAGGTCAGCTCGCCGGCATGGGCGCGGGCATAGGGATCGAGGAGGAGCTTGTTCGGGTTGAAGCGGTGGCCCGCCTCGGGCTCGTAGGGGCCGTGGACGCGGTAGCCGTAGAAGGTGCCGGGCGGCACGTCCGGCAGGTAGCCGTGGAAGATCTGGTTCGTGTACTCGGGCAGCTCGACGCGCTCGATCTCCTTGCCGCCCGTGCTGTCGAAGAGGCAGACCTCCACCTTCTTCGCATTGGCCGAGAACAGGGCGAAGTTGGTGCCCTTGCCGTCCCAGCTGGCGCCAAGGGCATTGGGCGTGCCCTCCTTGATGCGGGACCTGTTGACCTCGGACAAGGGCTGCTCCGTTCATGCATGGGACACCGCGCCCGGCCGGCTTGCCGGTGGGGCGGCGGCGATCCGCGGGGTACTGAGCAGGCGCAACGGGGCGGGAGCCTCATGGTTCATCCCCTTGTACGCCCCTACGGGGACGTGATCACGGCGGCGTGGTCTCCTTGGCACCGCATCCTCTGGTCGTCCCCACCGTTCTATGGGAAGAAACGAGGAGGGGATCGGCATGAACGAGGAGAACGGGCTGCGCTTTGGGCCGCTTTCGGACCGCTGCGCCCATCTCTGCGTGGACATGCAGCGGCTTTTCGCGGAGCGGACGGATTGGCACGCCCCCTGGATGATCCGGACCCTGCCTGTGGTGGAGCGCATCGCGGCCGCCCATCCGGAGCGCACGGTGTTCACGCGCTTCATCCCCGCCGCGCATCCTGGGGAAGGGGCGGGAACCTGGCGGCGCTACTACGAGCGCTGGCAGGGTGTCACGCTGGAGGCCCTGCCGCCCGAGGCGGTGGAGCTGCTGCCATCCCTGGCGCGCCTCGCGCCGCCCGCACGGGTGGTGGACAAGGCCGTGTATTCCCCCTGGATGCAGCCAGAGCTGGACGCGATCCTGGAGGAATGGGGCACGGACACCCTGATCGTCACGGGGGCGGAGACCGATGTCTGCGTCCTCGGCGCGGTGCTGGGGGCGGTGGACCGGGGCCTGCGGGTGGTGGTGCCCACCGACGCCGTGTGCTCCTCCACGGACCGGACGCATGACGCGCTGCTGACCCTGTACAGGGAGCGCTACGGCCAGCAGGTGGAGACCGTGCGGACCGAGGACCTGCTACGCGCCTGGACCTGATGCGGGCTCCTCGCGCCCCATCAGCCCCGCGGCGCGGCGGTGCAGCTTGTGAAGGATCCGGTCCAGGGCCCGCTGCTCCTCGGCCGTGAGCACCTCGGCCAGTTCCGCCTGCAGCGCATGGGCGCGCGGGACGATGCGGCGATAGAGCGCCGTGCCCCGGGGCGCGAGGCGCAGGATCTGGGCGCGCTGGTCCCCCGGCGCCGCGGTGCGGGCCACCAGTTCCTTGGACACCAGGCGGATCACGGCGCGGCTGACCTTCACCCGGTCCATTTCCGTGCGCACGATCACGGCCTGGGTGGAAAGCGGCTCTCCCTCGCCCAGCACGGCCATGACCCGCCATTCCGGGATCGAGAGCCCGAACTCGGCCTCGTAGCGGCCGGCGAAGGCGCGGCTCACCGTCTCCACCGCCACCGAGAGGCGATAGGGCAGGAACTCGGCAAGGCGCAGCGGGGCGGGCGGGGGATCGGGCATGAGGGATTTCTTGTATCATCTCAGATGAGATGATATCCAGCCTCGCAAGATCGCGGCCCATCGAGGCACGCGCGAGGGGAGCGAGGGGCCGGGCCATGCATGTCGATTACCGCAGCCTCCGCTTCGAGTACCGGCGCTCGCCCGACCAGTCGGCGGCCCAGGCGGTGCGGCACCCGGTCGTGGTGGTGGGCGCGGGCCCGGTGGGGCTGGCCACCGCCATCGACCTCGCCCAGCGCCTCGAAGGGTCCGGGCAGACGGTGCTGCTGCTGGACGACGACAGCGGGCTCTCCAACGGCTCGCGCGCCATCTGCTTCGCCAAGCGCACGCTGGAGATCTTCGACCGGCTGGGCTGCGGCGAGGCCATGGTGGAGAAGGGCGTGACCTGGAGCCGCGGGCGGGTGTTCCACCGCGAGGACCCCGTCTACAGCTTCGACCTTCTGCCCGAGGGCGGGCACGGCCGGCCGGCCTTCATCAACCTCCAGCAGTATTATGTGGAGGGCTTCCTGCTGGACCGGGCGCGGGCGCTGCCGGGCATCGAGATCCGCTGGGGCAACAAGGTCTCGGCCGTGGAGCCTTCGGTGGACGGCGTGGCGCTGTCGGTGGAAACGCCCGAGGGCGAGTACCGGATCGTCGCCGACTACCTCGTGGCCGCCGATGGTGCCCGCTCCCCGATCCGTCGCGCCCTGGGCCTGGAGAGCAAGGGCCGCACCTTCCGCGACCGCTTCCTGATCGCCGATGTCCGCATGAAGGCCGACTTTCCGGCCGAGCGCTGGTTCTGGTTCGACCCGCCCTTCCACCCCAACCAGTCCGTCCTGCTGCACAGCCAGCCGGACGGGGTCTGGCGCATCGACTTCCAGCTCGGCTGGGATGCCGATCCGGTGGCCGAGCGCGAGCCCGGACGGGTGATCCCGCGCGTGCGGGCGCTGCTGGGGAAGGACGCCGATTTCGAGCTGGAGTGGGTGAGCGTCTACACCTTCTCCTGCCTGCGGATGGAGCGCTTCCGGCACGGGCGGGTGATCTTCGCCGGCGACGCCGCCCACGGCGTCTCGCCCTTCGGGGCCCGTGGCGCCAACAGCGGCGTGCAGGACGCGGAGAACATCGCCTGGAAGCTGGCGCTGGTGCTGCGCGGCGAGGCGCCCGAGGCGCTGCTGGACAGCTACGATGCCGAGCGCGTGCTGGCGGCGGACGAGAACATCCTGAACTCCACGCGCTCCACCGACTTCATCACGCCCAAGAACGAGGCCAGCCGCGCCTTTCGCGACGCGGCCCTGGACCTGGCCCGGGACTGCGCCTTCGCCCGGAAGCTGGTGAACAGCGGGCGGCTTTCGCTGCCCAGCACCTATCGTGATTCGCCGCTCAACACACCCGATGCGGAGGCCTTCGGCGGGGCGATGGTTCCGGGCGCCCCGGCGATCGACGCGCCGCTGGCCGATGGCGGCTGGCTGCTCCGGCGCCTGGGCGGCGGCTTCGCGCTGCTGCATTTCGGGGAGGCCGCGCCGGCCGCACCGCACAGCGTGCCGCCGCTGCGCGTGGTCAATATCTCCCCCGCCGAGGACGCGGAGGGGCTGGCGGCCGCCCGCTACGACGCGCGCCCCGGCACCACCTACCTGATCCGTCCGGACCAGCATGTGTGCGCCCGCTGGCGGCGCCTCGATCCCGATGCGGTGCGCGCCGCGCTGGATCGCGCGACGGGGAGGACCTGATGCTGAACACCGAGCCCAACATCGCCTCCCCCGACGACTTCTACGAGGCCTTGCTGCGCATGCACCAGGACCTTTCCCCGGAGCAGGGCCGGCAGGTGGATGCACGGCTGATCCTGCTCCTGTCCAACCACATCGGCGACCTTGCCGTGCTGCGCCAGGCCATGGCGCGCGCGCGGCAGGGGATCGAGCCCGCCGGGCACGACGCCATCATCGCCGCCCGCGCCTGAAGGAAAGACCGCCCATGTCCGGCTTCGCCAGCACCACCGACCTCGCCGAGAAGACCATCTCCTTCGACGAGCTTGGCCCGGGTCTTTACGGCTACACCGCGGAGGGCGACCCGAATTCGGGCGTGGTGATCGGGGACGAGGGCGTGCTGGTGGTGGATGCCCAGGCGACGCCGCGCATGGCGGCCGATGTGATCGCGCGCATCCGCACCGTGACGGACAAGCCGGTGACGCATGTGGTGCTGTCGCACTACCACGCCGTGCGCGTGCTCGGCGCCTCCGGCTACGAGGGGGCCGAGGTCATCGCCTCGGACGTCACGCGCGACCTGATCGTGGAGCGCGGTCAGCAGGACATGGACAGCGAGATCGGCCGCTTCCCGCGCCTGTTCCGGGGCAAGGAGAGCATTCCCGGCCTGACCTGGCCGGACGTGACCTTCCATCAGAAGATGACGCTGTGGATGGGCAAGCGGGAGGTGCAGATCATCCAGATCGGGCGCTCGCACACTGCCGGCGACACGATCGTCTGGTTGCCCAGGGAGCGCGTCCTGTTTTCCGGCGACTGCGTGGAATACGGCGCGACGCCCTATTGCGGCGACGCCCATTTCGCGGACTGGCCGGGCACGCTGGACGCCATCCGCGCGCTGAAGCCGGTGGCCCTGGTTCCCGGGCGCGGCAATTCGCTGACCACGCCGGCGCAGATCGAGGAGGGGCTGAGCGGCACCGCCGACTTCACCGCCGATCTCTTCGGGATCGCGAGAAAGGGCGCGGCCGCCGGGCACTCGCTGAAGCAGGTCTATGACGAGGCGATGTCCGTCATGCGCCCCAAATATGGGCACTGGGTGATCTTCGACCACTGCATGCCCTTTGACGTGTCCCGCGCCTATGACGAGGCCCGCGGCCTGGACCACCCGCGCATCTGGACCGCCGAGCGCGACGTCGAGATGTGGAAGGCGCTGGAGCACGGGACCGAGATGAAGTCCGCCGAGCTGGATCGCAAGTAAAGGGATTTCGCCATGAACGCCCCCTTTCAACCGCAGCCTCTCACGCGCAACGAAACCGGCTACATGCCCGGCTTCGGCAACGGCTTCGAGACGGAAGCCCTGCCGGGCGCGCTGCCCATCGGGCGCAACTCCCCGCAGCGCTGCGCCTACGGGCTCTACGCCGAGCAGCTCTCGGGATCGCCCTTCACCGCGCCGCGCGCGACGAACGAGCGCTCCTGGCTGTACCGCATCCGGCCGACGGTGTCCCACTGGGGCAGCCTCGAGAAGGTGGATGCCGGGCTGTGGCGCACCGCCCCCTGTGCCGAGGTTGAGCTTGCCCCGGCCCCCATGCGCTGGGATCCGCTTCCCCTGCCGGACGGGAAGATCTCCTTCCTGGAGGGCATCCGCACCATCACCACGGCGGGCGACGCGGGCGCGCAGGCCGGCATGGCCGCGCATGTCTATCTCGTCACCCGCTCCATGCAGGACGAGTATTTCTACAACGCCGACGCCGAGATGCTGTTCCTGCCGCAGCAGGGCGCGCTGCGGCTGGCGACCGAGTTCGGGGTGATCGACATCGCACCCGGCGAGATCGCGGTGATCCCGCGCGGCGTGAAGCTGCGGGTGGAGCTGCGGGGCGGACCCGCGCGCGGCTATCTTTGCGAGAACTACGGCGGCGCCTTCACCCTGCCCGAGCGCGGGCCGATCGGCGCCAACTGCATGGCGAACCAGCGCGACTTCCTGACCCCCGTCGCCGCCTACGAGGACCGCGAGGTGCCCTCCACCCTGACGGTGAAGTGGGGCGGTTCGCTCTGGCGGACGGAGATCGGGCAATCCCCGCTCGACGTCGTGGCGTGGCACGGCAACTACGCGCCCTACAAATACGACCTGCGCCGCTACTCGCCGATCGGGCCCGTGCTGTTCGACCACGCGGACCCCTCGATCTTCACGGTGATGAGCTCGCCGAGCGAGACGCCGGGCACGGCCAACATCGACTTCGTCATCTTCCCCGACCGCTGGCTGGTGGCCGAGAACACCTTCCGCCCGCCCTGGTACCACATGAACGTCATGAGCGAGTTCATGGGCCTGATCGAGGGCGTGTACGACGCCAAGACCGGCGGTGGCTTCGTGCCGGGCGGCTTCTCGCTGCACAACTGCATGCTGCCGCACGGGCCGGACATGGCCGCCTTCGAGGCCGCGAGCGCCGCCGAGCTGAAGCCGCACAAGCTGGAGGGCACGCTTGCCTTCATGCTGGAAACGCGGCTGCCGCAGCGCGTGACGCGCTTCGCCGCCGAGGCGCCGCAGTTCCAGCGCGACTACGGCTCCTATGGCGCAGCCCTGCGCAAGCACTTCAACCCGAACCAGCATCCGGACCAACGATAAGCATGACCGACGCCACGCACGACCCGGCCCTGCGGAGCTGGGTGGAATCCGCCAACGGCCATCCCGAGTTCCCCATCCAGAACCTGCCGCTGGGCATCTTCACCCCGCCCGGCGGCGGCCCGGCCCGCGCCGGGGTCGCGATCGGGGACTTCGTGCTGGACATCTCCGCGGCACCCGTGGACGAGGACATGCGGGAGGCGGCCGCGGGCGGCTCGCTGAACGCGATCTTCGCGCTGGGTGCCGAGCCGAGGAAGGCGCTGCGGGCGCGTCTCTCGCTGCTGCTGACGGCGGGCAGTCCCCAGCGGGCGGAGCTGGAGCCGCACCTGCAGGCCATGGCGGATTGCGCGCTGCACATGCCCGCGCGGATCGGCGACTACACCGACTTCTATGTGGGCATTCACCACGCGACCAACATCGGCAAGGTCTTCCGCCCCGACAACCCGTTGCTGCCGAACTACAAGCACGTGCCGATCGGCTATCACGGGCGCGCATCCTCCGTGCGCGTCTCGGGCACGCCGGTGCGCCGCCCGAAGGGGCAGCTGAAGGCGCCGGATGCCGATGCCCCGCGCTTCGCGCCCTGCGAGCGCCTGGACTACGAGCTGGAGATGGGGGTCTGGATCGGCCCGGGTACGGTGCTGGGCGACACCGTTCCGGTGGGGGAGGCCGAGGCCCATGTGGCCGGCTATGGCCTGCTGAACGATTGGTCCGCGCGCGACATCCAGGCCTGGGAGTACCAGCCGCTGGGGCCCTTCCTGGCGAAGAACTTCGGCTCCACCGTTTCCCCATGGGTGGTCACGCCCGAGGCGCTGGAGCCCTTCCGCATTCCCCAGCCCCCGCGCCCGCCGGGCGACCCGGCGCCGCTGCCCTATCTTCTGGACCCGCAGGACCAGGCACGCGGCGCCTTCGATGTCGGGCTGGAGGTGCTGATCCTGACGGCGGCGATGCGGGAGAAGGGCATGGCCCCGCACCGGATCGCGCTTTCCAACACCCGGCACATGTATTGGACGGTGGCGCAGATGGTGGCGCACCACGCCTCCAACGGCTGCGACCTGAACCCCGGCGACCTGCTGGGTTCCGGCACCATTTCCGCGCCCGATCCGGGAGGCTTCGGCAGCCTGCTGGAAAGCAGCCGCGGCGGGAAGGAACCGGTGTCTCTGCCCTCGGGCGAGAGCCGGCGCTTCCTGGAGGACGGGGACGAGATCATCCTGCGCGCCCATGCCAGCCGGGCGGGCTTCGCCTCCATCGGCTTCGGGGATTGCCGTGCGGCCGTTCTGCCGGCCAACTGAAGCATCGACGCCAAGCTGGCCCACAGAGTCGGCACCAGGAAGGAACCATCCATGAGCCGCTTCACCCTCCGCCGGCGCGCCCTGCTGGGCGCCGGCCTCGCCGCCCTGCCGCTGGCGCCGGCGCTCGCCGCCTATCCCGACCGCTCGCTGCGCTGGATCGTCGCCTATGCGGCGGGCGGCGGCACGGACACGCTGGCGCGGCTGGTGGGCGCCTCGCTCTCGCAGCGCCTCGGGCAGCCGGTGGTGATTGAGAACCGCCCGGGGGCGGCCACCAACATCGGCGCGGAGGCCGTCGCGAAGTCCTCGCCGGATGGTTACACCGTCTTCACCGCGGACAACGGCACGCTGGTCTTCAACACCGCGCTGTTCAAGCGCCTGCCCTATGATCCCGTGCGCGATTTCCGCCCGGTGGGGCTGATGGCGCGCTTCCCGCTCTTCCTTGCCGTGGGGGAGAAGGCGCCTGCGGGCACGGCGCAGGAACTGCTCACCCGCGCCAAGGCCGCGCCCGGGTCGATCGACTGCGCGACGCCCGGCATCGGCTCGCCGCACCACCTGGCGATGGAGCGCATGTCGCGCGAGGCGGGGATCAAGCTCAACCACGTGCCCTATCGCGGCGCGGCGCCGGCACTGAACGACCTGCTCGCGGGCACCATCCCGATGATGGTGCTCGACTATCCCTCGGGCGCCGAATACCTGCGCACGGGGCGGGTGAAGGCGTTGGCGGTGCTCTCGGCGGCGCCGCTGGACGATCTCCCGGCGGTGCCGACCGTGCAGGCCTCCATGGGCCTGCGCGGCTTCGAGGCCTATGCCTGGCAGGGCATGGTGGTGCCCAAGGCCACGCCGGATGCACTGGTGGATCAGCTCACGCGGGAGCTGGCGGCCACCATGCGCGATCCGGCCGTCAGGGCGCGGATGCAGCAGATCGGGCTGGAAACCCTGACCGGCGGCCCCGCCGAGTTCGAGGCGCTGCTGGAGCGCGAGCGCGCCACCTGGCTGCCGCTGATCCGCGACCTCAACATCACGCTCGACTGAACGGGACCGCCGAATGAAGTTGCACGGGTATTTCCGTTCTTCCGCCGCCTGGCGCGTCCGGATCGCGCTGAACCTGAAGGGCCTTCCGGCGGAGCACGCCTTTCGTCACCTGCGTCGCGGCGAGCAGCGGGCGCCGGATTACCTGTGCCTGAACCCGCAGGGGCTGCTGCCTTCGCTGGAGACGGATGACGGCGCGGTGCTGACCCAGTCGGTCGCCATTTGTGAGTGGCTGGAGGAAACCCGGCCGGAGCCGCCCCTGCTGCCGGGTTCCCCGCTGGATCGCGCGCGAATCCGGGCCTTCGCCCTGGCCATCGCCTGCGACATCCACCCCGTGCAGAACCTCAAGGTCCTGGCCCGGCTGCGCGGCATGCAGGTGCCGGAGGAGGAGGTGACGGGCTGGGCGCGGAGCGTGATCCAGGAGGGGCTGGAAGCCTGCGAGCTTCTGCTGGCGGGCGGCGAGGGGCCTTTCTGCTTCGGGCCCGCGCCGACGCTGGCCGATATCTGCCTGATGCCCCAGGTGGGGAACGCCCGGCGCTTCGGCTGCGACCTGGGCGCCCTCTCGCGCATCAACGCCGCCGTCCGGGCCTGCGAGGCGCATCCGGCCTTCATCGAGGCGGCGCCGGAGCGGCAGGGCGACGCCGAATAGGGCGCTCCGGTGCCCCGGGGGAATGGTATTCCCCCAACAGGGGGGCATGGCAGGACGGCGCCACCACGTCCGCCCCGATCTTTGGGAAACCGCGCTCTTTCGTGCGGCGCGCTGCGTTCATAGCTTTGAAGGCATGAACGACACGCCCCCCCGCGCCGCGCCAACCGGCCGTTTCCAGGCGTCCTGTCGCGGCTGAGCCGCCGCGATCCCACGCCGCCGCTGCCCGCGGCAACACGAACAGCCGGAGCTTCCCCATGTCCGACACGCACGCCATCGGCGGGCGCAGGGCCGCCGTGCCCGCGCTCCCGGCTCCCGCCGCGCGCCGCCCAGCCGGCCTGGCTCTCAACCTGTCGCGCACCAAGCGCTTCGCCTCTTCGGTCGTGATCCTGTTGCTGTGGCAGGGCGCTTCGGTGGCCGGGCTGATCGCGCCGCGCACCCTGGCCGCGCCAACCACCATCGTGGCCACGGCGTGGGAGCTGATCCTTTCCGGCGAGCTGCCGCACCACCTGCTGGTCTCCCTCGGGCGGGTCGCGGCGGGGTTGTCCATCGGCGTGTCCTCCGGCGTCGCGCTGGCGCTGATCGCGGGCCTGTCCCGCCGTGGTGAGGAGATCGTGGACGCGCCCATGCAGATGCTGCGCACCCTGCCGTTCCTGGCGCTGGTGCCGCTGTTCATCCTGTGGTTCGGCATCGGCGAGACGCCCAAGATCGCGCTGGTCTCCCTGGGCAGCGCCTTCCCCGTTTATCTCACGCTGTTCGCGGGCATCCGTGGCACCGATCCCAAGCTGATGGAGGCGGGGCGGGTGTTCGGGCTGAATCGCGCGGGGCTGATCCGCCATGTCGTGCTGCCGGGTGCGCTGCCTTCGGGCCTGGTTGGCCTGCGTTATGCCCTCGGCAGCGCGCTGCTGAGCCTGGTGATCGCCGAGCAGATCAACGCCACCGCGGGCATCGGCTTCCTGATCAACGATGCGCGCGACTTCCTGCGCACCGACGTGATCGTGGTCGGGCTGCTGGTTTACGCCCTGCTGGGCCTGGGCGCCGATGCGTTGGTGCGCGGCTTCGAGCGGCGGGCGCTCGCCTGGCGCCCCAACCTGATCAAGGGCTGAGCACGATGTCCGAAGAGCGCAAGGTTTCCGTGCGCGGCCTCACGCGCCGCTTCGGCAGCAACACGGTGCTGCACAACCTGAACCTGGAGCTGGAGCCGGGCTCCTTCACCGCCCTGCTGGGCCGCTCGGGCTCGGGCAAGACGACGCTGCTGCGGACGCTGGCCGGCCTCGATCCCGCGCCGGGCGATGCGGGGATCGACCTTCCGGACCGCGTGGCCGCCGTGTTCCAGGAGCCGCGCCTGCTGCCCTGGAAGCGCATCTGGGCCAATGTCGCCCTTGGCCTGCCGGGCGCCGATGCCAAGGCGCGGGCCGAGCGTGCCCTGGGGGAGGTGGGCCTGTCCCGCCACCACGAGGCCTGGCCCGCGACCCTTTCCGGCGGCGAGGCGCAGCGCGCCGCGCTGGCCCGCGCCCTGGTGCGCGAGCCGCGGCTGCTGCTGCTGGACGAGCCCTTCGCCGCGCTCGACGCCCTGACCCGCATCCGCATGCACGCGCTGGTGCTGGAGCTGTGGCGCGCCCATCGGCCGACCACGCTGATCGTGACCCATGACGTGGACGAGGCGGTGCTGCTGGCGGACCGCGTGCTGGTGCTGGATGCCGGGCGCATCGCGGCGGACATCCCTGTGGAGATCCCCCGGCCGCGCAGCCACGGCGATGCCGGCTTCGTCGCGCTCCGCCGCCGCCTGCTCGGCGAGCTGGGCGTCGAGGCGGACGTGATCCGGGAAGCCGCGTGATGGGCGGCACCACCCGCCGCGCCGCCATCCTCGGCGCGCTGGCCGTGCCCGCGATCGCCCGCGCCCAAGTGCCGGTCACGCTGCGCGTGGCGCAGTACAAGGCAGGGGACGCGCTGCTGCTGCGCCTCGCCGGTCTGGCCGATACGCCCTATCGCGTGGAGTGGTCGGAGTTCGGCTCGGGCAACCTGATGCTGGAAGCCGCCAATGCCGGGGCGCTGGACCTCGCCTATGGCAGCGAGATCCCGCCCACCTTCGCGGCCGTCTCGGGCGCGCGGGTCAAGCTCGTGGCCGTGATCCGCGGGGACGTGAACGAGCAGGTGGTGCTGGTGCCGCAGGGCTCGGCCATCCGCGACATCGCGGGGCTCAAGGGCAAGCGCGTCGGCTTCGTGCGCGCGACCACCACGCATTACTACCTGTCCCGCATGCTGGCGGAGGCCGGGCTCTCGCTCTCCGACGTGCAACTGGTGAACCTCACGCCATCCGACGGGCAGGCCGCCTTCCGCTCGGGCGCGCTCGATGCCTGGGCGATCTACGGCTATTCCGTGCCCGTCGCCCGCCAGGGCGGCGCCCGCGTGCTGCGAACGGCGCAGGGCATCCTGTCCGGCAACTATCCCTACTTCATCCGCGCCGGCCTGGCCGACGAACCCGCCCGGGCCGAGGCGGCGCGCGACCTGCTGGACCGCATCCGCCGCGCCATGCCCTTCATCCAGGAACGGCCGGCCGAGTACGCGGCGGCCCAGGCGGCTGTGCTGAACGTGCCGGAGCCGACCATCCGCGCCCTGCTCGACAACGTCTCGCAGGCGCGCAGCCTGGCGCCCGCCGATGACGCCGCCGTGGCATCCCACCAGGCGGTGGCGGACGAGTTCGCGCGCATCGGGGTGATCCCCCGCCGCGTGGATGTGGCGCCCCTCTGGGACCGCGGCTTCGCGCGGCTGGGGCGCTCCGCGTGATGGATGGTACGATCCTTCCCCGCCGCGCCGACGCGCTGCGCGACCTCGCGCGCCGCTTCGCCGAGGGCGCGGCGGCGCATGACCGCGAAGCCAGCTTCCCGCACGAGAACATCGCGGCGCTGCGCGAGGCCGGTCTTTTTGGCCTGACGGTGCCGGTGGAGTTCGGGGGCGATGACATCGGCCTGCCCCGCGCCGCCGAGGTCGTCGGCACCGTAGCGGAGGGCTGCCCGGCCACCGCGCTCGTGCTGGCCATGCAGCTCATCCAGCAGCGCGGGATCGCGCGCAACCCGGCCGTTTCCCCCGTCATCCGCGCGCGCCTCGGCCGGGGCGCGGCGGAGCGGGGCGAGGTGATCAACGCGCTGCGCGTGGAGCCCGAGCTCGGCACCCCCGCGCGCGGCGGCCTGCCGGCCACGGTCGCGCGCCGGGTGGAGGGCGGCTGGCGCCTCGATGGCCGCAAGATCTACTCCACCGGGGCGCCGGCGCTGGACTGGGGCCTGGCCTGGGCGCGCACGGACGAGGCGGCGCCGCGCACCGGCCTGTTCCTGGTGCCCATGCGTTCGCCGGGCGTGCGGATCGTCGAGACCTGGGACCAGGCGGGGCTGCGCGCCTCCGGCAGCCACGACGTGCTGTTCGAGGACGTGGCGCTCCCCGCGGACCACGCGCTGGAGCTTCGCGCGCCCGAGGCCTGGGGGCGGCCCGACGCCGATGCGTTGGCCTGGAACACGCTGTTGATCGCAGCCCTCTACACGGGCGTCGCGCGCGCGGCCCGGGGCTGGCTGCTCGGCTTTTTGCGCAACCGCGTGCCCGCCAACCTGGGCGCGCCGCTCGCCACCCTGCCGCGCGTGCAGGAGGCGGTGGGGCGCATCGAGGCGCTGATCCTGACCAATGAGAGGCTGGTGGCCGATGCCGCGCGCGAGCCGGCCACGGCCACCGGCTACGGCCTGGTGAAGACGGTCGCGGCCGACAACGCCATCGCGGCCGTGCAGGAGGCCGTCGCGCTGTGCGGCAACCACGGCCTGTCGCGCGCCAATCCGCTGGAGCGCCACCTTCGCGACGTGCTCTGCGCCCGAATCCACACGCCGCAGTCCGACGCCGCGCTTCTCGCGGCCGGGCGCGCCGCGCTCTCGATCTGACAGAGGAACACGAATATGAGCCTCAACACGCTTCCTGCCGATGGCGTCGAATTCATCGGCATGGTCCAGCCGCGCCAGCAGTCGGAGATCCATCCGGCGAGCGGGCCTTCCATCGATCCCGGCTATCTCGTCGCCTCCGCCCAGGCGCATGACGAGGGCGGCTTCGACCGCATCCTCATCGGCTGGTTCTCCGACGGGCCGGACGGCCTGCAGCTCGCCGCCCATGCCGGGGCGCACACCAAGAAGGTGGGCTTCCTCGTCGCGCACCGGCCGGGCTTCGTCGCCCCAACGAACGCTGCGCGCGCCTATGCCACGCTGGACCAGCTCACCAACGGGCGCGCCGCGATCCACGTGATCTCCGGCGGCGACGACGCCGACCAGGCGCGGGACGGCGACTGGCTTTCCAAGGACGAGCGCTATGCCCGCACGGACGAGTACGTCTCGGTCCTGAAGTCGGTCTGGGAGGGCAAGGCGCCCGTGGACCACGAGGGTGCCTATTACCGGATCAAGGGCGCCTCGCCCGCTGTGCGCACGGTGCAGCAGCCGCGCATCCCCGTTTACTTCGGCGGCGCCTCCGAGGCCGCGCTGCGCGTGGCCGGCAAGCAGGCCGATGTCTACGCCCTCTGGGGCGAGACGCACGCGCAGGTCCGCGAGATCGTGAGCCGCGTGCGCGCCGAGGCGGCGAAGCACGGGCGCCAGGACCAGGTGCGCTTCTCGCTCTCCTTCCGCCCCATCCTGGCGGAAACGGAGGAGGCCGCCTGGGCCAAGGCGGAGGGCATCCTCGGACGCATCCGCGAGGTGCGTGGACAGTCCGCCCTCGGGCCGAACAGCTACGGGCCGCAGAATGCGGGCTCGCAGCGCCTGCTGCAGGCCGCGGCCCTGGGCGACCGGCCCGAAGGCCGGCTTTACACGGCCATCGCGCGGGAAACCGGCGCGCGGGGCAACACCACGGCCCTGGTGGGCACGCCCGAGCAGGTGGCGGAGGCCTTCCTGGAATACTACGACCTCGGCGTGACCACCTTCCTCATCCGCGGCTTCGATCCGCTGGAGGACGCGGTGGAGTATGGCCGCTCCCTGCTGCCGGCGACGCGCCGGCTGGTGGCGGAGCGCCTCGCGCGCCGCGTGCAGGTGGCCGCGGAATGATCGGCCGCCGTCTTCTTCTCGCGGGCGCCGGCGTTCTCGCCGCTCCCCGCATCCTCCGCGCGCAGGCGCCGCTCCGGGTCGGCGACCAGCGCGGCAACGCGCGGGCGGTGCTGGAGGCCTCGGGCCAGCTCGCGGGCTTCGGCGAGCGCATCGCCTGGAGCGAGTTCCCCGCCGCGGCCCCCCTGGTGGAGGCGCTGAACGCCGGCGCGATCGACACGGGGCTGGTGGGCGACGCGCCCTTCACCTTCGGCGCCGCCGCGGGCGTGCCGATCAAGGCCATCGCCGCCACCCGGGAGAACCGTGGGGGCCTGGCCATCCTCGTGCCGAAGGACAGCGCGGCGCAGAACCTGGCGGATCTGAAGGGCAAGCGCGTCGCGACCGGGCGCGGCTCGATCGGGCACCAGGTGGTGCTGGCGGCGCTGGAGGCCGCGGGCCTGCCGCTGGATGCCGTGCGCTTCGTCTTCCTGCTGCCCGCCGACGCCAAGGCCGCCTATTCCTCCGGCGCGGTGGAGGCCTGGGCCACCTGGGAGCCCTATGTCTCGCAGGAGGAGCTTCTTTCCGGGGCGCGGATCGTCGCGGACGGGCAGGGGATCACCCCCGGCCTCGGCTTCCAGGCGGCGCGCACGGATGCCATCGCGGCCCGGCGCCCGGAGCTGTCGGAGTTCGTGCGGCGCCTGGCGGCCGCCCGGCAATGGGCCAATGCGAACGCCCCGGGCTATGCCCAGACCTGGTCGGGGCTGATGAACGTCCCGGCGCCGGTCGCGCAGCGCTGGTTCGAGCGCGCGGGCACCCGCGTCGTGCCGATCGACGACGGCGTGGCGGTGGACGAGCAGAAGAACATCGACCTCTACACCCGCGCCCGGCTGGTCCGCACCCGGATCGAGGCGCGCGACCTGTTGGACGCCTCCTTCAACGAGGCCGTGGCGGCCGGGCTTCGCGGCGCTTGACGCCGGCGGCACCCGGCCGCAACCCTCCCTGCCCCGGGGAAACCATGACAAGGACAAAGCACCATGCCTGACGGCAGCATCGCCAAGCCCCCCCAGGGCTACGACTGGCGCAACAAGGGCATCCGCCACATCCCCGCCAAGGCCAGGAGCTGCGACACGCCCGAGACCAAGGGGATGAACCGCGAGGTCGCCATCTCCGGCAGCCGCACCGGCTCCACCGCGCTCTGGGCCGGCACCAACCGGATCGAGCCGAACTCCCAGACGGGCCCGCACCACCACGGCCACCTGGAGAGCGTGATCTACGTCATCTCCGGCACCGCCCACATGCGCTGGGGCGACCGGCTGGAGTTCATCACCGAGGCGAAGGCGGGCGACTTCTTCCTGGTGCCGCCCTATGTGCCGCACCAGGAGATCAACTCGTCGTCCACGGAAGTGCTGCACTGCGCCCTGGTCCGCAGCGGCACGGAGGAGGTGGTCATCAACCTCCCCGACCTCGACATCGTGGACGAGCCCGAGTGGATCAAGCAGGGCTGACGGGCCTGCCCGGGCGGCGGACGATGCCGCCCGGGGTTTCTTGATGGACGAGATCGACCGCAAGATCGTCGGCTTCCTGCAGGAGGACGCGACGCTGTCCGTGGCGCAGCTCGCGGACAAGGTGGGGCTGTCGGCTACCCCCTGCTGGAAGCGCGTGCAGAAGCTGGAGGCGGGCGGGGTCATCACCCGGCGCGTGGCGCTGGTGGACCCGGAGAAGATCGGCGTGGACCTGGTCGTCTACGTGGCGATCGAGGCCGGGGACCACACGCCCGACTGGCTCAGCACCTTCTCGCAGGCGATCTCGGCCATGCCGGAGGTGATGGAGGCGCACCGCATGGCCGGCGAGGTGGACTACATGCTGCGCGTGGCGGTCACGGGGATGGCGGAGTTCGACGCGTTCTACAAGCGCCTGATCGCCGCCGTGCCCATGCGCAACGTCACCTCCCGCTTCGCCATGGAGCGGCTGAAATACACCACAGCCTATCCCCTCCATTCCGGCCGCTTCCGGGACCGGGCGGGGCGGGACCTGGAAGGGCAGGGGTGAGGGAAGGGCACAACCCTTTCCCCGCCCCGCCGTTCACTCCCGCGGCCGTTACGGCCCCAAGGGAGTTTCCGATGAGCCTTTTCGACCGAATCAAATCCAAGATCTTCGGCCATCCCGCCGCGGCGGCCACACCGGATGCCGGCGGGATCGGCAGCGTGGCAGGGGGTTCCAGCGTCGACGCCAATGCCGGCACGCCCACGCCCGGCACCACCGCCGGCGCGTCCGGGCAGGGCGTGGATGTCGAGGCCGTGCTGACGGAGATGGCGTCCAAGAACCCACAGAAGCTGAACTGGCAGACCTCCATCGTGGACCTGATGAAGCTGCTGGATCTCGACAGCAGCCTGGCCAACCGCAAGGAACTGGCGGGCGAGCTGGGCTACACCGGCAGCACCGATGATTCCGCCACCATGAACATCTGGCTGCAGAAGCAGGTGATGCAGAAGCTGGCCGAGAACGGCGGCAAGGTTCCGGAGAGCCTCAAGGGCTGAAGCCGCGGCGTCAGGCGGCGGCGCGGGCCGCCATGGCCTCTCCCAGCGCCGCCGCCTCGCCGAGTGACGTGACGATGGCGTCGGCCGGGCCTTCCTCGCGCAGCGCGGCCAGCATCGGGCTGTCCGAGGGAGCGTCCCACAGGCCGACGATCACCTTCGCCTGCGGCAGCTGCCGGGCGATGCGGCGCAGGAAGTAGCGAAGGCCCGCCACGCTGTTTCCTTCCTCCAGCACGGACAGGCAGCACAGGCGCACCACCTCCGGGTCCAGCCGGGCGAGGTTCGCGTTCTCCAGGACGGCACTGGTTTCCGCCCGCGCGCCCAGTCCGGCGCGGTGCAGCACGAGCGCCGCCAGCCGGGCAGCCAGAGGGTCGAAGGGGCCGCGTCCTGCGATGCAGAGCACCGCGCCTTCCGCCTGCCAGTCCATCGGCAGGGTGGAGGCGCGGGCGATGCCGAGGTCCGACAGGTCGTCCAGCAGCGTGCCCACCTGGGCGCGGATCACGTCCAGCCGCTCCGGTTCCAGCGCTTCCCGCGACCAGTCGGTCTGGGCCAGGACCAGCCCCTGCAGCGCCACGCCGTCGCCATAGGCGGTCAGGGAGTTGCCGTCCTCGGCCAGGAATTCGCGCGCCTGATCCACCAGCCCGTCGGCGTCGCCCTCCAGGGCGCGCTGGTAGAAGCTTTCCTCGGGTTGCAGGGGTGGGCGGTCGCCCAGCATCACGTCGAAGAACTCGAAGCGCGGCACGTGGCGGCCCAGCACCACCAGCCCGACGGTGAGGGGTGTTGCGATCAGCAGCCCGATCGGGCCCCAGAGAAAGGCCCAGAAGCTGGCGGAAAGCACCACCGAGAGCGGCGAGAGCCCTGTCCGCCGGCCGAACAGCAGTGGTTCCAGCACCTGCCCCATCACCAGCCCGCAGACCAGGAAGATGGCCAGCACCGAGATCGCCAGTGACCAGCCGGGTTCGGTCGCGGCCGCCAGCAGCAGGGGCGGCGCAATGGCGATGGGCGTGCCGATGAACGGCACGAAGCGCATCAGCCCGGCCAGGATGCCCCAGAGCAGAGGGCTGGGCAGGCCGATGGCGGCCAGCACGCCGGCGATCACCACGGCGTAGCCCGCGTTCAGCCCCACCTGCGCCAGGAACAGGCGCGACAGGCGGGCGGCGGCGTCGTTCATGGCGGTCATGGTGCGGTGCAGGTCGCGGGCGCCCGCCAGGCGGATGGCACGGTCGCGCAGGTCCTCGCGGTAGAGCAGAACCAGGATGCTGAAGATGATCACGAGCCCCGCGGTGGCCAGCGGACGCAGCAGCGGGCCCAGCACGTTGCCCATCACCCCCAGCAGGGCGGCATCGGACCGCCGGACGGGGGTCACGGGGACGGGCGTGGCGCCCGCATCCCCGGGGGCGGCGGCGCCGCCCAGCAGGTCCTGCCCCCGGCGCAGCAGGTTTTCCAGCCCTTGCAGCGCACCGAGCTTCTCGCGCAGTGCGGCGGCCAGGCGCGGAATGTCGTCGGCGAGGTCGGCGGCCTGGGTGCCCAGCGCCGTTCCCATGGCGCCCAGAACCAGGAAAGCGGCGAGCACGGCGGCCATCACCGACAGTCCCTTGCCCAGCCCAAGGCGTTGCAGCCCCCGTGCGACGGGCGCCAGCACGAAGGCGAGCAGCACGGCCAGCACGAGGGGAACCAGCACGTCCCGCCCGAAGTAAAGGGCCGCGACCACGACCGCGGCGGAAACCAGCATGGCCGCCCCCGCCACGGGATTGCCCGGCACGGGGGCGGGCGGCAGGCGTCGGTCGGTCGGGGCCATCAGGCGCGATTCGTTCCATGCAGCGGAGGGGAAGGCGCGGCCGTGCCACGCGCCCCGGCATCCCACCAGCCCCCTCGGGCGTTGCGCGCGGGAACGTCATCGCCTGCCCCCGGACCGGGCGGCGAGGACATGCTGCCCGGGTGCCAGGCTCGGCGCCGCAACGAAGGATGTTCCGTGCCCGATCCCGCAACCCCGCCCGACGCCCGATCCGCCTCCGTCCCTCCGCGGCACCTCTGGCCACGCCTTCCCACCGTGGCCGCCCTGCTCGCGGCCGTGGCCGTGCTGGCCGGTGGTGTCGGGACCCTGCTGAACGGGCGTGACGCCGATGCCATCGCCGCCGGCAACGAGGTGATCATCGGGCTGGAAGGCGTGCTTTCCTCCATCAAGGACATCGAAACCGGGCAGCGCGGCTTCCTGCTTGTCGGCCGGGAGGAGTACCTGGAGCCCTACAAGGACGGGCTCGTGGCGGTGGAGCAGCGCCTGGCTTCCGTGGAGGCCCTGCGCGGGCCGGCTGGCCTGCCCGCCGAGACCCGCCTGCGGGAACTGATCACGCTGCGGGAGGCGCTGGCGGAGCGCTCCATCGTCGCGCGGCGCGAAAGCGGGGCGGAACGCGCGCAGGCCATGATGGAGGCAGGCGAGGGCCGGCAGGCCATGGACGCCATCCGCGCCGAGGTCGCCAGTCAGCAGGCCGCCGCCAGGCGGCATGTGGAGGCATTGAACAGCCGCAGCACGGAACGCGGCTTGTTCCTGTGGGGCATTTCTGTCGGGGCGGCGCTGCTCGCCTGCGCGCTGCTGGGCGCCTATGCCGTCACGCGCCGGCGGGCGGAGCGCAGGGCGAACGCCTTGCTGGACGCCGTCATGGCCAATGCTCCGGTGGGCCTCGGCTTCGTCGGGCGCGACATGCGCGTGGTGAACGCCAACCGCGCTCTGTTCGAGATCGGCGAGCGCGCCATGGGCCTGTCCCCCGCACCCGAGAGCGGCACCATGGTCGTTCTGCCCGAGGCCGTGCGTGTCCGGATCGAGCCGCGCATGCGGGCGGTTCTGGAGGGCGGGCGTACCCAGGCCGACGTGGAGGTGGAAACCGCCCCGCCCGAGCGGCCGGAGGAGCGGCACTACCTGTTGGCGACCCTGTTTCCCCTGGCCCGCTCCGGCCAGGGGGAAGAGGAACAGGGGGTCGGGATCATCCTCACGGACATCACCCGGCGCCGCCGCGCCGAGGACCGGCTCCGCCGGAGCGAGGCGCGCTTCCGGACGCTGGCCAACTCGCTCCCCCAGCTCGCCTGGCAGACCGATGCCGACGGGCAGATCGAGTGGTACAACCGGCGCTGGTACGACTTCACCGGCACCGGCTTCGAGGAGATGAAGGGGTCGGGCTGGGTGTCCATGCACCACCCCGACCACCTGGAACGCGTCCAGCAGCGCTTCCGCGCGGCGATCGAGTCCGGCGAGCCATGGGAGGATTTCTTTCCCCTGCGCGGCGCGGACGGCCAGTACCGCTGGTTCCTCAGCCGCGCCGTGCCGATCCGCGACGAGCCCGACGAGAATGGGACGCCCGGCCCCATCACCGGATGGTTCGGCACCAACACCGACGCGACCGACCTGCGGGAGGCCCAGGAGGAGGCGACGCTGGCCCGGGAGGCCGCCGAGGACGCCAACCGCGCGAAGAGCCAGTTCATCGCCAACATGAGCCATGAGCTGCGCACGCCGCTTTCCGCCGTGATCGGCTATTCCGAGATGCTGGAGGAGGAAGCCGGCGACCTGGAGGGCGGCGAGGCGCTGACAAAGGACCTGCAGAAGATCGGGGCCAACGCGCGCCACCTCCTTTCCCTGATCAACGACGTGCTGGACCTTTCCAAGATCGAGGCCGGGCGCATGGAAACCCATGCGGAGGATTTCGGCATCGAGACGCTGGTTTCCGAAACCGTGTCCACCGTGCAGGCCCTGATGGCGGCCAAGGAGAACACGCTGGAGGTCCAGCTGCCCGAGGAGCTGCGCGGCGAGGCCGGGCGCATGCACTCGGACCAGGTGAAGCTGCGGCAATGCCTGATCAACCTGCTCTCCAACGCCAGCAAGTTCACGGAAAAGGGGCGGGTCACGCTTTCCGCCGAAACGGGGCGGGACGCCATGGGCCGGCGCGAGGTGGCCTTCCGGGTGGCCGACACCGGCATCGGCATGACGCCGGAGCAGCTGTCCCGCCTGTTCACGCGCTTCACCCAGGCCGACAGCTCCACCACGCGCCGCTTCGGCGGCACGGGGCTGGGCCTTTCCATCACCAAGGCCTTCTGCACCCTGCTGGGCGGCGACATCGCCGTGGAAAGCAAGGAAGGGGAGGGCACCACCTTCACCATCCGCGTTCCCATGGACCTGACGGAAACCGGGCCGGAACCGGAGGCCGACTACGACCTGCCGGACGAGGAGGAGCGCACCCAGGCCGGGCTGGTGCTGGTGGTGGACGACGACCCCGCCTCCCGCGAGCTGCTGTCGCGCTTCGTGGTGCGCGACGGCTTCGCGGTGCGCTGCGCCCATGACGGCGCCGAGGGGCTGCGCATGGCCAAGCAGCTCCGGCCCACCGCGATCCTGCTGGACGTGATGATGCCGCGCATGGACGGCTGGTCCGTGCTGACCGCGCTGAAGGCCGATCCGGAGCTGGCGGAGATTCCGGTCGTGATGGTGTCCATCGTGCAGGAACGCGCGCTGGCGGTTTCGCTCGGCGCCGCGGACTACCTGATCAAGCCCGTGCAGTGGCACCGCCTGCGCACCGTGCTGGACCGCTACCGCGCCCCGGGCGTGGCCCTGGTGGTGGAGGCCGAGTCAGAGCCGCGTGCCGACCTGCGGCGCCTGCTGGAAAGCGAGGGCTGGTCCGTGGAGGAGGCGGGCGGTCCCGATCAGGCGCTGGCGCGGCTTACCACCGCCGACGCGGCGGCGGCACCCGTGGGGCTGGTGCTGGTGGCCGTGCCGGGGCCGGAGGGCGAGGGGCTGCGGCTCGTTCATGGTCTGCGCGCGCGCGAGGACCTCCGGCACCTGCAGGTGATCGCCCTGACCGGCGGGGAGGTGCCGCCGGCGGAACTGGAGGCCCTGCGCAACCAGGTGCGCCGGGTGCTGCCCGCGGATGACGAGCCGCCGGATGCCCTGTTGTCGGAGCTGCGGCGCATCGCTGCGGCGCGGGCCGCCGGGAATGCTCCGCCTGCTGGAACAGGAAGCGCCGCCGCGGCAGGGAACCCGGGGCAGCCCGCCCCGTTGCAGCCTCAGACGGAGGCTGCCGCACGATGACGAAGATCCTGCTCGTGGAGGACCACGAGGAGCTCTGGGATTTCCTGTCCCGACGGCTGCGCCGGCGCGGCTTCGACGTGGTGCTGGCCCATGACGGGCAGCAGGGCGTGGACATGGCGCGCGCGGAGCGGCCGGACGTCGTGCTGATGGACATGAACCTGCCGGTGATGGATGGCTGGACCGCCGCGCGGACACTGCGGTCCGATCCCGACACGGCCGGCATTCCGATCATCGCGCTGACCGCGCACGCGATGTCGGGCGACCGCGACCGGATGCTGGAGGCGGGGTGCAACGACTACCACCCCAAGCCCGTGGACTTCCCCCAGCTTCTCCAGCAGATCGACGCGGCGATGCTGGCGGCGGAAGGCTAGGCGGGCGGCCTCAGCGGTCGCCCACCACCGCGAAGCCCTGGATCTCGATCTGGGCGGCGGGGTTGGCCAGGGCGGAGATGGTGATCAGCGCGCTACCCGCGAAGTTGTCGCCGAAGATCTCGCGCCGGATCTGGGTCAGCCGGTCGCCGTTGCGGGCGTCGGTGATGAAAACCGTCATCTGCACCATGTCGCCGAGCTTGCCGCCGGCGCGCTCGATCGTGCGGCCGAGCAGGCGGAAGACCTGCCGCGCCTGGCCGTCGAAGTTGCCGGCAAGCGACGCGCCGCTGTCGTCCACGGTCGCTGTCTGGCCGGCGAGCCAGACGATCTTCCCGCCCTCCGTCACCACGCCGAGGGAATAGGCGCGCTCCTGGGGGCGGGCATCCTTGATGTATTCGCGCGCATCGGCGGCGGGGGCGGCCAGGGCGAGCAGCCCCAGCATGGCGGCGGCGGTGATCCTGGACATTCCCTGCTTCCCCGATGGGCGTTGCGGACGCCCCGGGGCATCGCAACGCGCGTGCCAGCGGGATCAGAGCCGGGGCGCGATGCCGCCGATGCCGCTGGCCAGTTCCAGCCCGGCGAGCGCGTTGAGGTAGGCGGCGCGGGCCGCGTTCCCGGCCACGCGCGTGGCGTTCAGGGTGCGGAGCGCGTCCAGCGTGTCCAGCAGCGTACGGCCGCCGGCGGCATAGGCGGCCTCGGTGGAGCGATAGGCTTCCTCCGCCCGCCGCAGCGCGGCGCCGGTGGTCAGGTCCAGCAGGGAACGCGCCTGCACATAGGCGGCCCAGGCGGTGGCGAGGTCGGCCTGCGCATTCGCCAGCGCGGCCTGGGCCTGGGCCTGGGCCTGCCCGCGCTGGGCATTGGCGACGGCGATGTTCCCTTCCGTCAGGCGGCTGGTGAAGATCGGGATGGAAAGGCCGATCCCCAGCGTGTCGTTGGCGCGCAGGGGGCGGTTGGCGTTGGGGAGATCCTGGCTGAGCTCCGTGCGGGTCAGGCTGCCGTTCACCGACACGTCGCGCGAGCGCCCGGCCTCGGCCAGGCGCGCGTTCGCGTCGGCCGCGTTCACCCCGCGGGAGGCGGCCAGAACGTCCGGGCGGTTGGGCAGGGCGCTGGCCAGCGTTTCCCGCGTCAGGTCCAGCGGCGCCGTTTCCTCGAAGCGGCCGCGCAGGTCGAAGGGCATGCCCGCCAGGATCGAGGGCACGGGGTCGCGCCCCGCGTTGCGCGCGGCGGCCTCGGGCGTGCGGGTGGCGTCCACCCCCAGCAGGGCCGCCACCTGGGCGGCCGCGGCGGCGTAGGACTGCGCGGCACCGGCCACGTCCTGCTCGAAGGGAAGGCGGCTGGCCTGGAAGCGCAGCAGGTCGGATTCCGGGATGGCGCCTTCCCGCACCTGGCGGGAAAGCAGGCCCTCCGTGCCGTTCAGGCTGCTGCGGTTGGCCAGCGCCACCTGGAGGTTGGCCCGTGCCTGCAACGCCTGCACGAAGAACTGGCGCAGGGTGAAGATCTGGCCGCGCAGCGCGTCCAGGAGCTGGGCCTCGGCGACGCTGATCTGCTCGTCGGCCAGGCGGGTCCGCAGCTCCCGCTTGCCGCCGCGCTCGATGGTGAAGCTGAGGTTCAGGGAGGCGTTGTTGAGCGGCGAGACGTAGCGCTCCCCGCTGTAGCTGCGAAAGCGCCCGCCCTCGTTCACCTGCGCCGTGGTCTGGCCATAGCCGATGCTGCCGGCCGGACGGGTATTGGCCACCAGCCGCTGCGCCTGCGCGATGTCCACGCCGCGCCGGGCGGCGAGAACGGCCAGGTTGCGGTCCACGAGCTGCGCCTCGGCCTCGGCCAGGGTCAGCACGGGCGCGCGGATGGGCAGGGGGGCAGCCGCCGCCGGCCGCGGGGCACGCGCCGGGCGGGGCACCGGCGCCGGAGCCGGATTGGCCGCGGGCGACGGGGCCAGGGCCGGGGCCGGTGCGTCCTGCGCCCCGGCGGGGGCGCCGAGCAGGGGCGCGAGCGCGCAGCCCGCCAGCAGGAGGTGGGCGAGCGAGCGGATGTGCGGGCGGTGCATCGGATCGGGTCTTCGCGATGGGCGAGGGAAGGGGATGAACTATTCGGCCGCGGCGGCGCGGGAGGCGGCGGCCATCTCGATGCGCTCCTCCCGCTCCGCCCGGCGGCGGCCGGTGAGGTCCACCGCGACGGGCAGCACCACGAGGATGAAGACCGGCACGAGGCCGATGCCGCCCACCACCACGATCGCCAGCGGCTTGGTGACATCCGCGCCGATGCCATGGGCCAGGGCCATGGGCAGCAGCCCGCAGAAAGAGGCGAAGCAGGTCATCATCACCGGGCGCAGCCGGTCAAAGCCGGCGCGGGTCAGCGCAGGCGTCCAGGACAGGCCTTCCTGCTCGCGCAACTGGTTGAAGTAGGACAGGAAGATGATCGCCTCCATCACCGTGATGCCCAGCAGGGCCAGGAAGCCGATGGCCGCCGGCACGGAGAAGTTCAGCCCCGCGCCCGCGAGGGCCAGCACGCCGCCCGAGATGGAGAGCGGCAGCAGCGCGAAGACCATCAGTGTTTCCCGCAGCCGCCCGAAGGCGATGTAGAGCAGCACCGCGATGATCGCGAGGGCGATGGGCACCACCACCATCAGCCGGGCCACCGCCTGCTGGAGGTTCTTGAACTCGCCCACCCATTCCAGGCGGTAGCCCTGGGGAAGCTGCACGTTGCGCGCCACGCGCTCCTGCGATTCCTGCACCGCGCTGGCCGGGTCGCGGCCGCGCACGGAGAAGCGGACGGGGACGTAGCGGGCGGAGTTCTCGCGGTAGATGTAGGAGGCGCCGGAGACCATCTCGATCTTCGCCACGTCCCGCAGCACGGCATTGGCGCCGACCGGCACGCGGCCGATCGCGTCCATGCCGTCGCGGAAGCGGGAGGAAAGGCGGACCACGATGGGGAAGTTGCGGTCGCCGCCCGGCTCGTAGAAGGCGCCCGCCTCCTGCCCGCCGACGGCGGCGGAGATCGCGGTGTTCACGTCGCTGACCGTCAGCCCCAGCCGCGCGGCCTTGGCGCGGTCCACGGTGACGGAAAGGGTCTGCTGGCCGACGCTGAGCAGCACGCCGAGGTCGGCGATGCCCTGGACCTGGGACATTTCCCGCCGGATCGCGTCCGCGACGCGCGAGGCGACCTCGGGCTCGGGCCCGATCACCTTCACGGCGTTGGCGCCCTTCACGCCCGATGCGGCCTCCTGGACGTTGTCCGAGATCGCCTGGGAGAAGGAGAACTCCACCCCGGCGAAGGCTTCGTCCAGCCGCTGGCCGATGGCGGCGACCAGCCCGTCGCGGTCATGCGCCGTGGTCCACTTCTCCTGGGCCACGAGCGGGACGAAGAACTCGGCGTTGAAGAAGCCGGCGCTGTCCGTGCCATCGTCCGGCCGGCCCTGCTGGGAGGTGACGGTGATGACCTCCGGGAACTCCATCAGGATGCGGCGGATCTGGTTGGCGGTCGGGTTGCCTTCCTCCAGGCTGATGGTCGAGGGCATGGTGGCGCGCAGCCAGATGCTGCCCTCCTCCAGCGTCGGCAGGAACTCGGCGCCGAGCCGCGTCATGACGCCGACGCTGCCCACCAGCATGGCGCCGGCCAGCAGCATGGTGAGCCCGCGCCGGCGCATGCCGCCATGGAACAGGCGGGTATAGGCCCAGCGGATGCCCTTCACCGCGAAGGTGTCCTTCTCCTCCGTGTCCGGCTTGAAGAAGGTGGCGGCGAGTGCCGGGGTGATGGTGAAGGTGGCCAGCAGCGCGCCGCCGATGGCGTAGGCGTAGGTCTTGGCCATGGGGCCGAAGATGCGCCCCTCGATGCCGCCCATCGCGAAGAGCGGAATGAAGGCCGCGATGATGATCATGATCGAGAAGAGGATGGCGTTGTCCACCTCGCTCGCGGCCTTGAGCACGGTCATCGGCACGGGGCGGGGCTTGGCGCCCGGCGGCAGGTGGTGGCGGGCCAGGTGCAGGTGGCGGAAGATGTTCTCCACCATGATCACGGTGGCATCCACCAGCAGGCCGAAGTCCAGCGCGCCGAGGGAGAGCAGGTTCGCGCTCTCGCCGCGCGCCATCATCATCAGCACCGCGAAGAAGAAGGCGAAGGGGATGGTGGCGGCGATCACCGCCGCGCCCCGCAGGTCGCCCAGGAACAGCCATTGAATGATGAGGATGAGGGCCACGCCCTCCAGGATGTTGTGGACCACCTTCACGGTGGTCGTGTTCACCAGGTCCTCGCGGTCGTAGAGGGGGACGATCCGCACGCCCGGCGGCAGGATGCCGCCCTCGTTGATGCGCTTCACCTCGGCCTGCACGCCGTGGATGGTGGGCAGGGTCTGCTCGCCGCGGCGCATCAGGATGGTGCCGAGCATCACGTCGTCGTCGTTCTCATGGCCCGCCACGCCCAGGCGGGGCAGGTTGCCCACGCCCACCGTCGCCACGTCCGAGACGAGGACGGGATTGCCGCCCTGGCTGCCGAGCACGACGTTGCGGATATCATCGAGCGAGTGGATCAGGCCGATGCCCTGCACCACGACCGACTGCGGCCCGACGTTGAGCGTGCCCGCGCCCACGTTCACCGAGCCGTTGCGGATCGCCTCCACCACCGCCGGCAGGGAAAGCCCGTAGGCGTTCAGCCGGCCGAGATCGACCTGCACCGCGTAGGTCTTGGAGATGCCGCCGAAGGAGGTCACGTCGATCACGCCCGGCACGCGCTTGAAGCGGCGGTCCAGCACCCATTCCTGCAGGGTCTTCAGGTCCTCCAGCGGAAATCCGGGGGGGCCGACCAGGCGGTAGCGCATGATCTCGCCGATGGGCGAGGCCGGGGAGATGCCGGGCTGGGCGCCGTTGGGCAGGCCGCCGAGCTGGCCGAGGCGGTTCAGCACCTGCTGCACCGCTTCGTCGTAGGTGTAGTTGAAGTTGAACTGCACGCGCACGTCGGACAGGCCGAAGAGGCTGGTGGAGCGCAGCGTGGTCAGGTTGGGCAGGCCCGACATCGCCACCTCGATCGGGATGGTGATGGTGCGCTCCACCTCCTCGGCGTTCTGGCCCGCGTTCTGGGTGATGATGACCACGGTGGGGGGCACCGGGTCCGGGTAAGCCTCGATGTTGAGCTGGCGGAAGCCCAGCACGCCCACCACCATGAAGACGACGAAGAACAGCAGCACGAGCGGCCGGCGCTCGAGAGACTGGGCGACGAGGTGACGCAAGGCGGCGGCTCCCGAAGTGGGGGATGATGGCGCAGGGCTGGATGGAACTCGAGGCCTCGGAGGCTCCGGCGAGCCTGATCTGAGGCTTCCGCGCCTGGACCGGAAGCCTGAAAATGGGGGTGTAAGCGGCTTGTAAGCCTGGGGGCGCATAAGCGCAGCCACGGAATGCCGGGGGCGCTCGCCCCGCTCCTTGTTCGAAAGCAGGTGCTGGCCATGAACATGCTGACCCCCCCTCAGCTCGCCGAGGCTGCCGCCATCACGCCGCTTGACGCCAAGACCCTCGACTCCGCCAGCCCCTTGCCCCCCGCACCTGCCTCCGGGGCGCCCGCGCGCCGCCGCCTGCCCCTGATGCTCGCCGGGATCGCCGTGCTCGGGCTCGGCGGCGCCTATGCCTACAAGGAGCTCGGCGGCCAGGCCGCGCCAGGCGTGATCTCCCCGGCCCAGGCGGCTTCCAACACCGGGCGCCTGGCGGACGGCTCCTTTCGGCTTTCCCCCACCGAGTCGAAGCTGCTGCGGGTGGAGCCCGTGGCGGCCCGCGCCTTCCGGCCCGAGCGCGTGGCCGAAGGACGCATCTCCTTCAACGAGGAGCGCTCCACCCCCGTTTTCGCGCCCTTCACCGGCCGCGTGGTGCGCGCCCTGGCGCAGCCCGGCCAGCAGGTGCAGGCCGGGGACGTCCTGTTCGAGATCGAGACCACCGACCTGACCGGGGCGGCCAACGACCTGCTGGCCTCGCTGGACGCGGCCGGAAAGGCGCGCACCCAGGTGGAGCTGTTCCGCCGCAACGAAACCCGCCAGCGCGACCTCTTCGCCGCCAAGGCCGCCGCCCGTCGCGACCTGGAGCAGGCGCAGGCCGACCTGGCCAATGCGCTGTCCGACCAGCGCACCGCCGAGGCCACGCTCGCCGCCGCACGGGACCGGCTGCGCGTGCTCGGGCGCGACGCCGCCGCCATTGCCGAGATCGAGCGCACCCGCCACGTCAACGCCGTGGTGGCCGTCACCGCGCCGCTGGCCGGCACGGTGGTGCAGCGCCGCATCGGCCCGGGCCAGTGGCTGAACGCCGGTGGGTCGGACCCGATCTACACCATCGCCGACCTGTCCCAGATGTGGCTGGTGGCGGGCGTGCGCGAGATGGACGCGCCGATGGTGCGCGTGGGCCAGACGGTGCAGGTCAGCGTGGACGCGCTGCCCGGCCGGAGCTTCGACGCCCGGATCGAGAACGTGGCCAATTCGCTGGACGCCACCACCCGCCGCCTGACCGTCCGCGCCGCCGTGCAGGACCCGGACCACCTGCTGAAGCCGGAGATGTTCGCCTCCTTCCGCATCGCGGTGGGCGACAGCAGCGATGCCCTGGCGGTGCCGGCGGGCGCGCTGATCTACCGCGGCGCGAACACCTCCCTCTGGGAGGCGCTCGGCGACGACCGCTTCATCATGCGCCGTGTCCGCACCGGCCTGCAGGCTGACGGCATGGTGCAGGTCACGGAGGGGCTGGACCGCAACGCCCGCATCGTGACCGGCGGCGCCCTGTTCATCGACCGCGCCGCCCAGGACTGATCGGCCGGACGCCGTTCGCCTTATCCGGTCACGAGGCCGCCAGGCGGCGTGGCCGCGGCGGGCGTGGTCAGGGCGGGGGCAAGCGGCAGGTGCAGGGCGAAGGCGGCACCGCCGCCGGGGGCATCGCCCACCTCCACCCTGCCGCCGTGAGCGTGCACGATCCTTTCCACGATCGAGAGCCCCAGCCCCAGCCCGCGGCGATGCACGTCGCCCGCGCGCCAGTGACGGCGGAAGACGTTCTTGCGCTCCGCCTCCGGCACGCCACGCCCCTGGTCGGCCACCTCCACCAGCGCCATGCCGTCCTGCGGCGTGGCCAGGCGAAGCGTGACGGCGCCGCCGGGTGGGGAATGGGACAGGGCGTTGTCCATCAGGTTCCGCAACGCCCGGCCGATGGATTCCCGCTCCCCCCGCACCCAGACCGGGCTGTTGACGGTGGGGGCGATCAGGCCGTGGCCCTCCCGCTCCGCCATCGGGGCGAAGCGGCGGGCGGTTTCGGCCGCCAGCTCCGCCAGGTCGAAGGCGCCCTCGGCCACGGGCATGTCGCGCGCGGCCTCCGCGGCCTCCAGCAGGTCGGACACGAGCTGTGCCAGCTCCTGCACGTCGCGCCGCAGGCGGTCGGTCACCTCGTCGGCGTTGAGCAGGTCGAGTTCGGCCTGGATGATGGCCAGCGGCGTGCGCAGCTCGTGCGCGACCTCTGCCGAGAAGCCGCGCTGCCATTCCAGGCTGTCGTCCAGGCGGTCCAGGGCGCCATTCACGGCCTGGATCAGGGGAAGCAGCTCCAGCGGGATCTCGCCTTCCTCCAGCCGGGTGGGGCCGCCATGGCCGATGCGCTCCGCCTCCCGCGCCGCGCGGCGCAGGGGGGCGGAGAGCAGGATCAGCAGGCCGAGATTGGCGCCGAAGAGCAGCACGGCGCCGAGCGCCAGCACCGCCATGATCGGGCCCAGCGCCGCCGCCGGCACGTCGTCCAGCACGATGTAGGACCGTTCCATGTCCTGGGCGATCTGAAGCGCCAGCCGTCCGTCCGGCGTGTCCACCCAGCGCGTCACGCCCCAGAGCCGCGTGCCGTCCTGTCCCTCCTGGAAGGTGGAGGGGATGCTGCCGTCCTCCTCGACCCGCGGGAGTTGCTGCTCCACGCCCGGAGAGGCGGCGAGGCGGCGTCCCTCGGCGTCGGTGACGGCGTAGAGCATGGAGCCGGTGGCGGTGTCGAAGCGGCGCGCACCTTCCGTCCGGATGGGCCTGGACAGGCCGGCCAGGCCCTCTGCCGCCAGGCGCTCCGTCACGTCGTTGCCCGAGGCGAGGATGCCGCGCTGGTGCTCGGTCCAGACCACGCGGTTGATGGTGTGGTGCAGGATCAGGCCGCCGATCACCAGGGTGCCGAAGCCGATGACGGCATAGGCGGCGGCGAGCCGCGCGACGAGGCTGTGCGGCTTGCGGTCTGCTTCGGCGGGCGGGTGTTCGGCCATGCGCGCGAAGCTAGACCTGCCGGGTACGCCCTGTCTCGGGGCGTGGCTTGCCCGCGCCCTTGCGCCGACGCAATCTCCGCGCCCGTGCGGAGGGACCGCGATGCGCGTGCTGCTGGTGGAGGACAATGCGCGCCTGGCGCAGCTGCTGGCCGAGGGGCTGCGGCGCGCGGGCTGGCAGGCCGACACGGGTGGTTCCCTGGAGGAGGCGGAGGCCGCCCTGGCGACGGGTGAGTACGATGCCGTCGTGCTGGACCGAGGCCTGCCGGACGGCGACGGCATCGACCTGGTCCGCCGCCTGCGCCACCGGCTTGGCGCGCCGCCGGTGCTGATGATGACGGCGCGCGGCGAAGTGGCCGAGGTGGTGGAGGGGCTGGACCTCGGCGCCGACGACTACATGGTGAAGCCGGTTTCCCTGGTGGAGCTTGTCGCACGGCTGAACGCAGCCCAGCGCCGTGGCGGGCGCGGCGCAGCGCCCCTTGTGCTGGGCGCCGTCTCGCTCGACCCGCTGTCGCGCGCCCTGACCGTCGCGGACGCGCCCTTCGACCCGCCGCCCCGGGAGCGCACCCTGCTGGAGGTGCTGCTTCGCGCCGCGCCGCGCCCGGTGGCCAAGGAAACGCTGGAGGCGCGGCTGGCGGGGCTGGACCGGGCGGTGCAGCCCAATGCGGTGGAGGTCTATGTGCATCGCCTGCGCGCCCGGCTGGGGCAGGCCGGGGCAGGGGTGGTGATCCAGACCGTGCGCGGCCTAGGATACCGGCTTGAGGCCGCAGTGCCCGGCGAGGTTCCCCCGCCCTGAGCGGGCGGCACCGGTGGGCGGTGTCGGGGCGACCGTGCGCCGGGGTTGGCGAGAAAGGAAGGGGCGCATGCGCCGATTGATCCCGCTGCTGGCGATCGCGGGGCTGGCCGCCTGCTCGCAGGAGGTGCCGCCCTCCGCCATGTCCGACATCCCGCGCCGCGCGCCGCTCCTGCCCCCGGGATCGCTGGTCATTGCCTTGCCGGGGGTGCCCCCGGTGCCGCGGGCGCTGACGGCGGAGCTGGCGAGGGGTGGACCCGCGATCTGCGCCCCCACTGTCCCGGCGCGGCTCGACCCGGTGGGCGAAGGGCAGTTCCGGCTGGTGATGCAGCCGCCCGGGTTCCTGGTCACGCGAGAGAGCATTCTCCGGCGGACCGGCCAGGGGCAGCCCGGTGCGCCGGAACTGGCGCTGGACGGAGCCAACAACGGCCGGTGCGACTACGTGATCCGCACGGCCGATCGCGTCTGAGGCACCTCCACCATCCGGCTCAGGCAGGAGCGGCGGCCGAGCCGGGGCAAGAGCGTGCCCGGCCCGCTGCCATGTGCCCGACGATGCCTGACACTTCCCGGCCTCGGTGAACCGATGTGGCGTGGCCCGAGTGTCGCGGGCGGCATGTCGGGCATTGTGCGCGGGCTGGGCTGCCTTCACACATCTCCGCACAAAAGCTGGTTGGCCGTCCTGCTTGCCTCGCTCGTAGTGGGGACGCGCGGCGCGCGGATGCGCCGCGGAGGGATCGTCCGGGGCCGCAGCGCCGTCCGACGGCCATCAGCGGGGTTCCCAGACATGGCCGATCCTGTCGCCTCTGCCGGTCCGGAGGAGCCGGACGGCCACTGGTGCGACATCGCCGGGCCGGTTCGGCGCTGCGTCGGACGGCGCGGCTTCCTCGTCCCGCCCGCGGCGCCCGCGCCGTTGCTCGCGCAGCCTTCCATGGCTTCCCCGCCCACGCTCGACCCCTCGGTTGGGCCAGCTCCGGGCCTGCCCGAGTTGCGGGATCGGGCGGTGGCGGATGGCGCGATGGATTGGACGCGACCCTTTGTCCTGTTCCTCTCCGGGCTGCGTCGCGCCGTCCGTGGCTTGGATGGCTGCGACGATCTTCGCGCGCCTTTTTCCGCACCCTTTCCGGGAGAATCCGCGCGATGATGCCAGACATGGCGGATACGGTTGACGGCGAAGAGGTTGCGGGGCTCATCCGCACCATGGTGCAGGCGCAGCAGCGCCTGGCGGAGCTGACCCGCGGGGAGGTGGATGCGGTGGTCGACGCATCCGGGCAGCGGCACCTGCTGCCTTCCGCGCAGGAGGACGTGCTGCGCACCGCCAACACCTTTCACGCGATCTTCCAGCACGCGGCGGTCGGGATCGTCGGAACAGACGCCGACTGGCTGATCCGTGAGGGCAACCCGGCTTTCTGTGCGATGCTGGGCCGCAGCGAGCGGGACCTCGTGGGCACCGACTTCCTGTCGCTCGACCTCGTGCGGCACCAGCCGGGCTGGCGCAGCCTGGCCGAGGAGGTGCGCGAGGCCGGCAGGCAGGGGGTGGTGGTGGAGCGGCGCTTCCAGGGGCGTGGCGGCGCATTCCTCTGGGTGCGGATCAGCATCTCCGCCCGGCGCGGGCCGGGCGGTCGGGTGCAGGGCTTCATCGCCATGGTGGAGGACGTCACCGAGCGCGAGACCAACCGCCTCGCGCTCACCAAGGCTTTGAAGCTGCAACGCATGGCCGGTCAGACCGCGCGCCTCGGGGGGTGGGAAGTGCCGGTGGGCGTGTCGGCCGTCACCTGGTCCAACCAGGCCTGCGCGATCCTGGACCTGCCGGTGGGGCATGCCTCGCCCGTGAGGGAGGCGCTGGCCTTTGTTGCGCCGGCCTGGCGCCGCCGGCTTTTCGCGAAGCTGCGCGCCTGCCTTCGCGAGGGCGCCGCCTTCGACTTGGAGGTCCGGCTGCTGACCGCGCGCGGCGGCTGCACCTGGGTTCGCATCGCCGGGGAGGCGGAGCGGGACGAGGCGGGATACATCGCCTCCGTCGGCGGCGCCGTGCAGGACGTCTCCGGGCGCCGCGCGGTTGAGGAGGCGACCCGCCGCCTGGGCGAGCGGCTGGCCGCGCGCGTCGGCAGCATCGCCGACGCTTTCCTGATGCTGGATGGCGAGTTCCACATCACCTACGCCAACCAGCGCGCGCGGGAGGTGCTGCAGGGCGGCGAGGGCAGCCTGATGGGCCGCCCCATCTGGAACCATGCCGGGTTCGAGGACGGGGGGGCATTCGGCGCGCAGCTCCGCATGGCCTCGGCCGAGCCGAAGCCCGTGGAGTTCGAACTGTTCCTGGAGCGCGCCGCGACCTGGCTGGAGGTGCGCGCCTTTCCCTCTGACGGCGGGCTGACGGTCACGCTGCACGACATCACGCAAAGGCGGCAGGAGCAGGAGCGGCTGCGGCTGCTGGAGGCCTGCGTCGCACGGCTGGACGACGCCATCCTGATCACGGAGTCGGTCCTTCCCGGCGGATCGCTTGATCCGACGCTTCCCGGCGGATCGCTTGATCCGACGCTTCCCGGCGGATCGCTTGATCCGACGAAAGCAGCTGCCCCTGGTCTCCCCGGGCCGCGCATCGTCTTCGCGAACGACGCTTTCCTCAAGCTGGCCGAGGACGGCGGGGGCGGCGGTGCCCCGCGCATCGGACCCGGCCGGATCCGGGCGGCGATCGAACAGGGGCGCCCGCTGCGCGCCGAGCTGATCCACCTGATCCAGGGGGGGCGGGATACCTGGGTGGAGCTGGACGTGGTGCCCATCGCCGATGATTCCGGCCTGGTCACCCATGCCGTTGCCGTGCAACGCGACGTCACGGAGCGCAGGCGTCAGCAGGTGCAGATGGAGCAGCAGGCGGCCCTGCTCGATCTTGTGCAGGACGGCATCCTCGTGCGCGGGCTGGATGGCGCGATCCTCTACGCGAACCGAAGTGCCCGGGACATGTATGGCTGGGCCCCGTCCTGGGGGCGCGCCGCGGCCGGCGAAGCTGTCGTCGAGCTGGTCGACGCCGATGCCGCCAGTTTCCAGGAGGCGCATCGGGCGGTGCTCAGCACCGGGCAGTGGAAGGGCCGCTTCCAGCAGCGCCGCGGCGACGGTGACCCGCTGGTGGTCGATTCCGATTGGATCCTGGTGCGCGACGGTGAAGGAAAGCCCCGCTCGATCCTCTGTGTTCACCGGGAGGTCACCGAGCGCTTGGCGCTGGAGGAGCGTTTGCGTCAGTCGCAGCGGCTGGAGGCGGTGGGGCAGCTGACGGGGGGTGTGGCGCACGACTTCAACAATCTCCTGACGGTGATCCTGGGCAGTTCGGA
>Ga0210040_10000744_pt1 | contig 52411 bp, 22 predicted proteins | sample CryGeyCG12114_NA_FD_185462 | JGI IMG/M metagenome (GOLD analysis project Ga0210040, IMG submission 185462) | Groundwater microbial communities from aquifer - Crystal Geyser CG19_WC_8/21/14_NA (SPAdes) (version 2) | ecosystem: Environmental > Aquatic > Deep subsurface > Groundwater | place: USA...
ATTCCTATAACTTCTAAAATAACTTCTTTGTAATTATTTGTTGCGTTTTTCTCTTTTGACGACCAGAATGCGAATCTCATAACAATCTTAATTTTGACACTTTTGTTACTATAATTTTAGTATACATTAATTTTGACCTCTGTATTGTTGTAATATTTGCGATGTAATGACCTCTGCTGAGGATTTCGTGAATTAATAAATTCAAATTCAAATTCAAAATTCATTACAAATCACTTGTCCTTGAAAACTTGTAGTACAACTTTGTGATGATTTATCTAATTTGTCCTGCACTGGGTTGTTTATTATTTCTTCCTTTTCCCGTCTTTTGTCGAATGAAGTCTTCCAGGTGGATTTCCCACTTCACATTCAATAGGGTACGGAAAAGGAACACTGCCGTTTTAACGGAAGGTTTAAACCTGTGATGATAATTTAAGATTCATATGTGAGACATCTAGTGCTATTAGCTAGAATAAGCTTGCAAAGAATAGTAGTGACATGACTATAGCAGCGTTCATCACATTTTAGAAACTTGCGGTGCGTCAAAAAATTTGTGGATCATTTACAATTTGGCAGATTTAAAATTTTACTCGTAAGAGTGAGTCTGGCCAGTGAGCCTGGCTATTTATTTGATCGTGCGACGCACGCGTACCCATGCTGTGCGCTGAAAGTTTAGCGATGTAGTCCATGTACGTCGCAAAGTAACATAAATGACAGCAACTGGAGAGCAATATTTTAGTTAGTATAGCCATTAAGCCACATCTATTTGCACACATGAAATGCAAACAGTTTGTGACGTGTGGAAATATGCGTGGCTACTGACAAAAACATTGCGCACTTTTATGATCATGCTATACAACTTGACTGCACCCAACGCCGGATCGTATCTAAATATCTATGAACCCATATCCAGTCCACCATACAGTATAATCACTAAAAAATATAGAAAATGTTGATGCAAATTTTGGGATCTTGTTGATGCGATCAAAGTTAGAGTGCTGAGAGCAATTGTCGACTGACTAACATTAGAACTAACTCTAGAATCTAGTGAACTATAGTACGGAACCAATTAGGCCTTCGAACTGGTCTTCAGCATGGCTTTTGGGTCGTGTCATTGTACCGGAAAGATGGCCAAACTTGATTACTTGAAGGAAATACATTTCGTAGCAAAGGTTTCCGTAAGTGAATCTGCGAAGGATCATTGCCGTACTTTCTCTCGTGAGAAAATATGAGTGATGGGCTAGTATGCTTTCACTGAATGTTATTGGCTCTGAATGTTCTAGATGCTGGTTGTACAGTATTAATAGTACTAAGACGGCGTCGAAATGCTCACAAATGTTCTTAAATGTGGAAATTAATGAAATAATCCGAGTGGGCGATGGCTTGAGCATTTCTTATCTTGGGTGAAATGTTCTGATGGACTTGCAAAAGAATCATATATTGAGTACTTAGCCCTGTGTTGGGCTAAAAAGTAGTGGAATCCATTTAACACTGGAAACCATCTGTCCGTATCTCATTCAGTGGACATCAACAAGTATTGGAACGAATTTGAAGCTGTTGAAAATATCTATTTTTTTAAACGTGTTAAAAAACCTTTAAATACGGAAATTTGAGAGTGAAATCGTTAGTGCCAAAAAAAAGCGCGGTAAGCTGTAGCCAGTTTTTTTGTCTGCTTAAAGGTCACTGTTTCATATCAGATGAGTTACGTCAGTTTTTAAGATTTCCAGCATTTTTGTTAATCGCGCGATGCATACGGAATCGTGTTATTGGCTGCAAAATTAAAGAAATAAACTGCAAAGTAAAATATTTAGTGCATTTGTGTCGCAAATAACATATACTACAGCAAGGGGAGATAAAAAAGAAGCATTTAAAAATGTGGAAAATTATTCTTACTTTTTTCAATTATTTATGTATATTTAAAAACAGTTATGTTAAAACGCCCATGCGCCATTATTTTCTCTTTTTGCATGCTTAAACCTCGGCATTCTCAAGTTTATGAAATTCGCTTTATATCGCACGAGCTGCAAAAATTTTTGTAATCCTTCTCTTTTTCTTTGAGAAGGGGGCTTACATAATAAGAATACTATTTAAAATATCTCTATGAGAAATTCCCTTTCGTTTAAATGTTCAATACTTCGAATCACCCAATTATATGAAATTAAATGCAATTTGCTTAATTTTTTACTGTGATGGTCATTATGTCTGTCGTAGTAAAATATTTCCATTTTCAACTTACCAAACAGTTATTGGTTATCTTCAACGCCGCTGATTTAGGAACGGTACCTTTAGCTCCCAATGAGCAATGGTTTGATGGATGGCTGACTATTTGTGTGTCAACATCCTGCAATTGTACAGTACTGCAGTAGTTTGAGTAACCTTAAAAGTCATTTAACCCTTAAAGTTTTGTTTTTACCTATGTTGCTTAGGAATTTTCCAAAATCGTTGATTTATGCATGCATATGCATCATGTTATAGACGGAAGTCAACATGCTGGCACTCATGCCTACTACTGTAAGTATAGTTAAGTATGTTACTTGAAGGTTAGGTGGAAGGTTTTTTCATCAAATGACTGCAAACTGCAAAGTGAAGTACCTATTCGTAAACAAACAGCTAGCGTATTATTTAGTATGTTTTATAGACAAAATGGTCTCAAAACAAACAACAAGCCATCAAAAAGTTTTAGATGGAAAGCTTACAGAAAGTTCTCACTTTGATTTTAGTAATATAGATGTGTTCATGTGCGTAAATTGACACATTGTATATTTAGGGGCGGGCGCAACAAAAAAGTTTCTAACTTCAAAACTGATTACACCAAACCAAGAGATCCAGTTTGATATTGAAATGCATTATGCATTAGCTAGTTTAGAATGCATTAACTATTCAAAGCAGCAGAATATTTAGCTGGTCAAAACAACAGGGGGAATTGCTGTTTCGTTGATTGATGGCATTGTAAATTATGCATGACGGTTGAGTTTGACACATATTGGCGCATTGTATAATTTCAAGGCAGTTGTGCCCAACTTCCAGTTGACTTTATTGGTGATATTTCTGGTTAATCGTACAGTCTTCCAAAAGGCTGGATGCCAGTTGCTCACATTTTAGCTGCATTCTATACGGTTCAATAATGCTAAATTTTGTATGTCCATCCCCGATGGCCTTTCAGTATGCATCTGTGTACGAGTTAGTGGTCAATAACGATGCCAAATGTTTTTTCCAAACTCGATATGCTCTAATCAGGACATTTAAAGCGTTTTTAGTTTAGTTTCTTTTTCTTTTGCCTTTAGTTTGAGTCGTTAATTTTTTGTAGGAACTATATAGGAACTTCATGATGGGTTCCTGAAAAGTCCATAACCGGCAGCGTGAGCGTACAGTGTACCATATTGGACTGTGTGAATACAGTTTTGGTCTGAAATCTGGTTTTACTCTCCATATTGCTCTTCCAGCACTTCTATTTATAATTATTTGTCTTTTTCGTCTTTGGTCAGAAATAGATTGGATTTTTGTCAGCCAGTCTATTAGGAAAAAAAAAGCACTCACTTTAGGATTCTTAAGAGCTCTTATCTAACTTGTATACTTTGCTTCACAGCTAACATATAGGCAGATTAAATGATCCACTGGCTTTATTATATCATCAAGAATATACACACATCCAATTTAGGTGTATGTATGGATCTCAACTCTTGGAAAATCGATCGCTGTCATTTCACGAAAAGCACAAATTCTTGGCAAATGTTTTCCACAGTCGTGATCTAACACAGAAAGTGGAGCATGATTCCAAGCCATACGAGCCAGCCGGTGATCACAAAATGTGTTAAAACTCAATTTCCCTGAACAAATGATGATACGCAGTAGGAGATTTACCCATATACTTCATCTTGTGAATTGAAATCATCTGATTGTATTAGGTATTTATTTGGAAACTATATAGGATCTGGAATAGTGAGCAGAGATAAACATCTTTTATTCCTCTCCATGCAGCTTTTTCAGTCTTTCAGTCACCCATTGTAGTAAATAAATGCTCAAGGGTTTTGTAATCTCATGTGGCTAGGAATTATGTAAGCGCTATTTCGACCTATAGTTCTTCCTTCATAGTTCAGCTGCATGTATAATCCATCTATAAGCACTTGCTCTTTTGCATTAACATATCTCTCATCTGAGGCTGAAAGCCAAGTTGGGTTGCATTATGAATTTTGGGTGCTAGTTAGTTAGTCTTGCAAGCTACTTTCTTTTCAGTACAAGATCTCAAGATCTGTGAAAAGATTTCATGTACAGCTCATGATGCTCATGGTAGTTTAGTTGCCTGCCTGCAGTGCCATATGGTTATGAGATGACTATACACGGCTCTGGATCTTGGCGGTCTTAGTTTTATTACAAACCTGGCATTTACATGTTTATGCATGGAAGAAAGAAACTTGTGGAAATCAATACAGTAACCAAGAGGAGCTCACCAAAATCCGACTTGGGGAGGAAAAAAAAGTGCATGGAAAGTCCGTCAGAACGTGAAATCTTGATCTTTATAAATCTTTGCTTGTCTCCTCTAACTGCAATAAAAAGTTTATGCTGTGTAAGGAATAAGTATAATGGTATACATATAATCATATAGTATTTCATTTTTCATTTTCATTTCAGTATCATATATTATCAGCGCCCTGGAGAAAAAATTCCAAGAATTCGACGAAAAAGCCAAGGGCATACAATAATGAATGTGCTTCACAGAGTATGTATCTTAAGCTGTTGCTGCGAATGTATTTTTAGTGTTTCATCCAGAAGTATGTTTTCCACTGTTTATTATCATATCTTTCTCCTAATGTGCTCCATTTGCTAGTTGAAAATGAGAAATTTTTCATTTTTCACATTTCATTATGTATCTTGCAAATGAAATCTTCAGATCCCTAAGGTTTCCCAATGCTCTCTAATCAATCATGGTTTTATACCATTTTAGGTTCTCATATAAAGGACCATAATGAGATACTTGCCAGTTTATTCTCATCCTTTACTAACCAGCTAACTAACTCACAAACCTATAATGGTACTAAAGTTTATACATTTTATCAGCTTAATGCTGAACGCAAAGTTGCTAAAAACCAGTGTACTGTCTAACTACTACTAAGCTACTATACTACTGCTACTACAACTACTACTACTAAGATAACACTTGTCCACAAACTCGGTCGTAACTTTTCATTTCCTCTCAAATGCGCGTTAAAGATGAATTCGCAGATCAAATATAATGCATTGCTTCTAGGCTTCCTGTCCGTAGTTCATTCATCAAAGACTCGTTCGCTCAGCTCTAAACTAATGTCCGCAATGTTCCCTTTAATGATTACATTCAACATAACCAACTCACAGATTGTCCCAATCTTATGTACGCCAATGATTAATGGGAATTTAGTTTCATATAGATTACTATATAACACTAGAAGACTTGCTTCCTTCAATTCTTGTAGCCACATTTTTTTCAATGTGTGTCTATGATCCTCGTATGTTCAAGTCCAATCGAATATACATTGTTAGATCTACGATCTTCCTTCGTATTCGCATCCGGCAAAAACCCGGCAGAGATGGCGTGCCACTCATACAAAAATGCTACGGAATTTTCTGATACCATAGAAGTAGATTTACTCACCACACAACACATAGTGGCTACACAGATTCTACATGTATTAGATCAGAGGAGCGGGGCTTTGCATAACTTATACAACAACGGTGTACCGTCTAATGTGACACGTCTCAATAAAATGTCTATTAACGGCTTTCCCAGTTCCTTTAATGATGTGCACCGTTCCTTGTACGAGGGAATTCGGTTATGTCGTGAGTTAAATTCCACGTAAACGACTATGGTATGCATAGAAATGAGAAAATGGAAAGTTATTATGGTTGCATGGTTTAATGTGGATGATACGAAGCAGTACCATAAACTTTTGTAATGTGGGAGTTCTTCTATATTATTTACCAGGTCCTGTAAAGATTACCTTTTCAGGACTCAGGATCCCGTAAATACAACTATGTGTTCACCTCACCTTGTATACTCCATAGTTAGACTTTGATAATAGAGACAGACTTGACAGACATAATAATGTTATTTCTTTTATGTTCACAGGATTGTCATTTCTACTCTGGAGCTTGCTAAGCAGTCGGGACAAAGCGGTGATGAAAGCAGTCTTTTTCACCTTGACTCTTCACTACACTTGCTTAGCTGCGCTGATCCTGTACTCTTTACTGGTCAGCTCGGTCTCTTTGTTTACCTTGTCGACCAGTGTAAGTTGGAAAAAATTAAGGCATTCACGCCATGTTTACTTTCATGTATGCATGACTCGTGGACCAAGCTTATTTTTCATTTGCATGGGAATTTGGTATCTGTGGAGCGTTTGATGTTGTATGGATTGTTGTATTTCTGGTATTTAAAGGCTTTTACATGGAACAGTAATTTTTTGTCTGAGTAAACATAGTTTGTTTGACAAGCAATTGTTTTGTACAGTTGTCGGAAAGTATTATGTTTAATAACCTCTTGCCTTTGATGACTACGTCGGAAGTCGGAAGTAAAATAGTAGTTTACATACTTCAAACGAAGATGCATTTTCGTGCATAACTGGGTTTTCACTTTCAACCAGGTCAGGAATGTGCAAATGGAGGTATAGTTTCAGTATTGCACCTTTGCACCTCAGGTGCAAATATAATCTGCTTTGTAGCTTTAAATGGTTGCTACAAAACACATTCAACTGAATTTGCAATAAATTGATAATTTGATTTCCTTACTTGTGAGTAATTTGCTAATCTTCATAGTAACCCTGATGATCCTAGCTGTTTGTTAGTGAAAACTTGGCACAATAAATATAATGACATCCGAATACCCGTTAACTTTAAATCTTGGATTTACAATGTTTTGCAGATGCTGGTACTGTGGGGCCGCATTGGGTGCGGAATGCTTTGTCTCTATTATTTCAGAAGCATTGGAGGTGTCACTGCAGGACTGAGACGTTCCCCGTCACACAAGGAGAGTGCAAAGCAATCGTCTAATCATTGAACTGCCTATTCTAGTCATGATTTTGATTTTTTTATGTAATGTGAAGTCCACTATTAAAACGGTACCATTTAACATAAAGAGCTGCTTGGAAAATCTTACTAACTTAATTTATAGCTATATAAATGTCCTAGGGTAGTGCAATATTTATTACCCAGGTATGTAATAGATTCCTGTCATTGTTTTTATGATGATTCATGAGATTCAGTCTACTCATATAGTACTGTTTGTATTGTTAAGGCTACTCACTCAGGGGTAGTCCAAAGTCTTGTAGCATTTTTTGTGTTACGTGTAGAAACACAAAGTTAGGATATTTAGTTGGTAAAATAAATATATTCCATGTGATCTGTGTGTGATATACCTGAGAAAAAGTACATAAGGTGATCAAATCACGTTAAAAATTCTTAATTGGCAGGAATGCCTGTGCTGCTATGCGTGATTAGAGTTTATCAAGTATGAACTTCTTTTCTGTGTGCTTCGTCAAGTCATTGTTGATTACTGACTAGAAATGTTGCTGATCCTAACTATGTATAGTGTAAGCTTAATAAGACTAAAATGTCAACCTGCTGTGTTTACGACGAATGACGACTTCAAAATTTGCTTGGAACTGAGCTTGTAGCATTCAATTCGTATAAGAGACCCATTTTGTCTTTACAAGGCAAATAAAGCAGAATATTTACACAATTGCGGTTTGTGCACACAAACAGATTGCAAGTTGGCAACTTCGTTCATGTCGTATAGATGGTAGCGCATGCTAATAGCATTAGCAAGGGCTGGAGGACAAACTAGTGTGAGTGACTGTAATATTGTGGCCACTAGTTAGTAATTACGCAACACTTTTATTAGTAAGCTTAAGCTGATGAACTGATTATCCTTCTTGAATTTCTGTGGAAATTAATGTCTCCAAATAAATATGTGTTGCATTCGAGTAAATATTTAACAAATTGAAAACTTGAATCGTTGAATCCTAATGAGAATTATCACTGAATGCGTCTTTTGTAAATTGCGCACAGTATCCCATGACTCATTGTATGCACACCATGTATAGCCTCAAAGTCTGGTAGAACTCTTTAAACTTGCATGTATCTTAACCTCCTTAAAACAAATTAAAAAAAAATGTTGAAGGTCTGTTAATTTTGGAATATTGTACACCTAAAGTTTCACAGTACGCTATTCTGGCTTAATATATATATAAATAAAATGAGTAAATGGATTCACATAAATATAAGATTCTTATTATTATGGTAATATTGCATATGTGGCCCCTATCTCTGCAAGAAATAAACCCGAATTTTATGGTTAAAAAATTGCAGTTATTGACGAAATTGTTGTATGTGCTTGGCATATTCAGAGTAACGTTGTCCACAATAACTGCAATGAATAAAACGTTATCAGTTCTTCTACGGTTGCGAGAAACACAAATATGTAAGGAAAAGTATTTCTGGAGAAATTCATAGTTCATACCTAGGATAATCAAAGTCAATTGTAGAATGCTTTGCTTGCACAATAGCCCACAGTGACCAAAACAAATGAGACGCTGGAATACAGATATCGACCCAACGCTCAAAAGATGACTGTGAAATTTTCTGCCCGTTAAGTGGAACGTAATGTGACAAATAGGCCGCGATCCATTTGCTTTTGAATTCTCTGTCTGGACAGCGAGAAAAATCTGCATTGTCGACTCCTGTTAGAAACCAATGAATTCTTTTCAGTACCATCAAATTAACTTTTGCTCCTGCAGTGTCACAAAAATACCTGCAAACTCATTGAAATGATTGGCAACATCGAAAGGAGCATAATTTGGCATTGCGTATTCAAAATCAATGAATGAAACTTTTTCAGTCACTTCATTGTAAATAACATTCCCAAGTAAAATGTCATTATGACAGAAAGCCACCGGCATATTTTCAGCAATAATCAATGCTTTCATTTCTTCAACAGCCTTGGCTCCCCAACCTGGTTGCATTCCGAACTTTGCTAGTCTATAAAAAAGTCACACTCTATAAAGTCCATGCAAAACATTGAAAGCTGCTCATTTGTAAATTCATTCATATATCTGAATTTGTCTCACATACACAGAAGTGATTTTTTTATCGCTCTCCATGATTTCATCTGCAAGTTCAATAAACCGAGCAGCCTTTTCCCATACAGCCGAGTTTTGCTGGTCAAGGTCTAAAGGTATCGATGAATGAACACGAGCCATTTCTTGAGCAACTAATGGAAAAATATTCTCATCTTTGCAAGTGTCTACTGTCAACGTGGATCCTTGAACAAACTCGTAAGAAATTCCGTTGCCAAAAATTGCAAAAAGTTTAGGCCCACAGTCATATTTTTGTAGCAGCTAAAAACAAAAATAACGTCAAGCTACATATAAACCTTTACACTCTGATAACGGCGTAAAGAAAACAATTTCACGTCCAGATACAGATATTTTGTGATCCTTACTTTCATTGTGTCGATTTCTTTTTGACGATCGATCATTAACTCTGTCATTGCTCCATAAACTTTGATTATCACGGTATCTTTTTTGTTTCCATCGAAATAGAATCCTACAAGTTTGTTTGTGATTCCATCCGTAAAAACCTACAATAAATTGTACATTATAGTATGACTTTGCCGATTTAAACAAACTAAAAATTTGACTTTATTTCCACATGGGTAAAAAAGTAAAAGGCAATCGTCGTTGGTCGTTATAAAAAATTGAGTCGAGTCGGTACCTTATTTCCAATCTTCTCCGGTTCAAAGGTCCACGATGGTCGAATGTGTTTAAAAACTTCCATGGAGTCTTCAGGAATGTGTGTCTCTCGTACAAGACATTTTAAAACCACTGGATCCATGATTAGGTCATCTGTAGGAGAAAAATACTACCGTCAAAAACATAATTTCAATTCCACAGTACCATTATCAACACTATATTGAATTTGAATATCTTACAGATTGGACTACTGGAAAAAATCTTTGTTACTTATTGTTATATAACTACACACCGCACTGGATCTACGATTCAGATTTGAATATCCATTTACTTGATGCTTAACGCAGATGTTTAACTTCATAAGCACCAGCACCTTGTTACTTTTTGTGAGCAGCAGTTGTAGTTACTAACTGTCTGCATACTACTTCGGCATTTCTCAATCAAGCCAATTTGCTGACAGTATACTACTTGATTAAATTCAAGGTTGACCATTAGTGCCTGCCGGTGCAATCCTGTATGAGAATGAGTCGGTTCAGAGATCAGAGTTGGTTTCATGTTGAGAGTTGAATTGAAGTGACAGCATACTCCACTTACTAACAGTATTTACGACGAGACGAGATCATTGAAAGCATTCGCTTTTAGGTAAAAAGTTTTAATTGTTCATTTTTGTTTCACAGTTAAAAATCGATGCATGAAAAGAATCCATCCAGTACATTGTACAGTCACATGAAATAACTAGAGAAATATTGAATGTAGCGAATCAACAGTTAACGAAAGTACATGGATTCTTTATTAAGGTTTATTTGAAAAACATTAACGCTGTGCCAAACTAACTATCTAGCAGGTGACTTTAAATAAAACTTAAGTGACTTTGGTGGTTTGCTTTGGCTATTTTCTTGAAGGAGGAGAAAATTGGCAAATTTTTGGTCCCGGCTTTTAGTACTCTATGACCGCGTTTTATAGTGAGGGATTGTACAATGAGTCCATGTTTTTTCATACTTAATGCACACGCACATAGCAAGTACTTGAACCACGGTGGAGGAAAGTTTTTAAACTCGAATAAAATCGGGAATTATAGAAAGTGAAAACCAGTTTTGCCATTAGTAGTATGAAAGTTTCTGGAAAAAAATAAGTGGAAGTGAAACTAAAATGCTCTCACATGTTTGAAAGAATAAACAGCTTTCAATAATCCAAAATATGTTGATATTTTTTTAGCTGAAATAATAATTTTAGCAGTAATCTCTTAAAATTATGGTGATGTAAACTATTATAATATCTTTAATGCCAAATAAAAACAAGAAAAACGCACACATATTTCGAGTTTTATCGCTCCTAGGTTTATTTGTCGTGGAACATATAACATATTTCCATAAATGAGAAGTTTCCTCTGCCTATAAAGTTTTTTTTTATTACACAATTTAGTCCTTTATCATTATCCTTAGCCAGGAATTTATATAAGTAATACGTCGCAAATATATTTAAGTACTTTACAAGTAATACATACATAAATGATCATTACATAAGATCATAAGCGGAAACAATGAGAGCATGTTTCATACACTATCTACATTACACAGCAATATAGCAGCAGATTAGATTTATAATTAGTTATGTAGTATAGTGTAACCGTTAAGTAGTAATGACATTGATTGAAACTAACCGAACATCACACTACTAAACATTGTAATACACTAATAGTCTATACACAAATAGTAAAATAGCCTTCTCTTACACAGCATATACATTTCTTATGAATATGTTGGTTCATGTGCCCTCCTTCATTAGAAAACCATATTTCAGCATCATTTTTGCAAAGCATTTGGAAATCCAACTGGACAAGATACTTTGAGAGATTCGATCAACGGAAAAAAATGAGGGAACAAATGTACTAAAGAGCTTAAATTATAGATACTCAGCGACGGGCTAGGGGCTACAAAAATCAAGAAGGAATATGTTAAATGTTAATGTCATCAACGAAGTGATGACTCGGAATCAGTCATGAAAATGTTCAGGCTTTTAATTAGTGTGATTCGTTCAAATCAAAAATCAAATTCGTCAAATGCTCTTTTATGATAAACCAAAAGGAAAAAGTTGTTTTTTAAATAATTCGTTCCCAAGCGACTGGGTAACGCTAATACTTATGTAGGTTAAATACGAAAGACTTCAAACTCATTAATTAACACAAAAAATCGAAGTGACCACAACATTTGCATTGTCAACATTGGAAACTTGTCCACCACGAGATATACGTTAAAAAAATTAATCATTGGAATAAAAAAAATTGGTTTTAAAGAAAAACTAGCAGCTTTGACACAGTCCTTTTTCATAGATTCTTACAGTTACAGGATCGGTTTCAACCCAGAACAAAACGTACAACTCGCACAAACTAAAGCCTTGAAAGCAAGTTTTTCAAACAAAGTTTTTAAACTCGTATATGCATGTCCATAGACTCGCAATACCAATAAACTCGGGGCGTAGGGAAACATCGAAATCAAAGGTTACCTTATTATAAAAATAGCCCACTTTTGTGATATTCTTCCTGCCGTTCTTTGTTACACAATATCTGATCAAGTTAACATTCCCCCACACAAACTTATTTTCCGTTTTACTCTATTGAACTGATACACAATTAGTGAATAATTATAGACTGACGAGATTTACAAAAAATGGGCCTAACTAGTCGACGAAACTCTAAAAGGACAATTTATGTTCATACAAAACCAATTACAAGCTCTGTAAATGTGTGCTTGAAATTTTTTAATGGATGATTCACACTCTAATCAAGTCATATAATGATTAGACTGGACACTGGACTTTGTAACAAACAAAGTAAGGAGAAATTTATGCTAATAAAAATATGACTTAAGGAAGGAATCCTTTATACAGGTTTGGTAAAGCAATGTGGCAATATAACTATAACTAAAAGACAAGCAATTTTTCAGTACATCCATTAAATAACCTGTCATTAGTTGTGAATTGCAAGCTTATCATGACAGCCACACAGAATATAACATTTTAAGTTTGAAAATAGATAATAGTTATAGTTAGTTTAGTTTTTTACCCAGACTTATCCAAGTGAATCAAAATATTATCTAAACGGATTCTTTATAATAATTGACTGAAACCAAATCAATGTTACATATTAGCATTAAAATACGAGTGTTGATTGAAATCACGATGTACAGTGGATGAGTACTGAAATGCACAGAGAATAAAATGCAAGACCAAAAAATTCAAAGTTTTTTTTAACACAACTAAAGGAAATGCTTCATACAAATGACGCTCATGAGAAATCCTTGTTCAACACAATTTTTAAAGTAGCTAGTTTGTAGTAGTATAGCTATTCACAGAAAGTTTACAACACTGTACAATGATTTCTTTACGATGCCCTATACAGGCTCCGGTCTAACGACAATAAATTTTCAATCCCTCAATTCATTTCGCTCTAGTTTCTCCAGATTTTTTTTTCTCCCCAGTTGAAAAAAAAGATCACAGAACTGACATGTTTATGCTTTATATGCAACCATCCAAGTTAAGTAAGTAAGTAGGTAATTATAAGAATAATAATTAGTTTTAGAATTTCCATGGAAAAAAAATCTAATAGGTTAAACAAAATGACTGTTCTCGTCGTACATCACCGTGAGATGATTTCATACCTTAGTTACCGTACTTATTGTTACTTCAGCATTGCAGAACTATAATATATTATATACAATTAAAGTGTGTTTTGTACACTTATACATACCATATTGTAACTTAAGATTATCCGTGTCGTTCACGTTTATAGATTCACACCTGGATTCAATAATCCAGTAGCTTTAAAACTAAACAGTTGTTTGTATCCAGTAAATAAATCGAATGATAGTACACAGGAGTAGTTCTAGTTTAATGGAGTTTGATATTTAGATTACATATAATCATGTTTTTAATTTTTTTAGTTTACCAGTAATCATAATAATAATAATAATAATAATAATGTGTAGTTTTCTTCCTATTCAAGGATAGTCTCTAGTGGTGCGTGGGTCCATTATAAAATACAGCACCCCCCACAGCAACTACTGCTTCCGGTTTTCGACTTTTGCCGCTGATCTGTAAATCATTTACAAAGAGAACTTTAGATTCATACCAAACCATTGTCAATCAATGTCAATATAAAAGTGCAAGAATGTTTCCTTCGGAAACTACACATCCATAGGTTGAAAAATACAGGGAAATCAGGAATAAAATTGCAGGTAGCATTGTGAAAGTCCACGTAATAATGTGTAGGCGTACTTTTAAAGATGAATAGAGCTAGCTGACTAACAAACAACTACCCATTATATTTTTGTGAACCGTGACAGAAGCATGCAGCGCTCACATTATTAATTCTATGGAAGCCGTCAATTTTATGACCTCTAATTGGGAAAGGCACAGCTCGGGACCATCACTGACTAACTAACTAACTAACTAACTATACAATTAACTATACTACGACTGCACTATAATCACACTAATTCAACGGCTCCAATATCATGCCAACAAGGTAACAGCAATATGTCAAGGTCTTCCCAGTTTTCCCCAGTCTCTGCTACTAAAACTAACTAACTGTTCATGTATTGAGCAGAGAGAAAGCCAGGGAAGAGAAAGGACCTTCGCAGGATTCCGTCAGACTTTCGGAAAGAGTACAAGGTCATCATCAAGCCCCATATATTCGTGTATCAGCTCTGGAGCACACCAAAAATGCAATATATTTGCTCCCATTTACTTGGGATCTTATGAGAGTCAAATTTCATGGTCACAATAGCATCCCTAACGTTACTACTACATGTTTTTTGGAGCAACCATCGCTTAGTCATATTTTAATAATACTAAAATGCATGCTCAACGTAATTAATGCAGAGGCTGGATAACTTCCTCATTATATTGCTAGCTAAAATAAACAGTGCAAGTAATTTGGCTGAATACTAATCTCTTAGACATGGATACTAGTCTAAGAAGACTGCAATGTTAGTTTAAAACCAAGCCTAGTTAAAACCAAGCGTAGTTTAGTCCAGCACAGTATTAATATTTTAGCACGCAATTTTTTTTACCGTGCGACCAAACTCTACTGGCACGAATTTTGCCCACACAGCCTCGAACAAACTAACTAAGTAACTCAATCCCATCAGTACTATAGGAAAAAATAGTTACCGTGAAAGGTTTCAGGTGGAAAGGAAAGTTGAATTGGATTAGAGGATGGAAAAAATGGCAAGGGCATTGGTATTATAAACATATTTAGTGCTTATACTACAAGAGCCCCCGATATGTGTTAGCATTACAGTCGGTAGAAACTTTTGGGAAGCAAAATGAGCTGCTTTGGAGAAAAGCTAGCTGAACAGCACACAGTTACCGACACACTTTCAGACAAATTAACTTGCTAACAATAGCTAGGAAAATTAGGATCCTAAATAGTAATGCTATTACTGCAGCTTTTGAAGCAGAATCATTCACTGAACTGTAGTTGGAATCTAAACCTACTAAAAGAAATTACCTACAAGTGCGGATCTATGATGACCATATTGTCACATTTGAGGGCTCATTGTGAGCCTCACTTGAGTCAATTAGTCTCTTTCTACAAATTTTGTCTACACACAATGTAAACCCAGACAAGCCGGCAAGGTCAAAATATTTCTCCTTTCAAGAGCACAAAGGATCTAGCAAAAGTTGACAACGTCTCTTTGAGGCTGACTTAACTCCAGTAGTAAAGGAACACTCCCAAATATGATAATGGGTGCCAACAGACTGGGAGCGTCATCAAAATAGAGACATGCCCTAGAACCCCTATGAAAAGAAATGTGGGCTAGGTTCATACAGCCAGACACATACATACTACATGAATACATTCTTTGCGTTCAGGGACACTGCTGATTTTCTGGAGAAAGCCGTAGCTGCAGCGTAAGTGGGTTACGCAGTCACCAAGTGAAAGTTGATGAACAAACTTGAGTGAATGCAGTTGGACGACAAATATGTGTGACTGCAAACTTTTAATCTCCACATTCCTTGCCTTGGGAATGAATAAAGTATATGTATAAACAAGACTATAAATAAAACCTCAAATTCTAAAGATTCAGTTCAGTTAGTCAGTTGAAGAAGCATGTTTGTTGTTTACTCTAGTACTAACTAACTAACTAACTAACTAACTACAGATGATAGGAAAATGCTGTCAGAATTGTACTGCCGTGTGAACAGTGGAGTCCCAGAGATGAAGATAAATGAAAGTGGCTAGTATTACAGTGTGTCTGTACGGATGGAGAGGAAAAGTAGGACACAACAAAAGGAAAACATATGATCATGGAGGAGAGTGGAAACTAACCTTGAGAATTAGGCTCTGGGAGATTCTCTCTTGGCACCAAGTGCATTACAGTGGTCTTTCCTAGTGGGAGCCCAAGAGCACCCAATGTTACGTTGCTATGCAAAAACCGTCCTTGGTATATCAGACGCAGGATCTCTGCCTTCGATACGGACTCTTCTTTCCATTCTGAAAAAAAAATCAAGTTCATTATAGATAATGCAGCGGGATCAAATCTAGCTAGTAGTTAGTAAATACAATATTTTGTTTAATGGAATGAGGGGAATTACAAGTACAATGATCCTAAGCAAGCCTAAGAAGAGCAATGATTTGTTTATTGTTTACCATTTAGATTTTATTGATAATGCTAACGATATTAGTTATGCAAAGTAATCGCTGCAGTAGATACTTTATGTACACACTGGAGAGATTGGATCCACCCTATATTAAATTTGGTTCAGTTTGAGTGGCGATTTAATTTAGTCAATAATTCCAATGATGATGTTTGCACAATCTCAAACTTTTTAGTTATCTAGTTACTTAGCTGGTATTAGTGAAATGAAACTGATGTTTCAAATTACGACGCATTTATTCTATTCAGTTACTACTAGAGCTGGAAACTTGGTCAATAATCTTCTAATGGATGCTCATACTATGAGACTAATTAAGACGTTATGTACACAAAGGATAATTACTAAAAGCATAGTGAACTCAAATAGAACAATACATACCAAAGTATTTAATTAGAGTGCTGGTACATGGAACAACTTTCTTGCCAATGAGTGAAAGTTAAGTTTATTTGCCAATGCTCCTTTCTCTGTACTCGTTATTCATTGCAAAAGAGTCAAATTACTGTAATGACGTAGTTATGTGCATGGAATCATGAACTTTTAAAGGAAACAAATTATTTTAAAAAGTTTGCTAGCAAGGAAAGTATAAAATTCTACCCGACATGGTAAATTAACTCCACAGTGAACATTTGAAAATTTACGAAAGAAGTCGTCAAATTGCAATTCAAGCAAACAAAGCTTTTGTGAAGCAATTTCTGAAAGTTTTAAAACTTTTAAAGTCATTAACTCAGTTACGCAGTAAATAATTATACATTTTGCTAACAAAACAACATACAAGGTGAGCTTCAGCTATTCCATTCAAAGAGCAAGCATTCTCGGAAAGTTTTGTATGGATGCCGGGAATTAGGATAACTTTTCATCCTCAAGCAGATAAAACTGACTATATACCAGTACAAATCCTATTTCCCTTGTACACAAGAAATTACATAGGATTATAACATTAGTTCATGCAACCAACTCGAGGCTTATTTATAAATTTGCCCAGATGCTGTTTTTCCAGCAACGTCAAATGAAAATTTCTCAGAAACCATGCAATCACTTTGATTTTATGCAAGCAAGAAATTGAATGAAGGCTTCGCATTGCGCTCATGCCTACGCTCTAAAAACTTTTATTACTACTCAAAATCAGCATCACTAGTTTTGACATTTCAGCAGCTAAGCTACTGCTGCTGCATTAGCCACGGGTCTTATGTACAAAGAGCAGACTCACTAATCACTAATACCCACGCTACAGCCAGCAATCAGCGGCGGAAATGAAGCACACTGAATAGTAACTATGTAATGCTCTATCTGCGCATCAAATTGGATAATCATGTTTTTAATGAAATGTGATTCTCTTGAATCTCTCAGCCTAATTTTTGAAATGACAACTTATTTTCAACTTTTCAAACTAACTAACTAACCAGACTTTCATGAGATAGTAGTTTGTACATAACAGTTGCAGATGCAGATCGTTGAATTGAGTAAATATTGAAGCAGAGACAGTTTAGTCTGTATTTTTGCCTTTTGTCAAAGCCATAATGAAAGCAAGTGAATCTGACAAGACAAATTTACAACTGAGTCGGATGAATAGGAAGCTGTAGACATTTTTAACTAAAAGGTCAAAAACATTCACACCTATTGTGCACACAATGGCACGTTTTAGACGAAAGAAGTTCGACAAAATGCTGCAAAGCCGGCAAAGCATGAATTAACAACGTGCGCACAACAAAAATCTCCCGTCTAACTCTCAGTCAGCAAAAGGTTAAATAAAAAATGTGTAAGTTTTGCAAATTCTAAAGCCTTTGCATAAATACGGATTTCCTCTGTTTGATCTGGCGTCGTTCACGTGACATGACAAGTTGCGAAGTACACCCTCATTATTATTATCACTATTATTAGGATTTGCTGAGCGTGAGCAAAATTTTGCCAATACATGCAAAAACCAAAGTTATACTTTTCCTCCCACTTACACTTACTGCATGGACAAAAAGAAAATACAAGGTTCCCCATGATTTATGACGACAGCTTTCACTACTCAGCCGTCACTTATGAAACGGCTCAATGAGAAACTAAGTGAGCCATTTGTTCCACTCGTTATTCTCGCATAAAATCATCTTGTTCTCACCATTCAAAAAGCATTCAATAAAAGGCCTATATAGAAGTTGCTGAAACCTCTACATGTATTCATAGCTCATTAGAAGGAACCTTTTTGGTACAGTCAACACGAACATTCATTTCCCTGCGATTGGCACCGACAGACAGTGAGTGTCAAAAACAAAGAAACCTTGATCTTCACTTTATTTCCATTTACATACGATCAGGGTTTGCTCACGGTACATTATGCACGAAACAAATCTATTTGGGTGATTTTTCGGACGTTATGCCGAAAGACATTACATCGTACCCAAATCACCGACACCGCAACACCGAATCCATTACACCGAAAATGATAACGGACATTACGCCGAATTTACATTATGTTACCCCAGTTTTACCATATGCTATCTTATGTTACATGTATTCGGTGTAACGACATTCGGTATAATCACTGTTTTGGTTTTACAGTGTCGGTGTAGTGGGTTTCGATCCCATATCTTTTAGTGTAGCGGCCGGTAACGTTGGGTGCGGACTCCCATATAGTGTAAAAAGGTTTGAGCTCAAGTCAACGTAGGCATGCAATTTAATGTCTGAGTAAGTCGTTTCACTGAGAATCCTGATCTCATGGTTGTCAGTTGTCAGCTGTCACAGTCAGTAAAACAATCTTCCATATCTTGATGCATTTTTGTAGACAACTTAGGAAAGTTTATCATTCGTTATTATTAATTCTAAAAACATTATGACTCTCCATTTTTCATGTGTTACCGCTATCTTTTTAGATTTTTCCAGCTAAATCTTGCGAAATCTGTCTGTACAATTCAATATACCTGAATTCCGTAGACAAAAATCGATAGATATAATGAAATGGAGTAATACAGATTTTTTGCTGAACCGCAGAAAACCAGATACTATATTTAGAGTTTCAATGGTGCACTGTAGAAGTCACCAAAGTGACGCATTCAAATTGATTTTTTGAATAGCAAATATTTGATTAAAACCGGTTGAGATATTGTTAATCATTCCCTTCATTCTAGATTTTACTGACGTAGAATATAAAATTATATTGCTTTAAATATCGTAAATGAGATTTCAAGTTTGCAAATCCTGGGAAAAGCGCACAATTTCCAGAAACCAAATCTAATTTATTTTCTCAGAACGGTGAAAAAACAATAACCATATTATACACATGATTAGAGCGCTGCACCAATATGTCTTCAATCATGACATAATAGGGGTATTCACGAGCACCGGGGTAACGGGGTATAAGGGTATTAGGGTAACTTTTTGTAATGTATTTAAATGGAGAAAAGTTACCCTAATACCCTTACACCCCATTACCCCGGTGCTCGTGAATACCCCTAATATAATTATTTAATGATGTGAAACCACATGCTATAGTTACAAATCTCTGCCAGTCAGACCAAACTCAAGCCCCACATTCACTTTCACCCACTCTCTCATTTATGAACGAAAAGTTTTCGGTCCAGTGCAAGGAAACATACAGTACATGGGCTTGAAAGATTCAAGGCCTCCATAATACCAATGAAATGAAACGATCCGTATACCCTGCTTATAACCAACTAACTAACGAGCAAACAGCTCAGGAGCTCATCTTCCAGTCCAAATGTAAATAGGTTAACACCGTCATGTAGATGAAATGAACCATTTATGAATGCACGCATGAATGGCTTTACATAACTACGAAAGTCGTAGGGAACGAACCAACTAAAACTAAATGAAACTTTTTCCAGACTATGTATATGTGCATTTTGTTGATCCTTGCATTTGTAACTTTGTAACCAACTCACTCACTCACTCAGTTAGTCAGCCAGTTCGTTCTTACTAAACCTTGTATTGTCTTTTCATGCAATATATGTGGAATCATAGGTTATTTCTAATGCCTCAATTTAGTTCGCATTTTAGATTGGAAGGAGAGTTCTTATTTACAAAGGTATATCCAAAAGTTGTCAAACATTATGAAATGAAATAAGTTGAACTTTGGAATCCCCAAATCATATTTCAAACATTAGACAATATTATAAGGAAATGCTCTCGGTCTCCCTCCCGCCGAGATTCCCACAGCCAGAAATTTGAGTAAGAACCATATTTCTCAAGAAAGCAATAATGATGTTACTGTTCTCAACCACTGCTCTCTCTATAGCCACTTATCATAGAACACTAGGACAACTCATGCACTTTGTCATGACACATTACTATAGAAAATGTTGGTTACAACATGTTTAGGCAGTTATGGTTAGTTAGTAGGTACCATGTGAGCAAGAAAAAAATCACGTAAAAACTCAAGTGAGAAATAGTATCATATTTCGTAGAGCTATTTCAGCGTCTCCTCCTCTTTCTTTCCATCTGATGATCCGAAAAATATACGTCTCAGTTTTTTCCCCACTTTGTGTGTACAAAGAATGAGATGAGTACAGAGAAGCCCACATTTTTCTTGAGGCTTGTAATGATGATGGTCGTGATTCCATCCAAGAGTACCTAACAAGAGTCATTACTTGGATAGTTCAGTCAGAGCGAGAGAGAAGGTAATATGAGCCCAAGCTTCCGTTCTATTCACTCTTATGGTCCTTTGAAATGGCAATTTTGAGGGGGTCCTTGGTTCGTCAACGCACTAGTTCATCATTATTATTATTATTATTATTATGGAAGGAATTTAACACTTGGTTGCAAGCTAGATACATAGATTGACTTTGTAAGACGACCTAACCTACAGTTCCCTCGTACAATTTTATTATAGTATCTTTTAGGTTGGGCGGGCAGAATACGATAAAAGCGGTGCGATGATGGATAAATACTACAGTATATGGTTACATATTCTTTACATATTTTGTTTATGTTTGTACTTTTTCTTATGGAATGAATATTTGTTATGCGTAATTCATAAGACATGTGTACAGGGCTTCGGTGCAAATTGGAAATCCACTCTAGCCAACTGTTTTAACCAACAACGGAAAAAAGAAAGATGGAAGAAAAATATCATCAGCTCTGACGGGAAACTAAGAGGAAATTCAATGAAATTACCGTTGAACTTTCATTAAAAGTTCACTGTCGACTTGTTCTACAAACTTTTGGCAAAGTAGGGCATCGTAACAATGTGTCAACAAGTTTAGAAGAACAGTATCTAATTTCTGTGAAGCCACAGCAAGCCGTGTTGATTAACACGGGTACAAATGAAATATGGATTTTAATCAATAAATGATGGTTGAGTGAGTCCCTAGAAGGCCTGTTTGTACCTTATAACTTTTCCTTTTATTTCTACTACAATTTGTATCTAATGATACACCACTGGATGAAAAATTTTGTTCTACAGTTTATTTGCTACGCTATTTTTACTGTCCATCCGTACGTACTCTTGACGAATACAAATTAGTAGCAATGGAAACTTCCTTTAGTTAGTATCAGATCAGATATATTGAATATTATATCATCTTCACAAACGCTTTTTCCAGTGCCTGGTCTCCCCAGGCTAACAACAAGATTGATGCCAATAAAAGAAAACTACACTTAAAAGGCTATAAAAATAATTAAAAGGTAATACACACAGCTATATTAATTAATTCGCTTAGTTAGCTAACTATTCAAAGATACCCTTTCCTGGAAGTTTTTTTTCGATTCCAAGGTACTTACTACTTACTAAATACTGTAGACTGTGTATACTGCAGAGAAATAAAAAAAAAGGTAAATTGCTTTCTCCCAGCAGCATTTCACTGTGTCTAAGTGAGTAACTAAGGTTACAGGATGGGAAAAAGCCCAAGTGGAGACAGCAAATGCGTAATACCTGAACTACCTGAATAAAAACGAGCTTTCTGCACCAACAAACAAGGCCATATAGAAACCACAGAGTAAAAGAATGTAAAATCATTTGTTGACGCTTCAGTACCCCTGAACATTGCAAAACAGGAGATGAGAGAGAAAAGAGAAAAAAACAAGATGAAAGTTACTCACACGGAAAGTAGACACAGTAATTTACAAGTAGTCTCTCCAACTCTAACTATCCACTAACTCACTAACTGACTGACTAAACTTTTCATTTCATCAACAGCATTTTCTCTTGAATAGATAAATGTGGAGCTGCAAATTCCCTATAGCAACAACTCGACTAGTTTACCTACACAGTTAGTTTGCAATTTGGGTGCGATTTACAAATTACAAAAAGTTGCTACCAAAATTAATGGCAAAAGGTTAGGCTATGAAACACTTAAAGACTAAGGTAAACGTAACCCTATTTTTTTCATTACGTTTGCAAATGGCAAGGCTAAAATTGACATGAGAAATGTATAGACGTTAGTTGGCACTCTACTAAACCTCCAGCAATTTCACTTTTATATGTACGTCACTCACAGTTGGTTACGACGAGCAGAGACATGTTTGTAACAATGTACAACAAAAGCTTACGTCTGCATTTTCTATGCAAAAGGATGAGAGTTTTAGCGCTGGGAGGTGAGAATTTGTCGATTTCCTGATTGCTGCTCCCAATAAACTGTAAAATTGAGAATCAGTGATTGACTGACTGGCTTTATACTTTGATATTTGGAGTGACGAGATAAAAACGACAATACAATTGATGCAAATTTTGAACTATACACTATGGGGTCTTTTCTGCATCTATTTGTAAGCTGAGTAAGCTCATAGTCTATCCCATTACGGAAAGCAAAAATCGATACGTTACTCGCACTTATTAGATTTTCTCTCAGATGACTTGAATACACTCCTTATGAGTACAATAGCAACAGGCTTGAGTTCAGTAATAAAGAAACTATAAGTAGCTTGATGACGCAAATGGAAACATTCAATGGGTAAATCAATTCAGGGTACACAGAAACTCTCTGGTTATCATATGAAATGGGAACCTAGAATGAATTCCATTGTTTCTCATTTTGCCAATATTGGAATCATCATTCTTCCAGCCTCCCTCTTATGGTAGTCAGTGAGTCAATAAATGATCTCATTAGGATACTTTTTGAGCACTCTTACGTAAAAACAATGTCAAAACTAACTGACAAACTAATCTAATAATGAAAACCAAGAGCATGTAATAGATGCGAGCAAAAAGCTTTGCTTTCAAAGTAGTCTGAAATGAAATCTAAGAGATACGATTTCTTTGACAGTATTCATAGTTACTACAACTTTCTATTATATTATATAGTGCCTCGTTAAAATTGAATCCATGACCTTTGTTTGCAACCAACTTGAGCACTGTACACAGGGGCTTAAGTTATATAGTACAGTAATGAGAATCCTGAGTGCTTATATGACTTAAAAGGCTCATGCACACAAAAAATAAATACCAGAGATGCTATAGGAGTAGCTCAAGTATGTTAGTTAGCTCGTTACAAAATAAATAGTACATACATGTTAAAAAATAAGTTCTGGCCATGGCCAAGTGTTTCCCTTTCTTTGTTGTACCAGCCAACTAACTATAGCTAAGGATCCCCAGAGAGACTGGATGAGAAATTCTTGAGACTTCTTTGTCGGACATATGGATGAAACCCAATCTAGAGAGCATACAGGGTCTACACAATAAGTTAATATAATGAGGACTAGAGCCACCAGAGAAGAAAATCAAGGTTCGCTATACTCAAGTGTACGCAGTAATCACTATGTGATGTGTGCATATACACCAATACTAACTGACTAACTAACTAAGTAAGTGTTAGAAGGATACGACTGGCCTTAATTAAAAGCCTTTGAGATCAATGAAATGTCTGTAAGGTTTAAAGTTTGCTCATTTCATCCTACCTACAACCTGAATAAAACAATTGTCCACACCCTATTTAATAACAGCTATTTTCGTCCACGATATTAGGTTAAGAAGTAACATGGGGTTTGTAATTACTTGTTAGTTAGTTACTCCTATTTACTCACTAGCAAACTAATATCCACCACCCGACTATAGTGTCATTAGAATTCGAGCATGGTCATTATACTGTGTTTGTGCAAGTCCTAAGTTTTCGGTATGCAGAGATGGCAGTTATAGTTTTGAAAGAAAAGGAGTCGACCTTCCAAAGAATGTTTACCTAATAGTTTGTTAGTTAGTTAGTTACAAACAAGTAAATAAATATAGCGCTGATTTAACTACCTATAATTAGTTAGTATTACTATGCATGCACAAATGTTTGTTACATAAAATGCTAATACTGGATTTAAATATGGGTATGCTAACTAATTAACTTGCCCAAAAATGCCAGTGTTTGTTTACTTGTGCGAACAAGCACTCTCCATATAAGAACACAAAAAAAAAAAGAATTTTTTGCTAACTAACAAATACAAGACTCGTGAATGAACGTGCCTTACATTATTCGCTATTCGTTTAGGCATGATATGTGTACGCGTGAGAATGTAATAATAGAATGTATGTGTGTAAACCCGAAGGTCACATTCTAATGAGCTTGTATTGCAAACTGTAGGATGACAGTCGTATACATATTTAGAGGACGAAAAAACTCATCTTGTATCTCGCACATACTTTACATTAAGTGAGTAAACAATCCTCCAGAATGAATCTAAAATGAATGCGTGAATTCAGTAGCAACAATTACTATGCATACTTATAAAACGTTTACCACTCACTAACTACCTAGCACTGCTGTAACCAGCTAAACAGTCATTTGGAAATCAAATGAGACTAACTAAAAGGAAAGTATATTACGTCTATCATTAGCAATAGTAATTATGCAGCATACAAAAGAGCAATAGTTGTTAATACTACCTTACTAACTAAAGACCTTGGAATCCCGTTGGACTGATTTCATCAACAAATATTGCACATAGTACTTACTTTTGGCCCTTTTCATCTCATATATGGAAAAGTATTATCCAATATTGAATACACAGCAATCGATTGATGTTTATTGTGAATTCTGCTACTGGGGAAGCCAATCAAATGTGTATTTGTCAGTCACTCGAGATTTGAAAACCAATTGATTGTATGCAATATAAAATAGTAATATAGTATATTTAGAATCTAAGTACAATAATAGCCCGCAAAATTTCGATCCAAATCATAAAGAAAATATTATATTTATTTCGCTAAGACTCACTCACTCAGTCAGTCAGTCAGTCAGTAAGGCTAAACCATGATGGAAAAAAAATGGAACGTTTGATCACGCTTAAAATGCTAAACATATTTTCTTTGTATACTCTATTGAATTCATCATCATCTTCCTGAAAGGAATACTAATAATAATACTGTGTCGGATAAAATCTCATCTCTTTCCAACTGTTCACATAGTAATAATAATAATACCACAATGGTGGAGTGGAACCCAAAAAGACGAGACTTAACAACACACATGCATGTTCCAAGGATATCACACACATGGAGGGGTTCTTTGTTTGAGATCTGAAGAGAAGGAACAGGGCTGCAGCATGCATAACATTATTATTCTATTACATCTATTAATCCATGCCCTCACTAACCAACTATGCAGTTAAAACTGTATTAACTAACTACTAATGTGAGATTAACATTCGTATACTTTTACTTTTACTGTATTAGAATGTAAGAGGGGACGAAAAAAGCAATAAATGCCAAACTCCCAAGTTGATCTTATCACCATTATGTAGCTCGTTAGTTAGTTTCAACAAAACGAGCCACTTTTGAAAAGATGAACATTCTTCTGACAGCATTTCATATACGTTTTTAATGAAAAGAGTTCAAGTAAAGTCCCCGTTTGTTGAATATCATGCTCATCACATGAGTGATGAGTTCACATATCGGAAAATGAATAATACCTACAAATTCGAACCTTTTCTAAACGTCAGTTAACGTAGCATGTAGGTACAAGGGTAAACAATGAGCTCAAGTAGTCAAGATTTAGGAAATCCTCAAAGGACCGTTCCTTCCATTCCAAACCAGAATTGGAGCCACTAGGTTTACGACCTTTTTAGTTAGTGACTCGCATTCTATAAACCGTCGGTGTTCTCCTTACAATCTACCATATATTTTTTAAATCTTAAATACTCTAACTAGAGTTAGTTAGTTAGCTATATAGTAAGACAACCAACCCTATATACGTTTGTAAGAAAGGATCAATCACCATACCAGCCCCACTAGGAAAACTTTAAGTATTTTCTAAAAGTGAGAAAGAAAAGAATCCTTCCTCAACCTGAAACCTTTGAGCCACAGTAACAATGGTGCAACACACACACACACATGATAATGCATATGTGTGTCTGTGTGATCACTATCTTTACAATGCGGGCACTCACTTCATTTGAACATGATGATGTAATGTTTATATAGTAAGTAAGTACTGAAGTGACTTACTAAAAACAGCCCAAGAGCTCGTATACATGTGCTCACAAAATAATGGAGGTGAATACCTTTTTTCCAGTGCCCGGAAACATTACTGAAGCTAAAACTCATAAAGTTTTTCCTACAAGTCATCATTATACACTTGCGTCGAGTCTCCATGGAATAACTAGACCAAAACACTAGAAATACTTTGGATAGACTACATGCGGGTTTTCAATACAAGACCATTTACTTACTTTTGGCTCCTCGTAAAAAATTCCGAATAAATCATCGTAACATTTTCGTTGGTCACGGCAAGACGAAACAAGGGAAAACATTGGGCTACAGTTTAGATACTATACTTAAAGGAATATAATGATGTGACTTAATAAACGAATCTACTTGCATGATGGCATATGAGAGACAGAATTGATTGAATACTGAGCCATTTTAGTTGAACGTTAAAATGAACCGACTTTTTCCCACTTGTAGTTGAATAGTTAACTAATCTTAAGAAACATGGGCTATCTATCTTATGGCCTAATACCGGTAGGAAGCACTTGCTAAAAGATACTGCTCAGGGGATGAGGGGAATCCTATCTGCCTATTTTTGAAACTCAATAAGAGTTGAGACCTATAAAAAAATCCATTAATTCCAGCTGTACAAGCAAAAATCCTATTTGTTTTTCTTATCTTGAGACAGCCAGCACTGATGGTGTAAATTACAGTTGGTTTCTTCATTAAATAAAGTTTGTGGCACAAAGCACTGCCCTACTTGTTAGTTAGTTAGTTACTAAAACTATGAGTACAATTTCGCAAAAGTTGCAAAAATCTTAACTATATGACACACAAAAAGAAATTAAACTATTATAATATGATTCCTCTGGTAAACATAAAGATGCGTTCTGCGTAGTCATAATTTGAAGTTGAACCGGTATGCTTTCACCTCTGTGATGTTTTACATGGCAAGTTGTTTGGGCCGATTCCTCAGGGAGTGTGATAATGGAGGCACATCGTGAAAATTACCTTTACAAACAAAAGGGAAACACGTCACAGAGAATTTTGCAGTTTTGTCAGGTTTCAGCAAGAAAAATGTGCTTCCATTATTTGCGAATATGAGAAAACTGGCAATATACAATACAGACTGCTTGGGATGGCATTGATATCGCACGAGAGCACACAAAGTTAGTTGCTGTTGACATTGCTCTACGAAGGAGAAGGTAAACGCCAAAAATCCTTTGAACCGAATGAAAAGTTATTTTTACTCACAAATCGATTACTCTCACTTCCAAAACGAACCTACAATCTTCAGAGCCATGGTGTAAAACGGAGATGAAGGGAAAATACCAAAAAAAAATGGCTTGAGTTTACACTCTACACGACTGTTTCTATACCTATTTACGTGCAAATATATATGGTTTGTGTAGTAGAGAGCTGTACAGGAACATTACATTTTATTGCCTCCTTTTTTACTCTTGCTGTAAGACTTCCTTATCACCATGTTCTTTCACTTCGGGCAATAATACCAAAGCGTACGAAAAATCTCTCAAAAGGGATCAGGAAACTTTACTTTGTATCTTTTTAAATATTATTTGACACTTTTTCAAGTTTACTTGAATTAGATACCATCAATCAAAGTTGAAAAACAAGAAAAAAGTTGCAAAAAATGGTGCATTCTTCCAAGTAGATCTTTTTTGCACAATTTATATTATGAGAATCTAATATGTGCGCCTAAAACAAGTTTTGTTCTTATTTGCTCAAATCTGCAGTGACGTTTCAAGGAAAAGAGCCACTGTGTACCCAATTATGGAAGCATATTATTCCTGGAAAGCTGATATCAAGTCAAGTTTGGTAGTATCAATAGGAACTTTCCAAAAAGATTCATAATTTCATCTCTTATACAACATGCATAAGCTTTCATCCAATATAGGAAAGCGTATACAAGCTCCTCAGGCTTTGAACTCAACAAACATTGCGAGATTGAAAAAAGTAGAAAGTATTTTGCCCACTTTTATTGAGCTCAATAATCTTCCGTCTACTTTTAGTAAAAAATTGGCAATTCAAAGTACAGCTATATAACTAGCATAATAATTTAGTGGAAAAACTATACAAGGGTTACTATTTTTCGAAGTGAAAACGTGAAAAAGCAACAACAAATATATTCGTACTAGAAGGTTGGACTTGCAGCGACCTTTAATTTAATCTGTAGGGTTTAGTTTTTAACGCATTGAGATGCAAGTTGCACCAATCGTCATGAATTCAAAAGAGGATTCCAAAAGTATTTTTACATTGAAAATCCGTCCGCCGTCGAATATTAGTATTTTATCCAAGCTTTGTTGTTTCTAACTCTTTTATATAAATCCCATCCCACGTGAAAAGGATTCTAGTAAATATCAACTGGTTTAGTATTTACAAGTAAATCATGTGCAATGTATTTTTACTACCTTTAACGCGAATAACTCATATGCTTGGTTTTATAACCTTTTTTAAGGTAGGCAGACAAAATATTTAGCTGGGCAGGTAACTTACTAACTAATTGTAAAAGTACCTTTAGTCACAGTGGTTCACAACTTATTGAAACACGGGACGGGAATCTGGATACACACACTGACACTCGTGTGTCCGTCTGGTGAATTTATACAGCATCATACGTCTTTTAGTACATAATATACTATGAGTATGAGTGCACTGCGTGAGCAAATAAATAGCTAGACTACGCATGCAGTCAGTAAAAAAGAAAGAACAAACACATGTGGATCTACAACCACAACCATAATATATAATAATTGCCCTTCGTTCGGAAACGTTAATTTAAGAGGGATGATCATGATGAGCCATATAGCTCTTCCTTACTATACTAACCTTTTCACTCACAAAACCTACATATGTATGTGAATTGAAGGAATTACAAAGAATCTTATTCCCTAGTCTCAATGCATAATAAAGTGAAATGAAGGGAACTTTTATGGTTCCATTCCATTTTACTGTCCAGCGAAGTAGTCTAAATAACGGAGCATTCGTAAATATAAATGATTCGTAAACTGGAAAAGTTGAACACAAAGGCAAAAAATGACATGATATTTGGTTAGTTAGAAGTTAGACATGTTCACATTTATTAGACTAACCAGTTTGAATTGAAAAAATAACCATCTTTTCATTCTAACGCATGGATGGGGGGAGGGATGGATAATTCTCACTCAGCACAGTTTGAACAAAATACTATATTATACTGTGGACAAAAAACTTCCGTCGCCTACAAAACCGTGGCAAAGAAAGAATAAGGAATACAAAAAAACGAACCGAAAGGAAAAGAAATACACCTTTGCGTTTAACAAACTATAAGAAATGCACAAAGAATTTTAAATTGTATACATTAGTTTCTTGCAACCAACTGAATAACAATAAATGGAAAACGTAGTAGCTGTAGACTGGTATCCGTTTCTAGTCAACAATGTGCCTTTAACTTGGTCATACGGATGCTGAATTTGGTACTTTGACACAAGACGAGAATAATGGGAATAATCTTTCTGTTCGTTTACTACATTATAAATCAGAGGCATGAAAAGATTGAACCCACATTTTCATTTCGTTCCAGACAAACATAAATAGCTTTACGCATACACTATAAGCTAATAGTTAGTTCAATGACTGTATTAGCATGTTTGTGAGTGAGCCAGAGTTCAAATCTATCAGTAGTAGTGTACACACGGTGTTTTAAATGGTAATTATTTGAGCCAACGTACCACCGCATTACGTATACAGAATTTGTCACTGCGTTTCTTTTCAACGCAATTCGTAAGTAATGGGAACCAATTGTGGAGGACAGAAAGTTGTGGGAGCAGATTTGTCTCTGTCAGGTGACTTGTGTTTTCCAAATCCATGGGATTTGAACAAACTTGCTAGACTTTTCTCTGTCAATACTACGTTTAAATAAAGTGCTGCAGCTTCCTATCAGCATATAAAAGACGCATTGACGTATTTTATACAGACAGAGAAGAGTTAAAAAGTGTATAAGGGAGAAGAAAAGATTTATTGTAGCTGGTTTTCTTGCAATCGGGATCGTTTGTTCCCAAGTCAATAGACAGATGGGGTGATTTAAATGAAGAAAAAGTGACCAAAAGCCTTGTGCAGTCTTTTAATTGATATTTATTTTGTAATGCCCCATTTAAGAGCCAATTGGAAATGATAGAGTTCTTTGTAATGTTTAAAGGCATAGTATTGCATTTGGTATTTAGGAATGTACAGCAGAAAAGAAACCTGTAAAAGTATTTAGTATACAGAATTATTTCACTTTTACGCAGTACATTTTTACAAGTGATACGATGAATTCAGATTATTCTACTATCAAAGGCGTGTACTGCTTTCAGTACATTTTGCAAAAACAATCGGTTTATGATAAAATAACGGAACTATTTTGCAAGCTCTTTATTCCCCCTAGGACTATAGTATATTGAACTGCATTGTCTGCGTATTGATTTAACCCACAATCTCTCAGCTACACTTCTGGTTTCATGCATAAAATATGCACACGAGGTGTAGTTTCCAACTAACTGCATTAATTTTAACTCGTACAAATGGAACATTGCACTTGAGTAAACATTCTGAAAAGACATAATGAGCAATTTCAAATGCACAAGCAGTGTTTTAAATACATTACACGATTGTAGCTACACCAAGTACCCAAAATCGCAACGTAGCTATATTAAACACACAAGTTAAATTGGTCGAAGAAAAATACACAAGACACAATTTAAAGAAGGAAAAAACTACACGATTAGTATAAATATTGCATCATATTAGACTCCCAGCTGGAATTTAAATGACTACTGATTTCAAAAGAACATGCAAACACTTGAAACACGGTTTGCAGTTGTGCATACATTTTGGGAAGTGAAAAGAGCAAAAATGAAAAGATTTGGGAAGAACAAAGGCACATAAAAGTCATTACAGCCATTTTGAGCAAGGCATATAGTAGATGCAAACGAGTTAGTCATTCTGTACACATCATTTTGGTGGGTGCTTTGTGAAATTACCCGTCGTACCCAACCAACAAACCTCTACAACTCCTTAGTTGTTAATGTAATATACATAACGGAAAAAATAGTCACTGATTGTGCTCAGTTTTGCAGTCGTTGCAGAATTCTCTTCCAATGAAACCTAACCACAATAGCTCCAAAGGTATTTGCATTTGCTGCATTCATCCAATTCGTTGTGCACATCATTACCGTGATTAGCAATTTGAGTGAGACAGTGATTTCCACAGAACAACTCGATGTACACTCGAATGCAACAGTTACAATTTTTTACCCCATTGAGCAACAAACCACTAGCATTGAGCATCATCTGCATACTTGAGTCTCCCATAATGGTCGCATTGCGCACCTTTTATGCACACTATTTGGCAACTCCATACCCTATAGTCAGTCAGTACAAGTCTTGATTCTTCTATCTTACTACATACACATCCAAAACACGTCCTCCTTCCCTGCTATTGAAGCCGTTCAATTGTTTACCCCATTTGGAATTTGGCAAATATGAATTTGCGTATGCAGTCCCAACTGTGTGTGACTGAGGTTTTCAATAATCCTTCTTTCTAACTAACTAACTAACTAACCATCGTTACAAGACATTAGGCTAATGATATAACATAGAATAAGCTGACGACTATAACGACTATAAGTCTGCTCTAACTTACTAACAAACTAAAGTAGGAATCTGTTTAACCCAATAAATAGAAAGCGAGTATATGGTCAGCATTTGATCATTCAGTTTTTCCATCTAAATCCCACATTAAACACAGACACATTAATTCATTGCAAAACGGAAAGCCGGAGTCTAATGAAATTGTATGCCTAAAGGGCTGAGTTTCAGTTCTAGTCGAATAAAACAAATCGAATTTTGCTTGCAAATTCAATTAAAAAAAATATTTTCAAAACTCAAAGTCATGATATGGCCAGTGCAACGTCCTAAACGCCCACGGTACAGATTTGAAAATACTTTTGTCAGTTCACATAAGGTGAAGTGGAATCAGTAAAAACCGTTAGTTAGATAGTGAGAACGCATTAGAAGTGGGCAAAGGTGACATCACGAAAAGCTTGAATCTTTAATCCCGGTCACAACATGACTATTGGGACCACAAACTACACATAGTCAGTGACTTTGCCACCTAAGCTTAAACTTGTAATTACTGCGTCAAGTGTGTTAGGAGACATCTGTCAGTTCGCTAACATGCTACAATCAATTTACTACTTACTTACTATACTTAACTACCGATGTTTGATGTTTCCATATGCCACAAAACGTAAAGTCGTCAATTAAGTTAGTTTTATATGTGCACTGCTTTTGCGAATAAAATCTGTCCTCTTGTTCAAGAACATTTACTTACTCATTTTTTAGATTTCACTACACTTTCCCCCTACAAGCATGTAATTACAATTTTAACGTCAGCATTTGGAAAACAACGTTATGACTGGGTTTATGTGCAATTTTCATTGAGGCAAGGGGATGAGAGAACTTGAGAACGCTGATTAGCGTTTTACCCTTTCAGATGGTGGCTGGCTAGCTACAGCACGTAATCTGTACATTTGATGGGATGACACAGCCAAGAAATATAATAATAATGGCTGTGCTGTTCGTTAGTTAGTTAGTTAGTTAGTTAGTATCACTGTTCAGTTACTGTATACTGTACAAAATGATGATAATGATGATTTAGCAGAATCGTATAGTCACGACCAAGGCATGTGGGAACCTATCTAACTAACTAAGAAACATTTTCACTCTGAGTCTGAGTACAGTAAGGGTTGCAATCAGCTACAAGATAGATTAAGGCCGTGTATTACATGCTTCACACTATAGATGTGGAATGGTTGACTCAAATTGCCACCGCATATAATATTTTATGACGACAAAAAGGAAGAATTCAACTCCCCTTACGTGATTTTTGAGAAATTACGGCTTGTGTAATTAGTGGATAGCCCTTGACGGTGAGTAAAAGAAAGATATTATGATCATTGCAAAAGGTTGTGAACAACTAAACTAAATAGAATTGAGACCACGATATTAAACCACGTTTCAGTTGTACTATTATTGCTAGTGACTGACTGGTGAGTGAGTTAAAATAAAATACGATTGTGAGTGCCACAAACTAACAAAAGATTTAATTTCTTTCAAGGATTAAGCAATCAAAGTGATATACTTAAGACAATGGTGTTTACCATCAACAATCGCATAGTTAGTAAGTAAGTTAGTTCCAAGCTTATGTCCACTACTTAAATGAATTCATTGCAGACTTCAGGTTTCGCAAGTTGTTTTGTACCATTTAAGTCAGCAATCCTATACTGTAAAGTAAACTATATAGCTATAGTTAGTTAGACAACGATATCGAAAAAAATCATTCACCTCATTAATTAATTTAGTTAGTACGTCAAGTCAGTACAAAGAAGGGACACTATTTTAGGAGTTTTGACACTCTCCTATAAGAAGAGCATTATGTACAGTAATTCTTTAGTGGGGATGGCAACTTACTGGGAGTAATTATTGGAACTTATGTCAAGGCACGAAGTCATTACAACCACGTTGCCTAACCATTATTTCTTCCTCTCATTGAATCCAAATGGGGGAGCACAATAGTCCATGAATAATCCGTGAGTGAACTAGATTTGGTCTGAATGTCTTATCTTGTAATTTATGGGAACACGGCTGGCAAAAACTGCTCACTTCTTTTTTCCTAATCTCATGTTCCTATTCTGAACACTAAAGAATCTAGCAGACGCGTGCGTAAAGTCAAGTCAGTAAAATGCTCAGAGCATTTCGGTACAAGTTTGTTATGATTAGAGTTATAGTTAGAGCGCAAGAACTAACTATAACTAACTAACTAACTAATGCAAGTCCGCGCCTAAAGATAGGAACTCAAAGATGCTAATGACCGATTTGGAGCGTTGCCTTCTAACGAACAACAATAATCATTTCCTACTGCATCGAAAAATAGTTCGTCAATTATATAGCAAATGTAGTGCCAGCCATGTGAGTTCATTTCTAATAAAATGTGCACATCCATATGATTAAAACTTGCCAATGCTCACACACGTACGCTATATGTAGTTGGTTCATGATTTCATGATATAGTAGCTACAAGTCATGCAAACTTTTATTTGCCTCTATGAAAGAATTTTTGCAATCATTCTTTGCTATGCAGCCACATGGGAGGAAATTCGTTAACAAAGAAAGGTTTTATAGTCATGTACTCACTCACTCATACAGACTGAAAAAATGCCGCAGAAAAATGCGGATATAAGCATCGAATAGCAAGGCCTCCATTTTACTTATCTCTGCTATGCATGTTGATTGGAGTGTGAGTTGTGAGTCAGTAATCCACAAATTGAGGAGCAATGCAATAAACGTTCAACTACAGCAAATACGCTCTAATATGTGAATCCATATTTCATCTGTCCGTTCGTAGCACAACAGTAACTCACTACATTGAAAAAGAGTTTTTCTGTCTGCTATGCAGATATCAGGAATGAAATATAGTACAAACTGTACGTACAGTGAACACCTTGTGGGTAGTTAGTTAGTACGATGCCCTCAAATGGTTCTTATTTACACATGTAGTCACAAAAATGGAGCATTTCAACTACATATAGCAAGTTCATGCGTAAAGGTTGAACACAAAGTTTTTTAGCCATTCCATGCTCCGATAATTAAAGGGGTACAAAGGCTGATGATGAGTAGATTTCCATGCAAAGTCATTGCTCATCAAAATGAAAAATTATTATACATTGACTGACCAGCACAGTCCGTTAACTTGTGCTCAGTTAATATTGTATTGCCAAAATGGCATTCAAGCACACGCTTATGGGAAAGAGTTCAAACACACTTTAAAATAAAAAATGGATGGAACATGTCACCACAAAAAAAGTTTTACTGTTACACTCATTAATATCCCAGAAATCAAGAGGACGACAAAAAAATTCTGATCCAATTTTATGTGTCTTTTAGTCTTGCTTAATAAAACAAGACTTCAAAGTTCCAATATCATTTTTGTACTACTTCTATCTACTAATCATCCCAATTACTAGTCTGTTAGAATGCTTTTTTTGAAAGCCAACAATACGGATTGCGTCATGTGAAACTGATCAAACTATTCTGTATGTCTGCTAATGCTTGACTGACCAAATTGAGTTCCACAAAATCTAATAAATGCATCATCTACCACTGGAAATCAATTGGTCAACCAGATACAAATATAAAGAGAATGAAACAGAGTTGATTCCCTACATCGGTTCCACTAGTGAAGGCCGTTCGTTAGACTATGAGTGGAAAAAAGAAGACTGTGGTGGAGAAAGGGCGATCAATATTTGGACGTGGGTAGTTTTGCAGCATATGCTTTTCTTACATACTGGTGCATTAGCCACCACATAAGATTATTATGACAAGACGAACGGTGTTTTACTTACTTGCTTAAACATATAAATACAATCTATCGGAAAACCAAGAACAATGCACAAAACTTTGCAAGAATAAAAAAAGTCCTCCTAGGAATCCTGCTAGAAATGTCACTGCATTTTTGTCTCTGTCTAACGAAAAAGTAAAACTGCTACTACATTTCTACTAAAACTGACTATACCCATTGGAAAAAAGACAGCTGAAATTTGTCAAGGGAGACAAAAAAGCATAGGGCTGGATTTTTTTTTTTATTCCCGTCATCATTATGGAATGGCTTTGACATTGTACTTTGTGAAAGAAAAGTTGCCCCTTGTGGAGCATCATATCATTATTTTAAAAAACTTGCCATCCTGTCTTACATTTCCTATACTGCACTCGCATGTAGTAGTGAGTGACGCTCTCAAAATCAAGATTCACATGGGACGATACGATCTCTATGTCCATCTTGTACTTGTTTTTCTATTATTTGTCAGCTCCAACAACAATACAGTGGGTACGCATTAGGCACAAATGACGTCCGTCTAGTTAGTTACCTTGTTATATCACAAATAAACTAAATAGCATATCTTTTGAACCCAACAACCTCCAAGATTTACTCAATAAGATGAGGACGACCATACCGAACATTATCTCGGTTTGAACCCACAATATGAAAATGGTTGCATTCAAATGCCACAAACATTTACTGCTTCATTGCACTTGTACATGGCACAAAAAAAGTCACATAAACGACCAGCAGGTTCACACATACAGCCCAAAAAACCAGTTACTTTTATAAAGTTAGTCGGTTACCCAGTTTCAATGTTCGCTATACTAACTATCGTCGACTGGAAACCATTTAAAATTTATATGCAGGAGGGAGGATACTTTTTAAAAATAAATGATGACAACCCTGTTGTGGTCCGCTTGTCCGTAGTTAGTTAGAGAAGACTTATAGGACACACACTTGACTACAAGAAGATAAAAAGTCCTTTGGACCTTCTTATGGGGTTTCATTCTCAACCTTATCGTCCCTGTATGTATGACAAGGTGAAAAACGAGCCACATCCAGCTCACAACCAACTAACTAACTAACTAATATCTAGCTGGACTAGGAAAACTCTGATTGTATAACATGAAAGTGAGTAAGTGAGACTCAGTCAGTCAGTTTACGCACCGACCGGATCTTTTTAAAAAGTAATAAATATTTAGTATGGCTAACCAGCTAGAACCAAGGACTTTGGTTATGTTATGTGTGTATAGTGAATGCGTACAAAATGTATGACAAGTCCCTGTGAGCCTTTTGGCTCTTATTTCCAACTAACTAACTGAACCCATTGAAATCTTCATGGAGTCTTAGTTATAGCTGGCAAACCAATTTCAATGTGACTACGTGACTTGACTCCCCAAGAAAGGAACAATTATTAGTACTCACAATGGTATGTACGATGGAGCAAAGATTTCATGAATGAACCACCGATCTCATGTCACATCTGATCAGAGGACGCCGGGGTTAGTTATTTTAGGAGAAAATAAGCAACGTATCTAATTTCCATACCAAGATGTCATACATTGTGTCTTGTCAACGTTGATCAGTTTTGTGGGAAGCACTATCTCCTATCTACACTCCCAAACTATTTATATGTGGATTCCAATAGTAACCAACTGTATAGTTAGTTAGTTAGTTAGTATAGCTTGTAGGCATACGGATTAAGTTAGCTAGTAATTATGATTCCTTTCATTTTGTAGCGTAACTCAAGATGACAGCATCTTTTGTCAAAAAAGTGAGCTATTGTACATTGTTCCTGGAGGTAGGGATGGTCTAGTGTCAGTTAGTACATTGTATGTGTGTATCCACGACCACAAAACTAATTTGCTCGCAAAATATGCAAATGAATGGTACACTTAATCATTAGGCTTGCTTCGTTTTCACGTTGTTGCGTAATCATCGTAATGACGATAATGGACCACTGAATCCATGCTTTTGCATATATATGCGCATGCATGCCGGGAAGGTGAGTGGTGTGCATTGGTTTTTAACAAACTGTGGGAGTCTATATGGAATGAGGATGGAGACTATTATTTTCAACTGTTTTTTTATCTTACCTGGGGGCCATGAGTCGAATACATGCTGAGCAATATCTCCAGCAGAATCGTTAGGGCTGAAGAGAAACTCCTTAGTTTTACCACTGACCAGGATGAGGCGGAGATTAATCTGAAATCAAGTGAATAATAATTTGGTTAGCGAGAATGCATAAAAGGGTCTTGATAAGTTGCTATATCATTATTGACAAGAATAATTCTTAACTCTAATGCGCATTATGGGTTCTGCATGAATAGTGAAGCAAGCAAGCAGATTTATGATACTTTGGTTAGTTAGTAGTGCGATGATTTATTACTACTTTGGCTACAGTGTGCCAAATTTATTCTTTATGTGACTAACAGAAGCATTCAGATAGTTTTATTCAACTTTGTGGAATCCGGCAAAACAAAAGGGAGAATTCAGATTCAAATTTAACGAACTATATACAAGTAGAAATGATAGCAAATTATTTTTCGTATCTTGTCTACCTGGTTAGTTTAAGTCCCAAATGTACGGATGATAAAAAATTTGCTTTTGTAACCCATACAATAGTTTTTATGGAGTGGCATAGACATTTGCATGGGAGAGAATGATTGAAGACATGATTTCTACGTGGATGCAAAGAAAAACATTCTTTTTCGTTCCTTCTGGGAAAAAGAACATCTTTTTGAAGGATGATGGAACACGACTGTACGTAAGTTTTCCCCCAACTAAATAAAATAACTTATCTAGTATATACATTTGTTTCAAGCCTTTTCTTGTGAAGACACAAAGTTGCACTCTTGTGAGTCCTTTTAGGCGAGCATACTACACTATTGCTACTGTGTGTAGCATATAATTGATTTAAAATCCTCCGTTCTCGACTCAAATGCTTCACGAGACATTTAATTTGGCACGAGTCGAAAGTTTCACTCCTGTCCTCAAATTAAATTTTGTGCGCATAAAAGTTTCAAGACCAGCTTTGCAATCCATCGGTATATATGTACGTGACCTGTGTTTTCGAGGAAATTGATTCCATTTTTTTCTTGCTCATTCATTTACGTTAGTATTGAATCCAAAAACAAACAAACGGTAAAAGAAAGCAAGAAGAAAAAAATCAATAGAGTAGTAGTCAGTAGTGTTCGAGTGTGGGAATGCAAGCAAAATGGGATAGTTAGAGTTACTACGCATTTATGCAACGATGGTTAATAACATACTACTTATACTAGATGAGACTCTTATACTTGCAGATAGCTCAGCTTGAGACCTCTCAAAGCTTATCTATTACAATTTATTCTTGCAAAAGTGGAATCTAGTAAACAAACACTTGGGAACGAATATTTTCTACAGGAAAACAAATGAACAGGCTCAGCTAGACAAAATATAGTATTTAGTTCACCAACCAGTTTCTCAGCATGATTCGTAGAAACACAAATAAACTCAAATTTCTTGGAACCTGGTTTGTGCACAATTTTTTTTTCTCTGAATGTAGCTGATTAGTTTCCAGAACAAACTGACGACGGAGGACGCTTCTAAAATTGACGTCACCTTCATGCGGGAGAGTCCATTGACTTGAATTCCAATAAATTGACATGTTTAGTGCTCATTATTTCCTATTTCGCTGTAGTATTGGCACACTGACTGAGCCTTTCAGTATATGCAGGCTTATTGTGGACATAAAACTAATCTGCTCAACGTCATTCCAGGGAATACAAGATGATGAGCAAACATGTTTGGAAATAAATTTCATCTGTCCATTTCCGTCCAATTACATAAGTAGTTCAATTTGCATTAAATTGTCACATTGTATCGCCCTTTATATAATCTCAATGTTGGATTCTATCGAATCAGTTGCTAGCCAGGATTATCTATAGTTCCTGTTTAAAGTGGATCTACAATTTTTTTACGTCAACTCGCGCAATAAAGTTGGTTTGAGCTAGGCATTCAAAAATTAATGGAGTTTTTTTCAGTTGCGCATTCTACAGTATCAAGCAAACCCTACGGGTAAGGTTTTTAATGCAATTTTAGAGCTTTAAAAATGTCTTATGTCTAGACAGTAAATTTTTTGACAATCCTGCTATTACTTTTTACGGACTACAGTGAAGTATATACCACATGGATCTCAAAATAATGCAATGTTGTATAGCTTAGTTTATAAGCTTAATTGCCAAAATTACTTGACAAAGACTGGATCAAAAGTAGCAATCTTTATGGTTCCGACAAGGGCAACTTACTTGGGCAATAAATATTGAATGGTGCTTGAGTTAGTTTGTTTGATATGCATAAGACTTTGAAATCGAATGTAAAAGCCAAAATTGTCATTGGTTGGTTCATTCCGTCAGTATTTACTTTTTATATCCTTGCGCAACAAAAAACATCGTACCGGGTAGAAAGTGATTTTCTGCTTAAGACTAGACTATTTATTTGTTGAGCAGAAAAAGGAGTCCATATTATATCAAAGTATATACTACATAAGTCCAAGGTTAAACTTAAATTACTTACAACCATAGCCATTTCTATTAGAACCGGAATGAAAAAGCAACCGTGGAGTCCGTGTATACTTTTTTTATTTCATTGTTCTACCTTCAAGCAAATCAATTTAAATCATACTGGCACAATAAAGTAAATACATTATTAAAGCATCCAGCCTATTGTAACTAGCTATACTACCGTAAAAATCTGTCATTTAAACTTGTACCTATCCCGATTAGGTTAAAAAAATAGAAAGGATATGGTAACTAAATGGGTTTTACTCGAATTGCAAAAAAAGTAATAACAAGGAAAACCGGCAAATCCGTTGATATAAACGGCTAGCAAAGCATAAAAAAGTAAAATATGTATATCGATATGTGATCATGAAAAAAATGTGCCTCTCAAATGAACCAAAAGTTATCATAAAAATAACAACTCCGAGGCGCAATCAAAAACCAAATAAAGAGGCTAAAAAATCCGTTTTTAACTACTAAGTGACCCCTAGTTAGGACAATGTGAAGTTAATATGCCGTCCTTATGCGCGAGAAAAATAAGGAATCCAAGATGGATTAAATTTTTAAAGACAAAACCAAAGTCGTTCATTTCTAGCTTGAAACTATAAATTGAAACCTTCATCGATTTAAAAACAAAATCATCGACGGAAAAAAATTGGGTAACCAACTGCTGAATAGAACATGAAGTGGCTCTGTAGCTCAATGCATTATTCACTAGGGCATAAAAAACGTTCTTTATTGCCCAATCCTGAATAAAGCTAAAAAGGAAACTTTCGCGAAAGGTCCGGAACTAATCATAGCAGCATGCAAAAACATGTGCATGCAAATTTAAGATGCACGTATACTATCGGCTCGTCATAAAACTAAATTATATTATGCGTGGAGTTATACACATATATATACATAGATAGATTCCGCTTCAAATAAATTAGCACGTCATGGTGTTTTTTTTTCTGCTCGTTCCCTATTCAACGCCTGCAAAAATTTACATCAACAGGATGATGAATATCATTATTGTTCACTATGATCCTCATTGTACCAAGTAGTGTCCCACCCTTTTGTCTCACTCATGATCTAGTACAGATCGTCCTATCTGGTTCTAAAAGCATAATTGCTAATTACAGAAAACTAATTAACCAAGCACTTTTTTTTTCAATTTCCTAACAAACCATTTCTTGTTCCATAGACCTACATTTTCTCGTACAGCCCCTACGTTGCATTTGTTTGCAAATTAAATTATATTCCGTAGAAACAACTAACTATTTTCCCTTTTCCAAACTTCAAGTTAAATCTTGGTTGGTAGTAAGGACGTAGTATTTATAAATACAATAAGATCCTACAATTGTTTAAATCACAATAGATATAAAGAGTGGCAATAATTTTCACACGATAACTCTGTATGCATGAACCAAATAGTAAAAACAAGGAAGCACAATTGAATTGTTGTTATTGTATCATATGATCATTAGTAAAGCATAGCATTCAGCCAGTAGGGAGTCAGGCAATGATATACTTTACGTATAGTAGTATATTCGGCAAGAAAGAGTGAAAAAATGGTATCCCATCAAATAGGGCGCAACACGCGTCACCATATTAGGTACATGCAAACACAACCTTGAATTCTAATGGAATGGCAAATTTATACGCAATCCTGTGTTGTGCTATTTGCCAGACCCTCACACATGTTGAGTGATCATATTAGTTAGTAAGTTAGCATTGTGTCGTTACATCAGTTAGTGCAAAATACAATATAGTTCAATACTATTCATTTAATAAGCATCCTTAAGCTAAAATGTAAGGTGATATACGCCTAGCTTTAAGATAAAAACATGTGAATTTCTACAGTTGTGTGTGCTCGATAGACAAAAACAAGCTGTGAATGAATTTCATAATGGCATACACAATAACCCGACGGTCACTTTATAACTGGCAACAATGGGAGTATCAATAACATTTTGATATTTCTATAATCCAATTATTCGTCATGAAAAATCAGTTGTGGCAAAGAACAACTCGAAATGTCCAATTGTGTGCACAAAACATAAGGTAGGAGCACAAAAGTTCGACAATCTGCACGCCCCAAGTATTTAATCATAATTTTTCTTCGGTGGTAGTATTTAGTGAGCTACTAACTATTAAGAGCAAGCGATTTCAAAACCATTTAATAGGATTGGTCTGTCAGCTTTAATCGAAATTTACTGAATGCTATTGTACAAGTATACACATCATTTGAAGGCTGCTGAATTCACGCAAAAAATTAACTTTATGACATTTGCATATACGGGCGGACTGCTACATGTAGCAAAAAATGCATAGCCGTAACGTGTTTACCGCTCTTCTTTTCTGGTTTGGCTTAGCTGACAAAATACATGTAACTGTTCCACCCACACATGTTTTTTCCCATTATCACATTTCTGCATTTGATTCAAAATCCATTGCTAAACTAACTTTTTGGGTTTTCAGGCAGTAACTATAAACAATCGAATTCGATTTTTTTCCACAAAATGAATGACAGCATAAAAATGTCCATGGACTTAATAAAGAATTCCAATAGATATCGTATTATTAAACCATGGTAATGATTATGATGTAAGTAATGCAATTATATGAAAAACCATGATATTTTGCATTTGGGTTGACTATCTAATGCGTATCTTGAGTGCATTCCATTTTACAAGCAAAACATGGTTGGTGCCAACAAAAAATATGTTTAAATTCCATTTCCGTTTCACTCTTGTTTGCAGTACATACTGGATGGAATCAGTTAGTTTGTCAAAGGAATGTGAATGCAAACTTTTCTATAGCCAACTTCTGTTACTAACATCTTAGGAGTTGAATTGAAGGAAGAATACTGCAACAGCTGTTTTCATGTTGACAAGGTAAAGAGCAAAAAGAGATGACGATGCCATTTTTCACAAACTGGTGCAATATTTGAATACATACGTTTTTCAGCATTTTAATGTTGTCACAGGAGTGCAGCTACAAATATTTTGAAACAGTGCTTCGTTAGGCTTTCCAGTTTTTAACACACATTGGTATACGCAGTTGCTTTTAGTTAGTTAGTTTGTTGAAATGTTGACAACTTTAGGTTAGTTGAACCCAAAAATGAATAGTACATAGTGTATAGAATCCAACTAAAGAAAAATAGATGCCAGGCCAGTATAAATAAACGATAGCACGCATCCCATTCAAAATTTCATTAGACCATTAAAACAATAATAACGGACATTTATTTCCAACTGACTGCGTCGTTGCCAAAAAGAATGGTTTATATTGCGAAAGTGACTGATCAATTTATTTCCTAAGTCGACAACCATTTGCACAGCTCGTAGTAATCATCGTTGTTTGTTAATTGAAATAGGCAGGTTTTGTGAGAGCTATTGCCTGTGAACCTATACCTTAATTGTTTTCCACAAATGCACAAACTCAATTCTGACTGGCTGACTAGCTGTGTTTGTAAAACCATGCAAAAAAAACAATTCGCTTTACATGCATAACATTCATGAGTCCCGAAAGGAGGAAACTCCATTAAATCGATTCAATTGATTTTTAAGACCGTCTGTTTTTTACTACACTCATTTAAATGACTGTGCAAAAAAAATGCAAACAATAACAAGAAGTTCTCAAGGAATTTATTTGAATACTTGCCAATAAAAGACTATATTGATTTGGTTTACAAGCGTAGAATTCGTCCCTTGCTGCCAATTCACAGTTTTACTATGTATCACGCACACTTCAGTTCCAGTTTTATTTATCCTCCACTTGTTTCAAACAAGTATCAAGTTATCTATACCAAATCTACACACTACATTGAGTAGTCAGTGCAAAAATAATCTCCTTCTGAATATTTTATCCGCTTTCACAGCATTGAGTGCATGTTTCAAATTTTCATCTTCCAATTCCCCATTATACTATGTATGATTTTAATGCGCACCCTTTCAGCCAACATTAATCTTTCATGAAGATAAAGGGGAATACTATCGGTATCACGATTTCCACCGAGTCACCTACTATAACAAATTGTGGCCTCCTATTTTCTGTAAAATAGCTATAACTGTAACACACCTGGGTTCCCGAAATCGTGTGCACAATCAAAACACGCATAAGATATTTAAACCAGTTCCCACCATCTCAAATTTACAACACCTTACTGACTGACTGGTCACAAAAGTCAAGTTTGAAGGAATCCCGGAAAATTACTAACCAAGCCAAATCAATTGATTACACCCTACTGATATAATAAAATTGGGATTCTTTTCCTTTGCATTGTTTACTCTTCAAAAGATGAAATCAATAAAAACAAGTTTAAACTTTAATTGCACCACACGATTTTAAACCATTTCCATAGTTTACTTACTTAGCCTATCTATCTAAGGTCTATCTTGAACCCAAACTAAACCACTGCTTAAAGTTGGCAATCAACTCCCTCGCCTCAAAAAAAATCATCATCATCAACTTTTGTGCACAAATGTGTGCTCACCTTATATTTCACATGTAGTCACGATCTGCACATTTACAATCTGTACAGGCAGGCAGCAGCAGACTTGTACAAATCAACCCAAAGTTGTTTCCATTCTCACATTCCACATCTCTAATGATGGGAGCATATAGCAAGGCAAATAAATGGCTGCATCAAGAGCTACCAATGCATTATATAGTAATCACAGCAAAAAGAGCTCTCCCACTCCTCGCATTATACACACTACACAGGGAAAAAATAATTTCGCACATTTATCTAACATTAGCATTACAATCATTATTATATGACGATGTTCTGCTCACCCACTTTATAGATGAGCACGACTATCATTATTATTGGGCTTGACTTGCTTAAGACGATGCTCTTTTTCGTTATATACAATTTGATTTAGTCTTTTCCTACACTAAGGTAGGATTATTATTTTTAATAGGGTGTAGCAGGAGTAAGTAAGGAACTCATCAGAGCAGAATAAAGATGAGCTCCGCCTGCCTATAGCTAACTCTATGTTTAATATACGAAACTGAAAGCAGAATGCATATTGTACACTGCAGATCAGATTAACAGTAGTTAGTTATTAGTATAGTCAGTTTTGGCATGGCACGCAGTTTTTCACAAGTGGCTACATTCAGCAACAACTACATAAAGTCAAGACGTGTACTCCGCTGTAACATGCAATACTAATCATAAATGAAGATAAGATGGGAGAAATCTTGGGAGTTTGTCATAAGCGTTATATATCCATTTCTCTTGCAATCATTTTGGCTAGAGTACACACATAATAGGATAGATAGTTAGTTAGTAACTAACTAAAAGAGTAAGTGTGTGCATGGGACTCAAAATGAGTAAGAAAGAATAGCATCTAGGTTACACGGATCAACAACTCTTTTCCTTCTGCACTACGCACCATGACAAAAACAACTGTGAAACCTTGTTGCAGAAGCAAATGGAGTAAATGCGTCAAACAAAAGGACCCTTTTGAAAGCTTTTGTTATTGTACACAGGAAAGTGTACAATTTCTTGTCAGATGGTCCAAAAATTGGAGGCCTATAGTAAGTATTGATCCTTGAGTGAGGGAGTAGTGTATGGAATGTGAAACATGACAACTGTATGGTGTGTCTCCTCATATAATGGTGCTAAAGGGTTTCCTATAAATGCAATTCAAACTTTTCAACAGCACCAAATTCATTGTGTGACCAGTTTTTCATCCTTTAAATGCTTCAATTGACAACCATACACCAACGTAGATAATTTAACAGAGGCAAGTAGACAGTATTATTAAAATGTTGATTGTTCAACCAAAAGTGCTAGTAAGTTTAAAAAAATAGTTGTAACTAACTAACAAAACGAATTCCTTGTACAGTATATAGAAATATAGCAATAATGCATCTTTCTTCACAAGATCTGGTTAACCAGGCAAGAAAATTCACTTGAGATTTCCACACACTAGGATATTAGATTTCATGAAATCCTCAGTTTCTTACCAAAGTTTCCACATGAGTTTCAAATCAACTGCCCAAATGTGGTTTTTACGAGCTCTGCATGTACTCGGAGTATTCTATAGTGTACTAAACTACAGCATCTTATACGTGCTGAAACAAATGGATATTTTTCTACCAATTCAATGACTCCGTTTTACTTACTTGGGCTATGAATACGGATAATGTGTACCAAGACGGGATAAATGGAGGATTGAGTTCAGGGAGTGTGAGAGTTGCTTTCATGATTTCCATTGCATACATAACATGTATGATGTGCCGATGACATGCCTCTGACGGTATGATTATGATGGTGATGAAAGAGGGTAAAATAAGAGAAAAAAAACTGGGCCACGAGTGCGAAAACTATTTGACTTAATGTACAAAAAAACTGGTGGTTTACAAAGTTGGAAAAGTTTATTTTTTATGCATCGGGATTAACTCATGAATACAATTTTGTATTCACGTAGTCTGTCGGGTTTATTTCCTGAGCGCTACCATTCTTTTAGTTTATCATGCGTTGATCTTCTGCACTAAAATCATCTATAATCTAGCGAAATAGCATTTGGTTCAGCTATTTTTATGCCCTTGTGGCGACTTGGTTACATCCCATTAAAATGTACTTACAATATTCTCTATTCGTTAAGGACAGATAGACTGAATGCAAATTTAAGATGACCGAAAAACTGTGTGGGACCCATGTGACATGTTCAAAACTGGCAAAATACCGTGTAGCATGTTATGTCACGTATTTTATTAAGAATTGTAAAGTTAGACTACTAGTGTTGCGGTTTCCTGTACAAAAAAACTTGAATTATAGAGTCCCTGTACACTCAGGCGAATAAATATGAGCAGTTATTTATCAATAGCAGAACAAAATAGTTTCAAAGTTCACTCGACTGTGTACTGTGTAGACTGAGCGTTTTTCACAGACAAATAAAAATACGATACGAATCATATGGATTAGCAGTGAAAATCAATTCAATGTGTGGTAAATTGGTGAGAAAAGGGCAAAAAAATTAGACGGAAAAGTAGAACAGGATGTGGAAGAATTCATTATTATTATTATTGTTACTTTTTACACCCAACAACATCATAGAGCTCTACCCAAATAGCTTGAAAAAAGTATTCTTTCTGTTGGCAAATTTTTGCACCACTCACTATTCACTCTATAGAATAGAGACAGGAAATCATGAACTGTGAATCCGACTGACTACTGCAGCCATATTTACATGGTTGAAAAAATTAAATACAAGCTTGACAGAGACTATCAGTATATTTGGGACTGACTGCTTACGTACTACAGACTAAAGTACACACAGAGAGAAGTAAAATAAGACACCTCCCAAGATCCCAACTATAGCAAGTATAAATGTATTCATCTTTGGCATGCTGTGTATACTATATTTAATGGATGGATTTTTCACGAGAAGATAACATTATGTTAAAAGCTTGTTTCATTGCTACACACATATATAGCTACTACTTTTGTGTCAAATGAACAATGCAATGATTTGGACAGCCCAGAATCCATTTATAAACTATTGCCATTCTCATTTGTGACGAGCTGTAAATGGGCTGCGATTTGGCCATCATTTAATATAGGAGGAAAATATGCAAACCTAATATCTGTAGTTCCCACTGCAGGCCAGGCTGATGAGACTCAAATTTTACAGGTAAACGTTTTAGTACAAACAATATGAACTGGGCTTGCATGAAAAGAATGTTTAAATGTCTACATACTGGGTGTACAAAGATATAAACAATAAATACCCGGTGGCAATCACGACTACTGAAAAAATTTCACGTTCAATTTTTTCACTACTCAATGAATGTTAGAAGAACATTTTTTATCACTAATATTAGTCAGTAATGGGCACATATGTGATACTGAAATGATTCATGGGTATGTCTAGTGCATTTGGTGACCTTTTATTTATTATTAGTATGCGTGATTGAGTTGGTAATCTAATAGCTGGTTTATTGCAGTAGGATCGCATTTCTGTGGTGTTTGATAGCATCTGTATAGGAAATTTCGGCATTTCTTTTGACTATCACAGAGGAATGAAATTGAAAGACAATGCTTTCGACCGAATTTCAAAGCTCCTTCATTTAATAAAGGAATCAAAACGTGACGTCAAACACAAGTTCACAAGAACTGTTCTAATGAACAAATAATGCTGGCATGACTTTGCAGCACAAATTGACAGCATGTAATGATAGATGCGAGCGACTATTTGAGCTTTTGATATAAAAAATGTTTTTTTTTTGCTACTGATGGTTAGAATTTAACATTGTAACATTAAGCATTGTATCCATTTGTATTTACCTCTAGGACTTGCTAACTAACTGCATAATTTTTGAAACGCTTTGAATTCTACAATGTTTCATTCTAAAAACACCTTAGATATATATATAGTATTTATATTTGACATTTCGGCCTTAGGTAAAAATAAACATATTGGATCCTACAATAAGATGTGAAATGAATGTACACCAGCCTGATAAAGTCAACAACAAAAAATGTAAGCGATTAGAAAAAGTTACTTTGAAACTAGAGTTCATTTGAACATATTATGTACCTTTGAGTAATTAAGACTAGCACAAATGCCAGTGCTGAATAAATCAGTTAAACCCCCTTTGATTTCTCAAAAATAATGCCCATCAAAACTCATGTTAATTAGAAATGCAAATGTTAGGATAATTAAGGCTCATCTCATCAGTGTGATTATATTTTGAGAACAACAAGTATTAGTTAGACCTAAGTGAATAGCAGAGACCAAGGTATATAGAATAGTATTTGTAGAAGGTACGGCAATTGAAGCCAGTTTGCTAAGCAACGACAACACATCCCGTGACTTTACATTTCAAAAACGTCGAATGCAGTTGAATGCCAACTCAGACAATTTATTCATTTAATTATTCAGTTAATTAAGTTAAACTTTGTTTCTCTCGCTTCTTTTTTTAGAAACTATGATTAACAAACCGTACAAATTATCTAATGAGTTTAAAATACGAGTGAAAGACCCATTCGCTGCAAAATTACGTCTTTGAATTATGTATTACTTAAACGACAACTCCAGGTTTCTGTCATTTCTAAAAATTATGTTTAGAATTTTAATTGGTTTTTTCCAGATGTAATCAGTTTCGCGGTTTGTTTGGTGTTATTTTTAGCTGAATATTTCTTCAATTTTGAAATTAATAATAACAACAATCGGCGCCTGGAGTTATGAGTTTGATTGAAAATGCAAAATTCGTGTACATTAGTTCTTCTTATAGCCTCAAAAACTATCTTAACACAGGTGCAGAACAGTTTTATATAACATATGGGATACATTGTTTGGAAATGGTGTTCAAAAGTTAAGTTTTCTAACTTTTTCTACAGGTAAATCAAAATTACAATGTGAATCTATTATGGTGGTTAAAAAAACGATTCCAGATGACGTCATCTGGAAGCTTGTTTACTGTTTTTTGAAAAATTGCTAGGCAATTGCCACCCCCTGCATTCATGGATGTAATCGAAATATATTACAATTAGCACCAAATACATTGATGGATGTATTTTTTTGCTGTCACCATGAGGACTCATTACATCTATGGATGTAAAAAACATTATTGGGTTGAAGACCTTTTACATTCATGGATGTAATCTATAAAAAATATTTTTTCTCGATTGAAGGTCCCGTATCGGTTATTATTTAATTATACTGCTAAAATCGGAGGTAGTCTAGAAGTTGTCCGGAAAATAAAAAAGACACCCACACCCGCACCTTTACCCACACCAAAACGGCAAAAAACAGGTAAAGTCAAATAAATAATATGGGTGATATGGATAAATATTCAGCAATAAATTTGGTACCACAAGATAGAGAATGGTTCAATGAGTGCCCAAAATGAATTTTATAAAGAAAGATACAATACTTTTTCTGAAATCTTTAATCAAAGTCAAAAAAATGGGAAAAATTCCCAAAAAGATTACCGAGAATCCTAACGAAACACAGGGAATATGTGTGGTGTGAAGCGATTGAGAAGAGCCTGACTTGCTACGCAGTTTACTCACCCTGTCAATCTATGGTGAGGTATTGCTCTGCTATTGAGTTTCTATATCTATACGGTATTTGCGTTGCTATATCTATACGTCATTTGCGTTGATATATATATACGTTATTTACGTTGCTATATCTATACGTTATATCAGTGTTGTTTCGAATATAGGTTGTGCTTTCAGTCATTATGATTTGTAGTGCAAACACGAAACAAATTGTAAATACCAGATGTTACTAACGTTAATATTTTTCATTGATGAATCATAAATAAATAACTTTTCCAGTCAGTTTTATTATTGTGCTTGTCAATGTATAGTGAATGCTATTTACGTAAAATATTTGCAATTATACATTCCTTCCTTCCTACAAGTTTGTCATTGTAAGTTACGGTACGGCAGAGGCATATTGTGAATTCCATACGATATTGGTTTGTTTGCGTAGTCCAATTGCTTAAACTAAAATAAATTGCAAATGATAGAATGGAAAAATCTAATTCTGAAGAACAAAAATCCCAGAAATGTTAAATAAACTTAATTAAGCTTTGGAAATTAATTATCTCTGTTTACACCTACTCATCACTGAGGTTTACAGACTAGCCATCTGAGCCACATAAGATAAGATAGTTGGTCGTCATTGCTGTTTTGCTTCAGTCCTAAAGTGAAAAACGTTTTTATTCAAATTAGTAACGTCTAAATATTTTTAATAAATGTTAAGAAAAAAGCGCTCAGATTATATGTATTGTTAACTGTAAGCTATCGACTTTTGAAAATAATTAATTGACTTTGCTACCTTTTTGTGAAGTATTTAAAATTAAGTAAGTAAGTATTCAAACATGACTGGCTACGTTATGTAGAGTCCTGTCACAGTTCAAATAGATTTTTTCCATGTCAATCAATACGCTATTTAATATTGCACCATACTGCCCCATTAGCAGCGAAGATGGAGGGCACTATTTTGAACACACCTCTTTTCTGCGCAGTGAAAAAAAAGCCTATTGTAACTCCTGTAAACGTCTTTCCAGCTCCTTGTGGCTGTTGAATGAAGAAAGTAGGAGATTTTTCATTGCTCAGAGCTTTTTGCTGCTGTATTCAAATAATATTTGAATTTAAAAGCGTATGATTCATTAACGTTAAAATTTGAGCTGAAAGGTTAGATCAAAAAAATTGAAAGCTGACAATTGCATGACATTCAAAGTGGACAGAAGTCTCTTTAGGGTCCAGATGCGCGTTCTGTGTGAAGTGTTGGTTTGCCTTTGCACTTTCGAGTAAAGGATAATCGCAGGCTGCTTGATCCTTTACGCTTTCTTTCGCCCACTTTTTAATTTATTTTTCATTCTGTTATTTTCCGATTTCGTCGGTTTCGGTGCCATCGTGACAAATAAATCCCTCAGGGATTAAAAAAACACGAAATCTAAAATTTCCTCATAGATTTGAAAAGGAGACGTATAAAATTTGTTTTGCGCAAAATTTACGGAATTTGCACTAGTAAGAGTGATTCTGGCCATAGACCAGTGGGCCCGGCTGGATTTAACTGGATTTAACGCAGTGCATAACCAGGTTTACTCCAGTGCATAACCAGGTTTACTCCAGTGCATAACCAGGTTTACTCCAGTGCATAACCAGGTTTACTCCTGTGCATAACCAGGTTTACTCCTGTGCATAACCAGGTTTACTCCTGTGCATAACCAGGTTTACTCCTGTGCATAACCAGGTTTACTCCTGTGCATAACCAGGTTT
>Ga0210040_10000745_pt1 | contig 52409 bp, 28 predicted proteins | sample CryGeyCG12114_NA_FD_185462 | JGI IMG/M metagenome (GOLD analysis project Ga0210040, IMG submission 185462) | Groundwater microbial communities from aquifer - Crystal Geyser CG19_WC_8/21/14_NA (SPAdes) (version 2) | ecosystem: Environmental > Aquatic > Deep subsurface > Groundwater | place: USA...
AGTAGTGAGTGTACTCTTTCGACTCACGTTGTCCTAGTTCGGAACAAATACCCTGCCAGTGTCTTTTCTCCTATGTCCATCAGAATGAACTAAAGTAAATGTACAGTATCCCAATATAGAAGCGAAAATTGTGTACAAATTACTAGTTTCATTTCATGTAGAGCTATTATTATTTGCGCGCTGTACCTGGTATGGTAAATGTAGTAATCCAATGAGCGGATAAAGTAATTACCATCGTAAAACTTTATTTCAGGAGAATTATTTTCCATGACTGTTATTTTTATTTCCTAATAGTGGTTTGGTTAGTTAGCTATAGGATTGCTAGAATGAAGACCAGTTTATTCTATTTTATTATTTGCTATGATATCTTTGAAGTTTGACAATATCATAATCACATGACATGTTACTGTTTGTTTGTCCAGTTAAAGTTAAGCTAGTTAGTTACAGTAAATGGCAAGTTATGAAGACCAATTGGTGTAAAACTAAAGTTTCCATATGTTTTTCTTCCCCATTTTTTTTATTTGTCTATAAAAGTTTTGGGAGTTGTACGAGAAAGGGAATCTGAAGGCTCATCGCTAAATTTATTGCTGTTTCCAGCACAGATTGGAAACTCTGATAAGCCGGGTCCAATTATATCTCAAAATTCTAGTCTATTTTTGTCTACCATGCATTTCACCTACTTTTACTGTGCAAAGAAATAACAGCTTTTTATTATGCAAACTTTTGATTTCAATGTTTAAATATAATTCACTTAACATTTTTAATGGATAATCTATCTTTAGTGCTAGTGAATGTAAAGATTAGTTTAGTTTGTAGGATTAAACAGATGGTTTTAGTGAGCTTAACCGCAATATATGGACTCACAGTTAGTTTAGTTTGTAATTGACTGGATGATTCTGCTTCGTAGATTCAGAATAGCCTGAAACTAACTAACTATAGACAGACAAAGTGTTAGTGCACGTTACAAAACTGGGATTTCAGTGAACTAGAGAAATTTTACAATCTCCTCACAACTACACTCTGAGGATATACAATAAGATAAACTAGTTGTACTTGGTAATGCGCTACGTTCATCCTTGAAGCATTACTTTAGTCTATGCATTAGAAGGCATTTGCATTTGGAATACTCAGGGGAACCACTCCAGCTTTGGCGTATAAAAAGAGGCCTTGTAATATAAGTAAAAGGGAAGCTAGTTTGTTTGGTTTATTCTCTATATGGCAACGTGAGGCTCAAAGAGAATTTAGGTGCAACCTTAAAAACTGCATGGAAGCAAAAAAACATAAACTCAGTTTCGCTTGTTGTTGCTGAAATGGAATGCTTGTTTTCCTTGAGCTAATCTGATTGTGTCAAATTTGTTTACGCTCTTGTTTGCTTGCGGATATTTCGTAGTATTACGAGTATAGAAGGGATGATAAGGATCGTTGAAAGTTTTATCAAGATTGGGATAACAATTTAATATTGTTACAAGCAAAAAGGACCTTTGAAATATTTTTCTTATGCTTTTTCCTATGAAATATATTATGCTTTATCTGACGAACTTTTACTGTACAAACTTAAATGGGCTTTCAAACTAATTCATATGCTACTTTATAACTCTGCGTGTGTAACGCGTGTGCACGCACCCGAGAAGGATAATGTTGTGTCCTTCACTCATGAATTACGAGCAAAGTTTTCCCTTTTTATGAACCGTATACGAAGCAATTTAAAAGTTTTTCATCATACAAATTACCATGTTAAAATCACTAGATGGGTGATAACTCTATATACGGACAGACAATAATTTTTCTTTGTTTTAAAAAGTATTACTATTAAAAGTGTATCAAGACGACAATATCAAATAGTCTGTGCCTTTTGGCACAAATCATTTCAAGTATTCTGAAGGTCTTAAGAATAAATACATCAATCCAAACCTTGCTCAGGAAACTGCGGTCACAAGTGAATAAAGTTAAAAATTTACACTTTCTCCCTAATGCTAGATCTGCATGTGACAACTGGCACTAACTGAAAGTCCCCACAAGACCGACTTAACTTATTTTCTCAGCTGTCTCAGTCACAAAAAGGTTCTGTCAGTCCAAAATGGGGAAAAAGTTACCCTAAATATTATGTTTTTGTATTTCATAAATAAAGATACAATAATACCATTAAATTTTACTGTATATAGTAAGTATAACTATTCACCTTACTTGATTATTTTGCGTAAATATATATCCTACGCTATTTGAAGCGTGCGATTACTCACTGACTGTAACTGTCCCTTTTCACTCACCAAGAAATATACAGTCTTAAATGCAAATGCATTCAATCTCCCATTGTATTCCAGTGACAAAGGAAATCCATCATGACATTTCATTATTTATTTTCACAAGCTTAGTCTACTATTCCTTGGTGACGGACCGAAAGCTAAAAGTGAATTGGATAATTTATATCAATCCATGAGGAGTCCATTTGTATAATACATGTAGGCAACAACAGGCTTATTACTACTTCCTACAGTCCCTCCATGTTTTTTTTTCATCTCGGTATGCTGTGCACATAAGCCCTGAAGACCTTATAAGTTGGGAGATAGCTTTTATCATGGTTTATGAGTGAGTACCAGTCTAGGACTTGTAGGAAGAGACGGAGACTGAATGAAAGATGCGGGCAAATGGATCGATCGATACTAACGCCTGAAGGGGGAATCCCGTACAGCACTCCATGTAGGTCACCACACCACAGTACGTATGTACCTACGCACGTTCCCTACATTTTGACTTTCTACCTTCAGGAGGATTCGCAATAAATGGAAGATGCAACTTCTGGTGTGCACAAATTTGATTTTAAATTACAATGGGTCCAATTTAAGTGCATTGCGATTGTTCCGAAATTGTAAATTTAGTCAATAGGAAGTAAAATGTATTTTTTAAATAAAATGCACAGTTCTGTATATAATGCTATCTACGAATTTCTCTTGATTACAGCAATGCTATTTCAAGCACGCCAGACTAGGCTGGTAGAGCTATGAGCAATCATTTCAGAGAAGATGTAATGACAGGAGGGATATTAAATAGTATAGTGATATTTTCTTGACATTTTTATTTAGTACAAAAATAAAAGCGCATCAGATTTTACTCACATTTTTTAACAACAGCATTGTAATACCTAACAGTATTTTCAAAATTGTGGACTATCTGGCAAGTCAAGGAAAGCAATCCATGAACTTTGGTGCAGGCATATTACCTTCCTACTAGCTTTAATTTATTTGTACGTACTAGGTGGATTTGCAAAATAACATTCCGCGGCAAAACAAAAGCTAAAACCTTATGCTGTGACGTGCTTATTTGTGTCAGACTAATTCAATCAATTGTGGATTGAAGGATTGAGATGAAACCACAATATACTTTTGCTTTTACAGGACTTTTTGAAAACTTATCTACTTTGTGCATTTGTAAGCAGTAGATAAATGTAGTGGAACACATTGAGTAAGCCGATTGTAATAATTTATAAATGTTTTTGGTATTGTTGTAAGCAAATCAATCGATGAATATGAAGCTGTTTTAGTCTCAACAAATTACAAATGCATAGCAAAGACAAACACTATGTTTGATTATTTGTATGAAGTGCGAATACTCAATTTAAAAGTTGAACAGCTGTACTGGGAGAATAAATATGTGAATAAAGTAAAACTATGCAAAAGATGTAGACACGAGATAGATAAGATTAGTTTGCTACTTGAATATTTGCATGAGGTTTTGTCCAAACAAAGATAAGGCTTCTGTAAGTTTAAGAAAATATAAGGTTTAACAATCCGCGTGAAGTTTACTGAACTCGTTAATAAAGTGAGAATAAGATTGTTGTTAATGCTATTGCTAAAGCTTTGTTGTGTTCAACTTTATGACCATATTTTATTATGCATACACAAGAGTTGGTTTACTCATTTTGTAGTCAGAAAATCATAATATTTTAGTTTAGTTGGTGGATAATAAACCCCTGCTCTGCTATTCTTATACTGTCACTGATGTAAAGTGAAAAGTTGAGTGGAATTTATAATTATGATGCTGGGTAGGAGAATGTGAAGAAATTACTTACTATGAAATGCTGCACTAAAAACTTTTAGTCAGTGATCCGTGTATTTTAGGGGAAACGGGAAAATTTCAGCAGAATAGAAATGGTTAAACTGAAAATGCGTATTAAATTTCACCAGAAAAAAAATCAAAATAGAATGCAAGTCGCAAAAACCTCAGGCTGAAGTTACAGTTGTCAGCAGAGGCCAAGTTTGAGGCAAATGATGAAATTCTCAGCAAAAGTCATCTCGCTTAGCCGAATTGCCGTTACCAAAACTTAGCCCTTTTAACGTTATATAAAATTAAACTATTATAAGAGAATTTGGTAAGTGAGTTTTAAGTGAGAACTATGAATAAATAACACACTACAAACAGATCTCCAGCGTGTGGATTTACAAAATTCTCCCATTTTCTTGCGGACAAAAGTGAATACAGAACTTGAAAAGCAGAAGTTAAAGCTGGAATAATGAATGTTTTACTAATCACAAATTTAGTGAAATAAGAGAACCTTGGTGGGGCGGGTATAGAAATGGCAAGTATTAACTAAAAAATTCAAAACCAACTGCAAACAAACTGTATGTCTTTTAATAAAAAATCCAAAAATTGTTCGTTGAGTGCATTTAATAAAAAAATCAGACGAAAATTTCCAACTATTCAAACAGGACCTAAAATTTTAAAGCAGCTTGACATTTTTATGACATGATTTCGGGGCGAAGTAATAGGGTTAAAGTGTATACGGTTCCATGTTCTATGGTTGATTCGAGATTACGAGTACTTTAGCAATAAAAAAAATGAAATCCGGTAGTTGAATGTTGATAAAACATGTTTTGCAATAGTATCAAAATCTGAATGAATATTTAGCTCAAGCAACGGCATTGTTTAGATTTCGAAAATATCACGACGCACCATAATCTTTTTTTATAATTTTTTAAGAATAGGTGAGTTGCGCTTATCGAGCTTTACAAATGGCTTGTATTGGGTTCAGTTTAGTAGCACCTAAAGGTTTTCCATTAAATGTAGTTGATTATACACCTATGCGTTATTAAATATTACTAATAACAGTATCCCAGTGCAAACCAATTCGTTGGTGCAATTTAATAGATACTAGTGTCAAGCGTTATAGGTAAACAACCCAATGAAAATATTATTCGATTCATTTGATCTTAATTAATAAATTAAGTAATTCTTGTGAACAAAAGTACATACAGAGCAGAGAAGTTACTGCTGGAATAACTGATCTTCTACAAATCACAAATTTATTGAAAGAGCAGCACCTCCACGGTAGCGACGGTATGGGTAAGATGAATATGGATACGAGTGGTAATTGTATGGGAGATATGGATTATGCCAGTAATTGTGAATTGGTTCACATCTGGAATAAGCTGGTGGACATCCTATAGCTGCACAAGTCGCCATTTGGACACATCGGGTTCCATAAGGGCAGCCCATAGGTCCACAACCCAAGTATGATGGGTATTGATTGTGCCAATGCGGGCCTACATTACCTGCAATAAAAACAGAATTTTAAACGTTGTGAACAAAAATATTAGTTTCATTGTACAGACTAGTGAGATTAATTTATGAAATGTGTTGACAAACCTGGATACGGATATGAGTTCCAGTAATGTGCGTTAGCAACTGCAATAAAACACGAAATTGCTAAAAGTAATTTCATTTTGAATTCTTCAAATGTTTAAAGGTTTAAAATGTAGCTGACAACTTTAAAGCACATGAAATCATGAAACCCTATAGAAAATTTCGTGTCCTTATATATAGTTCTTAACCATTCATTCACTAGACAATTGACCCTAATTTTGACTTTTTTTATTCAATACATTCGATAATTACTTTAAAATGCATTTATTGCCAGTATACTATAGTTATGGATAATTTTTGATCCGACTTATATTAAGATATTTTGTTCATAAAAAAAGTTGTAGTAGGGAAAAAGTACGCATAAGACAACTCTGATGACGTCAAATCTCGAACGAAAATTAGTATGAGATGATGACAAGAACAATACTATTGTAGAAATGCAATATGCATGTCCTTTTATTGCCAAATCTTTATTTTATTACAGCCGTTTACTATAAACGCTAGAAAAAGTAATGAATTAATCGTTACAAACAAATGGCATTTTTCACAATGAAAATTTTGATCATTAACAAACATAAAGACACATAAAGAAATTAGGCATTATAATCACAATTCCTAAATTTATTTCATAATGAATTCTAAACCACATGTTTCAATTTTTGGTGATAGTTTTTTAAAATTTGCAATCAATCAATTGCAACAGGAGTGAATTTCGTATTCTCCGAATGGGATGCGGCACTCAATACAGTACCATTAGCTGTGGTTCCTGCTCCAACGTGGTTCGTTTCAGTCTTATTTGCTGCGGCAGAATTATCGGCACTAAATAGGTGAGCAATGCTGGCAAAGAATGGTCTACTGGTTGGTTCCTTTGCTTCACTCGATTTTTCGTCATTTTCTGCCGATAAGGAGGAATGATTAGTTTGCGAGTTTCCACTAATTTTGTCAGTCTCCGGCTTTTTCGAAACTTCCGTATTCTCATCTTTTATTGGTAGCCTATGTTCTTCTTTTTCATCAGAATCCAATTCTATTGCATGTAGAGCCCTAGGATGATGGCTAGAGTTGGCCGCCCGAGCGAACCTGTGCAACAATTGCGCAGTTTTATTAGCTGCGGTAGGAGAGCCTTTGTTAGCAGCAGCAGCGTGAGAATTGACAGGGGCCCTTGCAATTGGTGTGTTGTATGGATGATTTGCAGCAGCGGGAGAATTGTGTGGATTGTTTCCAACGGGAGAATTGTCTGGATTGCTCCCAGCGGGAGAATTGTGTGGATTGTTTCCAGCGGGAGAATTGTGTGGATTGTTTCCAGCGGGAGAATTGTGTGGATTGTTTCCAGCGAGAGAATTGTGTGGATTGTTTCCAGCGAGAGAATTGTGTGGATTGTTTCCAGCGGGAGCGTCCCTTTTAGGCTTTGAAGGTTCCCGAGGAGCAGGGACTTTTAAAACTTTGGCGGGCGCGGTGGAATTTTTACCCGATGGAGCTGCATGGCAAGAAATGGCTAAGAATGCCAAGACTGAGACAATGATCTGAAAATGGAAACAAAGATAGTATCAATATCAATATACTCAAGTTAGACAAGGAGGTCGATCGACAAAGAGTTTATTTGGAAATTTGAAACTTACCATCGACTTCATTTTGAAAAGAATTGACAGTACTTTTTGACTTGAATGGTTAAACTGTTCACAAGGTGTGTTTTGGTATGGAACCTGAATACCAAAGTTTTACCTTTAAGTAGTATATTGGGAACGACATTTATTTGCAAATGTTATAGATTCCTTGAACTAATGCGATGCGAATTTTGTTTGTGCTAAAAGTAATGGTAATAGGTAGAGAGCCGATGTTAGTTAAAGCTACCAATGCTTGATTCGTAGAAGAGTTTGTTAGCTCTTTTGTTTTAGATTGGCAAAAAATTATAAATTTAAAGCAGTTTCATCTTCAGTACTACCTTGACTAAGGACTGTCTTATGAGAAAAATATGGAAATCTGGATAACTTATGAGTCATTTTAGGGAAATTATTATTATCGAAGAAGAAAGAGTTTGGCCATCATAGCTGGTGTTGCCCTATCCTATTGCAAGGTGTATCCCTGTGGAGCTGTTAGGATGCTTTATTAGCATTTCAGTGACTCACGGCGAGATTTACAACCTTTTCCAAATCATCTTGGGATGCGGCACATAAAAAACTACTGCTTATTAACTTTTTAAAGATGAAACCAGTGGGAACTGATTTGATTTAAAATCGTTACGTAGAGAGCTCATGTGAACGTGAGTGCAATACAAATGGGCGCATAAATTTTCCTACAAATGGTGTGCTAAAATTGAAGACGTAACTGTACTGTGGGTTTTCAGCAAAGAGAAGGTTTTTCAACTACTTTTGGAGCTCAAGGTAGATATGGGGTATGGTACACATTTGTGAAATTGCAAGTTTTATGTCAGCGTGAATGTCCGTTTTTTATGTACTTCAGGGTCAGTGTTCGGCGATTTATCATTTCATCCAGGAAATGTGGATAGAATTCTAACGGCAGCCAATTTTTTTGAAGTCATGCATAAAGACTCCTGAATCAATTTTTTACGATATATCAACAAAGATATCTCTACTGTTTATTTTATAAATTGTAGGTTTTGAATGGAATGTGCTATAGCTATAAACTGTTGTGGAGTTAAGAATTTTTTATTACAACAGAAATGTTCCATATGCCCTTGTGCAGGACTAAAAGCAAATAAGAACTAAAATTATATTTCTTAGATAAATCTATAAAAGAAAAACTAAGAAAATAAATGTACTGCTTCAGTAACTTATAAAAGGGATAAGATAGAGTATTTTAAACAGCTAAAGGAGTTTTAAAAATTTTCAGACAACTAAAAAATTAAACACGTACTTTTACTTTCTCACGTTTACCTATACTGAAGTTACTTACAGTTTAAGATTTCTTGATTTCTTATCACATTTGACTTAAAATTAAAGATCCATGAGATCTTTTGAGTCTTAAATTTTAAAGAATTGAAAATATAATTCTTTTATTTCGCCAAGCTGACATTGTAGTTGTGTACCTTATACTGTTATTTGTTCTTTGGCATCCACGTTTCCAGATATAGTTGAAATGACGACATTATTAGTGGTGCTGTATTGAAGCCGGTTGCCATTAATCTCCTTGCTTTCAGATTTGCGAACGATGCTCTTTTTCGTGGCAAATCCAGCAAAAAGAAGAAATCTGTAGAAATAAATTAAAAAACTCAAAATTGATTTTTTTTAGAATAACCGTGTTGAAAAAAAATGCTTTCACTAACTGACCCTATGAAAACAAATATCCATGAGAGAAAAACAAGATAGCCAAATGTCTCAGGACTTGGAAATATAATAACCAAAAAGAATTTAAGCAGACTCATAGCTTGATTCAAAGAATCTTGGACTCCATTCAAAATACCTCGCCTGTCCTCCGCTACGCCTTCTTGGAATATTTGAGTCACGCTTAAATCAGCAATCCATAGACCTTGCGGAATCAAACAAAGTATTTCACATTAATATCAATAACTTGTCACATCACCTAGAATAACCAAACTACTCCAATTATGTACCATATCTTGCCAAAATGACACCGCCCATGAGAAGAAACACATTGATTCTTTGCTCCCAAAGTTGTGCAATTGTTAAAGTCTGATGACCCCCTCTAGTTGTTACATTGCCTCCCCCAAAATTATCCACAATTGACTTAAAATAAAATGGGGAGCCTTCTGCAAATACTGACCCAACACATGCTAACAAGCATAAAGTTTCCAAACCAAAGCCTACAAGTCCCACTTTAGTTTTTCCCAATCTTGTCCTCAAACATGGAAACGAAATACTTCCTAAGATTCCAAATATTGCTCCCATTGCGGTCAGAATCCCTATCACACTTTCGGTCATCCCTTGACTGTATACATAACCTGTAATTGAATGCACTAATAGTTAGTAAAGTTGGCCCATGGCCCATTGGCTTACTAAAGGTAAAGTAGATACGCTTGTGAGGGTAATTTTAGGGTAAGATACAGAAAATGGACCACTTACTTGTGTTTGGATATAGCTTTTCCACGGTGCGATGACATGGCAAGTTATTAGTACAATATTTCTGCTATAATCGGACCGTCTTCAGGTGACACAACTATGCACTCACAGCTTGATTATAGTCAATAGGGCTACTCTTTGGTCTTTATGGAGAGAAATGAAAGGAAATGAGAGGGGAAACAAAATAAATACCAAAATAAAGAACGCATATACACTTTTGGGTGATAAAAAGGTAAGTCCAACTTGTCCGACTATGACAGAAATATTGTGCCATTAACTTTTCATCGCACCGGGGAAAAGATATGATAAAAATGTGAGTGGTCCATTTCCTGTATTTTATCCTTATCGTCAAACTAAATATACGACTATACACATTCCACACATACGCATACGCATTATGAGCCATCACAATACACTGAAGTCTAAATTATAGAATAACAGTACGAAAACATTTATGGGATTTAATTTTAGTAGATTATTATAAACAACAAAGAAAATAATTGAATTGACCAACTAACTCACCTGTAGTAATGCTGTCAAATCCGAGCACAGTCATGTACAAAGAGGCTAAAGCGAGACCAGCAAGTTTGACAGGATGGTTAAAATATTCCCGCCAACCAGCATAAGCCTCATTCAGCCTTTGTTTAAATTTACTAGTAGAAACTTTTGCATCTGCGCCTGCAATAGTTCGGTCGACAGGAGTATCTTTCAAACGACTAGTTCCTGTTTCATCTCCCTCACCAAAAGTTAATTGTTTTTGAGATTGAGGAGTGACTAAAGATATGTCTTCAAATCCACCGGGGCTTAGGACCATGATGGGATTGGGTGAAATGGTTTGTAAATAATTCGCATTTTCTTTGGGCGGTAACGGTCTATTTGGAGTGCTATTTTCATCTGATTCGGGAGAGCAAGTGATTTGAACAAAGGGTACGCACGTTTCCTCTTTCTTTGCTTTCGATAGTTCTGGTACCATTTCGAAAAGTTGCGTTAAAAGCACAAGTTCTGCTACTCCTGAGAAAATATTCCATGCTGCGATAAATCCGGCGCCTCCGATTTTTGATACGTACGTTATGATTTGACCCACGACGATTGGAGCCAATATGAATGTTGTAAGATCGATTGTTCGCATTACAGCGTTTAATTCTGTGAAATACATTTTGGTGGGTAAAATTATCTGACAATTGATCATTTATTTAGTTTGCAAGTTTGCATCTACATTTATAAACCAGATATCCGGTCAATTAACCGGATAGATATTATGCAGTCCACTAAATCGCCATTACGGGTCATGCTAGCTGCTAGCATTAATTTTCTTCCTAGTGAGAGATCTATTACACATGAGAGAGAGTTGTTAATAAAGATATTTCTCTCTATGATAACTTACTTGAAAGCTTTGCTTCGTTTCCTCCTGCTAAAACAACGATCCAGTCTTTCTGCAGGGCAATCTTACAAGCTAGTGAAGCTAGTTCCGCAATCACAGCTACAAATATGATAATGGCGTATGCACAGTATTGCAATTCCCCATTCCCAATGGTTTTCAAGTCTTCATGGAAGTGAATAGTGAGGGCTAGAATCAAAGCGCCGGTAATCACACCCACATTTTGAATTGCTACCGCAGTTCGAGCAGCTACAAAATTTAATTCATAAAAATAATCCTTTAAGTAATTTTTTTAAACTTTATTAAAAATGCGAATGCAGTTTTTGCTAAAGGAAAAGGATTACCTACTATCCGTCGACTTCTGTCGATCCATTTCCCAATAAAAGCTCCAAATATGATTACAGAGAAGCATGTGGTAAATCCGTAGATTGCGGTGAGCTTTATATTGCACAATGAACAAAGAATGCAGTTTGTTTCACGTGAAAAACATACATTTATGATTACATTATTCGGATTACAAAATCATTACCAAAAGTGATTCAGGATACAAAATGACGAGATACAATCCAACTGCGAAACTCCACATTCGATCCCCCCAGGACGATAAAATATGGCTTGAATATATTTTGAAGGAAACACTTTGCCACCATTCTTTCTGGCTACTACCATGTGCCAAAGTATCCCCACCAGTGAGTACTTGATGAGCTTCATTTTCGTCCATTTTACGCAAAGTCATCCAGCATGTGGATTGAATTTTACAATAAGGGAAGCTTAGTTACGAGGATCTCCCATAGTTAGTGCAAGGAAAACTAAATACGGAATGATTACGTATGCGGAAGTCGCTGGATTATTGAGATACAAAATTTTGAGAAAGTTGATTAGTTTTCATTTGGAGTATGATATTATGTTTACGAGCAATGTAAAATCCCGGGTATAAACAACCAACTGTTTTTCAATGCTCAACTTTCTCCCATTTTCTCTGGGAAATGTTTTCAGTAACTTTTACTCCGCCGAATACAAACAAATCAGTTTGCTACAGGAACAGTTTCTTGAAGAATTACAAGTAATTGGAGAAATACAAATACAAAGAGCAAGCAACAACGTAGGGCTATCCTGGGACAACTGAAATGCATAAAATATTACACATATAAATAGATAAGATAAGGCCCAGTAGGGACAGCTGGAACAGGAAAGTTAAAACTATTCCACTGTGAAGATAAATGATGTAAAAACCACATTTCAAGACTGCTGGATTAAGTACCACTCAAACAATCCTTGTGTAATTGTGTATCTTACAAATATTCATTCTACAATCTACACATTAAAAACCCGCAAACTATGAGCTACATTGGCTTGGTCTTACACAAGAATTTTTTTTTATGCGTAGAGTATATCTCACAATTTAATGACAGGATTGTATTGTAGTTAAACTCCAGCTGTAAAATTCTGATTTGTAACAAATGCTTTTCAAACAATAATAATAATGTAAATAGAATTATATTCGACAGTCACTTTATTATAATGCACATAGTTTTTCAACATGAGTAGGGAGGGATAAATATAATATTCAGATAACTAACTATAAAAACTAACTATAAAAAACAAAAATATAAGGTAAACATGACCGGTGAGTCAAAATAATATAATTTGAGAGTACTAACAATAATATTGTACACGAGGTTTCCTTCATTTTGACTTTGTTTTTATGACAAGAACGATTGAAAGTAAACATGAGTATAGGATAATGAACTTAAGCAGCATCCTGCATTACATATTGCACAAACGGTGCATCACAGAAAGCACTACTATTTCTTGAATTCATCTGTTGCGTATATAATGCAGATAACAAGATAGGATAATCACTAAAGTATTTTTCTAGCCCTCAATAAAAAGGAATACAACATTTCATTCAGGTGAAATCCAGCCTATCTTCTCAGCAGACAGCAAAAATATTTTTCATTTTGTTTATTGCCAACTATACTTCTATAGTACATTACATAGACCGAGCCAGTCGATAATATTATTTCTTGTGATTGCTTCCTTTGTCATAAACACAGATTCCAAAAACATCGCATAAGTCTGCAATAACACTTTTAATGGGGTTGAGAATATAATAAAATTGCATAGTGTGCATAAATATAGCGACTATTTTATCACCTATTATGATTATCCTTCCTTCCGAATTTGTCGAGCCATCAACCAAAAGAAACAGTCAGGCCACAATGTTCTCAAATAGATGGCAATTCTAGGCAAAAGTTTTGATACGACCACTTCATTTTCCCCCTTGTACACGGCTTGCATTGTCCGTTTTGCAATATAGTCCGGTGAGTACCCACTGGCAGAATGTGCGTCCACCCACTCACAGTTTTCTCCAGAACCATTCAAGGCACTTGACAATTGAGTATTTACATAGCCTGGACTAACTAGTGTTACTTGGATGCCCAAGTCGGCCAATTCTGCACGCAGGCTGTCGGCTAGCGCTTGTACAGCGTGTTTGGATGCAGAGTAGGCAGATCTTTCAAAACCACTGCAAAAAATACATTTAAAAAATATCATGTAGATCTAGACTATATGTTTATATGATCAAATAATGTACCTGAAAGGGATCGCTATTTTTCCTTGCACACTGCTGATGAAAACCACACGACCACTTTTCTTTTCCACCATAGATGGGGCAATCACTAAGTACAAATGAAATACAAATTCGGTTTTTTTTTTCATTAAAAGGAGGTATGTTTTGGAGGTGGAGATGTTTTGTTTACGTTTGGTCAATGCAAGAGGTCCAAAGTAATTTGCTGCCATGATTTGTTGGTCTACTGCAATTTCTGTTTGTAAAACATTTCCTGTGTGACCCACCTCGGCACTATTGATTAAAATATCTACACTACCATAGATAGAGATAATGTCTTCAGCTTTCTCGTTGATTTCGGATAGGTTACTCAAGTCTAATGGTACAATAGCTGGTGTGTGTACAACTCCATACTGAATTAAAAAAATAGGAAAATTGTAGGTATGAAGATCTAAGGCAGTGCGGAATGTATCTGTAAATAAACTTTTACCGTTTCATGCTGCACGATTTCTGCTTTGACAAGCTCTAGTTCCTCAGTCGTTTTAGATGTCAAAATTAGTCTGCATCCATTTATGTATAGTAAAGATGCCAAGCTTTTGCCAATACCGGAATTTGCACCCGTAATGACTACAACCTATCACGGATAAAAGTTTTTGATAATATAAATATTAAAATTTTTGTTTTGTATTTTATGAAGGGATAAATTCCTTACTTTTCCTTCCAGTGGACGGGAATAGAGTCCAAAGCGTTTTCTGAACGCCACCAGAGCATGGTACATGAAATAGGGAATAGCAACAGGAAAGAAAATCATGACAAGAATTTTTTTTAACGAAAGCTGACTGCTGAAACCGAATTCTCCTTTGGTACTACAAGCTGGAAGTTGTGTTATCATTCTTGAATCGAATATGTTGATTTCCTTAACTGGTAGGAAAATTTACGAACGTTCGTTTTCACTGGAACTGTAATAGAAAACATCAAAATGTTTCGCTTCATTAAACTTTTCAATGCAGGAATGGAAATGAAAAATAAATTAATGTTTGATAATAGGATGATACCATAGAAATAGTAATCAAAACAATGCAATACGTTTTGCACTTGACGAGCATTTATTACATTCAAATTTTCAAATCCTTATTGAATTTTCAGTAGGGTTTTGACAACTACTTCTACATATTGTTGAATGCGAGCACAAATGTCCAACATTACTTAACTACATTGCATTGCATGTAAACTCGCAATCGCAATGGAATGGGTTTGAGGTTTATACTTTCAGCTTCATGGTCACAAACTAAATGATAAGAAGCATGTGTGCTCAAGTCAGATAGTGAGCTAAGTAAGCAGTATCAAAGGGTAATGTATGCATGTGATAAAATTCTACTTTCTGTGATAAAGTAAATTATTAATAAGGAAGGATAATCTGAAGTCTCCTACCGTAAATTCGGAATTATATTAGTAATTTTACTGTGTACTAACTGATTTATTCAGCACTAACGCATATTTCGGCCAGCCTCCTAACCGACTAAAAGTATAAGGACATTTTCAAATTCGTATTTAAAAGACCAATTACAAACTTGGATTATTTATGTGATGATTGAATGAAGGTTTTCAGAGCAATAAGAGCAATTTTTTCGGATAGGCTCTTTGGTAATCTAAATCAGTCTCGGAAGTCTTCTAAAAACTGACTGACTGAGTGAGTCATTGTTCCCCTTGCTCCGAGAAAATATCCAATTTTACATTCCTAAAGCGTTTCAGGATTAAGTCTGGAATACACATTTTTTTCCTTGGTTGACTTCATCAGATTGTTACACACTATCAAATTTCATATCTTTTTGTAGGATCCACTACCCATCTTGTGTTTTTATTTTCATCTATGGCCCAATGGCCGAAATGTCAAATCGTCTAATCGATCCGTTGGTTGCATTATAAATTATTTCCTCCACCACAGTGAAACCATCTTGTGGAGCTTTTCGGCAATCAAGCTTAGAATTTGGTTGTGATTGGAAATCCTCAAAAAATATACTTTAGAACAGAAACCTTATATCTAAAATCGAAACCCAAAGTCATGGGGGAGAGCTTCATACTTGACTTACTGCAGTGTCTTCAGCGGATCCATCTTGGCCTATTCTTCCGTAGGGACACCTCGTGATGAGGCTACATTTACATTGATTTTCATAGCTACCAATGCTGCCACCCATTTAAGGAGGAAATATATATTTGACTAGCAACCCATTCTTGGAATAACTATTTCTTTTTGAGCCAAGTCGCAATAAATTTTGAATTCCATTTCTCAGAAGTTTTACCTCAATCGATTTTCACTAAATTATTCCGATACAAATTGAAAGATCAAGATTTGTGCAAAATTTGTTACCTTCCTTAAACGTGTGTGTCTGTTTTATATACTTATTATTGGCTCCCATTAGGACTAGAAATGAGTTAGTAATTTTTCAGAAAAGCTTCCTATTGGGGCAGGGGTTGGGTTTCGGTTTGCTGGTATTTATTCACTATAGCATGTAAACTGTTATTTTCAAACTCCTTGCAATTCAATCGATATTTGAACAAAGGATGTAGTTATAGTAATTTAGCTGGAGTTATCCTCTAGTGGAGTGTATTTCTCATGTTACCCCCTCACACAAGTGTGACCAATATAATAATAATGGAACATGACTTAGTAAGAATGCAACATGATTTCCATAAAAAAAGTATTACTGAAATGATCCTGCCATGTGCCTTTAGTCTCTATATCGCCCTTGAGTCATAATCTCATTCGGTACAAACGGTGCATTGCGAAATATTTAGAAATTTTGAAAATTTGCTGACATCTTTTAGAAACAATTGACAGACATAGTATGCATAAAACACCAATATTAAGAACTCAGTAATTAAGTCATAACATTTTGATTTCTAATCAATATCATGAATTATAAACAGTAGATTTAACACTTACAGAAAATATAAAAACCTTACCAATACAAACACTTCCCATTTCCACCCTCGTTTGCAGGTACACAATTACAAGATCATGGCAGAACAAACTTCCAAATACACACGAATAGACATTTTCGAAACTCGGTAACTCACATCAGTCACTTTATTACTATTCATAACATTTAGTTTCCACAGAATTTCATACACCCTAATCACAAATCAGTGAACGAATGCCAAGGTCGCAACGAATTTTTAAGATCTGTATCATTTTTACTCTCCACATTAGGGCAATTTCATCTATACACTTGTAATAAACATACGCATATTATTACAAGCAAGTTAATTTTGTATAAGCGGCGTTCAAAACATTCCCACGGTTAGATTAGTTACTACTTTTACTATGGCTTTCAGAGGACTAATATCCCATACATACTCTGATCGACTTTTTAGTGCAGCAAAGCAGCTACATTCTGCGAAATGTGCATTGGAGAGTGGAATAATTTTGGAATTGAAAAGTCATTTCACTCAATTTAATTCATTTATTTAATTCCGTGTAAATTTATTTTCTAACTCTCCCCCGTATTCAAGATTTCAGGTTGCGGGTTGCGGTTAGGTTTGACACACACATGAACTGACAGTGAGGTCAAGTTTGTCCTGCTGGATTTCAGAGTTATGTGTAACCAGTGAAATCACAGATCATCCGGTCTAGTTTACCTGCCTTTGGATTTGGATTAAAACTAATCAATTTTGCACAATGAGTTTTTCAAGTGACGAGGTCAATTTTTTAGTCTACAGATATCTCCAGGAATCTGGTAAGTATTTTTTAGATGGATCATAGGTTTGGGAACATTCGTATAAGTGTGAGGCGATAGCTCTCGTTTAAAACATTGCAATGTTCTAAATTATTAATTAGTTAATGCAGACATAGAAAATTTTGTTAAAATTATTGTTGAATTTATTAATGTGTATATATTTTTCAAACGCAGGTTTTCAACATTCCGCCTATACGTTTGGCATTGAATCCCACATCTCTCAATCCAATATTAATGGAGCATTAGTTCCACCGGCAGCCCTACTTTCAATTATTCAGAAAGGACTTCAGTATACAGAAGCTGAGATCTCGATTGGTGAAGATGGCTCGGAGAGAATGATTGATTCTTTATCGCTCATTGATGCCGTAATGCCTGATGTCGTGGCTTCCCGACAAAAGGAAGCAGATAGAGTGAAACAGAAGTCTGAAAATGTAGAAAACAACAACGCAGATGACAATACCAAACACCCATATTGTAAGAGAACGTCAACGAACGTCGAGTGGAGTCTATTAAAAAATAAGATTTTGAAGCAGAATGTGTAATAGGATTATTTTGGGTTTTAGCTACCTCTGGAAATGCAGAAGGGTCAGGGGAGCTTGATTCAAATACGGAAATACCTGCAAGTAAAGCAACTGTTTTGCGGGGACACGAATCCGAAGTATTTATTTGTGCCTGGAATCCTACTACCGATCTTTTGGCATCAGGGTGAGTATTTTTTTTAAATATTGACTTTGTTTTTTGCTTTAATTTGCATTTATTTTCTCCTGATTATTTTACTCAGATCTGGAGATTCTACTGCCAGAATATGGAATATGACGGATTCTCAAGGTTCAAATCCTAATCAGCTAGTTTTAAGACATTGCATTCAAAAGGGTGGAACAGAGGTAGAATTTTTTGTCATTATTGTATGCTTGTAAGTTTTTAAATTTTTAATACATTTTCGGGACTAACTTAAATTTTTAATTCTTACAGGTTCCCTCTAACAAAGATGTAACTTCACTAGATTGGAATTGTGACGGGACATTATTGGCCACCGGTTCTTACGATGGCTATGCTCGTATTTGGACTACTGAGGGTAGACTCGCGTCAACTTTAGGTCAGCACAAAGGACCAATATTTGCGTTGAAATGGAATAAGCGAGGGAATTACATTTTATCGGCGGGTGTGGACAAAACTACTATTATTTGGGATGCTGCGTAAGTTTTTTTTTAGTAATTTTCGCAGTTTAATTTCTGTTTTGATCTTCAGAAAGGTTGATATAAATTTGTGTTTTATTGTTTACAGCTCTGGACAGTGCACCCAACAATTTGCTTTCCACCAAGCCCCTGCATTAGACGTAGACTGGCAATCTAACACTTCATTTGCGTCTTGCTCTACTGACATGTGTATTCATGTTTGTAAACTGGGTGTTGATAAGCCAATAAAATCATTCCAAGGCCATACGGTAAAGTCTGATTTTTGACAACAAAAAATTTAATATTTTTCGAATGAAAATTCACCGATTATTCGACCAACTATAATCCCTATTTATCATTTGAACAGAATGAAGTTAATGCTATCAAGTGGGATCCTCAAGGAAAGTTGTTAGCTTCCTGTTCTGATGACATGACTCTGAAGGTAACTGTTCAGATTTTAAAAAAAGTATTGACTATTGCGTTTTGTTTTCTTAAAGTTCCAGTCTCTTACTTTGTTTAATGTATAATTAGATTTGGTCCATGTCTCAAGACACATGTGTCCATGATTTGCAAGCACATTCAAAAGAAATATACACGATCAAATGGTCTCCAACTGGGCCCGGAACTCCTAATCCAAATATGAACCTAATTCTGGCGAGTGCGTCATTCGACTCAACAGTTAGATTATGGGATGTCGACAGAGGCGCTTGTATTCATAAGCTCACAAAGCACACCGAACCTGTTTATTCAGTCGCATTTTCTCCAGATGGTACACTCCTTGCGTCGGGTAGCTTTGACAAATGTGTTCATATTTGGTCTACTCAAGTAAGTTTTGTTATTTGTTGTGCTTTTAAAATTATTTTTTGTAATAAAGTAGTTATTGAATCATGTGTTTTTTTGTAGACTGGGCATTTAGTTCACAGTTACAAAGGCACTGGCGGAATATTCGAAGTCTGCTGGAATTCCAGAGGTGACAAAGTTGGAGCATCTGCATCTGACGGCTCTGTGTTTGTGTTAGACCTTAGAAAATGAAAAATTTTTGGGTTGAAGGTGTCGCATGATCTATTAGAAATAGTCTACCATCCAATACAAAATAAAGTTAAAGTTATTATATTATTATTACATGATTAATTAATGGATATGGATATGTGGAGATTTTCTTTTTAAATGTTCATCTGCAACACCAGGGTTGTTTAATGTTTCGCGACTGTCAGTTTGTTTTATACTGTGACTAATTATACAACCCCTGTATTGTTATGAATTGAGTGCATGCATGTTTTGCATTGTGTTAAACTTGTATGTTGAATTCATATCATAGGTTTTATTTGAGGTTGTGGGTCTTTAATTTACATTATTCAAAGATTTTCATCTTTAAATAAACCGATTGTGTATATTATTACTTTTTTCATCAATCAAAAACAATTCTTAAGGTGAATTCTCGTATGATAATGTCATGTGTATATATAATTTGTGCGTGAATGTTCCATCCAAATCTTGGTCGGGTAGTTTTTGCGCTTTGTGTACAATACAAACCTTCAAGTGGAATAAAAAACAAAGAAACATCATAGGAATTTGCTTTCTCTTTAGTGCAACACTAAACTGATGGGTAATCTGGGTGAAATAATTTGGCGACTCGTGAAAATTCTGATCCGCCTAATGACCTATCGAAATCTGCCTTAGCTTGCTTTTGCATCCGTCATGAATTCAGAATAAAACAACGCGTCAATGGGTGAAAGCAGTTGCTAGCCCAATGCTAGCTCATTTTGCGTTACCGCACATGAAAACCTTATGCAGTGTGCTACTGCTCAATGTTTAGAGGTTGTTGTACTCCGCTTCTGCTCATGTGTGCTCGTGCTCCAGTTTGGATTTCATTGTATAGTAGTATAGTAAGTATGGGATTTGAGATCAGCAGGTATTTTCTCTGTCGTCTGTGTTCTTGTATAATTAAATGAAAGTTTGCTAAATCAAGATATTTGCAATAGCATTGTGTAAATTAATGGATGTTTAAAGCCAAGAGCAGTTTAATCAATATTTGTCGGGAGAAACAAACGGTCAGTAATAGTGTGATGGCTGTAGTGTAGTCAAAATCTTCCTGTAACATAGTGATTAGTGATTATAGGAAAAGTTAAAGACTGAAGAAAGTTTGACTTGCCAGTTAGTGGTTGCAGTTAGTAGTGAGGAATTCTGTTAAATGTATTATATAGAGTTAACCAACCATACTTAATTACTGTTTGCATTGCTATAATTGATTCTGTATTGTGTCCTGTCGGTAGTTTTCTACTACATTGTCGGTACCCATTGACCTCATTTCTTTAGCGAAGTAATTATATTCGAAAATACTTCATAGCATTACGCGATCGCTCTTTTTGTTGGGAACGAAACGATAGATGTTTTCCTCCGATTTTTTATTGAGTTGTTGTTTTCAAACAGAACGTATAGATAGGAATGGCAAGATGGATTCAACTACTCCTCACGCCTGCTTTTCAAATTCCTGTGTCAAAGAATCTGTAAATAACAACCACAACCCTTTTGGGACAACTGAGGAAAGTGAAGACATGATGACTGGGGATATCCTATTAAACGCTTCCTCTCCTAGCTCGGCGTCGCAAGCTAATGATTCCGAGTCTAGTGCGTCAACGAGCCGCAAACTGGAGTTCAATCCTAGTTCGTTTGTCAGAATGTCAACAGCTATTGGTTCTCCACAACGATCTACAGCTAGAAGACCGACTCGATTGTGCCATAGCCCTATTTCTTCAATTGTGGGCTCAGCAATGAAACAGTGAGTTTTATTGCTTTTTAGATTCAAAAACATGCTTATGTATTAGCTAAATTAGCTTAATCCAACTTTTTTTATAGGCTGAATTTAAAGAGATCGTCATCCGCCCCAATGATCAATCAGTTGGGTACTGGAAAAGAGCCCCAAGGAAACTCGCCATTGTCTTCTACTCCTCCTTTATCAATTGACATGTCTACTGAAGCGTCGAAGGGAGATTTATGCGAAGCTTCTTCTTTAGCCAATTCTTTTCTCGCAACGTTTGACGGTCCTAGACCTCGAAGATTTTCAGCAAGTTTCAGTCCTGTAAGTATCAAATTTTATTATGGACAGTACCAACTGCAAATGCATAGAAAGTAAAAGGAAACTTAATCTTTCTGTAGGGTTCTCCTGGTCCTGTTTCTAGCAGAGTGCATAAACTTCGCTTGGAGGATTCTAAAAATTGGGAGGCTCATAGTGAAAAAGAATATAACGGTACTGCTACTATCGCTCAGTCTTGGGAAGATTTGTCTTTGGTAAATTAATATTTTTCTCACTAGTTTGCATTGTCAAAATAACTCGTCATTATGCTATAGCTAGTAATGTATTCATTTATATTCATTCGGATTGTTATGTTCACACTATCAATTATCATATTTAGGACTCAATGACAATGGAAGCCAATGCACGAAGGTCTAGTGTATCCGATCAATTGTGGCTTACAATGCCCTCCGTTTCGTCTGCATCTGGTTCCGCATCTTCTTCTCCAGCTGCTTCGCCCAGAGTCTTTTCTCGGTTTTCTCCATCCTTGTCTTCTCCATCTCCTACTAGACGAAGCTTCACTAGTCGTCGAAGTTTAAGCCCTATAGCTGTTCGCCCAAGTGTTCTATCTGTTGGAATTGGTAACCAGAACCAAGGTATGCCTATTAAATCCAAATTCGCTTAATTTTAATTCAAATATTATCTATGGACAGTGAAAATATAATGGATTGTTGTATTTATGCAGGTTTGAAACGAAAATGTGACTGGGATTCAAATCAAATGGATTGCTCCCACCCTGCAAAAAGGTTCCCTGGGCTTTTGAGTTTGAATAATGGGAGCGGTGGTTTTATGAATACCAATTCTAGCTCTAGTAGCCCAATTAACTGTCCTGCATATACTTCGAATTCGGGCATGAATCAATTGTGCTCCACTACTAATAGTGCCTCCTATCCAGTTAATACTTCGTCCTCGTCTAGTTCAATATCTATGGTCCCCAACTTTTCTGAGGATTCTCCGAATTCGATAGAAACTGATCGAGAATCATCTGTATCTTCTGTATGTGGAAGTGATTCTCCTTTTTTTCGACCTGTAGATTCACCGCTCGGAGCTGTAGCGTCCCCTGATGATTCTTCTCGGCCTCTTCCTTCGAAGATAATTCAGTGATATGTTTCTTAATTAAGTGATAAGAATCTTGGTAGCTAGCCGATTCATTTCTGGGTTTGCAAGAAAAGGTAAGCAATAATAATGTCAGAACCTCAGAACTGTAGGATTTCGGTATCTCCGAAGTCTTTGAGTAGTACTTAGTACTTTGTATTAGGGGTGTTTTATCTACGGTTTTGTTGGATTTTACGTCTGCATCATTTTGTTGGTTTTATGGTTTTTGAATCATACATTTTGTTTTCATTACTAAATATAAGTTGCCCGTGTTTGAAAATATTTTCTGAAGCATTTTTTAAAATCTGAATTGGTAGGCTTACACTACACGAATAGCCCATGAAAAGTTAAATGAGATATAGAGTCAGTTTTTGTTTTTATTGGTTCTTTGCAACCAAAAAACCCATTATCGGCTATTGTGGAAGTACTATTATTTGGTTTTTTTTAAATTTATAAATCTAATTTTCTTTTGAAAAAACGAAAAAAAAAAGAACTTGTTGCAGAATTTGCAACAATGTTTTCTCGTCCACCTTCTTTTTGCATGTTCTTATGGAATGCTGTTGATTGGATAATATGCAATAGATTTTATTCTTTTTGATAATTTATTTCCCATTTCTATTTCATCAAAATTAAGTTAACACTAAACTGAGGCTAAATTTACAAACGCATAATTTGTCTTCTTTAGTAATAGACAAAAATTTTTATCCTGGTAAAGTAAAGTAAAACTTGTAAAAGAAACCCGTTTTTACAAACCTATTTTTGCTTCTTATTTAGCAATGGTAAACAGAAAATAGTCTGATTTTGATCTTACGTATAACCTATGTTACTGAACTAAATCGTGATACGTTTCTACTATTTCATGTGCTCTAGTCGTAGAGAGAGAGAGAGTAAACACAAAATTTATAAATAAGATCTTTGGTAATTTCAAAATAGATTTGACCTTTAATCTGTGTATTCGGACTAAATTTTCCGAGTGTGGTTTCAGTTTATTTTTTAAATTTTAGTATGTACCGTTTCTATTATAAGCAAAGACTGACTGTGGGTTTGGTAAGATTGAGAAATTAACAACACTGTACAATAATTAAGTATTTTAAAATATTCTAGCAAAAAATACATGTTTACATATTTAACTTTGATCTATCGTATCCATCGCAGAACAATAAGGACTTTATAATTATGAAATCATATCAAACTCATTACCTGCTTAAATTATGGAAGCATGATGGGTGATATCTTTCGCTCAGATATCCATTATAGATAATCTTACTTTACATTTAATGTAGTCTTGAAAAAAATATGAATAAATTCTGTTGATTTTTCTCTTTATCTTGGTAGCCAGTTAACTCATCGTTCCATTTCCGTCAAGTTCTACTTTTAAAGGTTTTCCAAAAGTATCATTATATGCACAATGTTTGTCAAGTTCATGTCATGCTTTCATCACTGAAGAAGAAAACGTGTATCAATTTTACAGGACTAATTGACGTATTCAACCACAATACAGTCCTGGGTGGGTACCACATGAATAGTGCTTACAGCTTAACTAAATTTATGTAATGAAATTACAAACAGCCCCAATACCGTCCTTTGTTTTTTTCTTTGGTAATCGCTTTGACAGCCTCATGGAATACGGTAATAATATTTTCAGACGTTTTGGCAGAACATTCTACAAAAGCTTGAGCTTTGATTTTCTTCTTTAATTGTCTTCCTTGTTTTTCTGTAACTACACCATTAGTATTGGTTCCTACTTTGAGGTCTGACTTGGTACCTGGGATTTGATCAGAAATATTAGCGTATTTACATTTCAAATCTTACACAAACATATTTAAACAGGATATGCTTTAGGCAATGAGTATGAGTTACCGTACCTACTAAAACAAGAGCAGCTTTTGGACAGTGGCATTTGAGTTCCGGAATCCATTTTGTGATCACGTTGTTAAAAGATGCTTCACTTGCAACCGAATAGCATACAATGAAACAATCAGTCTAGAAAAAGTACAAATAAAAGTTTATAATTTTCATTCGATTTTCGATTCCTCTACTCAACAAAAATGAAACAAAATCAAGTTTACTTTTGGATAAGACAATGGCCTTAACTTTTCATACTCCTCTTGCCCTATAAGGAGAATATTAGAGAATGATGTAATAGCAATAATAAATTAATAATTCTCCACTTGATTAAATTCACTAAACTGAAACTGAAACATCCTGTTTAGTCTCTATCATGCACTAACCAGCAGTATCCCACAACGTAACAGGATATTCCACTCCATCATATTCAATATTACACGGATGTGTATCAAAACTGAAACGGGAATATTACATTATTAAAAATTATTCCTAAACTTACTACTTATAATATGGGTCCAATATAAAATCCGCGAACTCACACTGTAGGTAAATATTCCTCCGGGAATTCATTTTTCACAAACGAAATGAGTAAACAAGTTTTCCCCACATTCCCATCCCCCACAACAGTGATTTTCAAACCTCGTGTTTTTTTAAAACTACTCCCAGAGTGATTTATAATACTTTTACCTGTACTAGATTCCGTCATTTTTGTTTGTTTGTACTCACCACTATGGTAAATTAAAACCTGTACACTCACTCTACAAAATTGAGACAATATAGATAGTGCGTATTTAATCGTATATTTAGTGATTGATAACAAACCAACCTTAGCACAATCACTTTGACTGTGAACAATAAACTTCCCTATCTAATACACTTATCTGCCATTTTTGGTCGTAGACGTAATCAAGAACGATATTTTTTGTGTTCTGTGTGTCCTCATATTCCGAATGTTTAATCACCCTTGTTATATTACACGTGAATTTAGTCAGACCGTCTGAAAAATAATGACTAATTCGTTTTTCAATTCTGATCATTCCGTTCCGTCACTCACTGTTTTCTTTTAAACATGGATGCATGTGTGTTGCGTTTATAATTGGAGAGTCACTGTTTGCCAAATCTGTTAAACTAGTGCGTCCCTACAATATACCTACATATAGGGAAAAGTCAAACTCACCCTGTGTTGTAATGCGGCGGCGGAATATTTTAGTCCCTTGCCAATTTATACTTACTGACGAACTAATAAATTGACAAGCTAACTATAACTAACTACATTGGATTGATAAAATGTTACTAACTGACTACATACTGTGCGTGGGTTATCAAATAATGTATTCAATTCGTAAAAGTAAACAAACGCATTAAAATATCTTTAAGATTGTTTGCAGCAACTTGGCAGTTTTGAATTGCTGTTATATATATATTGTGCGTTAAAACAAGGTGTTGTTTTGCTTTTACAGTTTGCGTTGTAGAAAATGTAGTTCTTGAGAGTATTATTATTTTTGTGACATTTTGATATGTGTAGAAGTTTAGAAGACTGTGGTGTGAGCAATTTCATTATTGTTTTGTGGCGAGGCGAGACAGACGATAATATTTTTGGTTTATTTTAATGGCACTTTTACGGGTGATAAGAACATTTATTATAAGCATATTCTTATCCTTCAAACTATATGCTTGACTTCAAACCACAATACGTAATGTACATTTTATGATAGTGGCTGCTGTTAGTTTAGTAAATGTACAAAACAGAGCGGATGCAGAAGGATTGTACAACGGGTACAGTGAATTAAATATATAATGAGGGAGTAGTTAGCTTGCATGGAACTTCATGATGGAATGTACTGCTGTTAGCATTTCATAATCAGATTTCAAGTGATAGTATAATTAGGTTATGTCAATTGGAAAAGATATCTGCATTGAACTTGTGGCTAGAACTTGTAGAATTCATTCAACAGTTTTTAGGATTTAACTTTTAGTTAGCTAGTTATTATCTCTGTTTGAGATTGAAATTTGTATTGAACATCTGCATTTGATATAAACGAAATTGTAAACAAAAGTAGCAATGGAACTTCAATTTATACAATGCTCAATCAGCTTTTCAATTATATTCACTTAATCAAGCACAGAAAAGAAAAACAGATTGGACTTATTTCATTCTACATGGCGAAAAAACACTTTAAAGGGACTGTTCAGGCTTATTAAGGCCTGTGCCCTGAAAGCCTAAATGCTGTAACATTACATTATTTAATAGTAAATAACAAATTAAATTATTCAGATTGAATGGAAGCGTGAATGGCGGCAAGAAATACTTCTTTCAAATGTTGACATGATTTTGCTGAACATTGGATGTAAGCCGATGCGCCGATTTGTAGCATCAGCTCTTCTCCTTGAATAGAATGAATTCGAGAGTTTTCTACCAGGTCCATTTTGGTTCCTTAAATAACGAAATAAATTGCATTAATTTTTTCAAGTTTTTAAAGTTTCAAGAAATGACGTCAATTGAAACCTACCTACTAGGATTAAAGGAGCTGAAGAATTGTGGCTGCGTATTTCGGGAAGCCAAAGGTTTTCAATATTTTTAATTGATTCAGTATCGCTTAAATTGTAACAAAGGATTACACAGTCTACCTGCAAAGATATATAACATATACAGTATAAAATATAGCAAGAATTGATCATTTAAGTAAAAGAATTAGAATTTAATAAATGTTCGATTACCTTTGAATATTCGGGTTCCCTCAAAGGGAATGAGTTTGAATTGCTTGGAACATCAATCATAGTCAAAAAGAATTCTTTGCCATCTTCGAAGATATCCGCATAAAATTTTGTCGTCCTAAAAACATGTATACTGCTATACTGAACGAAATTTCCCAACGTTAATTTCAATGTCATTTAGTTACAGAGTTTACTTTTCTGTTGGCGTGTATTCCTCAGTCATGAGAGCTTCAGATGTGAAAGCTTTTAGCATTGTGCTTTTTCCTGAACCCGCGTCCCCTACCAGTAGCATTTTGAGATCGTGAAAATTCCAGGATGACTCTATCAATAAAAGCAATGAAGAAAATATTATGACACCGAGTTAGTAGGGGTTAGAACAAATGGAAATACCTTTAGGCTTTTCTTCATCTGCTTTTTTGTGAAAAGAAGCTTCAATTGCTGCATGCATAATATTCTGTACGATATCATGTTCTGCATTGCAGCATTCAAATAGATCAACAGCACTAATCTGCTTTTGAAGCCGTCGCGCTTCTTCCATTGTAACTACACTGTCTTGAGTTTCGTTACTATCACACAAGTCTCCTTTCGTACCTATGTCAAAAAACCCGTATCAATATTGTCAACCAAAAACTAAACTATTTTTTCCCTGCATTGTAATAGTATTTAGCTTCCTTTATGTACCGACTAGAATTATAGGAACGGAAGGGCCATCTCCATTCTTCACTATTTCTGGCTTCCATTTAGTTTCAACATGATGAAACGATTCTCTATCATTCACTGCGTAGCAAATAATAAAGCAGTCCGTCTGCGTTAAAAATAGAATGTATCAAATATTTTGGGTCATGAAAATAATGCATTCCTGCACAATTTGATGAGCGGAGTAATAAAATCCCTTTTGTACTGTACTAACTAACTAGAAAGGTGTGCAATAAATCAATGATCCAACAAACATGTTACAACAGCCCATTACAGCATACATAACAAGTAGCAAAAACATATTATCATAACTCACTCACATGTGGATAGCAAATAGGACGAACTTCATCATACACAGAATCTCCAGATGTATCCCACAAGCCTAGTTGTACTACTTGCTCTGTACCATTTGAACAGTGCTTAACTGATTTGGTAAATGTATCGAATCTAAAAAAAATTCATTCATATGAATCATATGATGTATTACAATACAATCTAACAATCTTGTACTAGAACTGGATAAACCGACTAGCCTAACAAATCAATGAATTCATTTCTATTTTAGTTGCTCGTAATTTGTTAGTACGAGTAGTTTACTTACATTGTCGGCACATAATCATTGGTGAGAACAATATCAGACGTGTATCGTTGAAAAATTTTTGTTTTTCCGGTCATCACATCTCCAACAAATGTAATTTTGATCCCTTCCATTTTTAGTGCATTAAAAATGTAAACAATCAACACGGAACACACTATGATTGAGTTTATTATAACTTTTACAAAACTAACTAACTACACACACTGAACTTTTGTTCTCATTTGGTGTATTATACAAAAGCTTTTCGTTTTTACATCCAGCTTGTCACAATGGTGCCATACTAGCATGTGTGCGTCACCTTAAAAACATATTGACTCCTTGAGCGGATGTTTGATTTCAAGTACACGAGCCCACAACTAACTAACAATCTCAATTTTTTCATTCCATGGTAGTGTCCCAAAAATCGCCTGTTGAAACCAAAATATACCCCCTAATCTTATCATGCAAAGCTCACCACTATTTGGCACTTATCAACTCAACACCACACATGCAGTTAGTTACACGAACTAACTGACTAAACCATATAACGTTGGATTGGATACTCTACTCACTTTTAATATGTAGGGCGATTATTACGGGCTGGTTATGATTTTTGTTGCTATGCCCTGCTTTGCATAATGCTTAAATCTATTTACTGCTCTGAACCCTATGCAAAAGATTTTTTCCGTTTCTTGTCTGATGCAATCTTAAGGATTTGGTTGGTTTCTTAATGCTCGTTCATCTTTATAGTTTTATCATTTCATGATGTCATGAAAAAGTGTGAAAGTATTATTATTGTGAATGAATCTTGGTTGCATGCATGGGACATGGCTGACTGACTGAATAAATGAAAGTGTGCAGGCAGTTTGCTTGTTCCTTTGAGTCTTGTGTATAGCAGCACATTACGTTGAGTGCTATGTGATTGGCGATTCTTGAGAACGGTATTATTCTTTCATGGTGTACACAATAAATGGACGTGACACTATAAATGGGACTACATATGAAGTAAGAGGACAATGATGAAAGATAAATATGAAAAGATGATGTCCGCTTAAGACCAAAGTTGGTCACGATACCAGCATTAAATATAACTAAATAGGGTTAAGGTGGTTTGTGACATGAGACGGACTAATTTTATGCCTGTCTAGCCAATGAAATGCATCTGTAAATAAGTCAGTTAGTAAGAATTCGCAAGTATGGTAGATTAAAAGCGAGCGATATACTGATTGCATCACTTGAGATTTTATTCATTGTCTTCTGGTATTTGTTTCAAATCCATGGAATTCAACACTGAATGTAATGTAAATCTTTGTTAGTTATGGGTTTGTTTATTGTGAAAAATGAAACTAACTATTTCAGTTTCATATTAGATTATGTGCTATCTGTAAAAGTTTCTATACCGTTAAGATTCGTGAAATTTTAGTCTATAAGTGTACTTGAGATACTACAAATGTGAAGTTCCTCCACACACAAAATAATAGAAAATACAAACTCAATGATCTCTATAAGGAAAATTTGTGCAAAAGAATATTTAAAAACATGTGAATTATTATAATTTTATTCTCTCTGAACTATTCCGGTTGTCAGTTAGTATGTAATGTATTATCTTAATTATTTAAACGTATGTTTTTCGGATGCGCCGCACTGTTTCTAAACCAAATAACTAAATAAGAAATGCAAACAGATCATACGCAATAAGCTAGCTTAAAAACTTCAAGGAAATTAAAAGGTGCAACCGTGAAATGCATAATGCATTGCATAAAGTGCACAGTATAAGTAAGTATAATATTTACTTAAGTACAGTCTAGTGCTTCAAACTATTGCACAAGCCTCATCTTGTCCCATAAAAGTTTGCTCGTCATACGACGGTTCTAGTCCATGTTTGTGATTATACTCGATAATAGCTTTGACCAAATTTAACAAAAGGAATTGGACATTGGTCGCATGATGGGAAGAAGATTCCAAGAAATCTGCCGCTTCTGTACTATACTGAAGTGATTTCCCTTCAGAGTTGCATACAAACTTAGACGGATGTGCTTGTGTGGAGGCTCGTAGATCAGTTTTCATTCCTGGAATCGTAATCAACGCTTTTGCATATTGGACCTTCTCCAAAAATCGTTTGTTTACATACTTGTTAGTCATTAATCGAAAAAATAATGCTAATTACAACCATTTACAGACTTAATCGTAGGTTACGAACCCATTAAGACAAATGGCACGTTTGGACAGTGATTACGAAGCTCTGGGATCCATTTTGTTTGCACGTTGCGAAAAGATTTTCGGCTATTCACATCGTAACAGATTAAGAAGCAATCAGTCTAAAGAGTTTAAATACAAAATTAACGCTATAACGTCTTTTCTTACTTGTATTTATGCAAAGGAGCTGTATGTTTGACGTTTTTGCAAGCTAAAAAGTACTACAGTATAGCAAATTTTAAGCAAGTTGCTCGATTTGAAAACCGTATTTACCTTGGGGTAGGATAGAGGGCGTAACTTTAGAAAATCATCAGATCCAATTGTGTCCCAAAGAAGGAGATCGAATTCACGTTCATTCTTATAATTGACAGTTTTTACAAATCCGTCCAATCTAAACAAATTAAATACATGCAGTATAATTCAAATAGAGAAGTATACAATGTATGTAATGTAATCATAAGCCGAATCTTGTGTTTGCTAGAATATTTCAAAAACTACTAACACTTTACTTGGGCAATACTTATCGGGCTGACACGGCTCGCCAGTTTGACATACACTTAACCAACAGGTTTTCCCCACTTTTGAATCCCCAACAAGAACAATTTTAAAAAGAGGAGGTCGTTTTGTAATACTTTTTCTTGACCGTGCTAAGTTCATGACGTTTGCTAAATAAAAAAAAAACCAATAGGCAAATTATTTTTTTTGTTACAAATTGAGCGCTACAGTTGAGAACTGCCACTACGATATGATACGGATTTTAATCGCATTGTGACCTTCATTACTTAAGTGAGTTTGGTAGTTAGTTAGTCACCACTCTTATTCAGCTGTATAGATTTATAAGTTAGCAAGTAGGAGCATAAAGATTATTTTTATTTACAGTTTTATGGTGTGTTTAAGTAAGCATGGAATAAATGAGAAACTTATGCTTGTAGTTAGTTCCAATCTACAAACAAGTTAGCTGACAGACACATCATAAAAGTGAAAAATGAATGATTTGTTTTATTGGCTCAAAAGTTTTCTAAATAATCTTATTGTTGACAAACAAAAACAGAGTTTATTCGCGTCAACATCTTTTTATGTGCAGGAGGAATAATCCTACACTGTATTATTTTTTAGGTCGTTGTTTTGATTTTTGCGGCAAGTCGTATTGCCTCTGAAAAAACATTTTGAACTCCATCTCCAGTTTTTGCTGAGCACTCTAAGTTTACAAAAGATTCAAAGTCTTGAAGATTTTTGGAAACCTGAGTTGCTAGCCTTTCATCAGTTGATTTTATGTCCGTTTTTGTCCCTATTTATTTTAATCAAAATTTTAGATCTAAATAAAAGTATTTTATATATACACTGATATGGTTGCACTGTACTTACCAACTAGCATAATTTTTGCTTGTGGGCAATGCCTTCTGACCTCAGGTAGCCATCTGGCGTACACATTTTCGTACGAGGTAAAATTTGCCACACTATAAGTGATTATGAACAAATCTGGCTGAAAAATCAAATCTCTTTTTGAATTATAGTATAAACTTTAGACAAATGTTTTAAAAGGAATTTTATCTGATACCGTAGGATAGTAGTAATTCAGGGATCTGGAATGTGTGGTTTTGCCAGTTAAATAACCTTCGGTGTCCAGTAATGTTAAGTCATAACGCTCGTCTCCCACAGTAAGAGAAAGCTCTTGTTGTACTAGCCTGACGTCGAGTGAACAAAATTCGCACGGTTAAAATTTATTTGTCGGGCCCAAATTTTCTGACGTGTAGGAAGTTTCTAGATTGTCATAAACGACCTCATAGCGAGTTTTTTAATCTTTCTTTCTGATATTTTGTTATATAGATAGACCTATAGACCAACACAGGATCATAATCTTAAACAACTCGTGTGTTTGGGTATTATGTTTATGTTTTAAGTCTTTTAAAGTTGAAAGTAGCTATAAGGAGAGCCATGTTCATGTTTTTTTTGTGCTCAGCTGTTGAGACGCTCAGAATTGCCATCCAGCGTGAAAATTTAGCCAGTATACTCGCAGCTCATCCAAAATCTTGCAGTTTGGTTGAAATTTTTTTTATTTTATTTAAATGTAGCCATTCAATTCTTGCTAATATCATCACCAAATCTTCTTACGACAAAACTAAAGTATTATTGATACCGTACGGCAGTTAGGCTATAAGGGCACGCGCCTTACTAACTAACTAAAGCCTAGACAATCCCTTTCAAGTGTGAATTATTGGCGAGACGTGGAACTCAGTATGTGTGGTGTTTAAAAAAATCGAGTTTTCAACGTAAATTCTCGCAATCAGAGTTACCAAACATAATGTTTCATTATTATAGTATTAGTACGTTATGTCATCAATTTTTCTCTTGTTTCAATAATTTACTATGTTTGTTAATGAAATAATTTGGCTTCTTTATTTTTCCAAGGATGAATAAACTAACCACGCAATTTGTAGGCAAACAAAAACAAAGTGAGTAGCTTTAGAGCCCGTGAATCTAGTACTAATCGGCTGTTCAAGTCGCATGACTTCATGATTAGCAAAGTTACTGTGGAATGATTACAAGTAAAGAATTATTATTATTGTTTTAGGCATGACATTGAACGCACACATAAAGAAACGCATGAACTGAGCATTCAATTTCGTACAATTAGGCTTCTAATTAAACTGAACGTGCGTTGTTCATACTTTTTCGACATTTAATTTATAACAAACACAATAAAAAGTTTGTAATGTATTATTTATATACGGTGGCAAATGGGAACCCCTAGGAAATCTCTTTTGAATAAAGAAGGTGAGCAGGCTTGTTTTCCCTGTTCCTGGGTCTCCAACTACTACAATTTTCACCGAAATTGGCTTCGCCATGTTTTGATTGTGAACCGACAAAGTAATTAGTGCAGCACGCGGACAAAAACTTTCAGTTGATTAGAAATGAAAAATATTTTGTTGTTGTTCACTGTTACTAAATTGAACTGTTTATGTTTCTATAGGGCCTCTAATGAAATTTCGAGGAAAAAATAAAAATAAAAAAAATTTCAAAATTTAATGTCGTTGTATACGGAGTCCATTACGGCTACTGATAGCAGTGATTTTTACTAATTTAAATTATAGTTATTTTTCTACGTGCATATGCAACCTTTTAAAATAATGTAGAATGTTGTATTTTCTCTTAAAAAAATTTAAACACGATCTTCATCTATTGGACACCGAAAATTATCTTGACAACAAACAACTACTTAAACCGTTTTATTGAATTCGACAGTGAAGACAAGAAGAATCATTATTTTTGCAACCATTATCTCTGCCAGCCATAACAGCCATAGCAAAAATTTGAGGGAGTGTTTTCGGATGCCTAAAAGAATATTCATAAAAGGCGACAGCATTTAACTTGTGCTGCATAAATTCTCCTTCCTTTTCGGACACGGGGTTGGGCACAAATCCTCGTAGATCGCTCTTTAACCCTGCGTCACAACCCAAACAGTATTGTAAGTAGTTTGTTTAGTCAATATAAAGTAGTACCAAAAAATATTTTTGTAGTTTAACAACTCAATTTCGACAACTGGCGATCAAAAATTAATTACTTAGCTACATTCTTACCAAGTAATATTGTAGGAACATTAGGGCAGTACTTGAGTATTTCAGGCATCCATTTATACTCAATATTCTCATAGCTTGCTCGATTATCAATTGCGTAGCAAAGCAATATCACGTCCGTCTTCAAATAAAAGAAAAAGGTCAAATGTTCGGACTCTACAAGAATTAAAAAAATACTATTTGTTTGAGAAAACTTACTCCAGGATATGTGAGTCGCCTCAATTTTTCTCTATCATCTTTACCTCCCGTATCCCATATTGTTATTTCATATTCCCCATCATGTACAGCAAACGTTTGTTTGTGCGTATCGAACCTGAAAAGTATAGGAATACAATAAAGTTACTAGTGAACCTCCAAAATAACTAGCAGTTGACAAAACAGTTTTCCATACAAAGTGGGATGATTTTCAATCGGGAAATCTTGGAAAACAAAGGAAGAAATGAGCCACGTCTTTCCAACAAAACTGTCACCAACTACAACAAGTTTGATGAACGGATTGAATTTGGTCATTTCGGATACTCACATCAAAATGCTGTGTGAAAACGATTTACAAGTTTCCACTCAACTCCCTCACACTACTAACTCATAAGCTACACATAAACTGATCAGTATTTCAGCAGTGATATGCAATTGGACCAGTAGCAAAGTTGAATAGCATAAAGTTAGTTCGAATATAAAGGATATTACATCTGAAAAACATGAGGAGCAGTTTCAATTCACATAAAATGATGATGCACTTTGATGTTGAAGAAATGTTAAGGCGATTAATTTATTTGTACAAAACAATATTTTCAGAGCACGAGTTTATTGCTTGTTACCACCATAGTATACAAGAGCGAGAATTATGCAATCAAGACATTTCATATAAAACACAGGATGTTCTTTGCTGGAGCACAGGATATTCATTATAAAAAAGATAGCTACGACTACTAACTACTACAGGCCATAATGGTGAAGAAGGAAGGATTTTAGCCTTGCTCATGCATAAACAAAAACATGGGAGCAAGAAACAATATTAGTGAATTTCATGAACACATCATATTGATGAGAGTAGCATGTAAGTAAATAAGTTACTTCCAAGGGCCATATAGTTCAGTTAGCTTTGATAGCGAGCAATACAGGTATGTGAATAGTGGATTTGTGGTTGCTAACATTTAGTTAGCAGCACAGGGTCAACATTAAAAGCAAAAAAACTAAATACATTATATAATTTTATAGACGCGTAGATTGAATAGGATAAAACTTGGATTTTTTTTGCTTCTCCATAATTCAATCACTGTGCAGTTTGGTGATGGACAACGTGCAGTAAATTTTCCCACCATTTCATGCATGCACTGTTTGTGGAGGTTAGTTGATGTAAGTAAAGAGAGTTATGTATGTATGTACAAGGAAGGAGAACAAAAAATGTTTTCATATTAACATTGTATCTGTATATATTGGAATGGGAATATCCATGAATTTTCCCATATAATCAATTATTGTAGAGAGTTTGAGTTCGTGCTTTGAAAAAATTATAGATAGAATTTATCAAATATTCCTGTAACTTTTATAGTATAGGATGTATAATAAGGCCCAACAAGTTTTTTGTTGTGTAACTGAACTTATTAACTAGTTTACGAATCCTATTAAGAAAAATTGTGCCTTGAGTCAAGGATGGCTCATGAATTCACTCATTCAGAATTGCGAATAAAATTTTGTGCTTTTCATACAATTCTAAGCAAGTATACCACTTCATCAGAATAGACAAGCCATAATGACATTTCTTAAACACAGAACTTGTTATCGCCTACGCTGGATAGTTTTATTAATTGATCTTGATGTTTACTTGAAAATCTTAAGGTTATTTGAAGAGCTGGAGCTGACATCAACAAACTATACATGGAAATAAAGTTGGATTGCACGTCATTATTGAGTCCAGACAACATTTAAATAGACACGCTCTTCAATGAACGTGATATCCCTAAAAATTTACGCAAAAAGTAACTTTCCCTCTTGTTTAGCCTGAAACATGACAAACGCTCCTATCCAGTGAAGTTCTAGTTCAGCTTGTAGTAAAAAGCTGTTATTTCCGATTCACTTATGCTCATCATGCATACATGATGAGGATTTAATTGTGTAATCAACATACAAATATGGCTTCTAATGTAAGCAATGCTTATAATCTAAATGAAGCCAGTTATCCTTCCCTCTTTCATAGTTCCATCTCAAACACATGCTTGGACATAGTCAGTCTCATCATGCACGAAAAAACACATATTTTTTCACAATATAAAGCGACTAGAATATAAGAAAAATGTCATGCAAAATTTTCTATGCATTATACACAATATTCATCATGAATGCCGAATCCAATTTACTTTCACTCTTATGCATTGTTCAACCCCGGGAAAGTTTGCTTGCTCACAATTACCCCAGTGAATCTAAAATGTTAATAACTTGAAATTAACTATAACCGACACCATCATCAAATCCAAACCACCACTTGACGCATCTCAAGCACATTTGAAAATCCCGTACCGCTAAGAGCTTATTCTCTAGACACCACATTTTGCATTCCTTGTATCCTTCTCGGGAAGGAATGCTAACTAACTAACAAACTAACTGGATACGCGATGAAAGGAATAGAAAATAGATATCGTTAACTAATTCTCTTTCAGCTTTCTCATCCACTTACTACCTAACTAACTAACCAACTACTATGTATGAGCTAAGGAAAAGGTAGTTAAGCTAGAAAGCTGCACACACCAGCATTACTTTTCTCCATACTTACTGCAGATATAGCAGAGTTGTAGGCGTAGTGCATAATTTCCATTCTTGTTCCAGAGTCCCACAACCAGTAAGTAAGTAAGTGAAGTGAGCAAGTACAAGTTGGACTCCTATCCCTACCAACTAACTAACGAACACAAAAAAAAACTACAAGTGTGATAAAAAGGAAGAAGGCAGTGGATTTGCCCGTCAGTCGGCAAACCGGTGTCATCCAACCCATAGTATATAAGTAGCTAATTGTCTTTTTCCACAGCCCGTGTATTTCTCACAGATTGGATCACAGTAGTAGTTAGTTAGCTGCAGTACTGGATCACTTGTGGGTGTCACCTATTTAATTCATCTTCAGTTATAGTTAGCAACACAACTCATCACACACTGACTGAGTCAAATAAAAGAAACTAATCCGAAAAAATTAAGATGCAGTGTACAATATTCTTGACTGGAGCTGGAACCGGCATCCTAATCCTGATGTGTTTCACCGGTCTAGGTAAACAATTTGCCCAATCCTCTGTATATAAGCTTGAATGTACAAGCTATTGACTCCAATAGATTTTGAGTATGTAAGTAACTTGACTGATATAAACATTATCATTAGTTAGTTACAGTCAAACGAAATGATCTGCTGGTTGTGAAAACCATGAATGGACCCATAGTTTGTGTATAAACTCTAAGAATTGGGTTAGGAGTGAGAACATTGGTTTCTCAGTCAATCTACATCAAACAAAGTCAATGAGCTCTGCGGATCATGTTTTCATGTCGTTTGGGCTACGTAGGTTAATGCATCTAATGCATATGCAACATTTTGCCCCAAAAGTAGTGCACGTTATGATATGAACCAATCTGCCTGCATCATCTATCTATTCTACACATTATTGGCAATGGTCGTTTCGGAAAAGTCATATAGTTAGTTACTACACGTATGGTTCGGGAAATCCTGTGCTTTTTGCGTAGACTTGAAATGCATAGTGGATTGGAATAAGATGAATGTGCAAGCTAAAGTGGCTTCACTTTTTGCCGTTCTCGAATAACTAATGTTAATGTTTAGTAGTGCACAATGAGGGATACAATGTCCTTTTTTTTGCTCATCTGGCTGTGAATAGAGTTTCAGAGGTACGTAGCTTAGTTAGTTAGTCAGTTATAGTAGTTATGTAAGTTTGTATACGTGTATGAGCGGTTGGACATTGCAACTAACTAGCTAACTCACTCAAGTTGCAGTTTCTTATAGTTTTTTGTGCTAACTACAGAGTTTATAGTATGTATAAAAAATAAGCTATGTGGTGAACTGATGATGTAAACTTTTGAAATGATCATTGTGCGAGGGAGAGGTGCAAGAACTCTGAAAAAGATTATTCTTGAATGTTAGACATTTTAATGACGTAAGCATTTTCACCTCGTGAGTGCACTTTTATTCTATGCGGTGCGTGAAACATAATGCATTTTATTCTGGCTAATAATGTTTGTTTATAGACGAGTGAACTGTATTACAAAGGTATTTTTATTAGGGAATATAGTTACTATTATTTTGTTGGTTAGGGCCTTTTAGTATACATTAACATCCAATCTAACTGAGTATACTTCATTAGTTTTTGGCAACATTTGCAGTTATGTTAGTAGTTTTTACTTTGGAATGAACAATTTTCTAAAATTTATGTTGTGAAGCTGATTCAGCTTTTTTATGGCACATCAGGGTTTAGTAAAGCTTATCTTGTAGGTATCTAGGATAAGGATCAATTTGCTGGGCTAGAGCATAAAGCGACTGTTAGAGAACAGGACAGGAAAAATAAAGACTTATGGATGAGCAAATCCTACTTTTTTTCCAACTGCAATCTGCAGTACTCCAGTTTTGCACTCAATTGTGAGTCAGTCCAGACAAATGCCATAGACCCCATAATTTTTGTATAGCAGTAGACTAGTCAATGAATAGAAGATAAGTTGCAAAGTTTGTTACATTCGGCTATTTGGTATAGTAAGGTTGCTACATTTTTGGCAGTTTATTAAATTCTGTCAGTCCACTTGGTCTTTACGATGCGATGCAAAGTTTTCTCTTTCGCAAATAAACGGAGTTTTTGCAACATCATGACTATGTCTAGTCCATCCCATATGATATTTATCAGGATTGTTTAGCCATATTACCTAGTCAATACTAATATTGTTTGAAATTTTTGAACACTTAAAGTAGGGTGAATCAGAATTTGTTTCATATCTTCTAACAGTTAAGGAAAGCATTGAAATGAATTAATACCGCTTCTTTTCAAGTTATATTCTTGACCTCGGAAACTAGTTTCTGTTTTTGTCTCATACTGATCTTTATGTTTGATTAGTCTATCTTGGTTTCTACGAGGCAGAATTTGTAAAAGAAAAGTGGCCAGCTTTGCCATTTCGCGTCTGTAGCATTGTAGTCATTATTATTACTGCGTCAATTTTGTTGAATGAGCCAGACAACTGACTGAGAATGCATATTCTATCTTTGGCTGTTTAGATGAGGTCTAGACTAAAATTGCATGTCACGCAGGTCATTGGTTTTTAGTGATTTAACCATTCCTGGCCTGCATTTGGAACAAAATGTGCCTGGGAATTGTTAAGTTTTTTCTGACTTCCATTTTTGCTAATAACTTTAGTCTCTATGCTGTACTTTTGACCTAAAAAGCTCGAAGAATTTATGACATTATTGAGAAAATTAAATCATTGCTAACTCCCTTGAGAGTATTAAAACTATTTTGCACAATAAAATAATGTAACTAGTATGATTATAACCCGCGCTATTAATTGGTAGCATGCATACATGAATTATCACCGCTGATGCCTAATAAGTCAATAATAAACGTAAAACAATATGTTTGGAAATAATGGTATAGGTATAGCTGTACACAGGTAGAAAGTTTCATATCACAAAACCCTATGAAGCAGGCCCCTACGGTTTGACTTTGGTTTTATACACGAGACCCATAAGTACCCGGAAAGTAATACGTAAATAGTTTGATTTCCCTAGTCCAAAAATGCTGGAAAGACTCAGCCCTGTGGTTTGAAAAACTGTTCAAAGCTTGGATGCCAAGCAGCAACTGACTGACGCAGGCAGCAGCTGCCTAATGTATTGCCAGTGTGCGGACGTGAGAGAGCTATAGTCATATCCGCCCACGAGTATAGCATAACAGCATTACGTCGTAAGGTTTTAACATATGCATACAAGAGCCCTAGCCGAAACCTGCGCATTCTTTGCACGACATAAAATCACGCTTGGGAAAAAGAACTCGTTCACAGAATCTATTACAGCTGTATTGCATTCTGAACAAAAATAAAAAAAGAAAAGGAAAAAACTGAAAACAAAAACAAAAGCTTCATGCATTGATTAGGATAATTCAAAGGTTTCAAAGTTTGCGGTAGATGCCCCAAGTTGCATATCAATACTTCAGAGAGTATTTTAAATCAGTCTACGATACACTATTCTTAATTTTAAATTAGTGCTGTTTAAAAAAAAACTGAGCATTACAGTCATCCCAAAAACTCCTGTAGCTTAATAATTCCTTGTGTAAGGGACTTTATTATTATCAGCTTCAATTTACGATCAATTTACGCATAAAAACTAAAAAAAATGTATGCACAAGACACTAGCCATAAGATTTTATTCAGAATTATAAATCTCATCACAAGCAGTGTATCTAACAAAGTTCGCTCAACTCCTACCATGTAGCCACTAAATTCAGGGAAAATAGATTTACGCACGTTATATCAATGTATTCGCTCACTCTGACAATCACTTTTCCTCTCCCAACTTTTTATACGGGGCTTGTCAAGCAACATTTTTCATGAATCTTCATGCATATACAACAACGTATCCCTACAAAGTCTGTTTCCCCTATGGAAAGTATGTGTACACCGGAAGTAACTTTCACAGTTGTTACCAACAAACAAATGGAAACAAATCCAACGAACTAACATGCATAAAAAAGCTAACTTGCTAACTAACTATCTAACTAACTATAGTTGTTGGCTCAACATGGCTGTCAATTTCTAATCGCAGGAATTAAATTAACCAAAGAAAGTTTTCCGGTCATCATGACATGTTTATTAACTTGTTTGCATTGCTTTGCACAAGGGGAGAAAATACAAATTAGATGGAGGATAATATCTGTCAAATCAATCAGTTTAGTCTTTCTTATCACTAATTATTACGGCGGTCTTAAATTCCGCTTGTTTTTCTGTCTTCACAATTACATTCGAGACCCAAAGGGAAACTATTGCATAAATGCATTGAACAAATGCAGCTGATTATTGTGCAAGTAATACAGTTGCATCGCATGCACTTACCTAGCGGATTTGGATTAACTTCGTGTGTACATAATGTAAACCATGAAGCGCATTTGTAAATTAACCCTGGTCTCTAGAAGGAGGGATAGCTATATATTGCCTTACGATGTGGAAGTGTGGAATTGAATACCAGGAAATCATGAGAAACTCTGGAATCACCGTTATTTGATGGGATTTTTATTGCTTGGATGCTCTTCCCTTGCACAAGGTTGAGCACATTAAATAGCTATGAACATAACCTCGGTCTGCTAATGTGAGGATAACATTTATCCCATATGCTTCATAGTCTTATTTGCAGTGTTGAACATTGCGTTTTGGAGTAGATTGCTAATTTTTTCAATCATTTTGAGATTTAAAGAATTATTATTAATTTTCAACTCTATACAGTTAGAAGATATTCTATGAGCTTCGTTTAATGACACACTAGTGAATTCTGTGAGATAGAAGTAGATGATAATAATACCGACGATATTTGTGAAGGTTATGCATAATTTGATTCCTGGATCGATTTCCTACTCCGTTACTTGCTGGAATTGAATTACATGGGTCGCTATGTTACTTACTCCTGTAATCATTTCGACTTGATTGAATTGACAGCATTTTGGGTTCTTTCAGTGTTATCTGAAGAAATCGTATCATTTCTGGGATAAATCTGAACATATTTGGCTGCAAGCTCCAAGAATAATTTTTTGAACGGTGTTACAAATGCCCATTCAAGCCTTTCAAAATAACATGAGCTCTTTTTGCAGTAGTTAAACTATTACTACGTGCAGTGCATCAACTTATTGGAATCTTATCCCTAAGAAGTACTGCAAACGGGAAAAATAACTTTAATATGCTTAGCAACAAGTACTTAAGATTTTAGTGCCTTCTTTATTTACTAGCTTAAGCAGGACAAAACTTTTTTTCCTTTTTTTGCGGTCGACATGAATGCAGGCAAGTAAAAGTCAAAAATGGTGCACAGACAAAAAAGATCTATAAAAGGAGAGCCATGCAGTCCGCAAACAATAAATGTGTGCTCCGGCAATGCAGCCAAAAATATCCAAGTCTTGAAGGTACATAAATAGGGAGGAAAAGTTCCAATTTTTTTACGTTCAGTTGCAACTGTTTCCAAATTAATCTGAGAAGGAATTGGACCTTTACCTAGAAAAGAGTAAGTATGCTGTGCTGCTTGCAGGTTTTGCATGCTATTGGTGCAAGAGCGAGGCCACAAACTCCAAATGTGCTAATAAAAGTATGCTTTGAGCTTTTATGAATCCCATTCCAGAAGAGTGTTTTGGCATCTGAAATTACTGTAGAAGAATTGGTCTACTGGTTAAATTCTCAACTCCATATAGTTTTTAGAAAATTTAATTTTTCCATCACTGCGTTAACTATACAATGTGAAACTTTTATTGGAATGAAAAATAAGCTAATTTGAAACCTTGTTCTAGCCTCACGATCTCATCACTTGGTCCATCAAGAATTCAGTTTAGTTCCATTTAAATTAGAATTGTAATATATTAATTGGATAATAGTATAGTATAAGAACTTTATCATCAATTGCTCATTTTGCATAGCGTGCTTAAACGATTATCCAAATATAATTTGAGACACAAAAATTTACTGGGGTCAAACGTTAAGATTGTTTTACATTGCTTATTAATTTCGTGGACGAGAAGCTGTCGCAAAATGTGCGGGGAAAAATATAACTTTAACGGGCAATGTGTTTAGTCACAGTTTGTGCACGTTGCAAAACAAAGCTTGAAACCTTAAAAAACAATTCTTCTAAAAGTAAGAATTTACAGGGAAGAAAGTGTGAGAACAAAAGGTTATCATACTTTTATCCAAGAAGTATCTCATAAATAGTTACAAATTGTAAATAGAGTGTACTTGTATGTAGTTGAATGATTAACTATATGTAAATAGGGATGAAACTAATCAATTTAGTTATGTAACATGAATATTCAAAGGTGAAGCATACTACAAAAAATACTGGCTTTTTTTATGGCTATAAAAAACTTCAGTACATTTAATCGGTACTAGGTACTACTAAAAGTTACAAGACAAACTGCATAAATATGAGAACTGACTGAACTGACTTTCTCTGTCCATTTTTGTGCAGTGAAATATTAATTTTTTTCTCAGTTTTTCATAGGTGATCTGTTACAAAGGAGTTGTGAAAAACTGCAAGAAACCTCAAATTTTGCCGTTTTCTTTGTCTGCAAAATCTCGTAAAGCAAAGAATAAAAGAAAACTTTTTCAAACCGGGGCCTCTCATTTCATCTGTAAAAGACAGCTCTTTTTTAGCAAATCTTGCCACTAGAAACTTATTTGTAAAAAATGGGAGTACATTTTACTAGCATTTGCTGGATGATGGAAACTTCTGAAAGCATAGGAAATGTAGAACTCAGTCTGTACAGCATTTTTGCACTGATAGACTTCCTGCTGGGCTCATGCTACACAATTTTATGATGCAAGTCTTTTTATTCCGATTCTAGTTCCATGCTCCAAAGGAAGAAATTAAATGAAAAATCCAAGTTTCTGTTCTCATGCCATGTCCAATTTGATAATGGGTGCTTAGAATCTTTATATGCAACTGCAGCAAATTCCTTAAAGTCATTTTACTTTTATATTTCTGTATTAGCACAATGCACTGAATGCAAACAATGGTTCAAGATCCCAGATGTGTGCCAAAAATGAAAACATTATGTCATATACTGTATAGTTAAGGAGGCTGTACTCGTTGTACATTTTCCCCATGCAACACAGGTTTTATGGTCATTATCTTGTTAAAATTCATTTTGGTCAAGATATGACTGAGTAAAACCCAACGTAATATTAAAACCAGTCAATTGGCCCGTTATGTACTGCAAATGAAATTAAAATTTATGAAAATATGAGATTAAAATTTCCCAGCACAGCAATCTATGGCACTATTACACAGTTTTAAGTTCATTGTAATGGTATATGGTAGACCTAAAAAACTGAAAGCTTATCCGGCAGATATACTTCTTTAACTATATGAAATCATTAAAGAGCTTCATTTGCAGTCATCAAACTTTTCACATTTTAATCGCAACTAGCTCTAATTTTTTAAATTGTTTATCTGAACACAATTTAATCGTTTTTAAGAGGATACTTGACTTTGCAGTTTCTACAATGACGCAAATTATTAAGGATTTAGTATGGGTTTTTGACCAGGACGCAACCAATGGGGATTCAACAGGAGTTTTTGACAAGGCCCCAACCTATAGGGATTTAGTATGGTTTTTCGACCAGGACGCAACTAATGGGGATTTAACAGGGGTTTTGAAAAGGACGCAACTTATAGGGATTTTGCATGGGTTTTCGACGAGGACGCAACCTATAGGGATTTAGCATGGGTTTTCGACCAGGTCGCAACCTATAGGGATTTAACACGGGTTTTTGACAAGGACGCCACCTATGGGGATTTAGCACGGATTTTTTACCAGGACATAACCTAGGGGGATTTAACACGGGTTTTTAACCAAAACGCAACCTATAGGCACTTAACACGGGTTTTTAACCAGGGCGCAACCGATAGGCATTTAACAAGGGTTTTTGACCAGGGGCCAATTTCATGTCTCCATAGTTTGCACTTTTCACTTTGCAGAAAAATTAGTCTGCAAAGTGAAAAGTGCCAAGTGAAGTGAATTTCATGTCTTACAAGCTTGAACTTTGCAAATCAAGCTTACTTTGCAAAATTTTTTGGAAAAAGTGACAAACTCTGCAGCGGTCACCATGCCATCACCACTCACTCATGGTTTCGATTTTCAAGTAATTTTGACTGTGAAAAATTGTGCAATTTTAAACGACAAAAATAACTCATTTTAAAGTTTTTTGTAGTCAAAATTTTCACACTATTAAAATCTACAGGTTTCAAAGTACGAGAGTCTATATTCATTTTAAAATTTTGGCTGATACTTATGGTAATATTCCCAATGGCCACTTACACTAACCCTAATTTTTGATAAAAATAAATTTTCCATAGCAATCAAATGTGAAAAGTTATTTTAAATCGAATTTAGGGCGATCAAACCCTAACTTGCAAAAATTCGGTTTAAAATAAATTTTCATATTTGATTGCTATGGAAAATTTATTTTTATCTAAAGTTAGGGTTAGTGTAAGTGGCCATTGGGAATATTACCATAAGTTTCAAAATCATCACTTGAAAAACCTGATGCACGGAATAGAGTTTTTGCAATAAACACTGCAAAGTTCAAAGTGATTTGCTTTTCACTTTTCAAAAATTGAGAGACATGCAACAGAAGCTGCAAAGTCCATGACAACCACTTTGCACATTGCACTTTTCACTTTATACTTTGCAGAAGGGAGTCATGTAACAAATGCTGCAAAGTTGAAAAGCTGCAAAGTCAAAAGTGCAAACATCAACATGGATACATGAAATTGGCCCCAGGACGCAACCTATAGGCATTTAACACATGTTTTCTGAAGAGGACGCAACTTATAGGGATTTAACAGGTGTTTTTGACTAAGACGCAACCTATAGGGATTTAACACGGGGGTTCTGATATTTTCACAGTCCGTTGTTAACGGGCCGTTCGACTGGCTGTATTATAAGGCATTAAGCAAATACCTTAGAGGAGATAGCGATCACTGCAATCAAAGGATCATGCAGAATCCTAAACAATCATCTACAGAACCACATTGCATTATAAAGCAATAATATAATTTCATCCTATTCTTAATCGTTTAGTTACAGAATTATGAAGTATACTGAGTGAGTCGTTTCGGCTACTATCATTGGATAGCAGTGATCTTGTTTTTTTAAATAAAGATATTTCTTCTACTTCAAATGTCACAGTTGAATGTCCAGTAAGTCTTACTGGAAAGTTCACACTTGTTTCTACCAAGGTATATAGAATAGTATTGTCCTAGGTATTCCGAAATAACCACAGCATTTAATCATTGTTCTCATGTTTTTTAATGTTGATAAAAGCCAATAGTGTGTTTATTGGACGAAATGCTACTTTCAAGTTGGTATTTTACGTGATAGTTTTAGTCATGTACTTTTTTTTAGAATATTTGGTATTGATAATGATTTGGTCTTGAGGTAACCTTTTGATCATTCCTTTGGGCTAGCTTTCTTGTTAAAGCTTACTGTTTAAAAGCCACATTAAGATTTTCTGAATAACAAATACTGAGGGCGGACTGCTGACCGGAGAATCAAGTAAACAAATAGAAAAAATATGAAGCATATTACGTTTTGCATTCCTTAATTACCTAATCGTAACCGAGTGATTATGTGTAGTGTTGTACCTAATTGTAATTCTCTGTAGTCAACCCAAAAATAAGCTCAACAGCAATATGGGTTGGGCTTTACAAATTTCATATTCATCGATCTAACTAACTAAAACTTTTGGTATAACTTAGCTGAGCCCGGTACAAGTGTTATAGTATTATAATCTAACTTTAAATTAACTTATGATATTGTGAATGTGCTCTTTTGGTTTAGTGGCATTTGATAATTTGGTTGGCAAGGTAACCATGTAAAATAACGATACTCAAATAGTCAATAATTGGTCAATAAATGCCTTTATAGATAGAGTGGCTAATTAACTTTGTGAATGAACAACGGACCTGAGCGGTCTGAAGCAAGTAAAAACAAAAAAGCTGTCAAAAAGCAAAAACAAAAACCTGAAGCACATGAGAGTTTGTTTTAGAATTTTTACAGTATTTTTTTAAAATTAAGTTTAACAAATGCTCATTTTTTAAACACTGCAAAAGGAAGTTAGCGCCCAGAGATTCTTTACTCCAGATGTGCTAAGAACCTGAAACCATGCCTCAAATATTGATCTTATCAATTACAATGGCTAAACTGTTAAACTGTTACAATAAATCCTATGCTGACGTATAGGCGACGTCAAACCAGGAAATAGTCACTGGACAGATTGCAGTATTTGGGGAGATGTTCAAATTGCCACCACCACCGCCACCACCAAACCGTAAAAAAAGTATGAAGAATCCCGTCTCTCGCCCTTAATACAGAGTCAGTAAAACGGATCTTGGGGGGACGCTGAAGAGACTTTTGCTTCACACAACCCTTCGTTTGAAGGAACCTGGAAAGGCCCGCCGGAAATCGCCTTCGGCGATTACCGAACCCAAGGCCTTTCCAGCTCCCTTCTGCACTCGGGCCTATGCTCGAAAAGCCTCCCCCACTCTCCCCACACCCCCCTTGGCCAGATTAGAAATAATCCTCCATTGTGGGCGGAGCCTTTTCGCGTCGCAGTTCTCGGCTTAAATGAAATCACAGGTCTCACAGTCTCACATACCGCTCTTTTGTCGACGGAATTCTTAATAAGTTTTTCACGGTTTGGAAGTGGCGGTGGTGGTGGTGGCGGCGGTGAAGGTCATAGTGGTTGTGGCGGTGTTGGTGGTGATTTGAACATCTCCCCAAATACTGCAATCCCTCCTAGTCACTTAGTCATCATGAACACCGTTTATTCGAAAAAAAAAACAACTTAGACATTTTGCGATTGAGCTCGTTTGCAATCCCCTTTCCTACTTTTGCGCAATCTCAAGATCTGCCAAATTTGAAGTCAATCGGTTGATGCGTTCGAAAGTTATCGCGGATACACCGAAAAAAATAGGCACGATCCCATAAGCCCTGTACCGGGCTAAAAAGGAAAGCCGCGAAGGAATATTTGTGCAGAAGATAAATCTCATCTCCTATATATCAGTGTAAAAAATCAGCTATTCTACAACATATTATAGTTCATTTCAGAGTAAAAAAAAGTTGCCCCATGTTATTTGGCTATCCCCGACAAATGGTCGATTTATACAAAGTAAATCACTAAATCTGTAAAATGTTGTGGCAACAATAATTCATTGCTCATTTTCTCAGTTTAAAAAAATTATTTGAAAACATTATTTGTTTACATTTTGTTGACAACGAAACAACCAATGCCAAATAACCTACCGAAATGGGAAAAAAATGGAATTTTTTTTTCTGAAATGAACTATAACATCTCCTAATAATTACCTCAAATTGTTACCTTAGGAACCTCTATCCCAGCACATGGGCCGAATTCGCAGCTAAAAGTAGGTTGCCGGTTTGGAGATAAAATATACTTACCTGGGGAGGAATGGCAACCAACAGGAGCTAATGCTCATTGCGTTTTGTGCACTTGTCGTACAGTAAGTTTTATATTCACGTATTAGTGCATTAAGAATTAAAAAATATTCTATAATAATCCTAACACAAATTATGCAGAATGGTCTCCAAAACTGCACACGTGTTTGTCCCTCAAATTGTGACTACGATATGCCTAGCGATGTACAACATCCATGTTGTGGCCTATGCAAAGACCGTAAGCTATAGAATACAAAAGGAAATGAAACGACTTTAGTGGAATTAAAATGTGAAATAAAATCTTTTATTCTAAATCAATGTCCATATTAGAAAGCTCTGGCGAAACCACAGGGAATGATCAGGACCCATATGGTGAAATGTCGGATGAAATGGGTTTGGGAAATATCAAACCAGAAGACTCTGCATACTTATCTTGCCTTAATAACGGAAAAATTTACAAAAACGGGGAAACTTTTACGGCAACCATGGAGGGACTTCCCATTGACAAGGAAGATCAATGCATGCATTGCATATGTCAAGTTAGTTTGTGGTAGTTTTCCTTTGCATTTTCTTTACTTGAAAATAGTTTGTAATTAATAATGGTACATGCTATCTTAGAGAGGAATGGTGAATTGCCAAATGATTGATTGTATCAAATGCGAGTCAGCCGAGTCAATATTCTTATCTAGTGGCCATTTAAAAAGCTCTTCGGAAAACACATGCTGTCAACGATGTTCAGGTTAGTTTACATCTATGACCTAGATATTTTTTATCTGCTTTGTTAGTTGTTTCGTATCGGTTTTATGCTAATATTATTGGTGAAGAATTTCCTATAGAATTGCACATAAGGTTTGAGAGTTTAGTCGCACAACTTTTCTTGTTTTTCTATGTAATAACTGGCTTACTGCGCAGTTAGTTGCTTTGTACGTTAGTTAGTTGATAAAGTGAGTTTGCAGTACTTTTTCATTCCTAATCATCCGAATATGCTTTGTTGGTTAGTTACTCATCACATAGTTATTAGTATCTAGTAGAATTATAGAGTTGTGTGGTTGTATTACGTAATCTAAACTGCAAGACAGACTTTATTTTGGTATTTAGTACAGGTGGTAGCTTTTATGTTCACACCCACGCACTGCGGTGTTTGACTGTTACCAGGGCTTAACTAACTAACTAACAGACTAACTATAAAACTATACTTAAATCTCAAAAGAAGAGAGTGGTAATGCATTGCGCTATTTTGTCCTGAGATAAAGTAATGAAGTGAGGTGTTAATTTGAAAGCTGTACAAGCAGTCAGCTTCTTTTTTCAGTCACTTACGCACTTTCCTTGTATCTGTGGTATACGAGTTTTTAGCATGTAAGGTTGAAAACTAGTTATGTGATCAGGTTATTAGTTGAAGTGCGCATTTTTTACTACATCGTAGTTCTTTCACAGATTTTTTTGCGCATTTGTATTAGGTTGCAGTTAGTAAGTCGTGCTGTGGTGTGTCAATAGCCATTAATGTGTAATGTGTAATTTTATTTTTAAATGATTCATGTTTTCACTTTTTTAGATTTTTTTTACTAGAGAGATAATTGAATGAATGTTGACAATTTACGCATTTTAATATATTTTCTAAAAAAGGGTTCATAAATTATATTCTTAGTCATCATCCCAACGCCGTGAATATATTGTCATTGCGTGTATAACATTGAATGCACCCATAAAAATACCTATATGAAGTTCTGAAAAGCTTCGACCTTCGATACTATTATTATGCAAAGATCGCTTATATAAGCTCTTGCAACAGCCATTAATCATATTGCGGAAGCGAGGAGTTGCTGTCTTGAGTGAATGCGCCTGAATTGTTCACTCATTTTTCCCGAACCACTTTTTGTTATTATAAATTTGTGCGTGCTTATGCAACATATATAGCTTTATAGCACCAAATCAGTCAATGTCGAGAATGTGGTATTCAGTAACTGACAACATTACGCACTTCAATTTGCATACATTTTCTAAATAGTGTACTTCTTTTTGTAAATTTTGTCTTATTTTTTCCCTTACACTATAACCCAAGCAAATAGTTTTCAACCCTCATAAACAGAAAAAAATTAGAATGAGAACGAATTATTAGTGGAACATCCAATTAAAATCTATTCTTATATTATTTGCGCAGAAAAGTTGTTGATTTTATATGGTTCGAATTTATCGTCTGAATTATAGTTTCCCTGATTACTCTGGTAAAAGTCCATAATATACCCTTTTTCTGCGATGACAATTTTTCCGATGAAAAAAATATAAAGGTACTATAATAAAGGTTTATTAAAGGTATCTGTCTCAGGAAAGGCTAGCTACAAACGTCATTGTTTGTACGGGAGTAAAATTATTTTCTTTCAAATGCATTATCTTAGGTTTAGAGAGAATAATTGTGTAGCCCAAGGTTACTATAGAAACAAAAGAACAGCCTCGTTTTAAAACGAGGCTGTTATTTTGTTTCTATAGTAACCTTGGTGTAGCCAGTCAAATTATCGAGTAACTATGCTATCATTTTAATGACAGAAAAAATTACAGTCTAGTCACCTATTTTTAGATTATAGTTAAAGGAGTTTCACTTTACTTCCTATTCTTAGCCACCCACATTTTCAGTTTAATAAACGCTCATAAGCAAAAAACCTTATAGCGAAGCTTAGACCGCTTTGTTTAGAGACTTTTTCTTAAAAAGTCTGATAAATATGTATCCTAGACTTGCTTAGTGTCTTATCGTTATCATCAGTTGCATAACATGATTACTTTATGTACAGGGAAAGTACACATAATTTCACTTGCTCAATATGGCATTCAGCCCGTAGTTGTAAAGAATAGTAGTGCGCTACTTTGCTGGTTTTACAAATGAGCAAAGCTACATGTGTACATTGACTCCAAAGGCAAACCTATTCATGTCAAGTGTAAATACTACTACTATAGTCTGGGCTGGATGATGTACGACTACAAGAGCGTCATGACCATCCTCAACATGAAAACCATTTATCAAGTCAGGGAATGTGTTGGCGTGCTCATTCAAATACAATTTGGATGGTTCCATGCAAGTAAAGGTACAAAGTAAATTACGTAAATGGTGCTCATGACGCAGCAGCAGTGTTGTACAACAAGCCCCACACACATAAAAAATCAAGCATTTGAAATATACGCAATATTCAACACTGATAATATTGTGAAAAAAATCACAATCATCATCATACCATATTTTTGTGCTGTGCAGGGAAGTTTTTTATTACTTTAGCATGAGAACCACAGATCCGAAACTCAATTGTAGATTAAGTATTAGATCACGCGAATACGACAATGGACAGACTCTAAAGTTCAAAAATGAATCATATGTATACCTTGTCCGCAAAAAGGAGGTAAATTTTATCCTATCCTTACTACACAAATTTATCACACACAGGACAGGAAAAATTTACCTCCTTTTTTCGGATGGTCTATACATACGCACACAAATAATGTTCACATGTTATGCACATTTTTTATTGCTAATCGATGAATGAATATGTATGTACATAGGAGTAGGAGTGAAGACTTGAGCCGGTTGTTGTATTTATCATAGACGCACTAACTGCATAGATTGTGTCTATTTTGATTTTATTTTCCACCCACGCACTCCACAAATATATACGTCATGTCATGTAAGTTGATTGTTCATGTAACATTCAAGTGAATGACATGATAATAATAATTGATTTGCTGTAATCACTGTAATATGTCATGTGGGAGTCAAATTTGATTTGTTTGCACTGAGCAACGTAGAGTAAGGCATGGCATTTGTAGACTAAGTAAAAGTTTGCTTTGCACTAGAGTGAAAAACACAACGTTATCAAGTTACCATCAAATCTTTGGCAAAGGAAAAGATAAACAAGTTAATTTGTTTTTACCAAATCACAACTAAAAGCATTGAAT
>Ga0210040_10000746_pt1 | contig 52309 bp, 53 predicted proteins | sample CryGeyCG12114_NA_FD_185462 | JGI IMG/M metagenome (GOLD analysis project Ga0210040, IMG submission 185462) | Groundwater microbial communities from aquifer - Crystal Geyser CG19_WC_8/21/14_NA (SPAdes) (version 2) | ecosystem: Environmental > Aquatic > Deep subsurface > Groundwater | place: USA...
CACAAGATCATCCTGATGGCGGACGCCGACGTCGACGGCCAGCACATCACCACGCTGCTGCTGACCCTGCTGTTCCGCTTCATGCGCCCGCTGGTCGAGGCCGGCCACGTCTACCTGGCCGCGCCGCCGCTGTACAAGATCAAGTGGGGCGGCAAGGTCGGGCTGGAGTACGCCTACTCCGACCGGGAGCGCGACGCGCTGCTCAAGGCCGGCGCCGAGGCCGGCCGCAAGATCCCCAAGGACGACGGCATCCAGCGGTTCAAGGGCCTGGGCGAGATGGACGCCAAGGAGCTGTGGGAGACCACCATGGACCCCGACACCCGGATCCTGCGCCAGGTCACCCTGGACGACGCCGCCGCCGCCGACGAGATCTTCAGCGTCCTGATGGGCGAGGACGTCGAGGCCCGCCGCAGCTTCATCACCCGCAACGCCAAGGACGTCCGCTTCCTGGACGTGTGAGGACCCCGTCCTCCTCGCCCCGAGCAAGCTCGGGGCGAGCCTCTGGACGGGGCCGAAGGGCCCCGTGCAGGGCCCGGAATGACCAGACGGGCGACCGTCTTGGACGCCACGCCGGGGCAGTGACCAGCTGCCCGGCGTGGCGACCGCCCCGGCGATGACTTCCCACTCGCTGGTTGACCTGGGCATTTGTCCACCGCTGTGCATCGACTTGTGGAGAACCAGACGTGACCGAGACCCCCAGCCGCGACCGCGTCGAACCGGTCGACCTCCAGCAGGAGATGCAGCGCAGCTACATCGACTACGCGATGTCGGTCATCGTGGGCCGTGCGCTGCCCGAGGTGCGCGACGGCCTCAAGCCCGTGCACCGCCGCGTGCTCTACGCCATGTACGACCAGGGCTTCCGCCCCGACCGGGCCACCGTCAAGTGCGCCCGCGTCGTCGGTGAGGTCATGGGCAACTACCACCCGCACGGCGACTCGGCGATCTACGACGCCCTCGTGCGGCTGGCCCAGCCCTGGGCGCTGCGCTACCCGCTGATCGACGGCCAGGGCAACTTCGGCTCCCCGGGCAACGACCCCGCCGCCGCCATGCGCTACACCGAGGCCCGGCTGACGCCGCTGGCCATGGAGATGCTGCGGGACATCGACGAGGAGACCGTCGACTTCCAGCCGAACTACGACGGCACCAAGTCCGAGCCCCTGGTCCTGCCCGGCCGCTTCCCGAACCTGCTGGTCAACGGCTCGGCCGGCATCGCCGTCGGCATGGCGACCAACATGCCCCCGCACAACCTGCGCGAGGTCGCGGCCGCGGTCTTCTGGATGCTCGACCACCCCGAGGCCGAGCCCGAAGAGGCCTTGACGGCCTGCATGACCCACGTCAAGGGCCCGGACTTCCCCACCCACGGGCTGATCGTCGGCCGCGAGGGCATCGAGGACGCCTACCGCACCGGCCGCGGCTCGGTGCGCATGCGCGCCGTCGTCACCGTCGAGGAGGACTCCCGGGGCCGGGTGCAGCTGGTCGTCACCGAGCTGCCCTACCAGGTCAACCCGGACAACCTGGCCGAGGCGATCGCCGACGGCGTCCGCGACGGCAGGCTGCAGGGCATCAGCGAGATCGCCGACGAGTCCTCCGACCGGGTCGGCCGCCGGCTGGTCATCACGCTGCGCCGCGACGCCGTGGCCAAGGTCGTGCTGAACAACCTCTACAAGCACACCCAGCTGCAGACCACCTTCGGCTGCAACATGCTCTCCATCGTCGAGGGCGTGCCCCGCACGCTGCGGCTGGACGAGCTGGTGCGCATGTGGGTGATGCACCAGATCGAGGTCATCGTCCGGCGCACCCGTTACCGGCTGCGCAAGGCCGAGGAGCGCGCGCACATCCTGCGCGGCTACGCCAAGGCCCTCGACCAGCTCGACGCCGTCATCGCCCTCATCCGGGCCAGCGAGTCGGCCGAGGCCGCCCGCACCGGCCTGATGGAGCTGCTGGACGTCGACGAGATCCAGGCGGTCTCGATCCTGGACCTGCAGCTGCGCCGGCTGGCGGCGCTGGAGCGCCAGCGGATCCTCGACGAGCTGGCCGAGATCGAGGCCCGGATCGCCGAGCTGCAGGCCATCCTGGACTCCCCGGAGCTGCAGCGGCAGATCATCCGCGACGAGCTGGCCGAGCTCGTCGAGAAGTACGGCGACGACCGGCGCACCCAGTTCGTGGCCAACGACGGCGACGTGTCGATGGAGGACCTCATCGCCGAGGAGCAGGTGGTCGTCACGATCACCCGCACCGGCTACGCCAAGCGCACCAAGGCCGACCTCTACCGCTCGCAGCGGCGCGGCGGCAAGGGCGTGATGGGTGCCCAGCTCAAGCAGGACGACCTGGTGCAGCAGTTCTTCGTGGGCTCCACCCACGACTGGATCCTGTTCTTCACCAACAAGGGCCGGGTCTACCGGGCCAAGGCCTACGAGCTGCCGGAGGCGGCGCGCACCGCCCGCGGCGCGCACGTGGCCAACATCCTGGCCTTCCAGCCGGACGAGAAGATCGCCCAGGTCATCCAGATCAAGGACTACACGGTCGCCCCGTACATGGTGCTGGCCACCGCCCGCGGCCAGGTGAAGAAGACCCGGCTGGCCGACTTCGACTCCCCGCGCACCGGCGGCGTCATCGCCGTCAACCTGCGGGAGAACGACGAACTCGTCGGTGCGGCGCTGATCAGCCAGGACCAGAACCTGCTGCTGGTCACCCGCAAGGCCATGTCGATCTGCTTCAAGGCCACCGACGAGCAGCTGCGACCGATGGGCCGGGCGACCGAGGGCGTGCGCGGCATCTCGCTGGCCGACGACGACACGCTGCTGTCGATGATCGTCGTCTCCGACGGCGTCGACGTCCTGGTCGCCACCGAGGGCGGCTACGCCAAGCGCACCGGCATCGAGCACTACCCGGAGCAGAACCGCGGCGGCAAGGGCGTGCTCACCGCCGACCCCAAGGCCCGCAAGGGCGCGCTGGTGGGTGCGCTCGCGGTGGTGCTCGGCGACGAGCTCTACGCCATCACCTCCGGCGGCGGCGTGATCCGGACCCCGGTCAACGGCGTCCGGCACACCCGGGACCGGGCGACGATGGGCGTCAAGCTCATGAACTTGCCGGAGGACGTCTCCATCGTGGCGATCGCGCGTACGACGGACAACGACGAGCCCGAAGCCTAGGGTGGGGCGGATGCCAGGTCGGGTTCCGGGACGACGACGTCCCGGAACCGGTCTGCGCGACGACCACCGCACCGACCGCACCGCCGTCCGCTCGTGGACGGCGCCGGTGGGTGAAGCAACGCGGCGCGAGCCGCAGGCGGACAGGAGACTGGGATGAGCGACCGGGCGCGTAGTTCGGTGCGTACCGACTCCCGTGAGGGGTCGGGAACGGCCGACGCGGAGCCGGCGGACGCCCCCCAGGTCAGCGGCGTGCCGGACCAGGCACCCGCAGCCGCCACCGGCCCGGACGGCGCCGGGGCCGATGCCCCGGCGTCCCCGGGTCCCGGCGGGTCCACCGCAGCGACGGCGCGTCCGCTCGCCGGTCAGCCCGTGCCGTCCGCCGGGCCCGCCGACGGCGCACGGGGGTCGGCCACCCCCGTGCCGCCGGTGCCCCCGGTCTCGGCACCCCCGACCGGTCAGGGCAGCCGGGTCCCCACCGGCATGCGGTCGGCCCCGGCCCGCAGCGCTGCGCCGGTGGACGCCACCCAGTCGGTCACCCTGCCCCCGGCCGGCGTCCGCCCGGCCGAGCCGGCCCGGCCGGGTGACAGCGCCCGTCCGGTGGACGCCGCGCGGAACCCGCCCGGCCCCCGGGTCGCCGCCGACGCCCCCCGGCCCGCCGCCAAGGGCCGGCGCGGCCCGCGCCGGGCCCGGCTGCAGCTGCGCCACATCGACACCTGGTCGGCGCTGAAGATCTCGCTGGTCGTGTCCATCGCGCTGTTCTTCGTCTGGATGGTCGCCGTCGGGATCCTCTACGGCGTGCTGAGCGGGCTCGGCGTCTTCGACAGCGTCAACGACCTCATCGGCCAGGTGGGCACCTCGACCGGTGGTGAGGCCACCGAGTCCTTCACCATCACCGCCGGCCTGGTCTTCACCGGCGCCGCCGTGATCGGTGCGGTGAACATCCTGCTGCTGACGGCGCTGTGCACCGTCGGGACGTTCGTCTACAACCTGTGCTCCGACCTGGTGGGCGGTCTCGAGCTCACCCTCGCCGAGCGCGACTGACCGGGGGGAGAACCCCGTCCTCCCCACCCCTCGCGGGCTCAGGGCGGTGCCCGACCCCACGGCTCGCGGCACGACCCGGCGAGGGGCCCGGCCTCCGGAGCCCCCTGTCAGGGGGCTCCGGCGGGCCAGGTAAGCTCTTCATCGGTCCACGGGCGTGTAGCTCAGGCGGTTAGAGCGCATCCCTGATAAGGATGAGGCCGGAGGTTCAAGTCCTCCCACGCCCACCCGTGGTACCGACGGCGGGGGGAACCGACGGCCTGCTGGTCCGGTTCCTCCCGCCCGAGGTCCCCGAAGCGGTCACCAGCACCGCGGTGACCACCACAGTCCGAGGAGGTCACGCGTGCTGAAGAAGCTGGCGGTGGCAGCGCTCGCTGCCGGTGTCGCGGTCGCGGTGCGCAAGCGCACGGCCGCCCAGGGCGAGGCCGACCTCTGGGCCCAGGCCACCAGCGGTCCGGACGCGGTCAGCACCCCCCGCCCCTCCTGATCCACCCGCACTGAATCACCCGGCGCGCTCCTCGCGCCGCCCGGGGACGTAGCTCAATTGGCAGAGCACCGCCTTTGCAAGGCGGGGGTTAGGGGTTCGATTCCCCTCGTCTCCACTCCGGGCTCCCGCGTACGACCGGGACGCCCGCCGGCGCAGGCCCCTCGCTGACCGCGCCGCCCCCGTTGCACGACCGAGCGCGCCCGTGAGTGCGCCCGGTCGTCGCTCCCACGGTCGGCTCGAGACGACCGGCGCACCCTCGAGGAGTCACCGGGCACGGGGTGACCGTGGTCCTGCTGCCCACCGGGGCGGTCACGGAGGCGGCTCCCGGTCGCGGTCGGAGCTGCCTGCCCAGGAGCAGGACCGGTGCGGCCCCGGGCACGAGCCGGCCGCCGAGCGGCGGGGCTCCGACTGCGGCCGCTGGACCGGGTGCTCAGCGCGGCGGTGGTGATCAGTGGGAGAGTGGTCCCGTGACTGAGCAGACTCCCGCAGCACGGCGTGCCGTCCTGCACACCAACCGTGGCGACATCACCGTCGACCTCTTCCCCGACCACGCGCCCAAGACGGTCGCCAACTTCGCCGAGCTGGCGGAGGGCACCCGCGAGTGGATCGACCCGCGCACCCGGGAGAAGACCACCGCCAAGCTCTACGACGGCACCGTCTTCCACCGCGTCATCGACGGGTTCATGATCCAGGGCGGCGACCCGCTCGGTCAGGGCACCGGTGGCCCCGGCTACCGCTTCGGCGACGAGTTCCACCCCGACCTCTCCTTCAACCGCCCCTACCTGCTGGCCATGGCCAACTCCGGTCCGGGCACCAACGGGTCGCAGTTCTTCATCACCGTCACCAACACCTCGCACCTGAACAACAAGCACACGATCTTCGGTGAGGTCGTCGACGAGGCCAGCAAGAAGGTCGTCGACGCCATCGCGACGACGCCCACCTCCCGCGGCGACAAGCCGGTGGACGAGGTCGTCATCTCCTCCGTCGAGGTGCAGCGCAGCTGAGCACTCCTGAGGGCACCGGGGGCGCCGGCGCGGGAGACCCGCAGCCGGCGCCCTCTGCCAGGACCTGTTACCGGCACCCCGACCGGCCCACCGGCGTCTCCTGCGTCCGCTGCGGCCGGCCGATCTGCCCGGAGTGCATGAACCCGGCCTCGGTCGGGTTCCAGTGCCCGGACGACGTGGCTGCCGGCAAGGCCGGGGTGCGCCAGCCCAGGCGCACCACCGGTCTGCGCATCGCCGGCCGTCGCTTCGGCCCCGTCACGCTGACCCTGATCGGGATCAACGTGCTGGTGGCGCCGGCCACCGCGGTCTCGGCGGTCGGCCAGGGGGTCAACCCGCTGCGCAGCTTCTCCTCCCCGTTGCAGAACGACTTCGCCACCGCACCGATCGCCATCGACCAGGGCGAGTGGTGGCGGGTGGTCACCAGCGCCTTCACCCACGTGAGCCTGGTCCACCTGGTGTTCAACATGCTCGCGCTGCTGGTCTTCGGTTCCGAGCTGGAGCGCCAGCTGGGCCGCGGCAGGTTCCTGACCCTGTACCTGGTCTCCGCCCTCGGTGGCGCGGCGGCCATCCAGCTCTTCGCCCCGCCCTACCAGGGGGTGGTGGGTGCCTCGGCGGCGATCTACGGCCTGCTGGGCGGTTTGGGCGTGCTGCTGCTGTCCCGGCGGGAGGACCTCCGCGGGCTGCTCACCCTGCTGGCGATCAACCTGGTGATCAGCTTCCTGCCGGGCATCTCCTGGCAGGGCCACCTCGGCGGCCTGGTGGCCGGCGCACTGGTGGCCGGGCTGCTGGTCCTCGGCCGGCGCAACCGCCTGGTCGTGCTCGGTGGCACGACCCTGCTCGTCGTCGTCCTGCTGGTCCTGGTCTTCGGCGGGATCCGCTAACCGGCAACGGTCAGCAGCCGGCCCCGGCGGCGCACAGCGCCTCGGCGACCGCCCCGGGATCGGCGCCCAGCTCGCGGCGGCCCAGCACGACCAGGACGGCGTCGTCGGTGCGGTCGTCCAGCTCCAGCGTGGTCGACCGCGTGCCCCACCGTCGCTGGGTGCGCACCCGTGCCCGCAGCACCGGCCAGGCGATCGCCGTGGTGCCGGTCAGCGCCCGCACCGTGACGCCGGCGACGTCGGCCCGCAGCCGGGGGCGCACCAGCGTGTCGCGCAGCGCCAGCCCGAGCAGCAGCAGGGCGGCGCCCCCGACCAGCACCCGGCCGACCGAGTCGACCAGCAGGGTCGCCAGCGCCAGCCCCAGGCCGGCGGCCGCCAGGGCGACGGTCTCGCCGACGCGGGGTGCCCACTGCACCCGGCCAGCTTGTCACCCGCCGGTACGCCGCGCCGCCCCCAGGGCCGGTACCGGTCGGACGGGTCGTCCGTCCACAGGCCGTCCGGCTGTCCCAGCCCTCCTTCCTCACTCAGCAGCGTCGCCCGCTGACTGCCCGCAGTTGTCGACAAGGAGCCGGGACACGCCCACGAACAAGGCGGCACGCTGTTGGTTTGCACTTGTCGGGAACGGGTACTAGGGCGCGGCCACCCCGGGGTGCCCGCCTGTTTTCCCACAGTTGTGTACACAGCTGGGGACGGACTTCCACGCCTGTAGTCACCCCGGTGCGGTTTCCGCCCCAGTGGTCACACAGAGGGCATGTGTGCTGGTCAGAGCCGCGCGGCCGGGCTCGAGGACTCCACAGATCGTGGACAACTCCGTGGACGGACGTCGCCGCTGCCTGTGGACACAGGTTGCGGCTGTGCACAGTCGATCTCGCCGTCGCACGCCGATGAGCGTCTGACCTGCGCGTTGACCACCTTGTCGACTCCGTCGCGGGGTGATCGGAGCACTCCGCACGGTCACCGCTGCCGTTCCCGGCCCTGCGGCCGCCGAGGCCGCCGGGAGCACCCCCCCCGGCACGACGAAGGCCCCCGTCCGGAGTGGACGGGGGCCGGTCGGAGCGGTGGGGCCGGGCGCGGTCAGCGCCAGCGCATCGACATCACGAGACCGGCGACCATGAGGCCGAAGCCGATCAGGAAGTTCCCGGCGCCGAGGGTGACCATGACGCCGATCCGGTCGCCGGCAACGTAGTAGACGACGATCCACAGCAGCCCGACGAGCATCAGCGCGACCATCAGGACGGCGTACCAGCGGGGGCTCGGCTGCACGGCGCGCGCCCGGGCGGCCGACGAGGGGAGGACCCCCTGCGGCGGGGTGTACACCGACTTCTTGCGCACCTTCGACTTCGGCACCTGCGGACTCCCTCCCGGGCCGTGGCCTGTCGCCCCGGCGTGAACTGCATCCAGCCTAAGCTGCAGGGCCAGCGGAGCCGCTCCAGCGTGCGGGCCGGGTCACCCGATCCGGCGGCTGGCGGGAGCCGGCGGAGCCAGCAGGGGAGGTCGACGTGCGCCGGTCAGGTGGCCTGCCACGGCTGAGTCCGTGGACGGCGCTCGTGCCCGTCGTCGCCCTCGTGGCCGGGTTCATCTTCGCCACCTCCTCGACCACCGCCCAGGGCACCGACCTGCGTGCCGGGCAGAGCTCCCAGCTGACCGACCTCATCGCCCAGCGCGTTGCCTCGGTCGCCGACCAGCAGGCGACCCTGGCCGCGTTGCAGGCCGACGTGCAGGAGCTGACCGACCAGGCAGCCACCCGCAACGGCGCGGTCGCCGAGGCCCAGGCGCTGGGCCGCACCAGGCTGGCCTCCGCGGGCCTCAGCGAGATCGTCGGCCCGGGGCTGACCGTCACCCTCGACGACGCCGACCTGGGTCCCAACGGCGTGCTGCCGGCCGGCGCGCAGTCCGGCGACGACGTGGTCATCCACCAGTCCGACGTGCAGGGCGTGGTCAACGCGCTGTGGGCGGCCGGCGCCGACGGGGTGTCGATCATGGGCCGGCGGCTCGTCGCGACCAGCGCGGTCATCTGCGTGGGCAACACCCTGCTGCTGCAGGGCCGCACGTACTCCCCGCCGTTCGTGATCACCGCGGTCGGCAGCACGACGCAGCTGCGCAGCCAGCTCGACACCTCCGCCGACGTCGCGCTGCTGCGCTTCTACGCCGACCGCTACGGGCTGACCTACGACGTCCAGGAGGAGCGCAGCGTCTCGCTGGCGGCCTACGACGGCAGCCTGGACATGCAGTACGCCCGCACGGACTGAACCAGGGGGCGGTGACGTCCGCGGGTGGAGCGTGTACACCTGGACCCGGCAGCGCCCGCCACGGCGGGCGCCGGTCCCCGTTGCCGTCCCCCCGTCGCCGTCCTCTGGAGCCCTGAACCAGCCGTGACCCGCCCTGACGCCACTGCCGCCGGTCCGGAGGCCGCACCGGTCCGTCCGGTGCTGGTCGTCGACAACTTCGACAGCTTCGTCTACAACCTCGTCCAGTACCTGGGCCAGCTGGGCGTGCCCAGCCTGGTCCGGCGCAACGACGCGGTGACCGTGGCCGAGCTGGAGGACCTGGACGTCGCCGGCGTCCTGCTCTCACCCGGCCCCGGCACCCCGGTCGACGCCGGGGTGACCGTGCCGATGGTCCGGGCGGCCGCCGAGGCGGGGCTGCCCGTGCTGGGCGTCTGCCTCGGCCACCAGGCCATCGCCGAGGCCTTCGGTGGGGTCGTGGGCCGCGCGCCGGAGCTGCTGCACGGCAAGACCAGCGAGGTCGTGCACGACGGCGTGGGCGTGCTGGCCGGGCTCCCCTCGCCGTTCACCGCCACCCGGTACCACTCGCTGGCCGTCGAGGCCGGCACCGTGCCCGACGAGCTGGAGGTCACCGGGCGCACCCCGTCGGGGATCGTGATGGCGCTGCGGCACCGCGAGCTGCCCATCGAGGGCGTGCAGTTCCACCCCGAGTCGGTGCTCACCGAGGGCGGGCACCAGCTGCTGGCCAACTGGCTGGTCGGCTGCGGGCTGGCCCCCGACCCGGCCCTGGTCGAGGCGGCCTCGGCCGCGACGCGGCGGCTCGGCACCGCGACCGTCTGAGGCGAGCGCCCGACCCCCGACGACACGAGGGCCCCTCTCCCGGCCGGGAGAGGGGCCCTCGTGCCGTGCCGGTCCGGGGACCGGCTCAGGGAGCAGCCGAGCTGGTGGGTGCTCCGCTGCTGGGTGCGCTGCTGGGTGCACTGCTGCTGGGTGCTGCGCTGCTCGGTGCCGGGCTCGCCGGCGTTGTGCTGGACGGCGCCGGGTCGGTGGGCGTCGGCTCCGCCGGGACCGGGACGGCGACCTGAAGCTCGATCGGGTCCTCGGCGGAGACCGGCGAACGCGGGCCCGGGTCGGTGTCGATGACGTTGCCGGGGGTGACGAGGTCGTCCTCCCGGTTGATCTCGGTGATGAGCCCGTTGTCGATGCCCGCGCTGATCAGCCGCTCGCGGGCGGCCGCCCCGGTCAGCCCCCGCACGTCGGGCAGGGCGATCGTCCCGGTGGAGACCTGCAGCGTGATGGCGGCGTCGGGGGCGGCCTGCGTGCCGGCCGGCGGGTCGCTCTCCACCACCGTGCCCTCCGGCTCGAGGCTGTCGAACTGGTCGGTGCTGATGCTGCCGGTGAACCCCGTGGCCCTGAGCCGGTCCCGCGCGTCGTCGGTCTCCTGGCCGGCCAGGTCCGGGAGGCCCAGGCTGTCCGGCCCGGCGCTGACCACCAGGTCGACCGGTGACTGCTCGGCCAGCTGGGTGCCGGCGGCCGGAAGGGTCCGGATGACCTGCCCCTCGGCGACCGTGGGGCTCGCCTCCCCGGTGACCTCGTCGACCGTGAGGTTCGCCGACGTCAGCGCCGTCGTGGCCGCCTCCTGCGTCTGGCCGACCACGTCGGGTACCGCCACCTGGACGACCGCCGGGGTGGTGGGCTCCCGGTCGCCGCCGCTGGTGAACACCACGATCCCGGCGATGACCAGCCCCAGCAGCAGCAGGCCGCCGACGATCGCGGCGATCAGGGTGCGCCGCTTGCCGCGGTCGTCGTCCTGCTCGTCCCACTGGTCGCCGTCGTAGCCGGCGGGGGTGGCGCCGATGATCGTGGTGCGCTCGGCGTCGCTCATGACCGGTGTGGCCTCGACCCGCTGGCCGGCGACGGCGCGCAGCAGGTCGGCGCGCATGTCGGCGGCCGACTGGTACCGGTTGGCCGGGTTCTTGCTCATCGCCTTGAGGAGGACGGCGTCCAGCGCCGGCGGGATCGCCGGGTTGATCGACGACGGCGTCCGCGGGTCCTCCCGCACGTGCTGGTAGGCGACCGCCACGGGGGAGTCGCCGGTGAACGGCGGGGTGCCGGTGGCCAGCTCGTAGAGCAGGCAGCCGGCGGAGTAGACGTCGGAGCGGGCGTCGACGCCCTCGCCGCGGGCCTGCTCGGGGGAGAGGTACTGGGCGGTCCCGATCACCGCCGCCGTCGAGGTCATGGTCGCGGCGGAGTCGGAGACGGCTCGGGCGATGCCGAAGTCCATCACCTTGACCGTGCCCTGCGGCGTGATCATGACGTTGCCGGGCTTGACGTCGCGGTGCACGATGCCGTTCCGGTGGCTGAAGTCCAGCGCTGCGCAGATGTCGGCGGTGAGCGACATGGCGCGCTCGGGGGGCAGCCGGCCCTCGCTGCGGAGCAGGTCGCGCAGCGTCTCGCCCTCGACGTACTCCATGACGATGTACGGGGTGGCGCCGGTGGCGGTGCGGTCCTCGCCGGTGTCGTAGACGGCCACGATCGCCGGGTGGTTCAGCGACGCCGCCGCCTGGGCCTCACGACGGAAGCGCACCTGGGACGACGGGTCGCGGGCGAGGTCCTGGCGCAGCACTTTCACCGCCACCTCGCGGCCGAGCCGCAGGTCGCGCCCGCGGTGCACCTCGGCCATGCCGCCCCGGCCGAGCACCCCACCGATCTCGTAGCGCTCGCCGAGCACCTGGGGGGTGGTCATCGGGATCGGGGGTCCTCTCGGGGAGTGCGGAGCAGTGGTCGCGACGCCGGGACCACCCGACCGCGGAGCGGCGGGCCGTCGGCGAGCCTAATCGCCGGCCGGACCGCCACCGGGAGGACGCGGACGGCGCGGAACGCGTGTGTCACCGGTGGCTCACGGGACGGCCGGCGTGCTCACGGCGTCGCCCTGCACCACCGTCGACTCGGTGACCGTGGGCGGGGTCTCGGTCGGGGGTGCTGCGGTCGTGGTCGGCGCCGTGGTCGGCGCCGTGGTCGGCGTGGGCGTCGTCGGCGCCGGCGCCGTGGTCGTGGCGCTGGGCACCGCGCTGCTGCTGGCCGTTGCCGACGTGGCGGGGGGCCGGCTGGCCGTCGCGCTGCTGCTCGACGCACTGCCGCCCCCGCCACCACCGGGAGCCCCGCCACCGGCCGAGGTGGGCGCACTGCTCGGCTGCTCACCGCCGCCGTTCGTCGGCGCCGAGCTGGTCTCCACGGGCTGGGCCGTGTAGTCCTCGGTCGCGTAGTACAGCGTGACGGTCGAGCCGCGGTCGACCTGGGTGCTGGTGGGGCTGACCGCGGCGACGTCGTCCTCGGCCAGGTCGATCCCCGCGACCCGGAGCTGCTCGGCGGACGCTTCCTGGGCGTCCACCACCAGGCCCGCGGCCTCGAGGACGTCGGTCACGTCGTCCAGGGGCTCGCCGATGTAGGAGCCCGGGTCGATGGTGACCAGGTCGGTGCCGGTGGGGCTGGCCGGTGCGGAGGTCGACCCGGACGGCGGCGCGCCGGTGAGCGCCGCGGTGCTGTCGGGGTCGCGCTCGTCGCCGCCGGACAGCAGCACGACGACGCCGACGACCGCCAGCGCGAGCAGCACAGCAGCCGCCGCGGCCCACAGCAGGCGGGTGCGGCGGCGTCCCGCGGGGTCGTCGTCCTCGCCGTCCCAGTCCCCGGCCGGGGTCGCGCGGCCGCCGGTCGGGGGGCCCTGCAGGGGCGGCATGGTGCGCGGGGCGGTCGAGGGCATGACCCCGGTCGCGGCGTCGGGCACCGGGATCACCGTGGTCGCCGCCCCGTCGGCGGAGACCACCCGAGTGGTGCCGGTGGGTGCGGGCACCGCGCGGCCGGCGGCGACCTCGCGCACGGCCGCGGCGAAGGCGCCGCCGTCGGGGAAGCGGGCGGCGGCGTCCTTGGACAGGGCGCGGTCGATGAGCCGGCGCACCGCGGGGGGCACGTCGGCCGGCAGCGGGGGCGGCGGCCGGTTGATCTGGGCCAGCGCGATCGCCACCTGCGACTCGCCGTCGAACGGGCGCACACCGGCGACGCACTCGTAGCCGAGCACGCCGAGGGAGTACACGTCGGAGGCGGCGGTGACCACGTGGCCCTGCGCCTGCTCGGGGGAGAGGTACTGGGCGGTGCCCACGACCATGCCGGTGCGGGTCAGCGGGGCGGCGTCCCGGGCGTAGGCGATGCCGAAGTCGGTCAGCTTCACCACCCCGTCCGGGCGCACCAGCAGGTTGCCCGGCTTGATGTCCCGGTGCACCATCCCGGCCGCGTGCGCGGCGGACAGGCCGTCGCCGGCCTGGCCCAGGACGTCGAGGGTCTGCTCGGCGGTCAGCCGGCCGCGCTCGGCCAGGATCGTGACCAGCGGCTTGCCCTCGACGAACTCCATGATCAGGTAGGCCAGCCGCTGGCCGGGGTCGCCCCCGTCCGCCCCGACGACCGTCTCGCCGTAGTCGTAGACCGAGGCGATGTTCGGGTGCGACAGCGCTGCGGTGTGCCGGGCCTCGTTGCGGAACCGGATCAGGAAGCTGGAGTCACCGGTGTACTCGCTCTTGAGCACCTTGACGGCGATGATCCGGCCCAGCGTGCGGTCGCGGGCCTGCCAGACCTCGCCCATGCCGCCGGTCGCGATCGGTTCGGTGATCTGGTACCGGCCGGCCAGCACGGTGCCCATGCGGACGGCCATCAGTTCCCCTGCCCGAGGTGGGCTGCCATGACGGCGCGCGCGATCGGCGCCGAGGTGTCGCCGCCGGTGCCGCCACCGTTCTTGACGAACACCGCGACCGCGATGGTCGGGTCGTCCGCGGGGGCGAAGCCGATGAACCAGTTGTGGTCCGGGGCGTCGGTACCGGTCTCCGCCGTACCGGTCTTGCCGGCCACCTGCACGCCGTCGATCCGGGCCCGGCGGCCGGTGCCGTCGTCGACCACGCTGCGCATCATCGTGGTCAGCTGCTCGGCGACCTCGGCCGAGACGGGCTGGGACAGCTCCTCGGGCTCGGTCTGGTCGATGACCGACAGGTCCGGCGCCTGGATGGAGTCGACCAGGTAGGGCTTCATCAGGCTGCCGTCGTTGGCCACCGCCGAGGCGATCATCGCCGCCTGCACCGGGGTCAGCGACACGCTCGACTGGCCGATCGAGCTCTGGCCCAGGGCAGCGTCGTCCGTGATCTCCCCGAGGGTGCTGCCCGCAACCGACAGGGGCATGTCGAACCCCTCTCCGTCGATCCCGAACGCCGCGGCCATGTCCCGGACCCGGTCCTCGCCGAGGTCGATGCCCAGCTGGGCGAAGGCGGTGTTGCAGGAGATGGTGAGCGCGTCGATGAGCCGCTGCTGACCCGAGGGGTCGCAGGCCTCGTCGCCGAAGTTGCGCAACGGCGTGCTGGTGCCCGGCAGCACGTAGTCCTGGGGAGCGGCCACCACCGTGTCCGGGGTGTAGTCGCCGCCGGCCAGGGCTGCGGCCGAGACGATCACCTTGAAGATCGAGCCGGGCGGGTAGCTCTCCGACGTCGCCTGGTTGACCCGCGGGTCGACGGCGTCGGAGCCCTCGTCGGGGGTGATCTCCGAGTCGTAGGCGCGCACGGCGTCCGGGTCGTGGCTGGACAGCTGGTTCGGGTCGTAGGTCGGGGTGCTGGCCAGACCGAGGATGGCGCCGGTCGTCGGGTCGAGGGCCACGACCGCCCCGGTGACCCCGTCCAGGCCCTCCATCGCCGCCTGCTGCACCGCCGGGTCCAGGGTGACCTCGACGTTGCCGCCGGAGATGGTGCGGCCGGTGAACAGGTCGGCCAGCCGGCGCCCGAAGAGCCGGTTGTCGTCGCCGACGAGCACCTCGTTCTCCGCGCGCTCCAGCCCGCGGGCGGTGCCCAGGATGGTGGTGTAGCCGGTGACCGGGGCGAACAGCGGGCCCTGGGCGTAGGTGCGGGTGTAGCGCAGCGGGTCGTCGGGCGGGCTGTCCACCGAGGAGGCGATCTCGTTGCCGGCGACCACGATGGCGCCGCGCTCGCGGTTGTACTCCTCCGACAGCGTGCGGGTGTTGCGCGGGTCGTCTCGCAGACCCTCGGCCCGCACCACCTGGATGACGTTCACGTTGACGATCAGCAGGGTGAACAGCACCAGGACGGCGATGGCCACCTTGCGCAGCGGTGCGTTCACGGCCGGACCACCTCCGTGGGCGCGTCGGTCAGCTTCGCGACCGGGGCGGCCGGCGGTGCGGCCGGGCGGCGGGCGGCGTCGCTGATCCGCACCAGCAGCGCGACCAGGCCGAAGTTGGCCACCAGGGAGGAGCCGCCGTAGGCGACGAACGGCGTGGTCAGGCCGGTCAGCGGGAGGAGCCCGGTGACCCCGCCGAGGACGACGAACACCTGCCAGGCGACGGCGAAGGCGAGCCCGGCGGCCAGCAGCTTGCCGAAGCCGTCGCGGACGACCAGCGAGGTGCGCAGGCCGCGCTCGACCAGCACCAGGTAGAGCACGATCAGCGCGACCAGGCCGAACAGGCCCAGCTCCTCCCCGATCGCGGCGGCGATGAAGTCGCTCTTGGCCACCGGCACCTGGTCGGGGCGCCCGCCACCGAGGCCGGCGCCGAACAGGCCGCCGGTGCCGAGGCTGAACAGCGACTGGACGATCTGGTAGCCGCCGGTGTCGGCGTAGCCGAACGGGTCGAGCCAGGTGTCGACGCGCACGCGGACGTGCGAGAACGCCTGGTAGGCGACGTAGGCGCTGCCGGAGAACAGCAGCAGGCCGATGACCAGCCAGCTGGCCCGCTCGGTGGCGATGTAGAGCATCACCACGAAGATGCCGAACAGCAGCAGCGAGCTGCCCAGGTCGCGCTCGAAGACCAGCACCAGGATCGAGGCCACCCAGGCCAGCAGCACCGGGCCGAGGTCGCGGCCGCGGGGCAGCTCCAGGCCGGCCACCCGCCGGCTGGCCAGGGCGAGGACGTCGCGCTTGTCGACCAGGTAGGCGGCGAAGAAGACGATCAGGCAGATCTTGGCGAACTCACCGGGCTGGATGGAGAACCCGGCCACCCGGATCCACAGCTTGGCGCCGTTGATCTCCGAGTTGGGCAGCACCGCCGGGATGGCCAGCAGCACCAGCCCGACCAGCGCCAGCGTGTAGGCGAAGCGGGCCAGCACCCGGTGGTCGCGGACGACGACCAGCACCGCGATGAACAGCACCAGCCCGACCGTGGCCCACAGCAGCTGGACCGGGGCGTCCTCGCCGGAGTTGTTGCCACCCAGGGTGTTCCCGGCGATGTCGAGCCGGTGGATCATCACCAGGCCCAGGCCGGAGAGCATCGCGATGCAGGGCAGCAGCAGCGGGTCGGCGTAGGGGGCGAAGCGGCGCACCACCAGGTGGGCGACCAGCCACAGCGCGCTGAACCAGATGCCGAAGGTGGCCAGCTCCGGGCGGAGTGCGTCGGTGAGCGTCAGGTCGACGATGCACTGCGCGGCCATCGTGACCAGCACGGCGAAGCCGAGCAGGAGCAGCTCGGTGCCGCGCCGGGTCGGGGTGGCACCGGTGCCCGCCGGGGCGGCGTCCGGGTCGGTGCCGGGGGCACTCGCCAGCCCGGCCACTAGTCGGACTCCCGGCAGTCCACCCCCGGCTCGCCGGAGCGGGACTGTCCCGTGACCGGAGCCGAGCTGGTGGTCGCGGAGGAGGAGATCGCCGGGTCGCTGCTCGTGGGCGCGCCACCGGACGTGGTGGGGAGGGCGGACGTGGTGGGGAGGGCGGTGGCCGGCGGTGCGCCGGTGACGCTCTCGGCCGGCGGTGCGGTGCTGGGGGCCGGGCTCGTGGTGGCCGCGGCGGAGGTGGGGGTGGCGCTGGCGGTGCGGCAGGGCGGCAGCTGCTGGCCCTGGAGGTTGCTGAGGATCCGGTCGGCGTCGGCCCGGTCGGCGGCGTCGATCCCGCCGGCGACCCGGTTGCGGGCGGCCTGGGTGAGGTCACCGGTGGCCAGGGCGGTCGCCTGCTCGAGCCGGTAGAGGTCCACCCCGACGACCGAGGTGTCCAGCCCGCGGAAGACCCCGACCCGGTCGCCGTCCGCGGTCCCGGCGACCCCGATGAACCAGTGCCCCATCACGAACAGGTAGCCGCCGATCGCGGCCGCGCCGAGCACCACCACCGCCGTTAGCGCGATCAGGGCCGTGCGCAGCGGACGGCGGCGGCGGACCGGCGGGGAGACGGTGGCCTGGACGGCGGTCTGGACGCCGGCCTGCGGCTTCGACAGCGCGGCGCGCCCGGCGGCCGAGCGGGGGTCGACGTCGCGCTGGCCGACGTGGTCGCCGGCGGCGCCGTCGATGACCGGGTCGATGCGGGCACCGCGGCCGTCGTCCTCCACGACGTCGGCGACGATGCAGGTGATGTTGTCCGGCCCGCCGCTGCGCAGCGCCAGCTCGATCAGCCGGTCGGCGGTGGCCTGGGCGTCGGGCTCGCGCATCGCCTGGGCGATCGTCTCGTGGCTGACCACGCCGGAGAGCCCGTCGGAGCACAGCAGGTAGCGGTCGCCGGCGCGGGCGTCGCGCATCGACAGGTCGGGCTCGACGTCCTGGCCGTTGAGGGCGCGCAGCAGCAACGACCGCTGCGGGTGGGTGCTCGCCTCCTCCTCGGTGATCCGGCCCTCGTCGATCAGCGACTGCACGAAGGTGTCGTCGTGGGTGATCTGGGCCAGCTCGTCGTCGCGCACCAGGTAGGCCCGGGAGTCACCGACGTGGCAGAGGCCCAGCCGGCCGCCGGCGAACAGGATGGCGGTGAGCGTGGTGCCCATGCCCTCCAGCTGCGGGGACTCGCGGATCACCTCGCGCAGGTGCTCGCTGCCGTCGAACACCGCCTGCCGCAGCGCCTGCAGCAGGTCGCCGGACGGGGTGTCGTCGTCGAGGTGCTCGAGCGCGGCGATGACGACCTTGCTGGCGACGTCACCGGCCGCGTGACCGCCCATGCCGTCGGCGACGGCGAGCAGCCGCGGGCCGGCGTAGACCGAGTCCTGGTTGGTGCCGCGGATGAGCCCGCGGTCGGAACGGGCCGCGTAGCGGAGGACCAGGGTCATCGTCTCTCCTCGCTGGCGCTCGTCGACCCGGTGATCCAGGGTGCTCTGCGCATGCGTGACCTCGCGAGCTCGGTCACGAGCGGAGCTCCAGGACGGTCTGCCCGATCTTGATCGGCTGCCCGGACCCGACCAGCAGCGGACCCTGCACGCGCTGCTGGTCGAGGTACGTGCCGTTGGTGGACCCGAGGTCCTCGACGTACCACTGCCCGCCGCGGTTGGTCAGCCGCGCGTGCCGGGAGGAGGCGAAGTCGTCGGTGAGCACGAGGGTGGAGTCGTCGGCACGGCCGATCAGGATGGCCTGCTCCCCGAGGGTGATCCGGGTCCCGGTCAGCGGGCCCGCGGTGACGACGAGGTGCCGGGGGCCCCGGGAACCCCGCTTGCGGAGCGGTGCCGCCGCGCGCGGCGGCACCGACACCACCCGGCCGGTGCGGCCACCGAACAGGTCGGCGCGCACCACCCGGAAGGCGGCGAAGACGAACAGCCAGAGCAGCAGCAGGAAGCCGAAGCGGAAGGCCTGGAGCACGATCTCGGAGGTCACGATGCCACCCCGCCCGATCGGGACGCCGCCGGGCCTTTCACGCGCCGTCCTGCCGGTAGACCAGCACCGAGTGGCCGATCCGGATCACGTCGCCGTCGAAGAGCTCCTGGAACCCGACGCGGCGGCCGTTGACCAGGGTGCCGTTGGTCGAGCCCAGGTCCTGGACCGCGACCGAGCCGCCGTCCAGCTGGACGTCGGCGTGCTTGCGGCTGACCCCGGTGTCGGGCAGCCGGATGTCGGCCTCGGTGCCCCGGCCCAGCACGTTGCTGCCCTGCTCGAGCACGTGCTTGGTGCCCGGGCCGTCGACGACGAGCAGGTGGGTGACCTGCGCCGCGGGGTGGCCGACCACCGGCGGCGGGGCCGCGACCGGGGCGCTGCCGCGCAGCGGGGGGAACGGGGACGCACCGGGCGGCGGCGCCACCGCCGTCGGGGCGCCGCGGTGGCTGTCGTCGCCGACGTGCGAGGCGACCTCGAAGACGCCGGTGCGCAGGTCCTCGTCGCGCTCCAGGCGGACCTCGATGTCACCGAAGGTCTGGTAGCCCTCGCCCTCGATGTGCTCGCGGACCATGTCGGCGAGCTCGGCGGCCAGCTGGTCGGACCACTCGGCCAGGTTGTCGTGGTCGATGGGGCCCAGGGTCACGACGAAGACGTTGGGGGCCAGGACGCGGCCACCGCCGAGGACGGAGCGCTGCTCGTCGGCCTCGCGCTGCAGCGCGTGGGCGATCTCGGCCGGGTGGACCTTGCCCTTGAACACGCGGGCGAACGCCAGCCCGACCATGCCCTCGAGCCGTCGCTCGAAGCGCTGCAGCACACCCACAGTCGCTCCCTCGCGTTCGGCTGACCTCCCCCTGCACCTGAGCGCCGATCGTAACCGGGGGAGGGTCGCCGGACCGTTCGCCGAGGCGCAGAGCCCCGGACGTCCAGTCCGCCGGAGCTCGCGGGACCGTTGTACCAGGGTGTCGGGCCGGACGCCCCGGGCCGCGCCGGGAGGAGCCGGCACGACCGCTGTCGAGGGTGGTCGGCGGGAGCCCGTCCGGCGGCTGCTATGGTTCTTCCTCGCCAGGGCAAGTGGCGGAATGGCAGACGCGCACGGTTCAGGTCCGTGTGTCCGAGAGGACGTGGGGGTTCAAGTCCCCCCTTGCCCACCAAGACCCCCTCCTCCGGGAGAGGGCGCAGAGCGCCGGATGCCGACGAGGCACCGGCGCTCGTGCGTTCCCGGGGTCAGCCGGTCAGCCGGTCCCGGGACGGGTCGGTGCTCCGGCGGTTGGCGAACGTCTGGCTGAGCAGGACGGCGCCCCACGGCCCGATGACCCACACCGGCCACGGGTAGAGGGCCTGGCCGGCGTTGGCGGAGGTGACGATCCAGACGCCGAGCACGATCACCGCGGTGACCAGCCAGTTCCGCCACGCGGTGGCGAGGGGGGCCCCGCCTGCTCCCGCCGGGCCGGCGCAGGCCCGGGCGCCGGACTGCGTCGCGGGCACCGGCTGCTGCAGCGGCACGGGATCGGGTGCGGGCGGCAGGTCGGTGGTCAGCTCGGCCAGCTCGCCGTAGGTGCGGGCGGCGTAGACGCCGGCCAGCCGCTCGTCGTACTCGGTGACGGTCAGGCGGCCGGTGGTCATCGCGGCGCCGAGACGGTCGGCGACCGCGGCCCGGTCGACGTCGGCGGCGCGCAGGTGGGGCTCGGGCATCGGGGTCTCCTCGGATCGGCGTCCCCAGTGTGGCGCCGGGCACCCCGGCCGGACCACTGACGTCTGTCACCACCTGGCGGCACGTTCCACGTGGAACGGGGGCCGGCGTCCTGTGGTGAGCTGTCCGCTCCGGCCGTCTCCCTGGAGGACCCCATGTCGCTGGCCCCGTCGTCGCCCGAGCAGCTCTGGCCCCGCACCGAGCCGCTGGAGGCCGAGGTGACCGCCGGTGACGCCCGGCTGGTCGTGGACCTGCGCGGCGGGGGGCTGCGGGAGCTCGTCGCGGGCGACTGGCCCGTCCTCGACGGGTACCCCGCCGGCACTGTGCCCGCCGGGCGGCGCGGCGGCGTGCTGCTGCCCTGGCCCAACCGGCTGCGCGGCGGCCGCTGGTCGTGGCGCGGCCGGGACCTGCAGCTGGACGTGGTCAGCGCGGCCTCGCCCAACGCCGTCCACGGGCTGGTCACCGCGCAGCGGTGGGAGGTGCTGGCCCAGCGGGACGGCGCCGTCACCGTCGGGACGACGATCGAGCAGCGCGCCGGCTGGCCCTTCCGGCTGGCCGCCGCGGTCGACTACGCGCTCTCGCCGGGGCGGCTGGCGGTCACGGTGCGGGTGCGCAACGCCGGGGACGAGGACGCCCCGTTCGGCGCGGGCATGCACCCCTACTTCTCCGTCGGCGCGGACGCCCCGGGGAAGGTGTCCGCCGCCGAGCTGTCCGTGCCGGCCCGCACCGAGCTGGTGCTCGACGGCGGCCTGCCCACCGGTGGCAGCCGGCCCTTCGACGGTGCGATCGGCCGGATCGGGGACCTCCCGATCGACACGGCGGTGACCGACCTGGTGCGCGACGACGACGGCTGGGCGCGCACCCGGCTGCGCGGCCCGGCCGGTGCGCTGACCGTCGCGGTCGACGGGGCCTGGCGGTGGCTGCAGGTCTACACCGGTGACACGCTGCCGGCCGACCAGCGCCGGCGCAGCGTGGCAGTCGAGCCGATGACCTGCCCGCCCAACGCGCTGGCCGACGGCGTGGACGTGCTGGTCGTGGCGCCGGGGGAGACCTGGTCGGGCAGCTGGACGTGCGAGTGGACGCCGGCGTGACCGGTCCGCTCCGGGTGCTGGAGATCTGGCGGTTCCCGGTGAAGTCGCTGCTCGGCGAGCGGCTGGAGCGCGCCGAGCTCGGCGCCCAGGGCGTGGCCGGTGACCGCGGCTGGGCGCTGTTCGACGTCACCACGGGCTTCGGGCTCACCGCCCGCCGGGTGCCCGAGCTGCTGTTCGCCGCGGGCCGGCTGCGCGCCGACGGCACCGCCGAGGTGGTGCTGCCCGACGGCACGGTCACCGCCGAGGACGACGTCCTCTCGGACTGGGCCGGGCGCCGGGTGACCCTGCGGCCGGCTCCCGAGGTGGTCGGGGACCGCCGGTACGAGAACCCGGCCGACGTCGACGACGAGGGCGGCCGGTGGAACCCCTTCTCCGGGGCCGACGGCGCCTTCCACGACAACGCCGACGCCCGGGTGACGCTGTTGTCCACCGGCACCCTCGGCGGCTGGGACCGGCGGCGCTTCCGGGCCAACGTCGTCCTGGCCGGGGCGGGGGAGGACGAGCTGGTGGGCCGGCGCGTGCGGGTGGGTACGGCGGAGCTCGACGTCGTCCGGCGGGTGCCGCGCTGCGTGCTGACCACCCGGCCGCAGGCCGGTGGGATCGCCCGCGACACCGGGGTGCTCAAGGCCGTCCACCGGGATCGTGGCGGGGCGCTCGCGGTGGGCGCGGTCGTCACCCGGCCGGGCGCGCTGGCCGTGGGCGATGAGGTCGCCGCCGACTGAGCCGGGGAGGATGGGTGCGTGCGCACCATCGAGCTCCGCTCCGGCGAGGAGTCCATCCGACTGGGTCAGCTGCTGAAGCTGGTCGATGCCGTGCCCTCCGGCGCCCAGGTCAAGGACGTGCTGGCCGCGGGGGAGGTGCGGGTCAACGGTGCGGTCGAGGAGCGCCGCGGCCGGCAGGTGCACCGCGGCGACGTCGTCTCCGTGGTCGGTCAGGAGGACGTGCAGGTCAGCTGACCGGCAGCAACCGGACGCGCTGGGTGACCGACGCGGCGGTGGGCGGCCGAGTTCACCCAGATGTCACACAACTGGCGTGCCGGCCACCGGTGAGCAGGCAAGCTGGGAGGTGCCCGGGCGGCGGTGCTGCGGAACCCGCCGCCCGGGGCACTCTCCCGCTCAGCGGCCGCTGCCCCTCAGGGGTGGGCCGGTAGGCGGACCTCGGCGACGAGGGCCCGGTGGTCGCTCCCGGGCACGTGCACGACCTGCAGCCACTGCGGGGTGACCCGCTCGTCGACCAGCACGTGGTCCAGCGTCAGCCGCGGGCGTCCGCCGCGGACCGGGGACCAGGTCGACCGCAGCCCCGCACCGGTCGCCCGGGCGGCGTCGACCCAGCCGGAGCGCAGCAGCCGGCGGAACGAGGCGTGGTCCGGCGTGGCGTTGAAGTCGCCGGTGAGCACCCGCAGGACGCCGTCCTCGGGGTCGGGGAGCTGCCGGAGGTCCTGCTCCCAGTCGGCCACCCGTGCCGGACCCTGCAGCGGCGGGTGGGTGTGCACCGCGGTGAGCTCGACGTCCAGGGCGCCCGGCACCGTCAGCCGGACCGAGGGCTGGCCGAAGCGGCCCGGGACCATCGTCCGCTGCAGCACCTCGAGCCGGGTCCAGATCGCACCCCCGGAGCCCGGCGGCTGGTCGGCCCCGGCCGGCATCACGTGGCCATGCGGCAGCAGGTCGGCGATCCCGGCGTCCACGAGCGAGGTCACCCCCTCGGGCGTGACCTCCATCAGCGCCACGACGTCGGCGTCGTGCTCGCGGACGAGGGCGACCACGGTGGCGGCGTCGGCGCGACCGTGCAGCGTGTTCAGGGAGACGACCCGCAGCAGCGGCCCGTCGGCCGCGGAGACCGGCGGGGTCGGTCGCGCCCGCTGCAGCACGGTGGCGCCGAGCACGAGGGCCGACCCGGTGGCCAGCGCGGTGACGACCCGCGACCGGCTCAGCAGGGCCGCGGCCACGGGCAGCGCCGAGCCCAGGGCCGCCTGCGGGGTGAACGACAGCGCAGGCACGAGGGGGAAGCCGCGCTCGGCGCCCAGCGCGCGGAGGGCGGCGAACCCGGCCCACGGGGCGGTGAGCGCGAGCGCGACGCGGGCAGGGACACGCGGGGAGGGGCTCACGCCGCCATCGTGCCGGGCCGGGTCGGAACCGTCGCGCAGCGGTCCCGTGTTCACCTTCGTCCTGTAGGACGGACGCCAGGCGAAGGCGACGCGACGATGAAGCAGAGTTGAACGAGGAGTGAACACCATGCCGGTCGTCCATCTGGAGATCGAGAAGAAGTTCGACGTCGAGGAGACGTTCGTGCTGCCCGACCTGTCCGGTGCACCCGGCGTGGCCGAGGTGCGCGAGCCGGTGGAGCACGACCTCGAGGCGGCGTACTACGACACCGACGACCTGCGGCTGGCCCGTGCCCGGGTCACCCTGCGCCGGCGCACCGGTGGCACGGACGCCGGCTGGCACGTGAAGCTGCCGGCCGTCGCCGGCGCCCGCCGGGAGCTGCACTCCCCGGTCGGCCGCGCCGCCAGGAACCCGCCGAAGGCCGTGCTCGAGCCGGTGCTGGGCATCGTGCGGCAGGCGCCGGCCACCCGGGTCGCCCTGCTGCGCACCCGCCGGGTGGTCACCGAGCTGGTGGACGCCGGCGGCCGGGTCCTGGCCGAGGTCGCCGACGACCACGTGACCGGCACCGCCTACCCCGCCGCCCCCGGTGAGGCCGCCGTCGTCACCACGTGGCGCGAGGTCGAGGTGGAGCTGGTCGACGGGGACGACGAGGTGCTCGGAGCCGTGGCCGAGGCGCTGCTGGACGCCGGCGCCCGCCCGGCGGACTCCCCGTCGAAGCTCTCCCGGGTGCTGGCCGAGCGGCTGGCCACGCCGGAGCCGGAGCCGGAGGCCGCCGAGGCCGCCCCGCGGCGGGAGAAGGGCGGGAAGAAGAAGAGGAAGCGGGCACCGGCTGCTGCGGCGGGCGATGTGGTCCGGGCGGCGCTGCGCAGCCAGGTGCAGGCGCTGTCCGACGCCGACCTGATGGTCCGCACCGGTCAGGCCGACGGCGTGCACCAGGTGCGGGTGGCCTGCCGCCGGCTGCGCAGCACGCTGGCCGCCTTCCGGCCGGTGCTCGACCGGACGCAGACCGACCCGGTGCGCGCGGAGCTGGCCGTCGTCGGGACGGCCCTGTCGCCCACCCGGGACGCCGAGGTCGCCGTGGCCCACCTGCGCGGGCTGGTCGCCGAGCAGCCCGCCGAGCTGGTGCTCGGCCCGGTCGCGGCCCGGCTGCAGCAGGCGGCGGTCGCGGACGAGGCCGCCGGTGACGCCGCCGCCCGCAAGGTGCTGACCGGCGCCGCCTACCTCCGGCTCCGCGACGACCTCGACGCCCTGGTCGCCGAGCCACCGCTGACCGAGGCCGCCGTGCGCCCGGCCGACGAGGTGCTGCGCGAGGTCGTGGCGCGCACCGGCCGCCGGCTCCGCCAGGCCGTGGACCTGGCCCGGGACAGCGATTCCGACGAGGCCCTGCACGACGTCCGCAAGGCCGCCAAGCGGCTGCGCTACACCGCCGAGGCGGCGGTGCCGGTGCTCGGCCGCCCGGTGGCGGGGCTGGTGACCGCGATCAAGGGCGTGCAGGAGGTGCTCGGCGACCGGCAGGACACCTTCGTCACCCGGCCGCTGTGCCTCCAGCTCGGGCGGCAGGCCGCGGCCGCCGGGGAGAACACCTTCACCTGGGGCCGGCTGCACGCGCTGGAGCAGGCCCGGGCCGAGCAGGCCGAGCGGGAGTTCTGGGTGCGCTGGCCGGAGCTGCGGCCAGCGCTGAAGGCGGCCAAGTAGCGTCTGGGGCCTGCCTGAGGAGGCCCTCCTGTCCCTGATCCGCCTGCTCGGGTTCGGCACGGTCGTGCTGCTGGCCGTGCTGCTGCTGCACGGCTACCTGTGGTGGCGGCTGGTTCGCGGCACCACCTCGCCGGGGCGGGTGCGGCGGTGGCTGACCGTGCTCACCGGTGTGCTGCTGCTGTCGGTCACGCTGGCGGTGGTGCTGCGCGGGGAGCTGCCGCTGGCGGTGGCCACGCCGCTGGACTGGATCGGCTACAGCTGGCTGGGCCTGGCGTTCTACCTGCTCCTGGCCGTGCTGGTGACCGAGCCCGTCCGGCTGGGAGCCCGGCTGGTGCAGCGGGTCCGGCGCCGGCGGGAGCCCGCTGCCGTGCAGCCGGCTCCGGCCGGGCCGGAGCCCGAGGCCGCCGAACCGACGGGCAGCTCCGCCGTCCCCGACCCGGCGCGGCGGCTGTTCCTGGCCCGGACGCTGGCGGTCGGGGCCGGGGCGGTCGCGGTGGGGACGGCGGGCACCGGGGCGGTCTTCGCCAACTCCGCGCCCGTCGTCCGCCGGATCCCGATCCACATCCCACGGCTGGACCCGGCGCTGGCCGGCCTGCGGATCGTCACCATCTCCGACGGGCACCTCTCGGCCACCTACGGCGGGCGGCGCTTCGAGCGGGTGGTCGAGGCGGTCAACGCCCAGCGCCCGGACGTCGTGGCCATCGTCGGCGACCTCGTCGACAACTCGGTCGAGGAGCTGCGCGAGGACGTCGCCCCCTTGGGCGACCTGGTCAGCGAGCAGGGCGTCTTCTTCGTGACCGGCAACCACGAGTACTTCGTCGACACCGGCTCGTGGCTGCGGCACCTGCCCACCCTCGGTGTGCACGTGCTGCGCAACGAGCGGGTGCCCATCACCCGGGGCGGTGCCTCGTTCGACCTCGCCGGCATCGACGACCGGACGGCGGCCGCCTCCGGGCTGCCCGGTCACGGCGCCGACCTGGACGCCGCCCTGGACGGCCGGGACGACGCCGTCCCGGTGGTGCTGATGGCCCACCAGCCGGTGCAAGTCGAGCAGGCCCGGGCGGCCGGGGTCGACCTGCAGCTGTCCGGGCACACCCACGGCGGGCAGCTGTGGCCCTTCGACTACGCGGTGAAGCTGGACCAGCCGGTCACCGAGGGCTGGTCGCAGCAGGGCCCGACCCAGCTCTACGTGACCACCGGCGCCGGCTACTGGGGCCCGCCGATGCGGGTCGGCGCCCGCCCCGAGGTCACCGTCATCGAGCTCCAGCCCGGTGACCCCGTCGCCCCCCGCCGGTAGGCCCCCTCCCAGGCTCCCGCCGCGAGCTCGCGAGTGGTGGGGGGAGGGGGTCCTTCCTCCTCAGCCGGTGAAGGAGGCGAGCTCGGCGAGGCGGTCCGGCGGGACGGTCTTGAGCCGGGCGACGGCCTCCTTGAGCGGCACCAGGGCGATCTCGGTGCCGTGCAGGGCCACCATCTGGCCGAAGTCGCCGCGGTGCGCGGCCTGGGCGGCGTGCAGGCCGAAGCGGGTGGCCAGCACCCGGTCGAACGACGTCGGGGTGCCACCGCGCTGCACGTGACCGAGCACGGTGGTGCGCACCTCCTTGCCGGTGCGCCGCTCGAGCTCCTCGCCCAGCTGCTGGGCCACGCCGGTGAACCGCCGGTGCCCGAACTCGTCGATGCCGCCGTCCCGCAGCTCCATGGTGCCCGGCTTGGGCGTGGCGCCCTCGCTGATCACCGCGATGACGTGGGTGTCGCCGCGGTCGAAGCGGGCGCTGACCAGCTGGCACACCTCCTCGACGTCGAAGGGCTGCTCGGGCATCAGCACCAGGTGGGCCCCGGCGGCCATGCCGGCGTGCATGGCGATCCAGCCGGCGTGCCGGCCCATGACCTCGACCAGGAGCACGCGCTGGTGGGACTCGGCCGTGGTGTGCAGCCGGTCGATCATCTCGGTGGCGATGCTGACGGCGGTGTCGAAGCCGAACGTCAGGTCGGTGCGGTCGATGTCGTTGTCGATCGTCTTCGGGACGCCGACCACCGGCACGCCCTCGTCGGACAGCCAGGCGGCGGCGGTGAGCGTGCCCTCGCCGCCGATCGGGATGAGCACGTCGATGCCGTGGTCGTCGAGCACCTGGCGGGTGCGGCCCAGGCCCTCGCGCAGCGCCTCGGGGGCGGCGCGCATGGTGCCTAGCGTCGTCCCGCCGCGGGTGAGCAGCTTGTCGACCCGGCCGATGTCGAGGGGGATGGCCTCGTCGTCGAGCAGGCCGCGCCAGCCGTTGCGGAAGCCGATGACCTCGCTGCCGTACTCGATCACCGACGTCCGGACCACCGCCCGCAGGACGGCGTTGAGGCCGGGGCAGTCGCCTCCGCCGGTCAGCACTCCGATGCGCATGCGCTCTCTCCTCCGGGCAGTGCGGGGCACGATCGTGCAGTGGTCCAGGACACACGGTACGTCATGACGTCTTGACGACCAGATGTGTGCCGTACCGTTGCGCTCCGTGTCGAGCTCCGAGGGGGGACCCAAGTACCTCGCCGTGCGCGAGGCGCTGCGGCGCCGGGCCTCGGCACTGCCCGAGCACACCCTGCTCCCCCCCGAGCCCGTCCTGTGCGCCGAGTACGGCGTCAGCCGGATCACCCTGCGCCGCGCGGTCGACGGGCTGGTGGCCGACGGGCACCTGGTGCGCGAGCAGGGCCGCGGCACCTTCGTCAGCCGACCGGGCATCCGGCACGAGTACCGCGAGAGCTTCGTGCACCGGATCGCCGGGTTCCACTCGGTGATGACCGAGCAGGGTGCCCAGGTGGGCACCACCGTGCTGACCCAGCGGGTGGTGCCGGCCGCCCCCGCGATCGCCGGCGAGCTGTCGATGGGCCCGGCCGAGGACGTCGTGGAGCTGGTCCGGCTGCGCAGCGTCGACGGGCTGCCCAACCACGTCGTCCGCAGCTTCCTGCCGGCCAGCAGGTACCCGAAGGCCGCGACCGAGGACTTCGGCCACGGCTCGCTGTACGAGTTCCTGCGCCGGGAGTACTCCGCCGACCTGGCGCACGCCCGGATCATGGTCGACGTCGGGACGGCGGCCGCCGACGAGGCCGGCGTCCTGGACGTGACCACCGGCTCCCCGCTGCTGGTCGTGCGCACCACCGTGCGCGACCGCAGCGGCCACCCGCTGGTGCACTCCTTCTCCCGGCTGCGGCCCGACGTGAGCCAGGTCGAGTTCGAGGTCTCCGTCGGCGGTCGGTGAGCCGGCCGCCGGGGTAGGGGCTGCCATGACCGTCAGCTACCTCGCCCTGTACCGGACACCGGAGGACCCGGCCGTGTTCGAGGAGCGGTACGCCGCGCTGGCCTCTCCGGAGTGGTCCTCGGCCTGGGACGACCTGCCGGGCGGGGCGGGCCCGGTGACCATGTCCGCGGCCCAGCCGCACGGTGCGGGGGTGCCGACCCCCGGCTGAGCCGTCCGGTGGCTCAGGGTCGCCGGGGCGCCAGGTCGGCCGGGTCGGCGGCCAGCCACAGCCGGTGGGCGCGCAGCAGCTCCCGGTCCAGCGCGTGTCCCACGTGCAGGGCCAGGTCGGCGGCGACCGCCCGCACCGAGGCGTCGAGCTCGCGCCGCTGGGTCCAGCCCATCGCCAGCGCCCCGATCGCGCTGTGCTGCCCCAGCACCAGCGGCGCGGCCAGCACGGTCTCGGTGCCGGGGGCCAGCGGCGCCAGCTGCGGGAACTCGTCGCGGCCCTCGGCCCGGGTGGCCACGGTGACCAGCCGGCGCCCGGCCATCGCGGCGGTGAGCGGGTGCGGGTCGGTGAGCGCCAGGGTGACCACCGGCTCGGCCGAGGGCGGCACACCGGCGGTCGCCGACCAGACGCGCACCTCGGGGCAGCCGGCCTCGGCCACGCCCAGCAGCACCGTGCGGCTGCCCAGCGGCGAGCGCACGAACCGGTCGACCGCGCGGAGCACCTCCGACAGCGACCCGGCGGTCAGCAGCGCCCCGCTGAGCCGGGCGACCAGCCGGGTGCGGTCCGCCTCGGCCTCGGCCTCGACCAGGGCGGCGCGGGCCCGTTCGGCTGCGGCGCGGGCCGCGCCGTCGTCGCGGAGGGCAGCGGCGAGGGCCTCCCGCTCCGCCAGCTCGACGGCCTGGACCTGCAGCTGGCGGGAGGCCTCGGCCGCCAGCCGGCGCAGGGCCTCCAGCTCCGCCGCCGTCCAGTCCCGCGGGGCGGTGTCGCAGGCGACCAGCACCCCGATCGGGCGGCCGTGCGCGTCCCGCAGCGGCATGCCGGCGTAGGCGACCACGCCCAGCTCCCGCACCGACGGGCTGTCGGCGAACACGGGGTGCTCGCGGGCATCCCGCACCACCAGCGGTTCGCCGGTGGCGGCCACCCGCTGGCTCAGCGAGTGGCTCAGCGGCATCGACCGGCGGGTCGCCCACGGCTCGGGCAGCCCGTACGCCCCGGGGATCACCTGGCCGGCCTTGGACACCAGGACGACGATCGACCGGTCGACACCCAGCTCGCGGGCCACGGTGGCGGCGAGCCGGTCGAACTCCGCGTCGGCCAGTGCCGGGAGCGGTGCCCAGGTGGGCAGGTCGTAGTCGGTGCCCACCCGGTCCTCCCCTGCCTCGTGCCCTGCCTCGTGCCGCCGCCACCGGGTGGACCGGGGCGCTCACCCCGTCGGGAGCAGGCCGATGCTGTCAGACTCCGGGGGCCCGCGCCGGGCACCGGGAGGGGACGACGTGCAGCAGTTCGGGGGACGTCCGACGTCCGGTGTCCGCGGCGTGCTCGACGACCGGGCCGTGACCAGCGTGTTCCAGCCGATCGTCGAGCTGGACAGCGGGCTGGTGGTCGCCTACGAGGCGCTCGCGCGCGGCCCGGCGGGTCCGCTGCACGCCCCCGACGACCTCTTCGCCGCCGCCCGGGCGGAGGGGTGCCTGACCGAGCTGGACCGGGCCTGCCGGGCCGCCGCACTGCGGGGCGCCGTCCGGGCGGGCCTGCTCGCGCCGCTGACCGTCTTCGTCAACGTCGAGCCCGATGCGCTGGACGACGAGCCGCTGGCGGCGCTGTTCGACCGGGCGGACCGCTTCGCCGGCGGCCTGCAGGTGGTCCTGGAGATCACCGAGCGGGCGCTGGCCGCCCGCCCGGCGGAGCTGCTGCGCACGGTGGCCCGGGTCCGGGAGCACGGCTGGGCGGTCGCGCTGGACGACGTGGGGTCGGAGTCGCTGTCGCTGGCGTTCATGCCGCTGCTGCGCCCGGACGTGGTGAAGCTGGACCTGCGGCTGGTGCAGGAGCGCCCCGACCCGGCGATCGCGGAGATCATGAACGCGGTCAACGCCTACGCCGAGTCCAGCGGCGCGGTGCTGCTGGCCGAGGGGATCGAGAACGAGCGGCACCTGGCGACGGCCCGGGCGCTGGGCGCCACGCTCGGGCAGGGGTGGCTGTTCGGCCGACCCGGCCCCGGGGTCGTGACCGGCCGGCGGGCGGGGGCGCTGCGGCTGCCCCAACCGCGGCCGTCCGACCCGCCCGTCGACGCCCTCTCGCCGTTCGCGTGCCTGCCGGCCGGCGCCCCGGTGCGCGAGGCGCCCAAGGCGCTGCTCGTCGAGGTGAGCAAGCAGCTGGAACGGCAGGCGATGCGGCTGGGGGAGACCTCGTTGCTGGTGACGGCCTTCCAGGCGGCCCGGCACGTCACCCCGTCCACCCGGCTGCGCTACCGGGACATCGTCGAGCGGGTCGGGTTCGTGGCCGCGCTGGCCGAGGAGCTGACCGGTGAGCCGATCCCCGGTCTGCGGAACGCCGACCTGGTGCCCGACGACCCGGTGCGCAGCGAGTGGGACATCGTGGTGCTGAGCCCGCACTACAGCGCAGCCCTGCTGGCGCGTGACCTGGGGGACGGCGGGCCGGAGGGCGAGCGGCGGTTCGACTTCGCGCTGACCTACGAGCGGGACACGGTCGTGCGAGCCGCGCGGGCGCTGCTGTCCCGGGTGGCCCCGCGGGTGGTGGAGCCGGTGGCGCCCGCCCCGGTGACCGCCGGCAGCCGGCAGCCGGCCCCGACCGGCGCCGGCGACCCCGGTGAAGGGCTGCTGCGCCGTGCGCTGGCCGCGGTCGGCACCGGCATCACCATCGTCGACCTGCGGCTGCCCGACCAGCCCCTGGTCTACGCCAACCCGGCGTTCGAGCGGCTGTCCGGCTTCCCCGCCGCGGAGATGCTGGGTCGCAACTGCCGCTTCCTGCAGCTCCCCGACACCGACCCGTCCGCCGTGGGCCGGGTCCGCGCCGCGATCGCCGCGGGTCGGGAGGTGCGGGAGGTGCTGCTCAACCGCCGGGCCGACGGCAGCACCTGGTGGAACGAGTGCCACCTGACCCCGGTCACCGACGCCGACGGGCGGGTCGTGCAGTACATCGGCGTCCAGGCCGACGTCACCGCCCAGGTGGAGGCCGAGCGGGCCCTGGTCGTGGAGCAGGAGCGCTCCCGGCGGTACGCGGCCCAGCTCGCCCGGCTGGACGCCCAGCTCGCGACCACCCGGGTCGCGCTGCCGGCTCAGACCTCGACGGAGTCGCCGGGGGCCAGGCGCTCGTAGGGCGTCGGCTGGCCCGGGCCGCGCTCGCCGAACAGGCCGCCCAGCAGGCCGAGGCCGGTGTCGTTGAGCAGCCCGTCGTGCACCGCGACGGCCCGCTCGGCGCGGACCTCGCGCAGGTAGTCGATCAGCTCCCCGGTCGTCGACCACGGGGCGTGCGCCGGCAGCAGCAGCGTCGGGACGGCGACCTCGGGCACGGTCAGCGCGTCGCCGGGGTGGAACACCTGCCCCGCCACCAGGAAGCCGACGTTGCGCACCCGCGGGATGTCGGGGTGGATGACCGCGTGCCACTCGCCGTGCACCGAGACGTCGAACCCGGCAGCGGTGAACGTGTCGCCCGGGCCCACCACGTGCACCCGCGACCCGGGGCCGCTGAGCTGCTCGGCCACGGCGGAGGTGGTCCACAGCTCCAGGGCCGGGTCGGCGTCCAGCGCGGCCCGCACCTTCTCCGGCACGAAGTGGTCGGCGTGCTCGTGGGTGATCAGCAGCGCCGAGGCGCCGGTCCAGGCGTCGTCCGCGGTGAACGCGCCGGGGTCGACGACCAGCCGGCGGTCGTCCGAGGACAGGACGACGCAGGCGTGTCCGTGCTTGGTGAGCTGCACCGGGGGCCTCCTGAGGTGTCGGTGTGGTCCCCGCACCGTGCCACGCCGGGCCGGCCGCCGTCGTGCCGGGGAGGCACCCGGTCCTGTGACGTTCGGGTTCCAGGCTCAACCTGCGGTGCCCTCGTGCCGACAGGACAGGGGTGAGCACCTCGACCCTGACCCTGGTGGCAGCGCGCAGTCGGGCGCACGGACCGGTTGCGGCCCTGTGGCACGCGGTGGAGCTGCACCGGCCGCCGGCCGAGGTTGACGCGGCCTGCGAGCTGACCGTGTGCGGCGCGCTGGCCCGGGTGGACACCGACCAGCAGTGGCCGCCGTCCGCCACCGACGTCTGCCCCACCTGCGCCGTGGCCTGAGGCCCCGTCCCCACCGACGACCACGGGACCGTCGGGTCGCTGCGTGACGACCTGGGAGGTCGGCCACGGTCGGCCTCGCCGCCTCTGGCGCGGACTCGACAGCACCAGCACCTCGGCTGCGGGCACCACCGCGGTGACGGGGGAGATCCCGGCCGGGACCGCGGGTCCCCACCCCGGCGACGCCTCCGTCACCGTCAGCGTGCGCAGCGGCTACGCCATCTCCCTCGACGTCGGCGCCGACACCACCCCGACCGGCGGCTGGGGTGCTGCACAGGAACCGCACAACGGAGACAGGGGTCGGTTCGGCACCGTGGTCGCCAGGACGCTCTGGGCCGGTCGGGCTCAGCGGGCGACGAGCGTGAGGACACGAGGAGCATGACCCTGCTCGACAAGGCGCGACAGCTCTTCCGGACGCCGGTGGTCGCCCACGCCGCCCCGAGCACGGTGCCGGCCCGTCAGGTGGGCTGGTCGGCGGCGATCCCGGCAGCCGCCACCGCGCAGGTGCAGCGCACGGCCCCACCACCGCCCGCCCCGGTCCAGAACTCCGTCCCGTCGGGCGACCAGGCGGCGATCGAGCGGTACCGGTACCGGCTGCGCACGTCGCCGCCGCAGCAGCTGGAGCAGGTGCACGCGGCGGCCTTCGCGAAGCTGGCCCCCGCCCAGCGCCGGCAGGTCCTCCTGGGGCTGGCTCCGGAGGTCCCGGTGGGTGAGCGGATCGCTGCCGCCGATGACCCGCAGTCGCTGGCGCGGCTGGCGACCCGGGCCGAGGTGCGGCAGACCGGCACGCTCGAGCGCGTCTTCGGCGCCGCCGGTGGGACGTTCCCCGGGGGCCTGCTGGCCGGTGTCGCCGCCGCGGTCGTCGGCTCGGTGCCCGTCGACGGTCTCCTCGACACCGGGTCCGCCGACCCGGGGCTGCTCGACCTCGGCGGTCGTGCCGACCGGTCCGGGTCCGGCGGGGCATCCGACCTCTGAGAGCAGCCGGCGAGGATCGGTCGGGGACGGCCTCCCGTCTGGACCGGGACGCCGACGGGAAGACGTGACCCACGCCAGGACGGGGTGGCGCGTCCGTGCGTCGAGGGGCTGGGCCGGCCACGCGTGGTGGCGGGGCCGCGCCGCATGGGCCAGTGCGGTGCAGCGAGCAGGCCGACGCCGTCCGGACCACGGACGACGGCGATGGTGCCGCCCCCAGGGCCGGCACAGCCATCCGGTGCACGCCCCACCGCCGGCCGAGGGGGTGCAGACGTTTCACGTGGAGCAACCCGGCACGCGTCGACGACCCGTCGACGTCGGCGGGGAGCGCGCCGCGGGCGATCGCCTGCTGAGCGGCCTTCTCCACTGCCCGGCCACCGGGGAGTTCGGTGTGGACCAGGTGCCCGGCGCGACCGCGCGCCGGGCAGGGGATGCGCAGGTCAGCGGCCGGTGAACCGGGCCGGGCGCTTGGCCAGGAACGCCTCGACGGCCTCGCGGTGGTCGGTGGTCGCGCCCAGCTCGGCCTGCAACCGCGCCTCGAGCGCCAGCGTCTCGGCCAGCGGGTCGGTGCCGGCGGTGGCCAGCACCGTCTTCACCGCCCGGTAGGCCGCCGTCGGGCCGGTGGCCAGCCGGGCGGCGAGCGCCTGCGCCTGCGCGTGCACCTGCCCGGCCGGGACGACGCGGTGCACCAGGCCCCAGCCGGCGGCGGTGTCGGCCGGGAACGGCTCGGCCAGCAGCATCAGCTCGGCCGCCCGCGAGCCGCCGACGCAGTGCACCAGCCGGGCAGCCACCGCGGAGTCGCTGGACAGGCCGATCCCGGCGAACGCGGTGCTGAGCTTCGCCCCGGCGGCGGCGACCCGCAGGTCACCGGCCAGGGCCAGGCCCAGCCCCGCGCCGGCGCAGGCGCCGTTGATGCCGACGACCACCGGCACCGGCACCGCGGCGAGGGCCAGCACCAGCGGGTTGTACTCGGCGGCCACGACCCCGAGGGAGTCCGCGGCCCCGGTGCGCAGGACCTCGGCGTGCTCGGCGAGGTCCTGACCGAGGCAGAACGCCCGGCCGGTGCCGGTGAGCACGACCGCGCGCACCGACGCGTCGGCCGAGACCTCCTGGACGGCGGCCGACAGCTCGGTGCGCAGCCGGGAGGTCAGCGCCGGTCGCTGCAGGGTCAGCGTCGCGACGCCGCCGGTGTCGGTGCGGATGACGGTGGGCTGGGACATCGCCGTCCTCTCGGTCCTGGGTGGTGCCACCCTGGCACGTCCCGGGTGCGGTCCGGCCCACCCGGGGCGCACCGGGCGGCATCGGCCCAGGTGGGGCGGGTTCCCACGTCGGTCGGCCGGGGAGTCCGATCCGGGGGCTCCCCGGGGGCGCCGGGCTCGTCGGGGAGATCGACGAACGCCCCGCTGGGGAGGACGAGCTGGGCCCGTGCCGTTCCGGGAACGGGTGGACGTCGGGCGAGCAGCCCATGCAGGACCGCTGCGCGGGCTCGGCGACGCCACCCGGCCCCGACCGAGCCGGTCAGCCAGTCGTCGCCGCCGACGCCGCGGAGAAGTGGGTTCTCGTCTGCCATGAGCACTGATGGGCTGTCCCGCCGCCGGTTCTTCGGGCTGGCCGGCGCGGGCACGGTCGGGGTCGTCGCGGCCGGCACCGCCGGTGGGGCGATCGGGCCGGCCACCGCCGGCGAACCGGCCGGGGTCACCGGCCCCGACGACTGGTGGGGCCGCGCGCTCCTCTCCTGATCGTCAGCGGTGCCCGGCCGCGCGCTCCAGCACCCAGCCCGACCCCGTGCAGCCGCGCGGCAGCGGCGGGAACCGGTGGCCCCTGACGTCGGTGGACTCGTAGGTGTGGTCGTGGTCGGCGTCGTCGCAGCGGTAGATGCCGCTGGTCTGCACGATCTGACCGGGGTGGAAGACGTGCGCGGGATCGGCCATCCGCGGCAGGTACCCGGTGCGCCGGGGCAGATGCGACCCGGACCACGCGGCCGGCCGCCCGCCGGTGCGCCGGGCCGTCGGGCCGGTGGGCAGCGGCGGTGGCAGCGGAGCGGACCCGCCGTCCGCTCGATCCGGGTCAGCGGCGCCAGGCGGGCCCGAGCAGCTGGTCGACGACCACGCCGGGCCGCGGGCCGGCCCGTCCGGGGCCCGGAGCGGCGCCGTCCACCCACCCCCCCCCGGAGCTCACCGCACACCACCGGACGGGCTGCGGGCTTGTCGTGCCCGCCGGTCCCGGTCAGGCTCAGGGCATGTCCGCGAGGAGCAACCCGACCGACCGGACCGGAGGACGGGGATGACCCGGGTGGTGTTCGCGCCGGACTCCTTCAAGGGCACGCTGGGTGCCACCGAGGTCGCCGACGCCCTGGCCGCGGGCTGGCGTCGGGTGCGCCCGGACGACGAGCTGCGCACCCTCCCGCTGGCCGACGGCGGCGAGGGCACCCTGGAGGCGCTGGGCCACGACGTCCCGAGCAGCGCGTGGCGCACCGAGCCGGTGACCGGTCCCGACGGCCGCCCGGTGGACGCCGCGTGGCTGCTGCTGCCCGACGGGACGGCGGTGGTGGAGATGGCCCGGGCCGCGGGCCTGCCGCTGCTGACCGGGCTCGACCCGCTCGGCGCCACCACCCGGGGGCTCGGCCGGCTGCTCGCCGCCGTCGTCGCCGACCCGGCCGTGCACCGGGTGCTGCTCACCCTGGGCGGCTCGTGCACCACCGACGGCGGCACCGGTGCCCTCGCGGCGCTGGGCGCCCGGTTCCTCGACGCCGATGGCGCCGACCTGCCACCCGGTGGGGCAGCGCTGGCCCGGCTGGCCCGGGTCGACCTGACCGCCCTGGTGCCACCGCCGTCCGGTGGGGTGCAGTGCCTGGTCGACGTGACGGCGCCGCTGCTGGGCCCGCTCGGCGCCGCCGGCCAGTTCGGTCCGCAGAAGGGCGCGTCCCCGGACGAGGTGGCCCGGCTGGACGCCGCGCTCACCCGGCTGGCCGACGTCCTGGGCGGTGACCGGGAGGCGCCGGGGGCCGGTGCGGCCGGCGGCACCGCCTACGGCTTCGCGACCTGCTGGGGAGCGGGCTCGGTCAGCGGCGCGCGAGCGGTGGCCGAGGCCGCCGGTCTGGACGCCGCGCTGCCGGGCGCGGCCCTGGTGGTGACCGGGGAGGGGCAGCTCGACGCCCAGTCGCTGCGCGGCAAGGTCGTCGGCCACCTCCTCGAGCGGGCCGGCGCTGCGGGGGTCCCGGTGGCCGTCGTCGCCGGCCGGGTCGCCGGCGACGCGCTCCCGGTCGGCCGGGCGCTGTCGCTCACCGACCTGGCCGGGTCCGTCGCCGCGGCGATGACCGACCCGGCCCGCTGGCTCACCGCCGCCGGTGCACAGCTGGCGCGGGAACAGTCCGTCGGTAGCTCCGGTTGGGGCACCTGAGACGATCGGGGCGTCCGCATGTGTAGGGCCGCCCGCACGGGGGCATCTCCCCGACCGGTGCGTGCAGCCCGCCGGCGCCGGACGGCTGGGGCCAGCACCGGACGAGCAGCAGTGACGAGGGGACGGCGCACGTGACGGAGCCCGTGAGGAAGGTCCTCGGGAACCGCTACGAGCTGCGCACGCTGCTCGCGGCCGGGGGCATGGGTCAGGTCTGGGGCGCCCAGGACGAGCTGCTCGGCCGGCCGGTCGCGGTCAAGGTCCTGCGCAGCGAGTACACCGGCGACGAGGTCTTCCTCGCCCGGTTCCGCTCCGAGGCCCAGCACGCCGCGGCGCTCAGCCACCCCAACATCGCCGCCGTGTACGACTACGGCGAGGAGCCCGCGGTCGACGGCTCCGACGAGCACCTCGCCTACCTGGTCATGGAGCTCGTCGAGGGCGAGTCCCTGTCGGCCGAGCTGGCCCGCGTCGGCAGGCTCAGCCCCGACCGCACGCTCGACGTGCTGCGCCAGACCGCCGCCGCGCTCGCCGCAGCCCACGACGCCGGCGTGGTGCACCGCGACGTCAAGCCGGGCAACGTGCTGGTCCGCCGGGACGGCGTCGTCAAGATCACCGACTTCGGCATCGCCTGGTCGGCGGGCAGCGTGCCGCTGACCAAGACCGGCCAGGTCGTCGGCACCGCCTCCTACCTGTCCCCGGAGCAGGCCGCCGGCGCGCACGCCAGCGCCGCCAGCGACGTCTACTCGCTGGGCATGGTCGGCTACGAGTGCCTCACCGGTCGGCGCGCCTTCGACGGCGACAACTCGGTCACCATCGCGCTGCGCCACCTGCGCGACCAGCCCGAGCCGTTGCCGGACGACGTCCCCGCCGGCATCCGCACCCTGGTCGAGCGGGCCATCGTCAAGGACCCGGCGCAGCGCTACCCCGACGGCGCGGCCGTGGTCACCGCCGTCGACGAGGTCCTCGCCGGCCGTCAGCTGCCGCCGGTGCAGCGCACCGACACCCAGAGCTTCTGGTTGCTGCCCGACGCCGCCGCGCACTCCGGGGCCTCGACCGCGCGCGCAGCCGCGCCGGCCGGTGGGAGCCGGATGGGCCGGTTGCTGGTCCCGGTGCTGGCGCTGCTGGTCGGCGCCGGGGTGGCCACGGCCGTGCTGCAGACCGTCACCCCGGGCGGGGACACGACCGCCACGGCCGCCGCGATCGGCGACGGCGCGCCGACGACGTCCACCTCCGAGCCGGTCGACGTCCGGGCCGACGACTACCTCGGCCGCCCCGTCGCCGCGGTGCAGGCACAGCTCGAGGGGCTCGGTCTGGTCGTCCAGCTCGAGGAGGTCCCCACCGGCGAGGCCGAGCCCGGCAGCGTCGTCGACGTCGCCTCGCTGGCCGACGGCACCACCGTGGTCGTGAGCTACGCCGTCACACCGGAGACCGCGGCCGCCCCGTCGTCCTCCACCGCGCGCCGGTCCACCGAGCAGGTCGTCCAGCGCCCGGTGGACACCCCGGACGCCGCCCCCATGAGCGTGGAGTCCACCCCCGCGCCCGCCACGACGGCCCCGGCGCCCGTCACCGCCGCGCCGACCCCGACGACCAGCGCCCCGGTCCAGGAGACCACCGAGCCCGTCCAGGAGACGACGCCGGAGGAGACGACGCCGGTCGAGGAGCCCGAGCCCACCGAGGGCGCCGTGGAGCCCACCGACCCCGCCGACGGCGAGACCGAGCCGACCCCCAGCACCACGACCCCGACGCCGACCGCCGGCGACGAGGACGGCGAGGGGCACGAGGAGGAGGAGGAGGAGGAGAAGGGCCCGAAGGGCACGAGCGAGGCGCCCGAGGACGAGGGCGAGGTCAGCGCCCAGGCCTGACGGTCAGCCCGGGGAGCGCAGCGTCCTCCGGGCCGGCAGCACCCGCCGTCCGCCCGCCCGGCTCCCCAGCACCAGGCAGGCACCGGCCCCGGCCAGCGCGACCTGCCCTGGTCCGGCCTCCGGCCCGCCGAGCAGCACCCCGACGGCCACCGCACCCAGCGCGGCGGTGAGCAGCCGGTCCCGCCCGCTCCGCAGCCCGGCCAAGGCCAGGGCTACGGCGGCGACGACCGCCACCCGCCCGGGGACGTCGGCCCCGGTCAGCGGACCGGCCCAGGGCAGGCCCAGCGACGCGGCGGCCAGGCACGCCCCGGCGGCCAGCCAGCCCCGCCCCGGGCTCACTCGGTGCGCCCCGGCGCCAGCCACACCGCGGCCGCGGCGGCAGCGAGCGCCGCGGTCAGCCAGAACCCCCGGTCGCTGACGACCAGCGGGAGCCCGATGAGCACCCAGAAGGCCCCCAGCGCCGCGACGCCGCCGGCGCCCACCCGCCAGGCCGTGCGCGCGGGCAGGCCACGCCCCAGCAGACCGGCCACCACCGGGGCCAGCGCGGCCAGCACGGCGACGGTGGCGAAGGTCGACCAGGTCGGCACCGCGTCCCACAGCGAGCGGGTCCCGTCCTCGAGCACCAGTCCGATCTGCAGCAGCACCAGCGCCAGCGCGCCCAGGCCCAGGCCGGCCAGCACGGTCCGGCCACGGCCACCGGCCGCGCGCCGGACGTCGGCCAGCCGCGCACCGGCGCGCTGCGCGGCACTCGGGCCGGCGGCGGCCGCGTCGTCGGCCGAGTGGGTGGGCGCGGTGACCGGGTTCATCTGCGGCTGCGGCTCCGAGGCGGCGACCGGCGCGGTCACCGGCGGCGAGTGGCGGCCTGCGCCAGGGGGGTCCACGTCGGGAGCGGGCCCCGGGGCGGCGTGCTGGTCGAACGCGGGCGGCTCGTCGCGGACCGCGGGGAACTGGGCGGTGGAGAACGGCTCGGCCGACGGCGGCACGGGCCCGGGGCCGGCGGCCTGCTGCTGGCTCGGGGGCACCAGGATCGACTGCGTGCGCGGGCCCGGCGCCGGCGGCGGGGCGCCGGTGGGGTCGGCGGCGGACGCGGCCGTGCTCCCGGTGCTGTCGTCCGTGCGCGGCCGCGGCTGCGGCTCGGGGATCGGCGGGTGCGGCTGGCTCATCGGTCCTCCTCGGTGGGCGCCGGACGCACCGGCGGCCCCGGTCCCCACCGGTGCGGAGAGCTGGACAGGGCGGGAGCCACCGTAACCGCGGGTCCTGTGGCCGGACGCCGTCCCGCGCCGGTCGGGCCGCCCTGCCCGGCCGCCGCCCCGCACCTAGGGTCGGTGCGTGGCAGCGCGCGCAGGCATCGTGGTGACCGGCACCGAGGTGCTCACCGGCCGGGTGGCCGACCGCAACGGCCCGTGGCTGGCCGAGGCGCTGCGCGCGCTCGGCGTCGACGTCGCCGCGGTGGTGGTGGTCGGTGACCGGCCCGGCGACCTCACGGCGGCGCTGGGCTTCCTGGCCGGCAGCGGGGTGGACCTGGTGATCACCAGCGGCGGTCTCGGCCCCACCGCCGATGACCTCACCGCCGCGGTGGTCGGGGACTTCCAGGGTCGGCCGTCGGTCCTCGACCCCCAGCTCGAACAGCGGATCGCCGACGTCGTGGCCGGGCTCAGCGCCCGCCGCGGCTGGCGGACCGACCCGGCGGCCACCGCGGCCGGCACGGCGAAGCAGGCTCTGGTGCCCGCCGGGGCCACCGTCGTCGAGCCGGTCGGGACGGCGCCCGGGCTCGTCGTCCCGGTCGCCGACGGGCGCAGCGGGCCGCCGGTGCTGGTGCTGCCCGGCCCGCCGTCGGAGCTGCAGGGGATGTGGCCGGCCGCCGTGGCCACCGACCTGGTCCGCCGCGCGCTCGCCGGCGCCACCGAGCTGCGCCAGTCGACGCTGCGGCTGTGGGGCACCCCGGAGTCCGAGCTGGCCGCGACGCTGCGCCGGGTCGACGACGAGCTCGCCGGCCTGGAGGTCACCACCTGCCTGCGGGACGGTGAGCTGGAGATCGTCACCCGGTACGCACCGGACGCCGCGCCGGCCCACGGGCGGCTGCGGCGGGCCGTCGACGAGGACTTCGGCGCGACCCTGTTCAGCGACGGCCCGACCCTCGACGACCTGGTGACCGCCGCGCTGGCCGGCGCCGGGTGGCGCGTGGCGGTGGGCGACTCGTGCACCGCCGGCCTGGTCACCGCCCGGCTCACCGACCCGGCGGGCGCCTCGGCCTGGCTGCTCGGCGGTGTCGCGGCCTACGCCGACAGCGCCAAGGAGCAGCTGCTCGACGTCCCGGCGGCGCTCATCGCAGCCCACGGGGCAGTGAGCCCGGAGGTCGCGCGGGCGATGGCCGAGGGGGCGCGGGGCCGGTTCGGCGCCGACGTCGGGATCGGCGTCACCGGCATCGCCGGACCGGGCGGCGGGACACCGGGCAAGCCGGTGGGCACCGTGCACCTCGCGGTCGTGGCGCCGGAGCAGGTGCTCACCCGGTCCGTCGTCCTGCGAGGTGGGCGCGACGCCGTCCGGGCGCGGACGACGACCCTGGTGCTGCACCTGCTGCGCGAGCTGCTGCTGGGCGGACCGACGGCGTGAGCGCCCGCGGTTCCACGTGGAACGACCGGGGCACTGGCCGGAGGTGACCACGCTGACCCTGCACGCCACCGGCCTCGTCGACCCCGCGGAGGCCTGGAGCCGGTACCTCCACCCCGCCCGCTGGTCGAGCTGGTCGCCGCAGATCACCGGGGTGGAGACCGCGGCCGGGCAGATCGCCCAGGGCGTCACGGGCCGGGTCCGCGGGCCGGTCGGCATCTCGGTGCCCTTCCTCGTCGACGAGGTCGACGCCGCCACCCGCCGCTGGCGGTGGACGGTCCAGGTCGGCCCGGCCCGGCTCACCCTGCTGCACTGGGTCACCCCCGGCCCGGACGGCGGGACGACCACGGGCCTGCGGGTGCGCGGGCCGCTGCCCCTGGTGCTCGGCTACGCCCCGGCGGCGCTGGTGGCCCTGCACGGCCTGGTCCGCCCCTGATCGAGGTGTCGGCGGCAGGGGTGCTGGCGCGGCCTCGTACCGTGCCCGCTGTGAACTCCCGGTCCCGGTCCCAGGACGAGCGGTGACCCCGCGCGTCCGCCGCCGGGCCACCGCCCCGGCGGGCGCACCGGTGGTGCCGACCCGCCCGCCGGTCCGCACCGGGGGCGAGGACCGGCACACTGGGCGGGTGACCGAGAGCCTCGTCGAAGAGACCGGACCGGCCGACGGGTACGACCAGCCCGCCGGGGACGGCGCCCGCCCCCCGCTGGACCTGCTGGTCTGGGACGCACCGAACATCGACATGACGCTGGCCAACGTCATCGGTGCGCGGCCGACCGCGGCGTCCCGACCCCGCTTCGACGCGATCGCCGCCTGGTTCGTCGAGAACGCCGAGAGCGCCGTCGGCCAGCAGCCGGAGGTCGAGGCGGCCGTCTTCGCCAACGTCCCGCCGCAGCACGCCGCCTCGCTGCAGCGCTGGGTGGAGGCGCTGCGCAGCTTCGGGTACGGGGTCTTCGCCCGGCCCAAGCTGCAGCCCGACGACGACATCGACCAGTCGATGCTCGACCACATCAGCGTCCGCGCGCACAGCCACCAGCTGCGCCGCCTCGTCGTGTTCTCCGGCGACGGCCGCAACTTCGCCGAACCGCTGGAGGACCTCGCCCGGTCGGGCACCGAGGTCGTCGTCGTCGCCTTCAGCGAGGTCGCCGGCTACGCGATCAGCTCGGAGCTGCTGCGCTTCATCGACATCGAGGACGTGCCCGGCGCGTTCGCCGCGCCGCTGGACCGCGTCCGGCTCGACGCCCTGCCCGTCGACGGTGCGTGGCTCAAGCCCACCAAGAGCCTGCGCGACGCCGCCAGCGCGTTCACCGCCCGCCGCAGCTGAACGGCCGCGCCACCCCCGGCCCCGCTGCGGGGCCGGGGGAGTGCTTCAGCGGCGGGCGAGCCGCCGGACGCCGGGGGTGTAGGGCAGCGAGTAGTAGCTGAACACCTCGGGCTCGGACTCGGCGGGCAGCTCACCGTCGGTGTCGATCGACGGTGCGTTCTTCGCCGCGTCCTTGCTCACGGTGACCTTGATGTGGTCGGGGGCGACCGTGGCGCCGGTCAGCGGTACGAAGGTCAGCTTGTGCCGGCCGATCATGCCGGTGACGACGGCGGCGAAGAACGGCTGGTCGGTGGTCGTGTCGACGTACACCGACTCCAGGGTGCCGATCTTGCCGCCATCGGGGTCGACGACGTTGAGGGTGCGCCAGTCACGGATGTTCTCGGCCGGGAACACAGGTACTCCTTCGATCGCGGACAACTGCTCCGGTGTGCCCATCTGGCGCGGTGATCAACCCTCGCGGGCCACTGACCAGGGAATCCGATACCCCCTGGGGGTGTTCCACCCGGTGGAACCGAGGCAACGAGGAGGACGCCGTGAAGGGTGACCGGGTGGAGGTCGTCGTCGATGCGGGCGGCAGCGTGCGCACGTACGACATCGAGGCGACCCGGGCCGGCCGGCGGGTGGAGACCACCCACGGCCGCGGGATCGTGGAGGTCGCCGAGGTGACCCGCGGTGGTACGCCGGTGCGCACCGCGCGGTTCATGTCCGGCCGGGTGCTGGCCCTGGTCGAGCACCCCGCGCCGCGTCCCGTGGCCGAGGACGACGATGCGCCGGTGACGCGGCTCCGCGCGACGGCCTGATGGAGGACCCCCGTGCCCCGCACCCCTCGCAGGCACGGGACGGGCGCAGACCTCAGGAGCTCGTGGTGGTGGTCGGGTTGCCGGGGTCGGGCAAGTCGACGTGGGTGGCCGGGCACCTGGCCGGGACCCACGTCGTGGTCAGCAAGGACCACTGGCCCCGCGCCCGGCACCGCGAGGCGCGCCAGCAGCGGGTGGTCGCGGAGGCGCTGGCCGAGGGGCGCAGCGTGGTCGTCGACAACACGTCTCCGTCGGCGGCTGAGCGAGCACCGCTGATCGCGCTGGCCGCCGCGGCCGGCGTCCCCGCGCGGGCGGTGTTCCTCGACGTCCCGCTGGAGACGTGCCGCGAGCGCAACGCCGCTCGGACCGGGGCCGCCCGGGTGCCCCTGGTCGGGCTGCACAGCGCCGCGGGCCGGCTGGTCGCCCCGACGACAGCAGAGGGCTTCGCCGACGTCCGGGTCATCCGGGGCTGACGGCCACTCCGACGGCCGGCCGCGGCAGCACGGTCCGGGCACGAGGTCCTGGCTGCCCCTGGACGAGACGCCCGCCTGGTTCGGCAGCCGACCGGTGCAACTCTCCTCCCTGGCGTGCGTCGCCTTCGTGATCGCCGCCTTCGTCGTCCCGGTCGAGGCCCGGTGGATCCGCGTCCTCGCGATCGCGGTGGGGCTGCCGGGCCCACCCGCTCATGGCGGCGCTGCTCCGCGGTCGGAGCGCATCCGTCAGCACCACGGCGGGTCGGGAGGGGACGACCGGGCTGTCGGCCCGCGCGCGTGGGTCAGGCGCCTAGGCTGCTGGGCCGGACGAGGACCGGGGGCGGGGGACGGCGGCCGTGGCCATCCCCGAGGGGAGCATCGCCCAGACGTGCTTGCGCCCGGGCTCGGCAGCCCAGCCGTAGTCGACCGACAGCTGGGCCACCATCGGCAGCCCCATGCCGCCGTAGGCGGGGTCGCGGTCGACCGCGGGCCTCGGCGGGGAGCCGGGGTCGCCGTCGGTGAGCACGATCAGCCAGCCGGTGGGCAGCGCGTGGATCACCGCCTCCACCGATCCGCCGCCGTGCCGCAGGGCGTTGGAGCTCAGCTCCTCGAAGGTCAGCAGCAGGCCCTCACGGGCGTCCTCGGTCGACCGTGCAGCCAGCGACGGGTGGGCGAGGCGGGCACGCAGGTCCATCCGCACGCGGGACGCGTCGTGCACCGTGGGGAGCTCCCACCGCCAGACGTCACCATCCTCGGCGGGGACGGGTGCGGAGGGCCAGACCAGTGCAGTCACTCTTCGGTCCTCCCGCGGGGTCGGTGTCTCCAGCACCCATCGTGGCCGACGCGGGCGTCTCCTGCAGCACAGGGGGGTCCCGACGGGCGACGTGTCGCTCAGCGGGGCGGCGGCGCCGGGCTCTCGTCGGCGCTGTCCGGAACCGTCCCGGCGGGCCCGTCGGGGGTCTCGGGCATGCCCTGCACGTCCAACCGCTCGAGCAGGCCGGTGAGCTCCAGCGGGCCGGTGACGATGCGGCTGGTGGCCACGACCCGCACGTGCTTGCCGGCGGCCTCGGGGTGCTGGCTGACCCAGACCAGCGCGGTCACGCCCGCGGAGCCGAAGAAGCTGACCCCGGACAGGTCGACGGTGAGCACCCGCCCGGCCCGGCGCAGGGCCCTGAGCAGGCTCGCCTGCAGCAGCGGGTTGCTGGCCGCGTCGAGCTCACCCTGCACGTGCGCCGTGACCTGATCCGGCTCGGGCCCCTCGGTCAGCGCCACGTCGAACGGCGCTGGGTCGGCTGCCGGCCTCACGGTCCTGATGGTTCCTCCTCGTCCGTCCGGGGCGTCGTGCCCCGGCTGATCCTGTGCTCCGGCGCCGGTGGAGCGGGGGCCCTCCCCCCGCGCTACCCGGCTGGGGTGGCGGCACGCCTCCGGCGCCGGCTCCGGCTGGAACCGTCACGGCATCGTCACGTTCCCGGTTGGCCCCCCGCCGTGCACCTGTGACACCGTGGCACACCACCGGATGACGTGCGCCGCGCGCGGGCCCGTCGTCCCCGCGCAGGAGACGACCTCCCGCGTGCGGCGCACCCCGCGTGCCGACCCGTGCTGCCGGACGGCCGCCGGACGCCCACCGTGGCGATGTGAACGTCCCGGCCAGCCGGAGCCGGGCGGAGGAGGAGCTCCCTGCGATGTGGGACTACGTGCTGGACCGTCGGGGCCAGATCGCCCAGCAGGCGCTGCAGCACCTCAGCCTGGTGGTGCAGTGCGTGCTGCTGGGCACGGTCATCGCCCTGCTGGTCGCCACGGCCGTCTACCGGAGCCCCCGCGCCACCGCCCTGGCCAACGGGGTGTCCGCGGTCGGGCTGACCATCCCGGCCTTCGCGCTGCTGGGCATCCTGCTGGCGCCGTTCGGGTTCGGCATCACCCCGGCGGTCATCGCCGTCACCTTCTACGCGGCGCTGCCGGTGCTGCGCAACGCCGTCGTCGGGCTGGCCGGCGTCGACCCGGCCCTGGTCGAGTCCGCGCGCGGCATGGGCATGAGCCGCACGGCCACCCTGCTGCGCGTGGAGGTGCCGCTGGCCTGGCCGGTCATCCTCGCCGGCGTCCGCACCTCCACCCAGATGGTCATGGGCATCGCCGCCATCGCCGCCTACGTGCTCGGCCCCGGCCTGGGCGGCTTCATCTTCACCGGGCTGTCCCGGCTCGGCGGCGCCAACGCCGTCAACTCCGCGCTCACCGGGACGATCGCCGTCGTCCTGCTGGCGCTCGTCCTCGACCTGCTGCTCGTGCTGGCCGGTCGCCTCACCACCCCCAGGGGGATCCGTGTCTGAGACCTCGGCGCCGGCCGGCGCCACCGCTGTCGACCCGGGACGACGGGCCAGCGGCCTGCCCATCCGCCTGGAGGGCGTCACCAAGCGCTACCCCGGGCAGGACCGGCCGGCCGTCGACACGGTCACCCTGGAGCTCCCCGCCGGGCAGACGACGATGTTCGTCGGCCCCTCCGGCTGCGGGAAGACCACGCTGCTGAAGATGATCAACCGGCTCATCGAGCCCACCAGCGGCAGGATCTTCCTCGGCGACGAGGACGTCACCGGGCAGGACCCCGACCAGCTGCGCCGCCGGATCGGCTACGTCATCCAGGCCGGCGGCCTCTTCCCGCACATGACCGTGGGCGCCAACGTGGCCCTGGTGCCGAAGATGCTGGGCTGGGACAAGGGCCGGGTCGCCGGCCGGGTCGAGGAGCTGCTGGACCTGGTCGGGCTGGACCCGTCGGTCTACCGCGACCGCTACCCCCGCGAGCTGTCCGGCGGGCAGCAGCAGCGCGTCGGGGTCGCCCGCGGGCTGGCCGCCGACCCGCCGGTGCTGCTGATGGACGAGCCGTTCGGCGCCGTCGACCCGATCACCCGCCAGCGCCTGCAGGACGAGATGCTGCGCATCCAGGACGAGCTGGGCAAGACCATCGTCTGCGTCACCCACGACTTCGACGAGGCCGTGAAGCTCGGGGACGAGATCGTGGTCTTCGACGTCGGCGCGCGGGTGGTGCAGCACGGCACGCCCGAGGAGATCCTCAGCAACCCGGCCGAGCAGTACGTCGCCGACTTCGTGGGGGCCGGAGCCACGCTCAAGCAGCTCACCCTGGCCCGGGTCCAGGACGTCGAGCTGCGCCAGGTCACCACCGCGACCGTGGGTGCGGACGCCGCGGCCGCGGTCGCCGCGGCCCGGGCCGCCGGGGACGACTTCGTCGTCGTCCTGGACGCCCGCGGCCGGCCGGTCAGCTGGCCGACGCTGGCCGAGCTCGGCCGGACGACGTCCGTGCCGGCCACCGTCGACGCGCGGCTGCCGGTCGTCGGGCTGCGCTCGACGCTCAACGACGCGCTGGACACCATGCTGGCCGCCAGCCAGGCCGGGGTGGTCGTCATGGGCAACCGGGACATCCTCGCCGGCGTCCTCACCGTCGAGAGCGTCATGACCGCCATCCAGCAGGCCCGTGCGGCGGTCGCCGGGTGACCGCGGCCACCACCGGCCGGCCCGGCGTCGACACCGCGGGTGCCGGCGCGGCCGCCGACGACCGGGACACCGCCGCGCCGGAGAAGGTCCGCGGCGGTTGGCGGGCGCTGCTGGTGCAGCCGCTGCTGGTCCTGCTGGGTGTCGCGGCCTTCCTGGTCTGGCGGTCCACCACCACGCTGACCGGTACCGAGGCCCGCCAGCTCGGCGCGACCACCCTGTGGACCAGCATCCGCGAGCACCTGGCGCTGACCTTCACCGCCGGGCTGCTGGTCCTGGTCATCGCGATCCCGCTGGGCGTCGCGCTGACCCGCGGGCCGCTGCGCCGGCTCAGCCCCCTGGTGCTCGGCGTCGCCAACGCCGGGCAGGCCGCGCCGGCGATCGGCCTGTTCGTGCTGCTGGCCATGTGGCTCGGCTTCGGCTTCCGGACGACGGTGGTCGCCCTGGTGCTCTACGCCGCGCTGCCGGTGCTGCGCAACACCATGGTCGGCGTCCAGCAGGTCGACCCCCGGCTGGTCGAGGCCGGCCGGGGCATGGGGATGAGCGCCGCAGCGGTGCTCTTCCGGGTGGAGCTGCCGCTGGCGGTGCCGGTGATGCTGGCCGGGGTGCGCACGGCGCTGGTCCTGCTGGTCGGCACGGCCACGCTGGCCACGTTCATCAGCGGCGGTGGCCTGGGCGTGCTGATCAACACCGGCATCACGTTGTCGCTCAACTCGCTGCTGGTGTCCGGTGCCGTGCTCGTCGCGCTGCTGGCCCTGGCCGTCGACTGGCTCGGCCGCGTGGTCGAGCACGTCGCCCGACCGAAGGGGCTGTGATGGGCACCCGCCGTTCGTGCGCCGTCGTCCTGCCGCTGGTCGGCGCCCTGCTCACCGGCTGCGGTCTGCAGAGCGCCAGCACGTTCACCCCGCAGGCCTCGGCCGGGGCGATCGGGCCGATCGCCGGGGTCGACGGCGAGCAGATCACCGTGGGCTCGAAGAACTTCACCGAGCAGCTCATCCTGGGCAAGATCGCGGTGATCGCGCTGCAGGTCGCCGGCTTCGAGGTCGCCGACAGCACCAACATCCCCGGCGCCGCACCGTCCCGGGCCGGGCAGGTCAGCGGCACGATCGACATGCAGTGGGAGTACACCGGCACCGGGTGGCTGAACTACCTGGCCATGGAGGAGGGGATCCCCGACCAGCAGGAGCAGTACGTCGCGGTGCGGGACGCCGACGCGGCCAACGGGATCAGCTGGCTGCCGCCCGCGGAGGCCAACAACACCTACGCCTTCGCCGTCCGCAGCGAGGCCGTCGCCGAGCTGGGCGGGGTCAGCTCGCTGTCCGACGTGGCCGAGCTGCCCGTGGAGCAGCGCACGTTCTGCGTCGAGTCGGAGTTCGCCACCCGCGGCGACGGCTTCGAGCCGATGCTCGAGACCTACGGCATCCCGCTGGGCGACCCGCAGGGCGTCCCGCGGGAGAACGTGCAGGTCCTCGACACCGGCGCGGTCTACACCGCCACCGACCGCGCCGACTGCAACTTCGGCGAGGTCTTCACCACCGACGGCCGGCTCGAGTCCCTCGACCTGACGGTGCTGGAGGACGACCGCGGCTACTTCCCGGCGTACAACATCGCGCCGGTGGTGCTGACCTCGACGCTGCAGGAGCACCCGGAGATCGCCGACGTGTTCGCCGAGATCACCCCGCTGCTCACCGACGAGGTGATGGTCGGGCTCAACGGCCGGGTCGACGTCGGCGGCGAGGACCCGGCGGACGTCGCCTACGAGTGGATGCGCAGCGCCGGCCTGGTCTCGTAGCCGGGGTGCACCGTCGTCCTGGCTCACCGTGCGTGCTCCTGGCTCACCTCCTGCCCTGAGCCAGGAGCACGCACGACCAGGTCACCTGATCCCGGACGACGACACGGGGAGCGGCCTCAGTCCAGCGAGGCCAGCCGGCTGACCAGGAACTCCACCGCCGCGTCGCTGTCGACGCCCTCGGCCACGGCGACGGCGGTGCCCGAGGTGGACGGCGCCCGGCGGTCCACCAGCGTCTGCCCGCGCCCGGCGCCGGGGCCGGTGTCGACCACGACGTCCCGCGGCACGGTGCGCAGGGTGCCGGGCACGATCGCCTCGGTCAGCGCCAGGGCGTCGTGCACGGCCACCCCGTCGATGCCGTAGCTGTTCCGGGCGTGGTCCAGGTACTGCCGCAGGACGGCGGCGGCCTGGGCGCCGATCGGCCCGGCGGCGGCGAACCGGGCGATGCCGGCCTCGGTGAGCACCGTGGGCAGCGTGACGTCCAGCCCCACCAGCACGGTGGGCAGCCCGGCGGCGAACACCACGGCGGCGGCCTCGGGGTCGGCCCACACGTTGAACTCCGCGGCCGCGGTGACGTTGCCGCCGCGGGCCGCCGAGCCGCCCATGACCACCAGCCGGCCGATCCGGGCGGCGGCGTCGGGGTACACCGACACCAGCAGCGCGATGTTGGTCAGCGGGCCAATCGCGGCCACCGTGACCGGGCGGTCGCTGGCCAGCAGCAGCTCGGCCAGCGCCACGACGGCCGGTCGCGGGTCCACGGCCGCGACCGACGGCGGCAGGACGACGCCGCCCAGCCCGGCCTCGCCGTGCACGTGCCCGGCCCGCCGGGGCAGCGGCACCACCAGCGGGCTGCGCGCGCCCGCGGCCACCGGGACGTCGGAGCGCCCGGCCAGGTGCAGCACCCGCAGCGCGTTCTCCGTGGTCTGCGCCAAGCCGACGTTGCCGTGCACGGTGGTCACCAGCTGCAGGTCGACCTCCGGGCTGGCGAGGGCGAGCAGCAGCGCCAGGGCGTCGTCGATGCCGGGGTCGGTGTCGACGACCAGGGGCAGGGGAGCAGGGGTGTCAGCCACCCGGTCATCCCACCAGATCCGGCCGACACGCCGGTGCGCCGCCCGGGCCGCCGAGGTCATCGACCGGAGAAACCGTGCTCGACCTGGGCTTTCCCGAACCGGCTGTCGACAAGTGGCCGCGCCTGGGAGGGGTCGTCGACCGCGCCGGAGGGGTCGGGCAACGGTTCGGTCACGCGCCCTCTCGGGGGTGTCCTGGACGGGGTCTCCAGAGCGCCGCCGTCCGTAACTTCTTCCTCAGCCGCGGTCCCTTCCCCGACCGCGGCGACCACCTGATGGAGGCATGCGATGGACGTTCGACCGGTTCCCACCGACCCGGCCATCGCCGTCGCGGACCCGACCGCGCCGGTGCGGCGGGGCGCTGCTCCGGAAGCCGTGCCCGCCGCGCTCCCGGGGGCCTACCTGGCTGCCGCGCACCTGGCCGCCGCCTACCGCGCCGCCGCGGACGACGCGGCTGCTGCCCGCCGCGCCGCCGCTGCCCGCCGCGCCGCCGCCCACGGGGGCGCGGAGCACGGTGGCGCGGAGCACGGTGGCGCGGAGCACGGCCTCGGCGACCTGGCCGCCGGTCTCGCGCTCGGGCTGGCCGTGGCGGTGCCCGGGGTGCCCGCCCCGGCGGCCCCGGCTGCTCCCACCCGGGCGGCCGCCGCGCCGCCGACCGTTCCGGCCGGGTACGCCGGGTTCCCTCTGCGTGCCAGCGGTCCGCTGGCCCGGTCGAGGGCGCTGTTCCGCCGCGCTGCCCGCTGGGGCGCCGGCTCCGCTGGTGCCCACCTGGCGTGGGGCTCTCCCGCGCCGCGGGTGCACCGGCTCACCGAGGGGGTCGACCGACGCCCGCCCGCCGTTCCGCTGCCGGTGGCTCCCGTCCCGCCCACGGTGGCCGCCGTCCGTCCCGCCCCGGTGCAGCCGACGGCGGTGGACCCGGAGCTGGAGGCGGCGATCGCCTTCGCGACCGACCTCACCGCGGACCTGCTGACCACAGCCGCACGGCTGGTCCCGGAGCCCTCCCGGCTGCGCGCCCTCACCCAGGCCGCCGCGGGCTGGGGCGCCGGCCCCGGTGGCGATCGCCTGGCGTGGGACCGGCCGGCGCCGCAGGTGCACCGGCTGACCGAGGGGGCCGACCGGCCCGTGTCCGCCGCACCGCGGCCGGGAGTCCCCGTCCCGCGGCCGGAGAGCGCCGTCCGTCCCGCCCCGGTCCGACCGACGCCGGTGGACCCGGAGCTGGAGGCGGCCATCGCCTTCGCGACCGACCTCACCGTGGACCTGCTGACCACACCCGCACGGCTGGTCCCGGTGCCGTCCCGGCGCACCGCCCCGGTGCGGGTACTGCTGGCCCGGCTGCGCGACCTCACGCACGCCGGCGCCGGCTGGGGTGCCGGGCCCGACGGTGCCCACCTGGCCTGGAACCGGCCCACGCCACCGCGGGTCCACCCGCTGACGGTCGCGCCGGAGCAGTCCCCGGCCGGACCGGCCGCGCCCCGCCCGCTGCCGGTCGACCTGCGCCACCGCGCACCGGACGGCGATGCGCCGGTGCCGCTGCGCGAGCTGCCCGGCACCCCGACCCGCCCGGCCCCGCCCCGCGGTCCTGCGTGGACCGGCGGCGTCCGGTCGCCGCTCTCTAGGGTGGCGGCATGTTCACGACACGGCCGGAGCTCGCCGGCACGTTCGGCATGGTCGCCTCGACGCACTGGCTCGCCAGCGCCGCAGGCATGGCGACCCTCGAGGCCGGTGGCAACGCGTTCGATGCCGCGGTCGCTGCGGGACTCACCCTGCAGGTGGTCGAACCGCACCTCAACGGCCCGGGGGGCGAGGTCCCGATCCTCTTCGCCCGGAGCCCGCGGGCGGCCTCCGGCGCGGGGGAGCCCGTCGTGCTGTCCGGTCAGGGGGTCGCCCCCGCCGGCGCCACGATCGAGGCCTTCGGCCAGCTGGGTCTCGACCTGGTTCCCGGCACCGGTCTCCTCGCCGCCACCGTGCCCGGCGCCCTCGGCGCCTGGCTGACCCTCCTGCGCGACCACGGCACCCTGCCGCTGGACGCCGTCCTCCGCTTCGCCATCGAGTACGCCGAGCACGGCCACCCGCTCCT